>Ga0187779_10001703_pt1 | contig 13683 bp, 8 predicted proteins | sample 1015_Q2_SP10_10__FD_132435 | JGI IMG/M metagenome (GOLD analysis project Ga0187779, IMG submission 132435) | Tropical peat soil microbial communities from peatlands in Department of Meta, Colombia - 1015_Q2_SP10_10_MG | ecosystem: Environmental > Terrestrial > Soil > Wetlands > Peat | place... | reverse complement strand
GTGTAGAGTGTTTTGATCATCCGTCTCTGATAACCTACGGAACATGCTCTTCGAACTATGAACCTCCATCGGAATCTATCCTTGGTGATCTTGTGGGCTACTTGTGCGAATGGGTTGAAGACGATGCGTTTGCCTGTAGCTCTCCTCACCCGTAACGAGAAGTCAACGTCTTCTGATGGGGGATCGTGCCATCCTTTGCTGCCGCCAAGTTGAAGTCCGAACGTAGCCGTGAAGGAACCGCATTTATCAAATGCCTCTCTTCTGAATGACATATTCGTTCCCCAAACATTCCTCACATCCGTTATATCGTTCAGTCCCAGAGAAGCAGTACATCCTAGCAGCCAATAGAACTCTTCAGGAAACCAATTCATCGATTTCTCCTCCCAGGATGGAATCACTCCTCCCATTACTCCGATTATCGAACTGTCTTCGTATGTCGTCACCATTTGTTGGGCCCAGGTTGGAAACGGTTTCGCGTCGTCGTCAACGAAAGCGATGATGTCACCTCGCGCGTTTTCTATACCCAAGTTTCGACCGCCCGACATTCCTGCATCCTTCTCGATGAAGAGTATCTGAACCTTGTCAAGCTTGATGCTGTCGACAAATCTTTTTGTGTATTCGAATAATTTCTTTGATTTCTCAACGATTACGAGTGTTTCAATGCTCGAATATGTTTGATCTTTTACTCCCCTCAACCCTTCCGCGAGATCATGTGCCCTTGCCATCGTGAAACCCGTTATTACAATCGAGAGAAGAGGGCCAATCGGGGGCATAACCTCCTTCACGTTCGGTCTAGTCGTGAAACTAACATGGGCGCGATTCAACTTAATCCGCAACGGCTAAACATTCTTTCGAGACATCATGAATTTCCGCAAGAGAGCCACAGAACCGGCGAATATTGAGAATGCTGCTAACGAAACAACGGCGGGGATAAGTTCCAATCCCCACGGGGTGTAGTTAAGCAGGAAACCTATCAACATATCCAAGACAAGACTTATTCCTACACTGATTGCGTAACGATCTAATCCTCTCAGCGGACCCATTCCCGGTAACAACGCTTCAACTGTCGCGTATCCCGGTACAAGAACCACAAAAAGCAAACCGACGCCCCAACGGAGAAAGACGAGCGGCGAATCTGACGGAACCAGATACGCAACAATTAATGTGACTAACGAGACTGCCACCGTAAAGTAATACCAAAGATTTCTTTCCCACTCTTTCAAGAATTGTGCGAATGAGGTGACCTGTTCGGATTCCTCGATTAATTCGACATGGCCTTGAGCTGCCAACCGCCAAATTAGATCTGCGAATTCGCCCTCAGTAAGCGATGGAAAGCTCTCTTTCGTCACTTCATACAATTTTGAGCCGATCGTTGGCCCAGACCGTTTCAGATAATTCCTTGTAAACTCTAATTCAGACAACTTTCAAGGGACACCTGGCGTCAGTCTGAACCAGAGTTGAAGCCAAGCAATCTGTTGTTCGTTCCCGTTCCACCAAGCAAACTGGAATTGGCTAGACTCAAGGCTCCATGTCCAAAGTTCAAAGATGAATCTGAAACTGCATGAAGTAACACACGTCGGGGCATTCTGAAGCGAATAGGTAACGTTTCCGATCTGCAACTGAACGATACGCGATGAACCTTGTGATGTCGTAGTGAAATTCTGCACTTGCCAGATGAACGGCACTTTCAAAGTCTGGTTATTCTGAATAAATCGTTCGAAATCAGCAACTACAGGAGCTGAGGACGGAGACAGTGTGGTGTCGTTAGGAGCGGTAAGCGACTGATTGGCTAATCTCACTCGAATATCTATGAATTGCATTGAACTCATTCGATTGATTACCGCAAGGAACCAGGTGATCGGTTGGCCGGTCTGGATGAACGACGAATTATTGGGATAATAATCCGCGGCCGACCCGTTAGCCCCCAAAACGTAAAATTCGAAGAACCGAGTGCGTGGTTTAGGAGTCGTAGCTATAATAGCAACGGTCTCGAACAGAATAAGGAATGTTAAGAATACGGGGAGTAATCGACGGAGCCTTCGGAAATTGAGCTTCACCATATAACACTACTACCTTGCGACAATCTTCATCCTCAGTACGCGTTTCACTCGTTCTCTCCGTCGCAATAAGAGAGCGTAATGAGCGATAATGGTCGCTAAGAACGATGCAAAGGCTGCGAGCAAATAAGTTCTGATTTGATTTTCGAACGTCCGATGTGCAGCGATAATCTCGATTTGTTTCGCTTGAGTGTCAACGTTCTCCAACTCGACAGCGATTTGTGAGGTAGGTTGTGCTTTGTTCGAATCCTGAGGTGTCTGTAGTTCGTTTTCAAGACTAAGCACATCGTTAAGGCCAGCGGCCAATTTCGCCATCTCGTCGGGTCGTGCTCCTGCTGACTCAGCCTTCAGGACATCCTCAATTACTTTGGTCAGCTGTTGCGATTGTAGATTCGACTGAGAGCTCACTGGCGCTGGGTAGATTATAAGAAACGTGAGGACCACCAAGAGAAAAGCCACAGATGCGGCCATGCTTAATTTCCTGATCATTTCAGATCGCAGCCCATTCGTCAAATCAGGGGGCGTTTAAAGTAGTAGTTATTCTTAAGCAAGCCCTTAGCTTGGAAAGTACGTTTGAGGAAGTAATGATGACATCCAGCCATATGACCAATGTCATCGTAGTTATTCCGTAAGAATATGATGGAAATATTAGAATAAGACATCGATGGTGTTAGTGCTTAAACCACATGTATGGTCGTTAAGGAACTGAAATCATGCAGGATAAACTGGCGCTTGAGGGCGCACCTAGACAGAATTATCAGATGAAATCAGAGGCGACGAAGACTTCGAGACGCATCTCGAATGATAATCTAACAATTGTCGTGCCCGTCCTGAACGAAGAGAAGGGAGTAGGTGCGGTCATAGATGATATCTACCAGAACGGCTATCAAAATGTCTTAGTGGTAGATGGATACTCATCCGATAAAACAGTCCAAGCAGCAAACCAGAAGGGTGCCGCCGTTATTACTCAACATGGGCGAGGAAAATCTGGGGCTATCAAGACTGCCCTTGAACACGTTTCGACGCCCTACCTCTTGGTGATGGACGGTGATTACACTTACGATGCTGCCGACATACACAGATTTCTCAACCACGCAAGAGATTATGACGAAATAGTTGGTGCAAGGCATGCAACGCATATAAGCCGACTTCATCGGCTAGGAAACAGAGGTATTACGTGGATATTCAACGTCTTGTTTGGAACCACCCTTTCAGACGTATGCTCCGGTATGTACTTACTGAAATCGAAGTCTTGTAACCACTTAACCTTGCAGACTAAGGGGTTCAGCATTGAGGTTGAGATTCTCGCTCAAATGTCTACGCAGGGACGTGTCACTGAAGTGCCCATCAATTATCGAAAGAGAATCGGAGACGCCAAACTCACGACATGGAAAGCCGGTACTGATATTGTGAAGACGATTATCGCATTGGCTCGTATATACAATCCTGTTTTTCTCTTCTCCGTTGTCACAGCATCAGCCGCTCTGCCGGGATTAGCGATTCTCGTATGGGTATTCTTGCTCTGGGCAGTAGGTGGGGAACATGTTTTTCACAGCTCATGGTTACTAGCAGCACTTATGCTCCTTCTTTTGGCTTCTCAAGCGTTCATCATTGGGACCGTCGCTCTATTACTAAAGAGGTCAGAGTTGCGGATCGAAAGGCTCGTCAGGACTGAAATCGAAACGAATCGATCCTAGAGGATCGCTGAGGAGACAATTAGTTTGAAGGAAATAGTCTGCGAAATCTGCAATATTCATCCAGCCATGGAGAACGACATTCTTTGTTCGGAATGCTCGAATCGCTATGCCCCAATCGTAAAGTCCACGGCAAGTAAACCAAATCGACGTTCTAAAGCGCAACAGCAATCCGCTACGTTAAGCGAACAGGGGACTAAACCTGAACGGCGAGTAACCGAATCCCTACTCGTGCCAACCGAAAGATCAGCGCAAGCGGCAGATCAACGTTCGCAGATCCGACAGACTTTGGAAGCCCAATTGGCAAGAAAAGTGGCTTCAGAAAGAATCGGTTATGCGATGCTAGGTGTCGGATCTCTTGCGTTAATTCTCTCAATAATCTTCACGTCAACAATTTTGGCCTTCGTAGGTCTCGGGTTAACTTTTTGGGGAGTTCTAGTGTTTTTCGTTCGACCACACAAATACGTAAGATCTGACCTGATGGACGCAAGTGCACAGTCAACATTGAAATCAATCGACGAAATCATGGTCGGGATGGGTTACCACGAAAGAGGCGTCTATGTTCGATCCAGTTCCGGGAAAGCAGTCGTCTTTGTTCCTACGCAACCATTCTCGATGATTCCAGCAGGCACTGCTGTTGATGCTCAAACATTTCTCGAAGACCCAAAAGGACTCGTTCTTACTCCTCCAGGTCTTGCCCTCTCAAACCTGATCGAGAAGAAGCTTGGATTTGAATTGGTAGACTGCGGAATGGAAAAGTTGGTTCAAACTCTCCCTAAGGTACTTGTTGAAGATCTTGAGATCGTGCGGGACGTACAGGTTGAAGTCCGAGAAGATTTCGTTGAGTTCAGGCTTGTTGACTCAATATTCACAGACTTCTGCAAACAAATTCGAGAGAGCAGTAGGCGCTGTGGGTTAGGATGTCCCATGTGCAGCGCGTTAGCTTGTATTCTGACGGTTGCGACAGGCAAACCAGTCACTTTTGAAGAAGATAAGGAGGCTGGAGACGGACATACAACCATATCCGATTATCATCTGCTAAGTGAGGCAAGACTCTAACCTTACTTGCTCAATTGGAATGAGCATACAAAATGCACAGAAACTTCATCGACGCTCGAACTTTGACCATCACGGCGTTGCTCACGCTTCTCGTACTGATTGAGTGTATGCCGGCTAGCGGTTCGTACGCGGCTGTGATAGTATACGATCACGGGTTTACAAAAACGATTACGTGGCTTGGACGCAACGCCTTCGTAAATAAAACCAGTTATTTCACACAAGACGATCAAATCGTAATTGCGTACGCCAAAGTAGCCCTTTACAATGCAAGCCTTACTTGGCTATTTTACGACCCTAACGGAAACTTGTACTCTAACACAACACGAGCGGAGAGCTGTAACTCATCCCCCTGCACCTTCGTAAGCTATCTCCCATTGAGGGGTACACCCGCCGCCATTTTGTTCGGAGAATGGAAGTTGAAGTTGCTCGCGAACGGTTACTTGGTTTATTCGGATGCTTTTTGGATGATGCCGGTAACTACTCAAGAGGATTACTGGAACTTTAATGTGACACAATCCGCTCCAGCTCGCGTACATGGCGAATTGAAAGTGATTCTTCATCCGAACAATCAAACTTTCTCGCAACCTATACAGTTGAATCGGGGAGTTCGACTCGACTCATTTTACGAGCTGTCGCTGCCATACGCTGCCAACATAACCGCATACGAAGCCGTTACGAATCGACGACTTTCAGTCGTGATGCTCAACGGCACGAACATTTACGTTGATTTGGGGGCACGGGTGACTGACGGATATACGTTTGTGATAAATTTCGATCTTATTTACGGAGTGTACCCTCTCAATGGTTGGGGTGGAGGTACTTTTGCTTTCACATGGCAAGACGAACCGTTCGCACGATCTTATGCGCCGTACCAGGTTCCAGAGGCATTTACGATTACCTTGCCCCAAGGAACGGCGTTTGCTGACTTGGTCGGAATGAACGTACTAAGCATCAACCAGAATGTCACGGGGGGACATGGATTGACAATCACTTTCACGTCAACTGTTCCACCACAACAGCTCTTCGGATGGACCCTGATTTATCGAGATTTCAATTGGTTAAACTCTCATCAAATTACTTACCAACCTACGAAAAGCGCGAACCTGGCTTCAGTGCAACAGCAACTGATCCCAGTACTTCCATTAACTCTAGGTAGCGTTAGCGTGTGGACCGCCGTGATATCCATATTCCTACTGATCGGATCTGAACTCCTCTCTCCCGCATACGCGAGAACCGGTATATTGATAGATCGACGTCGGCTTCGCATCGCGGGTCTAGTACTCGTAGCGGTATTCTTGGCAATTACGGCCTATCAGATCTTGATATCTCAAGCTACCGTAACTCCTCCGCATTGAATGTTCTTATATCCAGATCAGTTCTGCCGTATTCGTCGAGTCGTGAAATTCAAGAGAGCCACAGCTCTGACGTCTGATTTCAAGGCGCAACGATATGTCGAATGCCGATACATTATGTTATATAGTGAGGGTTCGAAGAGTCGCGTGTTCTGTCTCAAACGACGGCTTGCGACGGATGCAAAAAGAGAAGTGGTAGCTAGGCTCCATGAGAAGATGGGAGTATGGATAGAAGAGTTTCTGCCTCTATTATCGTATTTCTCTTCATTTTGGCCAGTTTTACTGTCGCGAATCCCGTACAGGCTCATTTCACTCTTGGTGACCTAACTGCAAAGTATCGTTTCCATCAGAACGATTTCGATCCTCACGTTTTCGGCGTGATCGGTTATGTTTGGCCTGGCGGAGGCCAGAATGCGTACGCTGGTTTTCCGAACGTTGTTAACTCCTTTACTGCTCCCGGTTATCAGTCACCCTATCCATGCCGTCTGAATGGTGAACCAGTAGGAAGCGGGGGCACTGCGGGAGGGTCCGGTATCGGCTCTGTTCTGCCTGGTACTCAATGTAATCCATCCGGGGCCCCTACCAACTCTTGGTACCAGTTACAAGGTAGCGCATACGGTCCGTTCGGCGCGATCTTGACAGGATCTACTGGCGACCTGATCTTCGCGTTGAACGCCACACGTTGTAACGATGCAGCATGCGTCTCTGGCACCGGAGGCCACCAGTTCTCGGGACGATGGCAATCTGTTAGTATATTGCTTCCACCTGGGTTTGTTGTTCCGGATTCCCCACAGATCATTTCGACGATCACGAACGATTATTCCGGCATTTCGGTAATACGACTCGGACCTTACGACCGGTACGCGCCAGGTTGGACTATGGTCACGATTAATTCCGAAGCAGGACGTGATGCCGTATCTCCTTGCCCCTTCCCCTATACGGCACCTCTCCTCGACTGTCCCACAGTTGAGACGGGGAATGTCCCCGGTTCGCCAAACACACCTGAGTTTGGAGCACCCGGCAGATATTACGATCACCAAGGAATCGATTTCACCGCGGCCGGCGAATGGTATTACATCCGAATCAACGGCGTACTTGCACCGTCAATCGCGGGAAGATACTTCTTTAAGACCTTTCTTGGCGCTGTTTCACTGAATCCAAATGGTGGTGGAGGAGGTGGAGGAATCGCTGGTACACCCTCAATCTGCGGAGAAGAGGGCACACAGCTTCAGAGCGGTATTAATCCTCTAGGGCACGGTGCTCTACCGGGTCCGGTCGGCGGCTTTGAGGATTGTTCTCAATTTGTTCCGACTGAGAATTGGCCCGTGCTTCTTGTAAAGGGTGAGATTGATCCAGCCATCATAACCGGTACTGTCCGGTATGGCGGATATAACTCGACACTATATGGTATGCCAGTTGGCGAGGCCGGGATGGTTCTGGCCAAGATGCAGGTACGTCTAGATCCTTACACCGGCGAACAGAGACCTGATCTTCCAAATGTTGACGCGCAAGGTTTCTTCAACGCCACTGCCACAGGGAATCCAACTTTTGGAAATTGCGGCCAGTACCAGACCCCACCTACAGGCACAGTCTGTGGAGCAGGAGGTCACTATGAGGTTGAAGGCGTCGCGCCGGGCATTTACACCATCTACGCTCAAGCTGCCGGATATCCACAGCAGGTGTGCGCCAGTGGCGTAACCGTGTTGAAGGGTCAATCTTTGCACTTCGACTGTTACGTCCAACCTGGGCCTGTGATTCATGGGAACGTTTTCACTAAACACCAGTTTGGAGATGAGCCTTGGCCTACAGAAGACATCAGCGGCCGCACTGTAGGGGATTACATTAAGATTGAATTATATGATTCACCCACTGTAGACCACATTCCCGCCGCAAATGCCAATCTTGTTTCTTGGTCTCCACTGCCATGCGTCGCTGGAGGACAAGACGAATACACGGGTGTTTTTCATGCTGGTGTTTGTGCTGATCCGCGATTCGCTAGTCAAATCGCTTTTCCTTGGCATGAGTACACACCTTGCAACGGATACCATAGCATGCCGTTTACTGCCACTCTCAATTGTCCGTCCTTCACTGTCACGAATGGCTGGTACGAGGCGGGTGAATCAGGAGCACGAGCTGGTCCGGGTTTCCCACTTGGAGGAAGCGTGAATGCTAACTCATTGTTGTTGCAGGACCCGCAAGGAGTTGGTCCCCCACAGAACTGGTTTGTGTGCGGACAGAGTTATGGACTCCAGGTTGAATCATGCACGACTGGTCAGACAACGACGCCGTTTCACTTCGAGTTTGGCGTGAAAGCCGAGTATGGAGCCCCGCGTGACCTCAGCGGCATGGTGCCTCAAGTTTATGCCACATGGGTTAATGGGCTAACTCCTGGCCGGTACTATGTTCGCGCGTGGGTCTTTCGATATGTGCAGTCCGCATTAGACGGAAGCACATTCCAAGAATATTATTTCGATATAACTCCACAGGAATGGGCTGGAGATGTTACGTTACCGATCGATTTGCGCTTGTCAAGCTGGGTCAACAAAACGGTCCACTTTCATGATCAGATAAATAGTATCTCGGAGCAGCCTATCGACACCGGAGCCGGGTTGATTTCAGGAATTTTGGTCGACGGTAACAACCATGTCTGGTCGTACAATCAATCATTGCTTGGGTACTGTCCTAGAGGCGTCGGTACTGTGCCGTGCGCTTATACCCATGGCGCAGTTTCTGGTTGGGGCAGTAATGCGTTCCACTTCTGTAGCATTGCAAGTGCTACTTGCCCAAGTCCGGGACAGGCTGGCCCGATACTGGCAAATGGTGATTCTTCCACAGTCATAAGCGGCGTTGATCTCGATAAGGGAGGACTGAATTTGAACGCTATCGACCTTGGTCGAGCAAATATTCAATTCTGGGGTTGGAATGATACGTGGGGCGGGGAGAACTATGGTCTTCCTTCAGGTACTTACAGTCCGTATGTTTTCGTGCTTGGGTATATAGAGCAGGGGCCGGTTGGTCAGCTTTCTGTAACTCTTAGCGGCACACCGACCAGTGTGAGCGACCACATGATAAGGGGCGTCGGCTTCAATACGACGGTGTTCAGTATAGATTGGGAACGCCCAACCGTCAGCAGAAACTGGGTATGGGGTAACCCGGTCGGCTATACTAGGACCGGTTTAGGTATGGTGAATCAAATAGTACCGACACCGCCACCTATTGGAAGCGTTGACCCTCGATGTCCAGGATTAGCAGTCGCCGGGGCGGGATGCATGGTTGGAGAAGAGATAGATATTGGAATCTACAACAACGGTTCTCTCATAGATTTCGTAGGCGACGTGCCATCCAACCTTCAGGATACCGTGAAGACTAGCTGCCTCTTTCAGAGCGCAACAAATTCATCCATCCTCATGTGTGGAGGTGGATGGGACCCTATATCATCCCTACTGGGATCGTACCAAGCCAACGCAAATGACACATACTTCGGACAAGAATTGGGCCATCCTGGTTTCGTTGGAGGATACATGGGCGGTATCCAGACCTTCTCTGTTCGGAAAATATTATTCGCCCCTGGTCCCCCTGATTACACCGTGCTTCCAGACGGCTCAGTATACAATCAAGCCGTCGCAGGGTACCTGAACCTCTACCCTTCTGCGATACCCGCAGGCCAATATGATCTGCGAGGATTCACCTACGGGTATATCCAAGACCAGAGCTTCACGGTCTATGCGCAACCAACCCAGATAGCAGACATTAGGCTAAACTTAGTGATCGGCGTAAATGTCACTTTGGATATTCTGTTCAAGAAGGAACATGTCATAACGCCAACCGACATGAACATGTCGGGTAGGGTTAGGTTGTTTGATGATTCGGGTAACTTGGTTGCGGAATGGATGTCCAGTGAAGGCGCCTACGTTCCACCAAATAACGTGCCGTTACCGGGAGCATCTGCTCCGAACGGATTGACCGTAAACGGACGCGCAGTAGCAGCCAACGGACAAGACCAGTTCCCATTCGGCCCGCTGCACCCTGCAGTTCCAGTGCCTAATCCACTCAATACCTACAACTATATTCCAGGCGGGGTCACCCTACTTCACGTGCTAATGGCCGGTCTACCGCAGGTACCTCCTGGTGGAACAGATGCTGGACTCTCGTCTGCGGGAGTTCCGCAACAAACGTACTTCAACGATCCGATCTTAGCCGTTACGACTTGTGGTTTTGAACTCGATTGTTATACTTCGCCTGGATTAAGGCTGGGTGTCGGAACGCCAGGTTACTTCCCTAATACGGGTATACTCGGTTACCCCGACTATCAGGGTGGCTGGACAGCTGAAGTCGATTTTGTGCCGTGGTACAATAACAACACTATGTCGACATTATGGCCGTTCTTGCCGTTCCCCTGCGACTTTGATGGCTCTGGGTTAGGACCAGTTACTGGTGCGTGTCCGCTTGCTCCACTACCACGGAATGGCGCGCAGTATTACTCGCCAGTCCAAGGTCTGCTGTTGGGAGAATCTTACCATATCATCCCCGGCACAACAGCTACTTCTGGTATAAGCCTCACAGAAGACCTTGCGTTAACACCGCAGCTCGTAGGACATAGTCTTGTAGCGAACCATCTCGGCCCATATTCACAGGAGGGAGTTTGGCAAGTATCTGGTACGCATCTATCCGGCGAAGCATCAGGCATATTCGAAGTGGACTTGAACGGATTTGTCTCAGGCACTGCCTTGGCTTTTACGTGGGCGAACGATTTCAGACCGCTCAGTTGGGCGGTAGTATCGGTGACGGGAGCCTCTGGCAGCACTTGGAACTATTACACGTATGATGGTGAGTACCAAATGTACTTACCCGGCGGGTCTTATGCGATGACTATCAGCAATCCAGGAATCGCCTCACAGACACTGTCTATCTCTGTGACTGGCGGCGAATTCAGCACAGCAGGTAATGTGTACATGCAGCAGAGCAACATTCCAGTACCCGAATTCAGCAGCTTAGCAGTAGTAGCGTTCTCAGCACTAGCAGCATCACTATACGTACTACAACGCAGACGACGAAACTAGACAATACCAAACGACGACGAAACTAAACCAGAATTAGATCTCTAACAGAGAGATGTAGAACGCGCAAATAGATTACAAAGGATGCTTATCGCGTCGAGAAGTTACAATAAAATTACAGCGTACGTTTTCGTGGGAGAATCAGAAGTCCGACTGCTGAGAGTATTAGGACTACGGAGGCTATCATTCCTTGAGCAACCACCGATCCCTGATTTGGTTGGATTGGAGACACAGCCTCGTTGTATAACTGAGATTGTTGCGACATGAGTGGTAAGGGAGGCGTTGTTTGACTTGCAGCGGGTGCGGGCTGCGAAGTAGTCGGGGAATTTCCATATGCGTAAGATCCTATGACGGTATCAACACTCGGAAACTGTACGCCATTCTGATCAGCTAGTGAATACGCCGGCACCATTATCGTTACCGCTCCGGAGATTGACTCTGGGTGTGGGAAACTGTAACTGAATTCTCCAGGGCCAATCCGAGTCATCGTTGCTTGTACGTTTTCACAGATTGTCGGAGTGCAAAGCTGTAGCGTCACGATATTGTTGGGTAGCGTTACGGGACTCTTGTCAGCGTACCAAACCGTAATCTCTCCTGTGATCGGTGGAGTACCGCCATTAAGCGGAGGAGCACCGATAGCTGCGGATCCGATTCTCCCGATTATCGGTACTCCTATCGCATAGCCGTTGACTGCAAAGACAAATGGTATGCAAGGAGTTAACAGCAGAATAGGAATAACGACTGCAAGGAAGGTGTTTTTCATCCGAACCAGAAAATTAAGTTACGCAGTTGTATATAATAACGTTTAGTCCGCGGCTTGAGTATCGCTATCTCTAAAATCAGAACGGTAATCTAGTGTTCCTTTTTCTGTATATTGATGTTCCAATTGACGGTGATGATTGTAACTGTTCGCGTAAGTTTGGACTATTGGCGAATGTTTCAGGACGTACCAAAGGTTCCGAAGAGGTTGTGAGGGTCAAGCAACAATGGATACAGGCTGCGAAGTGCCGTGTTGATGAGGAGTAGGATTATGATCGACATAACAAGCGTCCGTGCAAAATCGCCCTTGTTCTGGAAACGAATCGAAATGAACAGGACGGACACGAGCACACCAAATGTCGCTATTAGCCTGGTTACTGGATCGGACAAAATAAACAGACTTCCTGCCGCTACGATTAGTATTGCAGAGAATCCTATTTGAGGGAACCGCCGATCGGGTTCGACTTCGAACATCTGAAAGATCTTGGTTAGGTCGAAACATTTCTGTATGCCAAGTGCGAGGAGAATCGGAAGAGGAGAAATATAGAGCATCCGCCAGAGCTCTGTTTCTCCCGCCACCGGATTGGAGTAACTGTAACCTAATGGCGCAATCAAAATCGAGCCTAGACACCACGCAGCAATCCATGCTAACAGATAGTTCTTGATGATTCCTTCTTCTGAATGAAGAGTATACGCGCCGACTAAACTGACGAGTAAGAGAAATGGAGGAAGGAAAGAACCCCAGTCCACTAATAGGCCTGTTAGAGCGTTTCCAAATATTGGGAGCAGGCTGGTAGCATTGACTTTCGTTAGGCTGTAGAGATACAATTGAAGAGTGTTATTCAAGCTGGACGCTAGTCCTGGGAAGAAGTTGTAGGCAGTGATTCCTGCTGGAAGGACAATCATCAGCGCCGCACAGAGGCTCTGTAGGGAACGTTTCTTCAATTCATCAGTCCTAGTGAGGAGAACGGTGAAGACTAAGCTTGTGAGAAATACTCCCCAAGTCCAGGGATGAAACAAGAAAATAGCGAAGGATATCAGCGCCTGCAGGATGTACATTCCAATGTTCCATTCATGACCTGAAAAATAGAATGAGAGAAATAGCATCCATAGCACGAATGCAACCCAATTTGCCTGAATTCCACCAAATGTCCCAAGCGTCGTTGGCAACCATAACAATACGGATATAGATGAAAGGATCGCCAGTTCAAACTTCCATCCCCCCCCATGGAATGCTAAGAATACCGCTGAGGCCGCCGCAAAAGTCAGAACTAGTGGAGCAAATTTGACAACAGTAAACGAACTCACATTCGTACCGAGTTGTACTAAGTATAAGAGAAAAACGTACAGCCCATGTATGCTGTACGATTTGATGAACGCTTGAGAAGGCGTTAGACCAGTTAAATCGTTTAGAGGGCTCAAATATCTTATGTACGAATCTACTCCAACGATCCAAGTCTGTCCCGCTAGGTACGGGTAGAAGAAAATAAGAATCGCTAGGATCACGAAAAGGTCTATCGACGCAGCAATATGCCTTCTACTTCGAACGAGAAGATGAGGCTGATTTTGTGATAACTTGCGACCTCGTCCTAGGAGCAGCGTAACTATGGGAATCCACAGCCAAGAAAAAAATAACAGTACGCTGATTATCAGTGCTAGTGGAAAAAGTGAGAAGGTTAAATTGAGTTCGAGTTCCTCGGCAGAC
>Ga0187779_10001701_pt1 | contig 13687 bp, 11 predicted proteins | sample 1015_Q2_SP10_10__FD_132435 | JGI IMG/M metagenome (GOLD analysis project Ga0187779, IMG submission 132435) | Tropical peat soil microbial communities from peatlands in Department of Meta, Colombia - 1015_Q2_SP10_10_MG | ecosystem: Environmental > Terrestrial > Soil > Wetlands > Peat | place... | reverse complement strand
TCAGCGCCTGATGTGGGTTGTGATGCTGCTACCACTGACACGGTTCCTTGGAAGTCAACGGCCGTAATCTCATCTAAAGTGGGGATAAATCCCGTGGGATAGCCGCTCGCTGATAAAATACCAGGTGGGTTAGTCCTGACGAAAGTTCTTTGATCGTTTGGCTGAAGGAAGAAATCGAACTCTTGGGGGCTTGAGCCGCAGTAGGTTGTTGCGGTTTGACTTAAGGTGGTTGAAGTCCATGCTCCTGTAGCGGGATCACGTTGAAAAGACGCTGACATAGGATCATAGGCCGTTGGCAAAGTGGATGAGGCATCTAGTTCGTCAGTCGTCGAAGGGTTTGTAATACTAAAGGGCTTCCAAATCGCTCCGGACTGCTGGCCCCACGAGAGAACATTCCAATTAGCTCCAGCACCCGTTGAATATTCCGCTGGAAAAGGCGGCTGGGTTTCAAGGAGAGCAAAGTTGTTTGTGGCTAGGAATGGTTCTACGGTGCAATTCTTGCAAGCCTTAACCGGAGGCGGTGTTGGAGTCTGCGACGGACCTGGGATGGCGCCGCCACAGGCGACCAGAACCATCCCAGCTAGTAACGCGATGATAAACCGGTGCATATGCCCTCCAGTGAGCCCGCTGGCCCACCTATGGGTCCTCCAATTGGGAGGCTGCGTCGTCGGCGCCGGGATCGGACTGTGTGGTGGGCACGGGCGCCCCGCTCGGCGGGTGACCAAGATAGCGACCGACCACGATAGCGTGCTCCCCTGATCCATAAAAGCGCGAAACCGTGCGCGTGCTCCACGAGTAGCCTGCGATCGTTCCGTCAGCGCGTGCGTAGAGACGGAGTGTACCGCGTCCGACGCCTGTCACGTACGTCTGCCCAATGAGCCGCGTGTCATGGGTGCCGTGGCCTGAATGCGACGAGTCGATCACCGTCAACTCGTACTGCGAGAGTCCCGCCACGATGGGCTGCGTCGCCCGTCGTATATGCGCGACGCTATCTGCGAGCATGACATGACCGGTTGGATGAGATCCGGGCGCATATGCGATCGCTATGACGTCACCTGGCTGGATCTCCGATGCCTTGCGAACGAGTGTGAAGCCACGACCGGCCGCAATCGTATGTTCGTAGTCCACGGCGTACGGAGCATTCGTGCCGAACCACTGCTCGATCGTCGTCTCCTCAAGGCCGTATGCGCGTTCTATAATTGCTGTCACGAGCGAGCTACACACGCTGCGATTACGGGCGGGCGATGTGCCATCTTCGATCCATTGCACGATGGTTGGATGCGAGGCGTAGAGGTTGTTTTGAGGAGCAACTTCCTCAACGAGTCGCTCGGCCCAGAAGACTTCGGGCCGTTGCGAGTTGCTCGCCGCTCCCGTAATGGTCGAATATGCTAGAAACGAGCCCAAGATGAAGCCGTTCATTGCAATCGGCCTCCCCGTATCTGCTCAAATCCCGTGTGTGCGGCACAGGTGTTCGGGCATGCCTATCGCAGGACCCACCAGCACGTCTCTAAAAACCTCATCCGTTGATCACGCCGTGGCAGATGAGGGTTTTTCATCGTGCACTGGTTCGATGATTTTACGCAGGCCGTAGCCGACGGGCGCACCTCCCGCGCCACCGTGCTCAAGGGCCTCGGGCGGCTGGTGGCTGGCGCGGTTCTTGCGCCCCTCGCGGGTCCGGTCGAAAGTGCCTTCGCGCAGCCACAGGCACCGCGGCCGACCAGCACCCGGCTGACGCCCATGCACGTGATCAAGGGCATACCCCGCTCCCTCACACACTCGCAGCCGAACTCATTCTTGGAGGGCGCCTGCACCTTCCGGCTCGGCAGCTCGAAAGAGGTCGCTTTCTCGGCCGATTCATCGTCGCTGAAGCTGTCGATTCACAACACCTACTCGCCCCGGCGATCTTCGAAGACTTCGCCGACTTCGGTGAGCGGCAACTCAGTCGTCGAGATCACGTCCGCCGGCGAGTCGCTGGTTCGCCTCGACTCCCGGTTTGGCCCAACCCTTGCCCACACTACCGAGCCGCCGCATACGACTGCCGATTTCCGCTATGGGTCGAAGCTTCGGGGCGTCAAGAACGCCTCGCTGACGGTCCGGGGCGGGACGGTTGCCGGCACGATCGACGGGAAGAGCATCGTCCCGTTTGCAGCGCAGGCGCACGTCGCTCCGGAATCCGTGCACTACTCGAACGGCCACGCACTCGCCCTCGAAAACGACCATGCGCTTCGCGGTCAGGTAGACCAGCTCGTCAACGTTGCCAAGAGCAAGCTGACCTCGTGCCGGGGCAAGCGGCATACGGCACGACACACATCAGAACGCCCCTCCGGCGCGGACGCGGTGCAAACAGCGATGCACGGGCGGACGGATGCCCTTGTCGTGGCCGATTCGGCGGATGTAGATTTTGTCGTGGCCGATTCGGCGGACTACGCCAACGACTGCTGCCAGAACGGCAGCAGCATGGGGTCCGGGACCTCACACTGTACCACCGCCACCCAACAAGTTATGACCGACTTTGGGGTGTGCATCGTCAGCGCGATCGCCAGCGCAGTATTTTGTCCGCCGTGCGGCGCGGCCGCGACCGCCGATTGCTATGAGTCGCTCGCGAAGGATGTCCTCGGACTATACGTTCCCGGCGTCGGCGGGTGCGACGAAGTGCCCTGTGGCTTGCAGGCTGACTTCACGACCACCCAATTCGGTATTCGAAGCTGCGATTTCAACTCTACCTGTTGCGGTGACAACCTCTGTTGCCCGTCCGGCGAGGTTTGCGCACCCGAGCAACGGGTATGCTGCCCAGCGAGTGCGCCGATCGGATGCGGCAGCGAATCACCCTTCTGCTGCCCGTCGGGTTTTGCGTGCGGCGACGGCGCAACGTGCTTCGCTTGCCCCCAGGGCCAAGTCGCCCACAACGGACATTGTTGTTCCTTGCTGTGCGGTGATGAATGTTGTGTCAACGGGCAGTTGTGCGATCAGGCCGGCGGCCACTGCTATTACCCGAGCTTTGGCACGCCGACCCCTCGGCCAACTGGGACCGGGAGCAAGTTCATGAGGTGCCGCGCCGGTTTGACCACGTGCCACAGCGTGTATCGCGATGGTTCGACGGCCGATGTGTGCTGCCCCAGCGGCCTGGCCTGCTGTGCCGGCACGTGCTGCGGTCCAGGCCAGCAGTGCGGTGGCAACGGCGCGGAATACGCTTGCGGTAACTGGATCCACTAATTGGTGACGGAGCGCACGCTGCTCTGAAGTAATGCCTCGATAGCCCCGCGTCCGGCAGCCACCTCCGAGAATATGGAACCGTCGGCAGCGATGAGCACAGCCATCGGCGTTCCGCTGGCACCGAAGGTAGCGCCGATGCGCATGCCCTCATCGATGGCAAGCGGGCCCTGAAAACCGCGCGCGATGAGATCGTCGTCCGGAGCCGAGGATAGGACGACCAGACGCAAACCACTGCTACGCTCCCATCGTATCAAGTCATCAACCGCTTGCCGACAGAACCCGCATGACGGACTCCAGAAGATGAGCGCGGCGTCGGTTCCGCGCAGCTCGTTCGAGTGCACCGTCCGCCCATCGGTGGTAGGCGCCGAGAAAGCGGGGGCCTCGGAGCCGACCGTCAGCGGCGTAGGGGAAACTCGTCCGTTGGTAGGTCTCCCGGGCAGCGTCTCGACTCCTAAGAGCTTCGCCACCGCATGAGCGCCGCTCGCCAGCTCCGACGCGATTCGGCCGCGCGCATCGACTATGACCGCGGCCGGCGTGCCATAGGCACGAAACGCATCCGCGACCTCATGACCAGCCTGTAAGAGCACGGCATCCGGCGCCAGGCCTGGTAAGAACTCGCGATTTTCGGAGGGCGTTCCTTGAGAAATGACAATCGTCGTGTGAGTCCGCGCAAGTTCCCCGCTCCAACGAACGATGTCTGGCACGAGAGCGCGGCACGGGCCGCATGTCGGATGCACGAAGAACAGTGCTACCTGTCTTCCGGCTGCGCACAAAGCTTCAAGCGTTACGGTAGCACCGTTGAGATCGTTCAACTCAAATCGTGGAGCTGGTTGACCCAACTGCAGGTACGAATCCAATCGCCCCGCCTCACGCTGATCGGAGAATGCGGCTAACGCTTCTAGGTCGTCGATTCTTCGCAGCATGCGGCCTTGCTGCTTGAGGATTTGCCAGATAAGAAACATTTGTACCGCGACAACCGTGCAGAGTCCGATGGCGCCAGCGACGGATCCGTAATCGCGAAGAAAGTTCATCGCAATCGGATCCATGCGACTCGGCGGGGCGATAATCGTGACCACAGCAAGCATGGCGAAGACTGCGTTGCGAGCGATGGTGGCAGGCCCAACCGGTTCAGCGCCCACGTTACCGAAACAACGGCACTCTGGTCGGCGGCCATTCGCGAGATTGAAGGCGATGGCCGCTGAAAATACGGCAAGCAGGATTAACGCCGCGAATGCCCCTATCCGAGCACTCGAAGTCAGAACAAGTGCGAGTGCGGTGACGATCTCAATCCAAGGAAGCACGGGCGCAAGGATGTCGCTGGCTACGATGCCAACCCCGAACGCCCGGAGCATCGACCAAGTGCCATTGCGATCGCGCAGCTTGGCGACGCCGGCAAAAGCAAACACGCAGGCGAGCAACAGTCGCCCTGCTAGCATTAGAAATGCGGGCAAGGACCCGATCACCAAAGAGCCCTTATCCAGCCGATCACCGAATTACTTCCAGCGCATCCGGCGATGTGCGTCGACTTCTATAAGCCCCATTGGCATGGTAACAGGCTAACGATGAACAATTGTGCGTGGTCGACGAAACGAGGCTGATGGGCCCGTGATCTCTCGACGTGGCCCTCGTGCTCCGGTGGCTGGCAATATCGGCACTGACGTCATACGTGCTCGAGCAGGTGAGGAGACTTCAGACATGGTCGAACGACTGATCACTATGCTGGCAATTTGCCTGATTGTATCGATCGGAACAACAGCTGGCTCGACGCCAACCCCGGTCCCCGGAGGCGCTAATCAGGTTTCCGCCGTGTCCGGAAAGATAGGACAGGTTATCTTTAACGGAGTCTTGCGCGTCCAAGTCAAGGAGCTGAGAGATGCGACGGCTGCCGATCACCCAGAACAACTATTGCCGTCTGCGGGCCAAAAGGTGATGATCATGACGGTGCTCTTGAAGAATGGCTCGCACAGCGATTTCACCGATCTGATCAGCTACACACTGGCCGATGCCGACGAAGTGACGTTTGCGATCCCATCATACATGGTCTCCCCTGCCAACCTCAACATCCTCCAGGGCGGAGCCGCTCGGCAGACCGCGCTTTTCACCGTCGATCAGAATTACAAGCCGACCAAGGTAATCGTACAGTGCCCGTCATGCAATAGCTCCTTAGGATTTAAGGCGGTCCGCTTCACGCTTCCGTGAAATGATACCGCGACCGAGCGTTTGCGGGAGCCTGGCAGCACTGACTTCGACCATAGTGCCATCGCGCGTCGTTATCAGCAAATGGCGTTCGCTCGCTGCCTGGATCCAGCCGTTACCGACGAGCGTCGCACTTTCACCGTCGAGTTGCATCATGATGCCTGGCGCGTCGAGCGTCGCGTAGTTTGCGCCGTGAAAGTGATCGCAATACACCTCGATGGCGCGCGTGAGCGCACCAGCGGTCGCCCGCGACATTGCCATTGATGTCAGGATGCTGACCCTGCGGTGCGACCGCAACTCGTCGAGTGCGCTCCCGCTTCCCACCAAGCCATCAGCGCACGAGTCGCCGTCGGTGAGCACGTGTGGCGGAACACCATACGCCGGGAGGGAAGGCGCGGAGGTCAATATCGCCTTCCCCGCTTTGAGCTCGTACCAATCTCGTTCGCCGCTGGGGCGAACCGCCGAGATCAGTCTGTTACCGTTCCTGAAAGACAAAGCATAATAGCCGCGTGGCAAGCGAATCGGATGCAGAACGCCCCGTGCGAGAGTCGCGATTTCCTGATAGGGAGACTGCTCTGTATTGTACGTGACGTAAAGAGTCTCGTCGACGACGCGCGCTTCGCCCAACAGCCAGGAAGGTCTGAAGACGGTCACATCCACGCCGTCTCCGAACGACCTCATCCCCAACGCCGGTGTAAGCGCCATGAGCCTCGCCGCTGCTTGCGGCGATAGTGGAGCAGGATAAGGATTCCCTCTCTCCGTCATCGCGGCGTCGTCTTGCGAACTCCACGAACCTCGCGCGCAGCCAACGACGGCGACGCACGCGACTATCAACGTTATCCCAAGGATGATGACCGATCGGCTCATCGAACCACGTCCTCTGACGCCGACCGATGAATCCCCGAAACCGAACGTTTTCACTCAGCCTCTTCCTTGCTTCGCCACCCATAAGGAATTACGGCAGCGTTGGTCGCGCAAAAATGCACCAATCTTGTATTGGGTTATCGGATGTTTGCGTCACTCGCCTTCACAAAAATCGGCGCGACGGACGATCACAACAGCATTCGCAGTTCGCCACCGCGCGACCCACTTCCGGGGCTCGGTTAATATCGTCCTCAGTTTCTAATGAGACGCGGGCGATCCGTCAGACCAGTTGAGCACCGGTACCATAATTATCGTCGATAGATATGGACCGCGATCTACGGACTGAGTCGGCGAATTCTCTACGTTAGGACCCCAACCAGCGACTTGATCTCGTGGGACGAAGAACATTATGTGGGGATACCATGGTCCGCGGGCATGGTTGAGATATCCCTCTTTCGAGAGCATGAAGCCAAACGCACCAGGCTCCGGTGGCTTGAAGCTATGGTCGGCGAAGGCAGCTTTCGTTCTTTCCGCCATTTGCTGCCTACTGAGCCCCGCAATGGCCCACTTCGCCTCCTGAAGCAGTTGCGGTATTTCGGTGGGCGCCGCGGGTGGATTGTAACAATCGGGCCCGCGCTCTTTCGGATTCCAAAACTCGGTATCGTTGAATGGCGCAGTCCAAGAACGTTCGACGACGCACACGAAGCCGTTCGTTCCTTTCACCGCCGCCTCGAAGCCGTTGGAAGTGAGCACCAGCACCTCGGCCTTCGCAGCGATCGATGGTGGAGCGGCGCTCCGCGCCAGAGCGACTTCGGCTTGACGATCGGGCATAAGGTAGGGAGTGATCGGGCCCCTCGTCGGCAATCCTTCGCTGGTAGCGGCTCGCGCCACAAATGGCAGCGCTGTAGCGGCAAAAACCAGCACGAGCGCTCGACATAATCGAAAAAGGCCCATGATATCGGTGCCTCCGTTTCAGCAGCGTGCAGGCCAATTTGCGACACCCAGGAACCGCCGTAATTCTCGTACGTCGAATGGAGAGCTTTGGCAATGGTCCGGTGCGCAGTATTCCCATATCCTTCTCCGTGAGTCCATGCGTGCCTCGTTGGCATCGTCTTGGCAGTTCCCAGAGAACCTCGAATGGCTTTACAGGCCCGGCTGCTCAAAGGCAAGACCAAGACATACGCGGGTACCACTGCACGCTCTCAATGCTATCGGTTCGACGGGCAATATTGCGCAGCGTGGAAACGCATGTGGGATCTTCCAACATTTACGCCCCTCAGGCGCTCTTATATTATGATTGTGTTTAGGCCGAGGTAAGCGTGACCAAGAACGAAGAGGGATTCGACCGGGTGGTAACGGCTGCTATGGGCGGGAACGCGAGTGCCCTAACTATCTTGATGACACGCAGTTGGGCGATGGCGTTCCGTTTGGCTGCTCGGCTACTCGGCGATCGCGTTGCAGCTCAAGACGTCGCCCAAACAGCGTGCGAACGCGTGTTGCGCTCACTCTCCACGCTTCGTTCGGTGCGCGCTTATGATGTTTGGTTCTATTCCATTGTTGCGCGGCTTGCGCTCCGAGAGCGCGTGAGTTCCACCCGCAGCATTAGCATTGAGTCATGCGACCGAGTTGTTGCCTTCGATTCAACCGAGTCGGTTATGATCAATGACGCCATAGATCGGCTTCCATCCGAGCTTCGAGAAATCGTCATCATGTTCTACGGCTGCGATCTACGCACCGCAGATATTGCTCGCAGTTTGACAATCCCCGACGGAACAGTCAGATATCGGCTCCATGAAGCGCGAAGGCGACTTCGCGAGATCCTGAAGATCGACAGCGGTAAAGAAAGTGTTGGAGCACAATGAATGAATTTGATGACACTATCCGACGTGCGGTACGCCGCTCAATGGCGAATAGTGTAGTGCCGAAACCACCGCATTTCGTACAGGAGCCTGTGTTAGTCCGCCGCCCACAATCGCGGCGCTGGATCATCTACATGGCCGCAGCACTTTCGCTTGCCTTCCTCTTAGTGACGCTCGTGGGACACAGTGCGCTAGCGAGACTCGAAGACACGGTATCCGCTGCGATTCGATTTTTTGAAGTAGATACCAACGGACAACAACGTCCCATGGAAAGCCAGTCGCTAACCCTCGACGCGGCGCTGCAGACGCAAGAGTTTCGTGTGGTCCCCCCTAACGGTTTGCCTGCGCAAGCTAGTCTGCAATCTATCCAACGCTTACGCGCTGGTTCATCTACAACAGTTATCTTCAATTACCTATACGGTGGAAAAAGCTTTTTGATTCTCGAGTCGCCAGCGAGCGCGGCGACTGCCGGAAATATCATGTATTCCACGCGATTGGCACCGCCCATGGGTGAAAATCACACGTTTGGTGCGAATCCAGGAATGCAATTCAAGTGGCAAGCAACGGTCTGGATTTCCGGTTCCGCGAAAATCGAGCTGTTCGCAACAAACGCGCTCTCGCCAGATGAGGTGACCCGTGTAGAGCATGCTATGCAACGTGAATGAACCTTGGGTGTTTGCCAAGGACGTGCGTCTCGTCAACTTTCCTGGAGATGAGTGACGGACAAAAGACTATGGCGCTCGGCGACTGTGCAACGAAGCTCGCATGTCGTCCTCGTGTGCCAGTGCCACCTGGTGGGCTTCGACGAAACGCGGTTGTAAGCGCGCCCTTGAGAGAAGATTCAATGCCGTTACCACCGGAATCATGCACATCGCGGCGAGCGGGCTCAACAAGGAGAGCGCCGGTACGAACACGCCAGTCAAGGACGCGTATAGCCACAGGAGCGCGAGGTTAAGGCGTAAGAACTTCTGATCGACCTGCTTGGGGATGAGATACCGGATGTCGTGCACCGACTCGGCTATATAGAGCAGAAGCGCCGCACAGATGTTCCAGGAGAAAATAGTGATGCCCCACGGATACGCCCAATATTCTGCCATGGCTCTTGTGGAAAAAGGCACCAGCACGATCATGCCGGCTGCCGCGATATCGAGTATGATATGCGTCAGGTCCACTCGCATGACCATTGCGTTGCGGTAATAGTTGTTGAGCCAAATCAGACCAACGACCGAAAACGCGATCGCACCGGCAACAAATTCTGGCAGCTGGGCGTGCAAGAGCTGAATGAAGCCGCCGAACGAAGTCACGCCCGCTGGCACATGAAGATTCAGCACGAGCAACGTCATCGCCACGGCGTAGATAGCGTCGTGCAGCGCCTCCACGCGGTCCTTTTTTAGCCCAACCGCAATGTTCTCGACATTCATATTCGAGAAGGCCCGCCTCTTGGACAACCGCTCAATAGAACAACCTAATCAGTTTCCCCAATTCAAACAGGGCCTGACGACAAAGTACATGTACACGATCATAGGATCGTAAGGAAATCGATCGAGGTTGGCGATCTTCGAAACCTTAGAGGCCTGCAGATCTACTATGGAGAGGGAAGGGATGGCCATCTGCCTGCTGATCAAGAAGGTGATTGTGGCAAGTTGTTGGCCACTTGGCGACCAAGAGATCGCCAGCGGCGCGTCCGCGTTCGGACCGTAGATCGTGTGTGGATTGATCAGGTGAGTTCCACCTTCGACGCCGACATCATAGGCTACAATGACGAAGGTTTTTTGATCCGGACTGGCGTCGGAGACGGCGAGTTTTGTGCCATCCGGAGAGAGCGCCAGGACTGAAGTATCGCTGAGAAGCACACCCGCGCTGCGTAGTTTGCCAGCGTCCAAGAGTACTGTGATCTTCGAGTCTTTGAGGCTCAGCAATGAGACTGCCGCGGGCGTCGATTCCCCCGAGGCACCTGCAGCGCTCGTGACGCCAAGAAGTGACTTGTCGTCGGGCAACAAGGCCCACCAGGAAACCACCGTTGCCGCGAACTTAATTTCAGAAGTCGTCCACGTGGAAGTATCGATTATATGGAAATGCGCCGATCCGTCGCTTACGGTGTCGGGCCTTTGTTCTTCGATGATTTCCTTAGAGTCATGTGACCACGCAACTTGGTTGGGCGCCGGTACGCTGATGCTCTTTACCAAGGCATGCGTTGTAACATCGAATATGACGAGCAAGCCTTGAGCCTTTTGCGGATCATCAGATTTCGACGTTGCCGGTACAGCGAGACGCTTGCCATCGGCGGACCACACGGCACATTTGCTTGGAAACCATGACGTGTAATTCTGGTAGAGATGCGTTGTTGTCTTACCGTCGGGGGTCACAAGGTCGATGCCACCATCGGTGACAACAGCATACGTCAACCCGTTTGGTGCCCAGACGGCGCAGAATCCCTTAAAGGATCCAATGTTAGTCCCATCGGTGTTGACTAGCCGCCATGGGTAGGACTCGCCTTGTACGGTGAGATCGACTGCTTTGTAGAGGATTGGTTGAGGGGTGCTATCCGCTCGGCACACAGAACCCACTTGAGCGCAAACCGCGATGACAATAATGGCCGTTGTCATGAATCTAGTCATGGTTCTCACCTCGTCTGCATCTGGTCAGTCAGTTGGTTGCGGGGCTGAAATTTCGATCTCATAGGGCAGCGCGGGCTCGCTTGGAAGGTCGGCGATTTTGGCGTCCACCCGCGCTCGAAATGTCTCATGGAAATACCTCCGACGCGCGGCCCAAGCAACCCGAACTCCATGGTAGCCGAGCAGAGCGGTCGCCATGAGTTCGGCTGATTCATAGATCTCGCCCGGCAAGTGACCCTCGACGTATACTGAGTGGACGCTTTCCCAATTTTTGAAGACGTTATGTGCCAACAGCAGAAATCGCGTTCTATCAACGTCATTCAGCGAACCGATATCGTGGATCCCCATCACCCAGACACGCGCGAGATCGGCATTGCTGGCCACTTCAAGTTGCAAGGCCTGGTACTTCTGATGCGCTTCCTCGGCCGCACGATGGCGACTCTCGCGAGTTGAGTTGCGCAGCTCCAATGCGACGAAGAGCAACGACCCGACGATGGCGAGCGCAGCGACCGTCTGACTGATAAGAAAGATGTGTTCAAGTGTCATAGCTTATCGTGCAGCAAATCCGCTTTGCCTTAGATCTTGAGCGCTTCTTCAACAGCCTGATCCTCTCCCCATATTGCCCCTTCGGCCCCAAGTTTCTCCAGCTCAGCATTATCGAGCTTCTCACGCAAAGCCGCCATGAGCTTCTTGCGACCCCAGGCTTCAGTCGGTTCGCGCTCGTACGCCAGCTCATTGAACTGGGCATCGGCGTAGCCTGCCAATCGTGCAGCGGAGTCGGTATTTCCAGATAGTGCTGCGATTAGTGCGAGATGTTGGATTCCAATCATGAGGAATTCCCTGCTCTGCGCCTGTCGGGCATTTCGCACCGCTCCACGCGCTGATATGCGCGCCCCCTTTACATCGGCCAACGCAATTTGATACGCCGCGCTATTGTTCAGCAGCATAGCCAACTGGAGCGAGTCAGCAACACCACCTCGGCGAGGGTCTATTGCCAGCGCCTCGCGCAGCAAGCGCAGCGCCTCTTCCGGGTGCCCCTCCGAGAACTCGAGTTCAGCCAGGTTACCCAATGTCGCGCCACGGCTCAGCTCGTCCCCAATTTTCCTGTGAAGTGCGAGCGCCTGCGCATATAGCCGGCGCGCCGAGGCGCTGTCGCCCAGCCGATGCGTGATGTCCGCTTGGAGTCTCAAACACCATCCTACCCCAGCCTCCTCACCCATCTTGCGCAACACGCTGAAGGCTCTTTGGCTTTCTCGATTTGCCTCATCGAGGTTCCCGGTCTGCAAGAGTGAAAAGGCCAGAAGATATCGCGCCCAGGCGGCACCGCAAGGGTCCCCTGCAGATTCGTACAGCTTAATCGACCGCTCGGCCATTTCTTGAGAGGCCTTAGCGGTGAGCAGAATCGCGAGAGCCCTAAGTAACCTGGCCGCAACCCAGGCATCTTTTTCTTCAACCAGTTTGTCGAGCGCCAAACCTATCCAATATTTACCCTCGGTGGCGAGGCCACCGCGCAACCAGAGCATGCCCAGCGCGCCGGCGATCGCTCCTCCGACAACAACATCGTTGCCTGCGGTCAGCGCCCACTCAAGCGCAGCACGGTAGTTATCCAAGTCCGCCTCGACCTGCGCAAACCAGCTCAGGGTGGAACCTGTGCCGTAGCCATCATCGGCGGCTTTCGCTTGATCCCGAAAATATTCCGCATGGCGTCTCGATAACGTGGCAAGCTCGTTCCGTTCCTCTAGTTTCTGCAGGGCGTAAGCACGCGTGGCTTCAAGCAGATGATAGTGCTCGTACCGGCCACTTGTATCCACTGCCACTAGGGACTTGTCAGCCAAAGATGCGAGCATATCCAGCACCTCGACGTCTTCCAAGCCCTCCCCTCTGCAGACAGCCGTCGCTGCGCCCAGACTAAAACCGCCCGCGAAGATAGCCAAACGACTGAAGAACGCTTGCTCTTGCGGGGTGAGCAGATTATAACTCCACTCCAACGCCGCATGCATTGTCTTCTGCCGCGATACTGTCGTGCCGGTACCCCCTGTGAGGATCTTAAAGCCCTCGTCCAGTCGTTGCGCGAGATTCGGTATCGACAGCACTTTGACGCGAGCAGCGGCAAGTTCGATCGCCAGCGGAATGCCGTCCAAGCGACGGCAGATGCCCGCGACGATCGCCGCGTTGTCGTCGTTGAGTGTGAAGCGTGTTTCAGCGAGCAAAGCCCGGTCCACAAAAACGGCGATAGCCCCGTACCTGCGCGCTTCGTCTGCGCTCAACACCACACCGGGATCAGGTAAGTTGAGAGACGGTAGCCTGTGAACTGCCTCCCCCGGAATGCCAAGTGCCTGGCGGGAAGTGGTGAGTATCCGAACATCCGGTGCGTTACGATGGATGGCATCCGCGATTACCGCAGTTGCCTTTAACAAATGCTCGCAGTTATCGAGGATGAGCAGTACGCGTTTGGGCCGCAGCCACACTGGAATGGACTCATCGACACGTGTGCCCTCAGTTTGATCCATGCCGATGGCGCTCGCCACGACGCTTGAGACGAGCTCAGGGTCTGTGATCGCACCAATGTCGGCAAACCACACCCCATCTGCGAACCTGTCGAGCAGTTCAGTTCCAACCTGAATCGCAACGCGTGTCTTGCCGACGCCACCGGAGCCGATCAAGGTCAGGAGACGGTGCTTATCGAGAAGTGCCTTGACCTCTTCAATGTCGCGCTCCCGACCCAGAAAGCTCGTCACTTGGACGGGAAGGTTGTTCGGCATCTCGCTGAGCGAACGCAGCGGTGGGAAGTCCGTTGACAGCCCGGCGATGGCGAGCTGCCACACGTGTTCGGGCTCCGTAAGGTCCCGCAGCCGCTGGATGCCCAGATCTGTCAATGATGTGCTCGCCGGTAATTCGCCATGCACCAGGCCGTGGGTAGATTCCGAAAGCAGCACTTGT
>Ga0187779_10001700_pt1 | contig 13692 bp, 10 predicted proteins | sample 1015_Q2_SP10_10__FD_132435 | JGI IMG/M metagenome (GOLD analysis project Ga0187779, IMG submission 132435) | Tropical peat soil microbial communities from peatlands in Department of Meta, Colombia - 1015_Q2_SP10_10_MG | ecosystem: Environmental > Terrestrial > Soil > Wetlands > Peat | place... | reverse complement strand
CAAAACGCTACGAAGTCGCTGGAACTGGCGGTTTTACCCAAATTTAAGGGCAGATTCTGAAGGAAGGGTTAGTCGGGCAACCCTTGCAATTGCCCGCAAAATCGCTATGTTTCTCGCGTTACTAAGACACCCTCATAACCGAATGGGTTTTGAGAGTGGGTCCCGCGGGGCCCGCTCTTTTTTGTTACCAAATGGCCCTAGGCGACACGTTGCAAGCGAAAGCGGCCACCAGCGCCGCACAAACCGAACCTCGGCTCATCATCGACCCGGGGATACCGGCGCGCGTTGCAGCTGTTGCCGAACCGGTGATCGAGCAACTCGGGTTCCGCTTGGTGAGGGTGCGGGTATCCAGCGCCGAAGGCTGTACCGTGCAGATTATGGCGGAGCGGCCGGACGGCAGCATGACTGTCGAAGATTGCGAGACCGTTTCGCGGGCGCTTTCGCCGGTTCTTGATGTCGCCGATCCGATCGATCGCGCCTACCGGCTGGAGATTTCCTCGCCGGGAATTGACCGGCCCCTGGTGCGCAAGTCGGACTTCGAGCGTTACGCCGGCCATCTCGCAAAGATCGAAACTACGTTGCCGATTCAAGGCCGCAAGCGTTTTCGCGGTCTGCTGATCGGAACCGAAGGGGAAGCAGCGCGTCTGCGCCGCGACGACGCGGCGGAAGGCGAAGAGACCGAAGTGCTGCTTCCGATCGAGGAAATGAGTGAAGCCAGGCTCGTGCTTACCGACGAGCTGGTGACCGAAGCTTTACGACGAGAAAAGTCCGCCAAGCGCAAAGCGCGCGAGGCGCGGAAGAAAGAACGACGCGAACAGAGACAATCACGGCATCGGCCGCAGAGGCCCGCCGTCAAAGGAGGAGAATGAGCTATGGCTGTCAGCGCCAACAGGCTCGAACTTTTGCAGATCGCCGACGCAGTCGCCCGTGAAAAGGCGATCGACCGCGGCATCGTCATAACAGCGATGGAGGACGCCATCGCCAAGGCGGCACGCTCGCGCTATGGCGCCGAAACCGATGTGCACGCCGAAATCGAGCCCAAAACGGGCGACCTGCGCCTGACCCGCCACATGCTGGTCGTCGAGAGCGTCGAAAACCCGTCCAACCAGATCACGCTGGAAGAAGCGCGCAAGCGCCATCCCGCTGCCCAGGTCGGCGACACGATTGCGGATCCGCTGCCCCCGCTTGAATACGGCCGCATCGCCGCCCAGTCGGCCAAACAAGTGATCGTGCAGAAAGTGCGCGAAGCCGAGCGCGACCGGCAACATGCTGAGTACAAGGACCGCATCGGCGATATCGTCAACGGTATCGTCAAGCGCGTCGAATACGGCAACGTCGTGGTCGATCTCGGCCGCGGCGAAGCGATCGTGCGCCGCGACGAATTGCTACCGCGGGAGGTTTTCCGCAACGGCGACCGCATCCGCGCCTACATCTACGACGTGCGACGTGAACCGCGCGGCCCGCAGATTTTCCTGTCGCGCACGCATCCGCAGTTCACCGCCAAGCTGTTTGCGCAGGAAGTGCCGGAAATCTACGACGGCATCGTCGAGGTCAAGGCGGTTGCCCGCGATCCGGGATCGCGCGCCAAGATCGCAGTGATTTCCCGCGATTCTTCGGTGGATCCCGTGGGTGCCTGCGTCGGTATGCGCGGCTCGCGCGTGCAGGCGGTGGTGAACGAACTGCAAGGCGAGAAGATCGATATTATTCCTTGGTCGCCTGACATCGCGACTTTCGTCGTGAACGCGCTGGCGCCCGCGGAAGTCGCCAAGGTCGTGCTCGATGAAGACAAGGAGCGGATCGAGGTGGTGGTGCCGGACCAGCAACTGTCGCTGGCGATCGGCCGCCGCGGCCAGAACGTCCGGCTCGCTTCGCAGCTGACCGGCTGGGACATCGACATTCTGACCGAGCAGGAAGAATCCGAACGCCGCCAGACCGAGTTCGAGAACCGCACCAAGGTCTTTGTCGAAGCGCTTAATCTCGACGAAGTGGTGGGGCAATTGCTCGCCTCGGAAGGTTTCGGCTCGATCGAGGAGCTTGCGCTGGTGGATGAAAAAGAAATTGCCGGCATCGAGGGTTTCGACGCAGACACTGCGCGCGAACTTCAGGAGCGCGCAAAGGAATACCTTGCCGCGCAAGAAGCCGAACTCGATACCAAGCGCAAGGAGCTCGGCGTCGAGGACGCGCTCAAGGATATACCCGGCATCACCACCAAAATGCTGGTTGTCCTGGGTGAGAACGGCGTGAAAACGGTGGAGGACTTTGCCGGTTGCGCGACTGACGACCTCACCGGCTGGACCGAACGCAAGGACGGCGAGTCCAAGCATGAGCCGGGCTTCCTCGACGGCTTCGACATTTCGCGCGAGGAAGCCGAACACATGATCATGCAGGCGCGTCTGAAAGCCGGCTGGGTGACGGAGGCCGAGCTTGCGCCACCCGCACCGGAACCGGCGGCCGAAGAAGCGCCGCAAGCACAAGCCTAAGGGAGAACTGCACCGGTGATGCTGGCACTTGCGCAAGATAATGAACTCGATCGCGGGGCGGCGAGCGTCGCCCCGGGAACCGAGCGCACTTGCGCGCTGACGCGCGAACTCAAACCGGTGGCTGAGCTGGTCCGCTTCGTGGTGGGACCGGCGGGCGAGGCGGTACCCGATGTGAAACGCAAGCTGCCTGGACGCGGCATCTGGCTCACCGCAACAAGCGCCGCGATCGAAGATGCAATCAGACACAACGTCTTCGCCCGCGGCTTCAAGCGGGACGTCAGCGTTGCCGGCGATCTGGCCGCGCAGACCGAACGCCTGCTCGAACGGTCGGCTCTCGACGCGTTGGCGATTGCCGCCAAAGCCGGCGCAGTGGTCAGCGGTTTTTCCAAGGTCGAGGCGGTAATCGGCCGGGACAATATTCTTGCTTTGATCCACGCCGCCGAAGCCGCGGACGACGGCAAGCGCAAGCTGGCTGCCGCCCGGCGGCGCGATACGGGCAGAGAATTGAGCGAAACCTTGGTGATCGAAGCGTTTACCGGTGCCCAATTGGATTTGGCACTGAACCGCCCAAATGTGGTACATGCAGCCCTGCTTGCCGGCCCCGGAAGCGCGACTTTTCTCTCGCGCGTTGCACGTTTGACGCGTTTTCGGACCGGACATTCGCCCGAAGGACAGAAGTAACGGAATGAGCGAGACAAAGAACCCAGGCGAGAAAAAACTCAGCGTCTCCGGAAAGACGCTGACGCTCAAACCACGCACCGAGTCGGGCGTGGTGCGCCAGAGCTTCAGTCACGGCCGCAGCAAGCAGGTCGTCGTCGAGAAGGTTAAGCGCCGCATGGTCGGCGGACCGGGCGAAGCGAAAGCTGAAGCCGCGCCGGTCGAGACCAAGAAGGCGCCCGCCACGGGCAAGGCGAAGGCGCCCGCCGCAAGCGGAGCGGCTGCTCTGAAACAGGCGGAAGCCACCCCTAAACTGAAACCGTCCGGCGTCGTGCTGCGCACGCTCACCGATGAGGAGCGCAATGCTCGTGCGCATGCGCTCGCCGATTCACGCGTACGTGAGGCGGAAGAACGCAAAATCGCCGAGGAAGAAGCCCGCCGCCGCGCCAGCCGCGAACAAGTCGATCGTACCGAGCGGGAGGCCGCGGACGTACGCAAGCGTGACGAGGAAGAACGCCGCAAGCACGACGAAGAAACCAAACGCAAGGCCGGCGAAGTCGCCAAAAAGCGTTTTGGCGCGGAAGACCTTTCGCGTACCGGCCCAGGGCGACTCGCGCTCGAAGCCGACGATGATGAAGCGCCGCGTTCACGACGTGGCGCCGGCCGGCCGGCCGCCGCTCCGCGCCCGGCTCCCCGCACCGGCGGAGAAAAGCAACGCGGACGCCTGACGGTCATCAACGCGCTGAGCGCCGGCGAAGTTCGCGAGCGTTCGGTGGCTTCGTTCCGCCGCCGCACTCAGCGGCTCAAGAACGTTGCTTCCGCGGAACCTAAGGAAAAACTGGTGCGTGAGGTGACGATCCCGGAAGCGATCAGCATCCAGGACCTGGCAAACCGCATGTCGGAAAGAGGCGTCGATGTGATCCGCCTGCTGATGAAGCAAGGCCAGATGGCAACAATCAACGACATGATCGACGCCGATACGGCCCAACTGATCGCGGAAGAAATGGGTCATAGCGTGCGCCGCGTCGCGGAAGCCGACGTCGAAGAGGGTTTGTTTGACGTAGCCGACGATCCAGCGCAGCTCGAGCCGCGGGCGCCGGTCGTCACCGTGATGGGTCACGTGGACCACGGCAAGACGTCATTGCTCGATGCGATCCGTTCTAGCGATGTCGCGGCGGGCGAAGCCGGCGGCATCACGCAACATATCGGCGCCTATCAAGTGATGGCGCCGTCCGGCGCAAGAATCACCTTCATCGATACGCCTGGCCACGCCGCCTTCACAGCGATGCGCGCGCGCGGCGCAAAAGTTACCGATATCGTCGTCCTTGTTGTCGCGGCGGACGACGGCGTCATGCCGCAAACGGTGGAAGCGATCCACCACGCCAAGGCGGCAAAAGTGCCGATTATCGTGGCCATCAATAAAATTGACAAACCCGACGCCAAGCCGGAACGCGTGCGCACCGATCTGCTGCAGCATGAAATTCAGGTCGAATCCATGGGTGGCGAAGTGGTTGACGTGGAAGTCTCAGCCACGAAGAAAATGAATATCGACAAATTGCTCGAAATGATCGGCTTGCAGGCGGAAATTCTCGACCTCAAGGCCAATCCGGAACGCGCAGCCGAAGGCACGGTGATTGAAGCCAAACTCGACCGTGGCCGCGGTCCCGTCGCAACCGTGCTGATCCAGCGCGGAACGCTGCATCCTGGCGACATTGTCGTCGCCGGAGCGGAATGGGGCCGCGTGCGCGCGTTGGTTTCGGATACGGGTGAGCCTGTGCAGAGCGCGGGCCCCTCGACTCCCGTCGAAGTACTCGGTTTCTCGGGCACGCCGGATGCAGGCGACCGGCTGGCGGTTGTCGACACCGAAGCCCGCGCCCGCGAAGTCACCGATTACCGCGCGCGGCAGAAGCGGGAAAAAATGGCGGCGCGCGCGACCGGCATGCGCGGTTCGCTCGAGCAGATGATGGCGCAGGCCAAGACCTCGGGCCGCAAGGAATTTCCGCTGGTAATCAAGGCGGACGTGCAGGGTTCGGTCGAAGCTATTATCGGCGCACTCGACAAGCTCGCAACCGATGAAGTGGCGGCGCGAGTGCTGCATTCCGCCGTGGGCGGCATTTCGGAATCTGACGTCACTCTTGCCGAGGCCTCCGGCGTTCCGATCATCGCTTTCAATGTGCGTGCCAACAAGGAAGCGCGCGAAGCGGCCGAACGCGCCGGCATCGAGATCCGCTACTACAACATCATCTACGACCTGGTGGATGACGTTAAGAAGGCGATGTCGGGCCTGCTCGCGCCGACCTTGCGCGAAAGCATGCTGGGCAACGCGCAAATCCTCGAAATCTTCAATATTTCAAAGATCGGCAAGATCGCCGGCTGCAAGGTCACCGATGGCACCGTCGAGCGCGGCGCCAATGTGCGGCTGATCCGTGACAACGTAGTGATCCACGAAGGAAAATTATCGCAGCTGAAACGTTTCAAGGATGACGTGCGCGAAGTGGGCGCCGGCATGGAATGCGGCATGGCCTTCGAGAACTACCAGGACATGCGGCAAGGCGACGTGATCGAATGTTACCGGGTGGAGCAGATTCAACGCTCGCTGTGAGTCCAATTCTCTGGCGCGCGCGAAAAAATCCACTCAAACACCAACACCGTCATGCCCCGCGAAAGCGGGGCATCCAGTAACCCGCGGCGGCGGTGATTACTGGATCGTCCGCCTTCGCGGACGATGACACGAGAGGCTAAGTGTTATGGCACGACACAAACAAAATCACCGCGATACCGGTCCAGGCGGCGGCTCCCAGCGCCAGCTGCGCGTCGGCGAACTGGTGCGGCACGCGGTTGCCGACATGCTGGCGCGCGGCGAAGTCCACGACCCGGTAATCGAGGGTCATCTCATCACGGTACCGGAAGTGCGCATGACGGCCGATCTTAGGCTTGCCACCATCTATGTGATGTCCCTGGGCGGACGTGACGCCGAAGAAGTCGTTGCAGCTTTCGAACGTCACAAGAAATTTCTGCGCGCCGAGCTGGCGCACCGCATCAATCTGAAATTCGCGCCGGATATCCGTTTTCGCGTCGACGAGCGGTTCGCGGAAGCGGAGCGCATCGACAAGCTGTTGCGTTCCCCGCCGGTGCAGCGTGATCTCAAGCACGGGGATGACGAGTGAGCGACAACGAACTGCGAAACAAAAACCATCCTCATCCAGAGGAGGGCGCGCAGCGCCCGTCTCGAAGGATGGAAGCGGCGTCATGCTTCGAGACGGCGCCTTCGGCGCCTCTTCGGCATGAGGCCAATGGGAGTTCGTTTGCGCCTCAGGATGAGGGCGCAGAAAAACAAAAACAGAAAAAACGCGACAAACGCGATGTGCACGGCTGGGTCGTGCTCGACAAACCGGTTGGCATGACATCGACCCACGCCGTCAGCGTGGTGAAGCGCTTGTTCAAAGCCAAGCGCGCCGGCCATGCCGGCACGCTGGATCCACTCGCTTCCGGCGCGCTGCCGATTGCGCTCGGCGAGGCTACCAAAACAGTCCCCTTCGTGATGGACGGGCGCAAGCTTTACCGCTTCACCATTCGCTGGGGTGAAGAGCGCGACACCGACGACGCCGAGGGACGCGCCGTCGCCCGCAGCGATCAACGGCCGACTGCCGACGCAATCCAGGCGCAGCTGCCGTCGTTCACCGGTACCATCGCGCAGGTACCGCCGCGCTATTCGGCAATCAAGATCGAGGGCGAGCGTGCCTATGATCTCGCGCGTGACGGAGAAGTGGTCGAGCTCGAGGCTCGCCCAGTCGAGATCGCCCGCCTGGCGCTTGTCAGCGTTGCCGACTCCGATCACGCGGTGCTGGAGGCCGAATGCGGCAAAGGTACTTATGTGCGCTCGCTCGCCCGCGATCTTGGCCGTGCTTTGGGCTGTTTTGGCCATGTCAGCGCCCTCCGGCGGGCTGCGGTGGGCCCATTCGGCGAAGAAACCATGATTTTGCTGGAACAATTGGAGGCTCTGTGCCATAGAGCCGCGTCCGGCGAGGCGAGCCTCGCGGACGCTCTGATGCCCGTTGAGACCGCGCTGGACGACATCCCGGCGCTGGCCGTCAGCCGGGCAGACGCGGCGAGGCTGCAGCGAGGCCAAGCCGTTTTGTTGCGCGGACGGGACGCACCCAATTTCCGCGGCACAATCTATGTCACGGTATCGGGCCAGTTGTTGGCCCTCGCCGAACTGGATCGTGGCGAAATCGTCCCCAAGCGCGTGTTTAACCTCGCCGGCCTGATGGGCAGAGCCGTGCGCAAGAAAGGATGACCGATGTCGGTGACCGCCGGCCGCAAGGCCGAAGTGATAAAGACTTATGCCAAGAAGCCCGGAGATACCGGGTCGCCGGAAGTGCAAGTGGCGATCCTGTCCGAGCGCATCAATAATCTCACCGAGCATTTCAAGTCCCACGTCAAGGACAACCACTCGCGTCGTGGATTGCTCAAGATGGTGGGCCAGCGTCGCCAGCTCCTCGACTATCTGCGTCGCACCAACGAAGCGAGCTACAAGAACTTGATCGAGAAGCTCGGCATTCGCCGATGATTTGTTCCGCGCGGGGCGCATGCGCCCGGCGCGTTTCGTGCAGCGGATGCGTACGACGCGTTCGCTAATTTGAGCCGGCGGCGATAGGCGCGGCCGGCGGCTGGCAAGAGCCGATAAGGATCGCTCTTGCGACAAGGCAAGGTTCGAACGCCATGGCAGGATCGCCAGACGCTGTTGACCTCGGCATCGCGACGATGCTCGGCAGCTTCTCGCCGTCTTGCTCATGGCTTTCGGGGCTCGCCGGAAACCATGAGAGAAAAATAAAATGTTTGATATGCATCGAGTTGAACTCGATTGGGGTGGGCGGAAGCTAACCCTCGAGACCGGCAGGATGGCGCGGCAAGCCGATGGCGCCGTGCTCGCTACTTACGGTGAGACCAGTGTGCTCGCTGCCGTAGTGGCGGCGAAGGAACCGAAGGAAGGCATCGATTTTCTTCCACTGACCGTCAACTACACCGAAAAATATTACGCGGCAGGCCGGATTCCCGGCGGCTACTTCAAGCGCGAACGCGGCCCGACTGAAAAGGACACGCTCACGTCGCGCCTTATCGATCGCCCGATCCGTCCGCTATTTGCGGAGGGCTGGCGCTGCGACACTCAGGTGACCGTTACCGTGCTCTCGCACGACATGGAAAACGACCCCGATATTGTCGCCATGGTTGCCGCGTCAGCGGCATTGACGCTGTCCGGCGTGCCGTTCATGGGCCCGATCGGTAGTGCCCGCGTCGGCTTCATCAACAATGAATATGTACTCAATCCGGCACTCGACGAAATGCCGGAAAGTCAGCTCGACCTTGTCATCGCCGGCACCCAGGACGCCGTGATGATGGTGGAATCAGAAGCCAAAGAGCTGTCCGAAGACATCATGCTCGGCGCCGTGATGTTCGGCCATCGACACTTCCAGCCGGTAATCGAAGCTATCATCAAGCTCGCCGAAAAGGCGGCGAAGGAGCCGCGCGAACTCGTTGCTCCCGACCATAAGGCGCTGGAAAAGGAGATACTTGGGCTCGCCGAGAAGGATCTGCGCGCCGCCTACTCGATCGTAAAAAAGCAGGACCGGCAGGACGCCGTCGCCGCCGTAAAAGAAAAGGTGATGGCGCGTTTCTTCCCGGAAGGCGCCGAGCCGACATACGACAAGCTCGCGGTTGCCGGCGTTTTCAAGGAACTCGAAGCCAAGATCGTGCGCTGGAATATTCTCGATACTGGCAAGCGCATTGACGGCCGCGACAACAAGACGGTGCGGCCGATCGTGGCGGAAGTGGGCGTGCTACCGCGAACGCACGGTTCGGCGCTGTTCACCCGCGGCGAGACACAGGCGCTGGTCGTCGCCACTCTCGGCACCTCCGAAGACGAGCAATTCATCGACGCGCTGCAAGGGACCTACAAAGAAACGTTCCTGCTTCATTACAACTTCCCGCCCTATTCGGTGGGCGAAACTGGGCGCATGGGGGCGCCTGGCCGTCGTGAGATCGGCCACGGCAAGCTGGCCTGGCGGGCAATCCATCCGATGCTGCCGACGCCGGCCGAGTTCCCCTACACCATCCGTGTCGTATCGGAGATCACGGAATCGAACGGTTCGTCGTCGATGGCCTCGGTGTGCGGCTCGTCGCTGGCGCTGATGGATGCAGGCGTGCCGTTGAAGCGGCCGACCGCCGGCATCGCCATGGGTCTCATCCTCGAAGACAAGCGCTACGCCGTGCTGTCCGACATCCTCGGTGATGAGGATCATCTCGGCGACATGGATTTCAAGGTGGCCGGCACCGAACAGGGAGTCACTTCCCTGCAGATGGACATCAAGATCGCCGGCATCACCGAGGAAATCATGAAAGTCGCTCTCGCGCAGGCGAAAGATGGCCGCATGCACATCCTCGGCGAGATGGGCAAGGCGCTCACCGCCGCGCGCGCCGAGCTGGGCGAGCACGCGCCACGCATCGAGATGTTCAAGATCCCGACCGACAAGATTCGCGAAGTGATCGGCACCGGCGGCAAGGTGATCCGCGAGATCGTCGAGAAGACCGGCGCCAAGATCAACATCGAGGACGACGGCTCGGTGAAGGTGGCCTCGGCGGACGGTGAATCAATCAAGGCGGCGATCAACTGGATCAAGTCGATCGCCTCCGACCCGGAAGTCGGCCACATCTACGAGGGCACCGTGGTGAAAGTGATGGATTTTGGCGCCTTTGTGAACTTCTTCGGCGCCAAGGACGGCCTCGTCCACATCAGCCAACTGGCGTCGCGCCGGGTGAACAAGGTCACCGACGTGGTGAAGGAAGGCGACAAGGTCAAGGTCAAGCTGCTTGGCATGGACGACCGTGGCAAGGTGCGCCTGTCGATGAAGGCGGTCGATCAGGCCACCGGCGAAGACATCGAGGGCAAGCAACGCGCCGAAGGCGGCGAGCAGCCGCAGGCGGCGCAAGGCGGCGGCGCGGAATAAGGTGCAGCAGAGAAACAACAAAGGGCGACGTTAGGCCGCCCTTTTATTTTGCCCGGTGCACGTGCAACGCACGCGCACCGCCGCGCGTCTGTCTGACGATTTCTCCCAATGCCTCAAAGTCCTTGCGCCGGGGAGAGGTGCGGCGCCAGACCAAACCTATCGTGCGTCTCGGCTGAGGTTCGGTGAACCGGAATAGTTTCACGCGTTCATCGTGAGCTTCAGCATCGGTGGCAACTTCCGGCACGAGTGTGACGCCATAGCCGTTCGCCACCATTTGCATCACGGTCGCGAGCGAGGTCGCGCCAAGTTGGACCGGCGGCGAATCCCCGCGCTTGCTGGCACAAAACGCCAGCGCCTGGTCGCGCAGGCAATGTCCCTCCTCGAGCAAAATCAGCCGCTGCTGATCGACGTCTCCGACGCCGACGCGGCCGCGAAGCGGATGCTCGTCGGCCGCCGGCACCGCAAGCAAAAACGGATCGTCGAATAACTTAAGACTCTCGACCTCGGCGCCCTCTGCCGGCAACGCCAGCATGACGCAGTCAAGCTCCGCGCGCGCAAGTTCCTGAAGCAGCGTCTTGGTTTGCGTTTCGCGCAACTCAAGGCGAAGGCGGGGATATTTTGCCTGCAACCTCGGCAGCGCGCGCGGAAGTACGTAAGGCGCGAGCGTAGGGATGATACCGAGCTTCAATGGTCCGCTGAGCACATCCCGGTGACGAGCGAAGTCGATGAGATCGCGGGTGGCGGCGAGAATTTGTTCGGCGCGCTCCGCCACCTCCAGCCCGGTGTCGGTGAGCGTGATGTCATTCGGGCGCCGTTCCACCAGCTCGAGACCGATCTCCCGCTCGAGCTCGCGCACTTGCATGGACAGGGCTGGCTGGCTGACCGCGCAATCCTCCGCGGCCCGTCCGAAATGCCGATGACGCGCGAGCGAGGCCAAATAACGCAACTGGCGCAGGGTGATCACTGCGATAAGTTAGGCTTATCTCTGGGGCCAATCAACACAATTAGACCTTATCGGCCGGCCGCCTTTACAACCGTCACAGCCGCACCAATTTACTGTGCAATTTCGTGAAAATCAGAACGCGACGGGAGAGAAAAAGATGGATGCAAAAACCGATGACAAGAGCACGGGCAAGTGCCCGTTCACCAGCGCTCACACACGCACGAACCGGGACTGGTGGCCGGACGCGCTGAGCATTGAAATGCTGCATCGAAACTCCGATCTGTCCGATCCGATGGGCAAGGAGTTCGATTACGCCAGGGAATTCAAGAGTCTCGATCTCAACGCGGTGATCAAGGACCTGCGCGCCCTGATGACGAGCTCGCAGGAGTGGTGGCCGGCGGATTTCGGTCACTACGGCGGCCTGATGATCCGCATGGCATGGCACAGCGCGGGCACGTATCGCATAACCGACGGCCGCGGCGGCGCCGGCGCAGGTCAGCAACGTTTCGCCCCGCTCAACTCATGGCCGGATAACGCCAACCTCGACAAGGCGCGCCGGCTGCTCTGGCCGATCAAGCAGAAGTACGGCCGGAAAATCTCCTGGGCCGACCTTATGATTCTTGCGGGCAACGTCGCGCTCGAGTCGATGGGGTTCAAGACGTTCGGTTTCGCCGGCGGACGCCCCGACGTCTGGGAACCGGAGGAGCTTTTTTGGGGTCCTGAAGGAACCTGGCTGGGCGATGAACGCTATAGCGGCGAACGCCAACTCGCCGAGCCACTTGGCGCCGTGCAGATGGGCCTCATCTACGTCAATCCGGCGGGGCCGAACGGCAATCCGGATCCTGTTGCGGCCGCCAAAGACATTCGGGAGACGTTCTTCCGCATGGCGATGAACGACGAAGAGACCGTTGCCCTGATTGCCGGCGGCCACAGCTTCGGCAAGACCCACGGCGCCGGCGATCCGTCGCTTGTCGGTCCGGAGCCGGAAGCTGGAGCCCTTGAGGACCAGGGCCTCGGCTGGAAAAGCAAACATGGCACCGGCATCGGCGCCGACGCTATCACCGGCGGTCCGGAAGTTACCTGGACGCAGACGCCGACCAAGTGGAGCAACCACTTCTTCAAGAACCTGTTCGAAAACGAATGGGAACTGACAAAGAGCCCGGCCGGTGTGCCGCAGTGGCAGGCGAAGGGGGCGGCCGCCACGATCCCGGACGCATTCGACAAATCGAAAAAGCATGTGCCGACCATGCTGACCACGGATCTCTCGCTGCGGTTCGATCCGGCCTACGAGAAAATCTCGCGGCGCTTCTACGAGCATCCCGACCAGTTTGCGGACGCGTTCGCCCGCGCCTGGTTCAAGCTCACGCACCGCGACATGGGTCCGCGCGCCCGCTATCTCGGCAAGCTCGTTCCGAAGGAGACGCTGATCTGGCAGGACCCGATTCCACCGGTCAATCACCGGCTGATCGGCGAAAAGGAAATCGCGGCACTGAAGAAGATCCTCGCCTCCGGCCTGTCGGTGTCACAGCTTGTCTCGACCGCGTGGGCGTCGGCGTCGACGTTCCGTGGTTCCGACAAGCGCGGCGGCGCAAACGGTGCGCGCATCCGTCTGAGCCCGCAGAAGGATTGGGAGGTCAACCAGCCGGCTGAGCTGGCGAAGGTGCTCAAAAAGCTCGAGGCGATTCAACAGGCATTCAACTCCGGCAAAGGCGGCAAGAAGGTCTCGCTCGCCGACCTTATCGTTCTCGGCGGTGTTGCAGCAGTTGAGAAGGCCGCGAAGGCTGCCGGCGTCAACGTGAAGGTACCTTTCGCGCCTGGCCGCATGGATGCTTCGCAGGAGCAGACCGACGTCGAGTCGTTTGCGCCGCTTGAGCCCCGCGCCGACGGCTTCCGCAATTACGTCGGCAGCAAGCGGCAGTTCATGTCACCCGAGGAGGCGTTGGTCGACAGGGCCGCGCTGCTGCGCCTGACGGGACCGGAAATGACAGTGCTCGTCGGGGGCCTGCGCGTTCTCGGCGCCAATGCAGCCGCGTCAAAGAACGGCGTTTTTACCAAGAAGCCGAGCACGTTGAGCAACGACTTTTTCATCAACCTGCTCGACATGAACACGCATTGGCATCCCGCTGGCGACAATGCGTATGAGGGACGCGACCGCAAAACCAATGCCGCGAAATGGACAGGCACCCGCGCCGACCTGATCTTCGGTTCACACTCGCAACTCCGCGCCTTCGCGGAAGTCTATGCCAGCGCGGATTCTAAGGAGAAGTTCGTGAAGGACTTCGTGGCGGCGTGGAGCAAGGTGATGAATGCGGACCGCTTCGACCTGACCACATCGCAGAAGAAGGCCGCGTAGATCGCACGGCATACAAGACGAATAAGACGGCCGGGATTCTCCCGGCCGTTCTCTTTTTCGTCATTTCGCCGCAAAGATTACTGCCCGCCGTTGCCGTTGTCGGTCGGTCCACCCGTTTTCAGCGCGTCCGGTTGCGGCATGGCGATGACGTTGTAGCCGGAATCGACGAAATGAATTTCGCCGGTAACGCCGGTCGAAAGATCGGACAGCAGATAAAGCCCGGCACCGCCCAATTCCTCCTGCGTCACGCCGCGT
>Ga0187779_10001699_pt1 | contig 13696 bp, 12 predicted proteins | sample 1015_Q2_SP10_10__FD_132435 | JGI IMG/M metagenome (GOLD analysis project Ga0187779, IMG submission 132435) | Tropical peat soil microbial communities from peatlands in Department of Meta, Colombia - 1015_Q2_SP10_10_MG | ecosystem: Environmental > Terrestrial > Soil > Wetlands > Peat | place... | reverse complement strand
GCGCCCGTGACATCCGTCGTCGTCACGAGTGCGCGGAAGCGCGCTCCCTCCGGCGGGGTCGGGACGGCGACCCGCTTTCGGGTCGCTCCCGCGATGTCCGTCCAGGTGATGCCGTTCCGGGAGACCTGCCACTGATACGTGTAGCGGGCCGGCCCGGTGCGACGTGTCGGGCCGAGATCTATCTCGAGAACACGCATCCAGCTTCCGACCCGAAGCCGCTCGCGGCGGATGCCGAATCGGTAGCGGCCGAGCCTGCGCGACCTCTCGAGCAGGCGGAGGTACCAGGCTGCGCCGACGGACAGGATCATCGTCGACTGCGCCATCGCGTAGACCGGGTAGACGAGCATGAGCGGGGCGCGCACCTGCCAGTTGGCGATGAGCGTCGTGATCGCCGCCACGAGGACCAGGAACACGAAGAAGGCGAACACCTTCACCGACGGGTCGAGCAGGTACAGCGGATACCGCCACACCGCGAGGTGGAGAGTGACCCAGACGATTGCGAGGTTGTAGAGCGTCCACCAGGGGAGCTGGAGCGCGTTCCGGTCGAAGTTGACGATCGAGTGGCGGAAGTTCCCGGCCCACCAGTTCCGGCGCTGACGGAAGAGCGCGCACCAGGATTCGGGGACGTCCGTCTCGACGACGACGTCGAGATGTCGGATGCGCATGCGATGCGCGTATGCGACCCGGCCCATCTCGATGTCCTCGCCGATCGGGCTCATCGAGTGGCGGCGAAGGATCTCGCGGAGCATCACCGTGCGCGCGACGACGCCTGCGCCGGAGACGAGCCAGGGGCGGTAGTGGCGCGAGAGCATCGCCATGTCGTACTCGAGCGCCTGGAAGCGTGTGCATGCGTTCCTCGTGCGGTTGCGCGCGAGCACCTTCACCGAGCAGAGGTCTGCGCCGTCCTCGGCTGCGGCGGCGATCGCATTCGCGAGCTCGGGGCCGACGGACGAGTCCGCATCCAGCCGCATCACGACGCTCGTCGTCACCGCGTCCGCCTCGAGCGCGGCGAGGACCAGCTTCGGAGGGCTCGGATCGTCGATCACCGTCCGGAAGACGTCCCATCCCTCGTGTTCGAGCTCGTCCGCGAAGACACGCATCTGCTCGGTCGAGACCTCCACGGCGACGAGGATCCGTTCCTGCAGGTGGGCGACTCGCTCACGCCCCGCGAAGTAGCGCGGGTGCCCGAAGAGCGGGATCACGATGGTGAAGTCCTCGGTCGGCTCCGTGAGCGGTGCGAGCACGAGCGTGCGCCGCCAGCTCAGGAGGTTCTGGAAGTCGAACAGGCCGACGAAGCCGCCCATCGCCAGGGTGACGATCGTCCAGATGCCCATCGTGGGCGCGGACTTAGTGGTGGACGTCTACGCGGTTGACCTTGACCTGCACGGCTGGGCACGGATGGTGTGCCACACAGGGGACCTTCTGCTCCGTCACCCTGCTGCCGACCATGCGTTCGTGGCGACCAGAGTCATGGCCGCGTGTGAGGACGGCGAAGAACAGGGTGATGACGATGACGAGGGTGTAGCCCCGGGTGTGCACGGACATCTGTGGCGGCTCCTTTGTACAGTCGATTTGAAAAACGTCCTGCCATCGACTGAGGCTCCACAGATCGGCTGGGCGCGCCTGCCTCGGTCACGTGGTTGTCAAAAGACGTCGGCGTTGAACCGGTCGCTCTGTAACCCTCGGCCGAGGGAACCGCTAGGCGGTCGTGGTCGGCTCGTCGTCGCAGGCGACGTTGACGTAGCCGGAGCGAAACGGGGCGGCCTCGCCGGACACAGGGTCGTAGGCGTGGCGCCAGACACAGCCGGTGTCGTTCGTCAGCAGGTGGATCGAGACCGAGGTCTCGGCGGAGGTCGTGCGCACGCGGTGGATGTCGTCGCGGGGCGGGATCAAGACGTAGAAGTCTCCGGGCACGAGCGCGCGACGCTCGACCAACTCGAGCTCGCCGTCCCGTCGCGTGTAGATCTCCTCGTCCTGGGTCCCCCGGTAGAGGCCGACGAGGCCCCAGGCGAGGTGGTCGTGGATGGGCGTCTGCGAGCCGGGCGGGACGACGAGCGAGAACAGCGACATCGAGCCGTCGTCGGCGCGGCACAGGAGCCACTGCCCGATGCCGCCGCCCATGCCGCTCTCGGGCGCAGGGGCTCGGTAGACGGCCGGCAGCCAGTCCGGGTCGGCGAGCAGGTCGGCGAAGCGGGGCCTGATCGTCTCGCACGCCTGCGCCGGGCCGGCCGACGTGGCGATCGCCTCGAGGACGTCCGCGACAAACGTCCTCACGATCGGTGAGTCGAGGACGAACTCGAGGCCCACTGCCCACCTCCACGTCGCGTGCGCTCTCCGGCGCACGACGATACCCCTTCAGGCGACGGCTGCTACAGACCTGCAGCGCGCGGGCGAGTGTTGCATCCTTGCAGGCTCACGGTCACGACTCGAAAAGGAGCGCAGTCATGAAGCCGTTCAGGGGCGTCGTCAACGTCGACATCACCGACTCGGTGCCGGACTGGGGGCCGTACACGCAGCCGACCGCGCCCGAAGGGTCGCCGAACGTGCTGTACATCGTCCTCGACGACGTCGGCTTCTCGGCGATGGAGCCCTTCGGCGGGATGATCGAGACGCCGAACATCGACCGGATCGCGGAGCGCGGTCTCACCTACACGAATTTCCACACCACGGCGCTGTGCTCGCCGACGCGGTCGTGCTTGATCACCGGCCGCAACCATACGACGAACGGGATGGCCGTGATCACGGAGGCGGCCTCGGGGTTCCCGAGCTCGAACGGGCACATCCCGTTCGAGTGCGCGACGATCGCCGAGGTTCTCGGCGAGCACGGCTGGAACACGTACATGACCGGGAAGTGGCACCTCACCGCCGAGGACGAGATGAACCTCGCCTCGCGGAAGAGCCAGTGGCCAGTCGGACGCGGATTCGAGCGCTTCTACGGCTTCCTCGGCGCCGAGACGAACCAGTGGTATCCCGATCTCGTGTACGACAACCATCCCGTCGAGCAGCCGTACTCGCCGGAAGAGGGCTACCACCTCACGGTCGACCTCACCGACAAGGCGCTCTCGTTCATCCGCGATGCGAAGGCGATTGCGCCCGACAAGCCCTTCTTCCTCTACTACTGCCCGGGCGCCTGCCACGCGCCGCACCACGTTCCGAGGGAGTGGGCGGACAAGTACAAGGGCAAGTTCGACATGGGCTACGAGGCGTATCGCGAGCTCGTGTTCGAGCGCCAGAAGCAGACGGGAGTCGTCACCGACAAGGCCGAGCTATCCCCGATCAACCCGTATGCGGACGAGAAAGGCCCCGACGGCCAGGCCTGGCCGGAGCTCGACACCGTGCGCTCGTGGGACTCGCTCTCGGACGACGAGAAGCGGCTGTTCTGCCGGATGGCCGAGGTGTACGCCGGGTTCCTCAGCCACGCCGACCACCAGATCGGCCGGCTGCTCGACCACCTCGAGGAGACCGACGAGCTCGACAACACGCTGATCGTCCTCGTCTCCGACAACGGCGCGTCGGGCGAAGGCGGGCCGAACGGGTCGGTCAACGAGAACAAGATCTTCAACGGGCTTCCCGACAGGATCGAGGAGGCTCTGCCGTTCCTGGACGACCTGGGCACGCCGCGGACGTACAACCACTACCCGACCGGTTGGGCGTGCGCGTTCAACACACCGTTCAAGCTCTGGAAGCGCTACTCCAACTGGGAGGGCGGCACGGCCGACCCGATGATCGTCTCGTGGCCGAAGCGGATCACCGCGACAGGCGCCCGTCGCCAGTACACGCACGCGATCGACATCGTGCCGACGATCTACGAGTGCCTCGGGATCGAGCTGCCCGAGGTCGTCAAGGGCCGCACCCAGGTCCCGCTCGAGGGGATCAGCTTCGCCGCCACGTTCGACGACCCCGACGCGGAGACCGACAAGCAGACGCAGTTCTACTCGATGCTCGGCACCCGGGCGATCTGGCACCAGGGGTGGAAGGCGGCCGCTGTCTCGAACTCGGCACCCGAGAACTGGGCGGGCTACGAGCGCCAGCGCTGGGAGCTCTTCGACACCGAGAACGATCCGAGCGAGTGTCACGACCTCGCCGCCGAGCAGCCGGAGAAGCTCCAGGAACTGGTCGGGCTCTGGTGGCACGAGGCCGGCCGTTACCAGGCACTGCCCCTCGAGAATCGGAACGCGATCGAGATCCTCGGCACCGAGCGGCCGCAGCTGAGCAAGCCGCGCGACCGGTACGTGTACTACCCCGGAGGCTCCGAGATCCCGGAGTCGGTGGCGCCGAACATCCGCAACCGCTCGTACACGATCGCCGTCGAGGCGACCGTCGACACGGAGGAGGCCGGCGGTGTCCTCTTCGCGCAGGGTGCCCGCTTCGGCGGTCATGCCTTGTACGTCAAGGACGGCAAGCTCAAGTACGTCTACAACTTCGTCGGCCTCCAGGAGCAGGTCGTGGAGTCGGACGAGGAGATCCCGACCGGCCGCCACGTCTTCTCCGTCTCGTTCGAGCGCGAGGGCGAGGCCATGCCGATAGAGGGGACGCTGACGATGCACATCGGCGAGGACGAGGTCGGCGCGGGGAGGATCAAGACGCAGCCGGGCAAGTTCTCGCTCGCAGGCGAGGGGCTGAACGTCGGCAAGGACGGTGGCGAGCCGGTCACCGACGACTATCCGGGCGAGTCGCCGTGGGCGTTCGCCGGCGGCACGATCCACAAGGCCGTGGTCGACGTCAGCGGCGAGCCGTTCGTCGACCTCGCCATGGAAGCAAAGGCGGCGTTCGCGCGCGACTGACCTGACGCCGCCGAGCCGATCGTCTGCGGTTGCAGCCGGGGAGGTCGCTCTTCGCCGAGCTTCCCGCGCCGGTGGAAGCCCACGCGCGCTAGCGTGGTCCCGTGCCGCCGCTCGGGACGAACGAGGAGAGCACACCTCCGCCCTCGCCGCGGGGGTCGTCGCCGACGGGCCAGCAGAGATCGGCGTGGCGTCCCGGCCGTGGGTGGATCGCATTCGCCATCGCCGTCCTCGCGCTCAACATCGTCCTGAGCGCACGCGCGACGCATGCCGCTTCGCGCGAGCGAGTGCCCTACAGCCCGTTCTTCCTCGACCAGGTCCGTGCGAACCACGTCAAGGAGATCACCTCGAAGGGCACGACGATCCAGGGCACCTTGACCGAGAAGCTCAGCTACCAAGGATCGAAGGCGACCACCGACTTTCGAACGGAAGTGCCGGCGTTCGCGAACACGGACGCGCTCTCGAACCTGCTCCAGGAGCATCGCGTTGTCGTCAACGCGCAGCCGCTCGATACAGGACCGCCGTGGTGGCAGAGCCTGCTGCTCGGGTTCGGCCCGACCATCCTCTTCGTCTTTCTGCTGTTCTGGCTGATGCGGCGCGCGGGAAGCGTGCAGAACGTCCTCGGCTCCTTCGGGCGTTCACGTGCACGCCGCTACGAACCCGCGGGTGACCGGATCACCTTCGCGGACGTCGCGGGAATCGACGAGGCGAAGGACGAGCTGAGCGAGGTCGTCGATTTCCTCCGCAACCCGGACAAGTACCGCCGGCTCGGCGGCCGGATCCCGCACGGCGTGCTCCTTTCCGGCCCGCCCGGCACAGGCAAGACGCTGCTCGCGCGGGCGGTCGCAGGCGAGGCGAACGCTCCGTTCTACTCGATGGCCGCGTCCGAGTTCGTGGAGGCGATCGTCGGCGTCGGCGCCTCGCGTGTCCGCGACCTCTTCAACCAGGCGAAGGAGGACGCCCCGTCGATCGTGTTCATCGACGAGCTCGACGCCATCGGTCGGTCACGCACGTCGGGTGTCGCAGGGTTCAGTGGCGGCAACGACGAGCGCGAGCAGACGCTCAACCAGATCCTCACCGAGATGGACGGCTTCGACTCGTCGACGAGCGTGATCGTCATCGGCGCGACCAATCGTCCGGACGTGCTCGACCAGGCGCTGCTCCGACCCGGGCGCTTCGACCGTCGCGTCGCCGTGCAGCCGCCCGATCGGGCCGGCCGCGAGGCCATCCTCGAAGTCCACGTTCGCGGCGTGCCGCTGGGACCGGACGTCGACCTGCGCCGGATCGCCGCGACGACTCCGGGAATGGTCGGCGCAGACCTCGCAAACCTCGTCAACGAGGCGGCGCTGCTTGCGGCGCGGCGCGGACACGACGTCGTGCAGGAGGCCGATTTCACCGACTCGCTGGAGAAGATCGTCCTCGGGGCCGAGCGTCAGGTGATGATGAGCGCCGAGGATCGACGCCGCACCGCGTACCACGAGGGCGGCCACGCGATCGTCGGCATGCTCACGAAGGGTGCGGACCCGGTCCGCAAGGTTTCGATCATCCCGCGCGGGCTCGCGCTCGGCGTCACCTTCTCTGCTCCGGACAGCGACCGCTTCAACTACCTCGAGCCCGAGGTCTACGCGAAGATCGACGTTGCTCTGGGCGGCCGCGCTGCGGAGGAAGTCGTGTTCGGCGAGATCAGCACGGGCGCGGAGTCGGACATCCAGCAGTTGACCGAGCTCGCCCGACAGATGGTCGGGCGTTGGGGCATGAGCGATGCGATCGGCCCGATCGCAGTGGTGCCGCGCGACGGCTCAGGCCCACTCCTCCCGGGCGTCTCGGAGGTGTCAACCGAGACGCAGAGTCTCGTCGACGACGAGGTGCGCCGCATCGTCTCCGAGGCGCACGACCGCGTCGTCGCGCTCCTTCGTGAGAACCGAAACCGGTTGGACTCGCTCGCGCAGGCGCTGCTCGAGCACGAGACTCTCGACGAGGACGCCGCGTACGCGGCTGCGGGCCTGACGACGCCGGCAGCTCCGCCGGCAGAGGCCTTCGCCACTGCCGCTCGCGCAACGACGTAGATGCGGACCCGGCTTCCCGCGTGGCCGCCGGTGTCCTACGAGGGATGGAGCGAGACGTGCGACACGCTCCACGGGCATGTGCAGGTGCTCGGCAAGCTCGCGGTCGAGCTGGCTGCGCCGGCGCCGCAGTTCCAGCACGCGGCGTTGCGTCTCACCGCACGGGGTTGGGAGACGGCGCCGTTGCCGGCTCCCGACGGATCGGGTTCGTTCGGGGTCGTGCTGGACCTGCGTGCGCACGAGGCGCTGGTCGAGCACAGCAACGGGGCGGCGCGAGGAACGGCTCTGACTCCGAACCGGTCGGTCGCCGAGGTGACGCACGAGGTGCTGGGCGCCGTGCGCGAGCTTGCAGGCGACGTCGAGTTCAATCCGAGGCCGCAGGAGACGCCGTGGCAGACACCCCTCGACGAGGACGTCGAGCATGCGACCTACGATCCAGCGGCAGTCGACGCGTACTTCCTCGCTGCGACGAGGGCGTCGTTCGTCCTCGAGGAGATCCGGGCGCCGTACCGCGGCCGCTCGACCCCGGTCAACGCCTGGTGGGGATCGTTCGACCTTGCCGTCAGCCTGTTCTCGGGACGGCCGGCCGAACCCCCGTCAAGGGCGTTCATCATGCGCAACTCGATGGACGCGCAGGAGATCGCGCTCGGTTGGTGGCCCGGGGATGCCAGATATGGACGCGCCGCGTTCTACGCCTACGCGCACCCCGCACCCGACGGGTTGACCGAGGCGGACGTCTCGCCCGGCCGCTGGGACGCGACCCTCGGCGAGTTGATCCTCGACTGGGACGAGGTCGTCGCCTCGCCAGATCCGCACGCGGCCGCGGTCGGCTTCGCGCACGCCGTTGTCCGTCACGCCTGCGACGTCTGCGACTGGGTGCCGGAGCTCGCCCGTAGCCTCGAGGGCGATCCGCCACCGGTCGCGTGACGCGCGGGACCGACGCGCCTACCGGTTGTTGCCGAAGATCCGCAGGAAGAACAGGAAGACGTTGAGGGCGTCGAGGAAGATGGACGCGGCGAGCAGCGGTGCGGCCCGGATGTCACGCGTGCGGCGCAGTCGCTGGAAGTCCACCAAGACGAGGCCGGCGAAGATGACGAGCCCTGCGATCGAGTAGATCAAGGCGCCGTTCGGGATCCGGACGAAGATCGAGACGAGCCCGAACAGGATCAGCAGGAGCAGCGCCCAGAACGAGACGCGCGCGAGGCCCGACAGGTCGCGGCGCGTCGCATAACCGGCGGCGCCGAATCCGGCGATGAAGAGCGCAGTCGCACCGCCCGCCTGCCACACAGCCTGTGGGTTGGTGCTCGTGTAGTAGGCGATCACGGGAGCGGTGCCGACGCCGATGAGCACTCCGAACCCGAACAGGAGGCCGATCGCGAGCTGCTCCGACTTCGCGGCCGCGAAGTTCAGTCCGATCAGTACCGCAAATGCAGCGATGTAGCAAAGCCAGCCGGCTCCGTACGACAGGTCGCGTCCGAGGTACGCGCCGAGCGCGAAGAACCCGGCCGTGACTGCGACGAGGCCCATGGTCTGGCCGAAGAGCGCCCGCGACTGGTCGCGCTCGATCTGCGTGGTGAGGGCGGTGTCCATCGAGCTCACGCGGCGAGAATACTCGCGGATACGCGCAACGGCGAATGATTCCGGTTTAGGATCAGCCGCCGTGAACTCGCACGCCGCCACACTTCGCCTCGCCGTCTTTCCGCGTGCGGGCCTGTTCGTCGACGCGCTGCTGGTCGTCGCCGGTGCCGCGGTGGTGGCCGCAGCGGCGCAGATCTCGGTCAAGCTCCCGTTCACGCCCGTACCCATCACCGGTCAGACGTTCTCGGTGCTGCTCGTCGGAGCGTCCCTCGGCAGCCTGCTCGGTAGCACGAGCATGCTGCTGTACCTCGTGCTGGGCATTGCGGGCGCGCCGGTCTACGCCCACCACACGTCCGGCTGGAGCGTGATCACCGGCGCCACCGGTGGCTACGTCGTCGGATTCGTGATCGCCGCTGCAGTCACCGGATTCCTCGCAGAGCGTCAGTGGGACCGGCGGCTCTCATCGGCGATCGCGATCATGCTGACCGGCAACGTCGTCATCTATCTCGTCGGCCTGCCGTGGCTCGCCTCCGTCCTCGACACGAACCTCGAGAAGACGCTCGAACTCGGCCTCTACCCGTTCGTTCCGGGCGACATCTTCAAGCTCTACCTCGCCGCTGCGCTGCTCCCGGGCGCCTGGTGGCTCGTCGAGCGATCCGGGCGCCGCTAGACGTCAACTCGGGTCAAGGGACTCGCCCGCTTGGACGAGCCCGGACTCGTACGCGAACACGACTGCCTGGACGCGGTCGCGCAAACCGAGTTTCTGGAGGATCCTTCCGACGTATGTCTTGATCGTCGCCTCGCCGAGGAAGAGCTCTCTCGCGATCTCGCCGTTCGACAGGCCGCGCGCCATCAGGGTGAGTACCTCGGTCTCGCGTTGCGTGAGCTGGTCGAGGCCGCGCGGTGGGACCGTGCCCGGCGGGGGCCGCTGCACGAAGTGCTCGATCAGGCGCCGCGTCACCGTCGGCGAGAGCAGAGCGTCGCCCGCCGCGACGGTGCGGATCCCGGCAACGAGCTGTTCGCTGGGGACGTCCTTGAGCAGGAAGCCGCTTGCGCCGGCACGCATCGCCTCGTAGACGTACTCGTTGAGGTCGAACGTCGTCAGCACGAGCACTCGCGTAGGGGATCCCGAGGATTGCAGCCGCCTCGTCGCTTCGAGCCCGTCGAGCTCCGGCATGCGAATGTCCATGACGACGACGTCGGGCTCGAGCTCTCGGATCAGTCGAAGGGCCTCGCGTCCGTCGCCCGCTTCCGCGACGACCTCGATGTCGCTCTCGAGCTCGAGGATGAGACGGAAGCCGCGGCGGACGAGCGCCTGGTCGTCGGCGAGCAGCACGCGCGTGGTCATCGCGGCGGCGCTGCCAGTGGCAGCCGGGCGCGCAGGAGGAAGCCGCCCTCCGCCGTTCGGCCGGCGTTCAGCTGACCGCCGAGCAGCGAAATGCGCTCCTGGATGCCGACGAGGCCGTAGCCGCCTCCTTCCGACTCGACAGACGCTGCGCCGTTATCGCGGACCTCGATCTCGAGATCGTCGCGTCGGTACCGGAGGCTCACGCACGCATCGGCGTTCGCTGCGTGCTTCCGCACGTTCGTGAGTCCCTCTTGCACGATGCGATACGCGGCGAGATCGAGTGGTGCGGACAGCGACCTCGGCGGTCCGGTGAGCTCGAACGTCACCGGCACTCCGGACCGACGTACCTCGTCGACCAGACGCTCGATGTCGTCGACCCCCGGCTGCGGCTCGGTCGGGGCACCGGCTCCGTCGTCGCGCAGGAGTCCGACGAGCTGGCGCATCTCGGCGAGTGCGCCGCGGGACGTGCTCTGGATCGTCTCGAGCGGCTCGCGCGCACGACCGGGATCGTGACGGAGCAGCTTGGCCGCTGCATCCGCCTGCACCGCGATGAGGCTGATCGTGTGTGCCAGGACGTCGTGCAGCTCGCGCGCGATCCGTGCTCGTTCGGCGCTCACGGCTTCGCTTGCGAGTTGCTCTCGTTGGGCTTCGAGCTGGCCGGTCAGCTCGCTGAGCTCCGCTGTCCGGCGGCGTTCTCGCCGCAGCGCCTGGCCTACGAGCCACGGGACCAGCGAGAACACGACAACACCCAGTGCGACATTCCCGGTGCGGTTCCCCGGCGCGCCGAGAGCATCGACGAGATTCGCTCCCAGTAGCAGCATGAGCGCGGCGATCGCGCTCCGCTGTCGTGCATGTGCGCCGCTGGAGTAGGCGGCGATGATCGACGAGTCGAACGAGATCACCGAGCCGTTCCAGCCCGAGGCGACGTCTCCGACGACGATTGCCGCCGCGACGAACGCAGTCGCGGGGAGAGGGGCGCGCCGCCGCCATGCCAGCGGCAGCGTCAGTGCCGCGGCACAGGCAATGTTGATCGCGCTCGCGCCGCCGCTCATCAGCGTGCTCGTGAAGACGAACGCCTCCTTGACGGCGAACAGAGCGAGTGCGAGAGCGATATCGGCGGGTGGCAGCTCGCTCCAGAAGCGGCGGATCCTCACGCAGCGAGCGTAATTCCGCTGGGACGATCAGTCATCCGTCGGTGGTATGAGCACGTTCGCCCTGCGGTCGGACTCGAATCAGGCGCGCGGCCGATGACCGAGCGATCTCTTCGCCCTAGCGTGGATTCGTGCTCCCCACGATCGAAGAGAGGTCGTTCGCATGAGTTGGAATCGTCTCGCCGGTGCCGCGGGCATCGGCTTCGTGCTGCTCGCCTTCGTCGAGTTCTTCGGCCCCGGCTTCCCGCGGACGGGTGACCGAGCGGCCGTGCTCGACGGCTACTTCGTCGACCACCGTTCATGGACGCTCGTGACCGTCGTCGTCCAAGGGATCGGCAATGCGATGTGGCTCGTCTTCCTGTGCGGGCTCGCCCAGTTGCTGCGACGCTCGGGCTCTGACTCCGCCGCGCTCGTCGCCGTGGTCGGCGGCGCACTCAACGTCGCCATCTCGCTGACCGGGCTTGCGAGCATCGCCGCGATCTCCTTCGGAGTCGCCGGTGGCGGCGATCCCGGTTCGACGAGGGCCTTCTTCGTGTTTGCCGCGATGACGCTCGTGCTCTCGAACGTCCTGCTCGCATTGATGGCGGCTGCCACCATGGCGGCGCCGATCCCGTGGTTTCGCTGGGTCAGCGGGATCGCTGCGGTGGTCTTTCTCGTCGGCGGAGGCGCCCTCGCGCGCCACGGAGCCTTCTCACCCGACGGCGCAGTCCAGTTCGCCACGTATGGGCTGGAGCTGCTCTGGACGCTGGCGGCGAGCGTCGTGATTCTTCGCGCGCATGCGGCTCTCGACGCGAGGCATGAGCATCCGGCGACTGCCTACTCCGCCGTGTGAGCGGGCTCCGCCTCAGGCGATCCGAACGACGAGCTTTCCCTGCACGTGGCCCTCGCCCATCGTCTCGAGCGCGTCGGCGGTCGCCGCGAGCGGATAGACGCGGTCGACGACCGGGTGCACCTTGCCGGCCTCGATCAGCTCGCGCAGAACGGCGAGGTCCGGACGGTTCGGCGTGCAGATGAAGAAGACGAGCCGCTGCTTCCCAGGCCGCGACGAGAGCCAGGTCCACGCCAGGCGGCCCATCGGACCGGTCAGTCGGTTCCCGGTCGGCGCGCCTGCGAGCACCAGGGTGCCGTCCGCCACGAGGACGCGTCGGTTCTCTCGCCACGAGTGACTTCCCGCGACGTCGACGATCAGGTCGTAGCGCTCGCCGCTGCAGGTGTAGTCCTCGCATGTGTAGTCGATTACCCGGTCGGCGCCGAGCGAGCGGACGCGCTCGACGTTGCGTGGACTGCACACGGCCGTCACGTGGGCCGCGCCGAGTGCTTTCGCAAGCTGCACGGCAAACGTGCCGACGCCGCCCGAGCCGCCGTTTACGAGCACACGTTGTCCCGGCTGAAGGCGGCCCCGGTCTCGGAGCGCCTGGAGCGCCGTCATCGCCGCGACCGGGACAGCGGCTGCCTCCTCGAACGAGAGGTTCGCCGGTTTCCGTGCGACCGCCATCTTCGCGGCGACGTACTCGGCGAAGGCGCCCGTCCGGCAGCCGTAGACCTCGTCGCCAGGCTGGACGTCTGTGACGTTCTTGCCGACCCCCTCCGCGATCCCCGCGAAGTCGCCGCCGAATCTGTCTGACTTCGGGCGCAGGAAGCCGCCGATCATCGGCCGCATCAGCACCGCAACTCCGCCGAGCGCGTAGTAGTCGCTGCGGTTGATCGAGCTCGCGAGCACGCGGACGAGCACCTCGTCGTCCGTGGGCTCCGGCTTGGGGACCTCGGCCAGCTCGACGACGTCCCGCGGCCCGCCCCATCGCCTGCGCACGATCGCCTTCATCGTCTCCGTGGGACTTGTCGTGGCTGTCATCGTCGCCATCCTTGCCTCCATTACGGTGTAAGCTTATGGCGTAAGCTAGACATACGGCGTAAGCTTGTCAAGTCGAATGACGACGAAGGTCCGCACCCGGAAGCCGCTGTCGAAGGAGCGAGTGCTCGAGAAGGCGATCGTGCTCGCCGACAAGGACGGCATCGAGGCGTTGAGCATGCGCAAGCTCGGTCAGGCGTTGAACGTCGAGGCGATGTCGCTGTACAACCACGTCGCGAACAAGGGCGAGCTCGTCGCGGCGATGGTCGACCGCGTGATCGAGCGTTTCGAGCTACCCGATGACGAGCCGCGATGGGACAGAGCGATCCGCCGGTGCGCGATCTCGGCGCACGATCTTCTGATCGAGCACCCGTGGGCGTGCAGCCTCGCACTGGTGCCGAGCGACACGCGTGTGGTCGGCGGGCCGCGCATCCGCTACATGGAGTGGTTGCTGCGGCGTCTGCGCGAGGCGGGCTTCTCCGCACGGTTGACCTACTCCGCGTATCACACGCTCGACAGCCACATCTTCGGGTTCACCCTCTGGCAGCTCGGACACGCCAAGGCTGCGCGCATGCTCGCTCCTCCCGACGGAGAAGACCTCGAGCAGTGGGCGGCGCGCTTCCTCGAGCAGATGCGGCCGCAGTACCCGTACCTCGCCGAGCACGGAGAACAGCACCTGTCGGCAGGAGCGCGCGACGGCAGGAACGAGTTCGAGTTCGGGCTCGACCTGATCCTCGACGGGCTGAAGAAGCAACGCCGGTCGACGAAGCGCACGCCGACCTGAGCGTCGGTCGCGTCCGCCTACACCGCCGCGGGCTTCGGAGCCTCGTCGCCGGGGACGGACAGCAGCGGTACGCGTGCGTGGAAGTGCACGTAAGCGTTCACGCTCCCGAGCAGTCCCTCTGCGGCGCGCGTGCGGCCGCGCG
>Ga0187779_10001698_pt1 | contig 13714 bp, 14 predicted proteins | sample 1015_Q2_SP10_10__FD_132435 | JGI IMG/M metagenome (GOLD analysis project Ga0187779, IMG submission 132435) | Tropical peat soil microbial communities from peatlands in Department of Meta, Colombia - 1015_Q2_SP10_10_MG | ecosystem: Environmental > Terrestrial > Soil > Wetlands > Peat | place... | reverse complement strand
GCCGCGCATGGCTCCGGCCATGCGGCCGGCGCAGGGCCGGGCAGCCGCGCACATGAGCGCGGCGTCGCGCACGGCGAGGCCCTGCAAGCCGGGAGCGGCGGTGCCGCCGTAGCCGGAACCGAAGCCCCAGACAAGAAGTGCTTCGCCTTGCGCATCGCATCGGTCATGGGCCGCGACCAGGGCTGGCTGGCCGAGCACATGCTGATTCTCGGCGTCACCGCCCCATCGGGCGAGAAGACCTATCTCTGCGCCGCGTTTCCGAGCGCCTGCGGCAAGACGAATTTCGCGATGCTCATTCCGCCGAAGGAGCTCCACGGCTGGAAAGTGTCGACGATCGGCGACGACATCGCCTGGATCAAGCCGCATTCCGACGGACGCTTCTACGCGATCAATCCGGAGCTCGGCTACTTCGGCGTCGCGCCGGGAACCTCGTACGAATCCAATCCCAACGCGATGGAGATGCTCAAGAAGAACGTCATCTTCACCAATGTCGCCCTGACCGACGACGGCGACGTTTGGTGGGAAGGCATGACGCGCGAGCCGCCCGCGCATCTCGTCGACTGGCAGGGCAACTCCTGGACGCCGGGTTGCGGCCGCAAGGCGGCGCACCCGAATGCGCGATTCACGGTCCTCTCCACGCAATGTCCATCGCTCGATCCGGCGTGGGACAACCCGGAGGGCGTGCCGATCTCGGCGTTCGTCTTCGGCGGCCGCCGCAGCGACACGATGCCGCTGATCGTCGAAGCGAGAAGCTGGGAGGAAGGCGTCTACAAGGCGGCGACGATGGGCTCGGAGACCACCGCCGCGGCCGCCGGCGCGGTGGGCGAGGTGCGTCGTGATCCCTTCGCGATGCTTCCGTTCTGCGGCTATCACATCGGCGACTATTTCAGGCATTGGCTGAAGCTCGGCTCCGCCGTGCCGAATCCCCCGAGGATCTTCACCGTCAACTGGTTCCGCACCGACGCGGAGGGCAAGTTCGCGTGGCCCGGCTTCGGCCAGAACATGCGCGTGCTGAAATGGATCGTCGAGCGTTGCCGCGGTCGGGGTCACGCGGTGGAAACCGCGTTGGGATTCCAGCCCGAATATCGCGATCTGGAATGGGGCGGATTGGATTTCAGCTCCACGCGTTTCGATCAGGTCATGCGGCTCGATCGCGATTGCTGGAAGCGCGAGCTCGACGCACACGATCGCCTGTTGGCGCAGCTGGGCGCGAAACAGCCGCGCGCGCTGGCCGAGTTGCGGCGAAGCCTGGGTTCGCGCGTCGGCGGATAGGGAGTCGAGAGTCTAAGGCCGGCTCAGCAACGCCTCCACTTCGCGCCGGGTCGGAGCGCCGCTGCGGCCGCCCGGTCGCGTGCACTTGAGCGCCGCCGCGGCGTTCGCGAACCTCGCCGCTTCGGCCACCGGTTTTCGCTCGGCAATCCCGAGGGCGAACGCGGCGTGGAACACGTCGCCTGCGGCGAGCGTGTCCACGACGCTGACGCGTTGCCCCGGCGCGCGTCGCTCGGCCCCGTCTTCCAGCCACAGGAAGCCGTCTTCACCCAGCGTCACGCCGACGAGGCCGCGGCCCATGGCACGCATTCGCCGCAGTCCCGCACCGGGATCGGGTACTCCGCGCGCGCTCTCCAGGCCGCCGTGGGAGAAGATCGCGTAGTCGCAGCGCGCGCACAAATCGAGCAGCGATTCCACCGGCGCGATATCGGCGTCGAGAACGCTCGGCACGTTCAGCGACCGTGCGGCGTCGAGAACGCGCGTGGCACCGATGCGCCAGCGCACATCGGCGAGCACGGCGCCGCAATCGGCCAGCGATTCGACCGGCAGCCACGACGGATCGTCGTCCAGCGCCGGATCGTTGTAGCCGCAGATCAATCGTTCACCGGCGGCATCGACGAGGACGGCGGTGCGCGGCGAGCGGGCGCCGGGGATCCGGCGCACGTGTTGGGTATCGACGCCCTCCGCCTCGAGCCAGGCGAGGATCTGGCTGCCCGAAGCATCGTCGCCGACCCGGCCCCAATATTCGACGCCGGCGCCGAGCCGGGCCGCGGCGACGCTGGCGTTGGAGGCCATTCCTCCCCCCGCTTCCCGATAACTGCTGGCAAGAACTTTCATCGGCGTCGAGGGAATCGCGGGTACCCCATAGATCGCGTCGACGCTCGAGTGCCCGAGGCAAACGAGTCGAGGCATGCGGGCTTGAGGCTTGTCCATAAGTCAGCTATGCTCGATGTAGTAGTAGTTTTGCTGAAATCGATATCAGCAAACGCTTACTGTAATCGATTGCCGCAAACGATTGCCACCCCGACCTTGGCCGATGTCGCTCGCGCGGCCGGAGTATCGACAGCTTCGGCTTCGCGAGCTCTGTCAGGCCAAAGGGGCGTGACTGCCGAGCTACATGCCCGCATTATGGCCGCCGCGGCGAGACTCGGCTATCAGGGCAATTGGGCTGCCCGCGCACTGGCGACTCGGCGCAGCGGTCTGATCGGCTGGGTCGTCGACGCGGAAGGGCAGGCGGTGTTGAGCGACTTGCTGCGCGGCGCCGCGAGCCGGTTCGACCACGCCGGATACGCCTGCCTCGTTACCCTTTCATCGGCGATGGCCGTTGGGACCGCGCTCCCGGCTTTGCTTCGGCGCGGCGCGGAGGCGGTGATCTTCGTGGGCGCGCATCCCGGCTCGGGCGACATCTCGGCGCAGCTCGGCGCCTCGGTGCCGTGGCTTGTGATCGCGGACGGGGAAGCGCCCGATCCCCGCCGCATCGATCTGGGTATGGCGGCCGGGCTCGACCTTGCAGTCCGCTACCTCATGGAATTGGGACATCAGCGGCTGACATTTCTACTGCCAGGGACAGCGCCGTCGCGAGCCCTCGCCCGAGCGGATCGGCAGAGGGACCCACCCGGCAGCGCGAGCCCCATTCTCTCGAGCGTCCGCCGCGCCGATCCGAATGCGACCAAGTCTGCGCTCGGCGAGCTCCTGGCGGGACCCGAGCGGCCCACGGCAATCGTTTGTTGCAGCGACACCGACGCCGTGATCGCGCTCCGCGAATGCGCCTTGCGGGGGATCCCGGTCCCCGAGGCACTGTCGATCGTCGGCTTCGGTGACGAAGCTTTCGCGCGCCACACCGTCCCCGCGCTTACCACCGTGCGCTGCGCCCTGAGGCAAATCGGCGAACAGGCCGCGGCGGCGATCCTGGGCTTGATCGAAGGGATATCGCCCGAGCCGCGCGCACCGGCGGTCAAGCTCGTCATCCGGGAAAGTGCGGGACGAGCGCCCCGGTGAAGGACGACCAAAACCGCGGTTTCACGTGAAACATCAGACCGAGCGGCCGGTGTTGTTTCACGTGAAACGACGGATCTCTCCATCGGCGATGCTTTGCCGTATGATTTCCAGCTTTGCAGCGGTGCGTCTTTCAGCAGTCTCCCCTTATGCTGTTTCCCACTCGATTTGAAGTGATCGTCGTCGGCGGCGGCCACGCGGGCACCGAGGCCGCGCTGGCGGTCGCCCGTATGGGGCGCAAGACGCTTCTCCTGACGCACAGCATCGAGACGCTCGGGCAGATGTCGTGCAACCCGTCGATCGGAGGCATCGGCAAGGGGCACCTCGTCAAGGAAATCGACGCGCTCGGCGGGGCGATGGCGCTCGCCACCGACGAGGCGGGCATTCAGTTCCGGATCCTCAACTCGAGCAAGGGTGCCGCAGTCCGTGCGACGAGGGCGCAGGCCGACCGGATTCTCTACAAGCGCGCCATTCGCTCGCGACTGGAAAATCAGCCGAACCTGACCTTGTTCCAGCAGGCCGTCGATGATCTCGTGCTCGCGGGCGACCGGGTTTGCGGCGTCGTGACGCAAATCGGGATCCGTTTCGAGGCGGAGGCAGTGATCCTCACAACCGGGACCTTTCTCGCCGGGCTGATCCATGTCGGGCTGAAGAATTACGAAGCCGGGCGTGCGGGGGACCCCCCGGCGAAGACGCTGGCGGCTCGCCTGCGCGAGCGCGACCTGCCGGCTGGGCGTCTCAAAACTGGAACGCCGCCTCGACTCGACGGCCGAACGATTGATTTCTCCGGTCTAGTCGAGCAGCCCGGCGACGATCCCACGCCCGTGTTCTCCTTCGTCGGCGAGCGAGCGATGCATCCCCGGCAAGTGCCGTGCTGGATCACTCAGACCAACGAGCGCACCCACGCGATCATCCGGGCGGGACTGGATCGCTCGCCGCTCTTCACCGGTGTCATCAAGGGCATCGGCCCGCGCTATTGCCCTTCGATCGAGGACAAGGTGGTCCGCTTCGCCGAACGGACGAGCCATCAGATATTTCTCGAACCCGAGGGGCTCGACACCCGGGAGATCTATCCCAACGGCATCTCGACCTCGCTGCCGTTCGATGTCCAGCTCGAGCTCGTCCGGTCGATCAAGGGCTGCGAGAACGCCCATGTCCTGCGGCCCGGGTACTCGATCGAATATGACTACTTCGATCCTCGGGGCCTCAAGGCCACGCTCGAGACCAAAGCGGTCCAGGGGCTGTTCTTCGCCGGCCAGATCAACGGGACGACGGGTTACGAGGAAGCGGCCGCGCAGGGACTGCTGGCGGGAATCAACGCCGCCCGGCACGTGCGCGGGGATGAGGGATGGTGTCCGCGCCGCGACGAAGCCTATCTCGGCGTCCTGGTCGACGACCTCGTAACCCGGGGCGTGAGCGAGCCGTACCGCATGTTCACCAGCCGGGCGGAATATCGCCTGCAATTGCGCGAAGACAACGCCGACATGCGTCTCACTGACGCCGGACGCACCCTCGGCTGCGTCGACGACATGCGCTGGGCAGCGTTCTGCCGCAAGCGCGACAGCGTCGAGCGCGAGCTCCAGCGGCTCAAGACGACCTGGATCGATCCGCGCGTCATCGAGCGCGTCACCGCCGAGCGGGTCCTCGGGCAATCCCTGGAGCGGGAGGCAACGCTGGCCGAACTCCTGCGTCGGCCGGGGGTTGGGTACGCGCGCCTCATGACGCTGCCCGGTGCCGGCGAGCCTGTCCCCGACGCCGCTGCCGCCGAACAAGTCGAGATCGCGACCAAGTACGCGGGTTACATCGAACGGCAGAAGGACGAAGTGGCGCGGCGGGTCGGGCAAGAATCGCAGCGGCTTCCCGTGGGGCTCGACTACCGAACGGTCCGCGGGTTGTCGATCGAGGTCCAGCAGAAGCTCAACGCCCACCGTCCCGAAACGATCGGCCAGGCGGCGCGAATTTCGGGGGTGACGCCGGCGGCGATCGCCCTGCTGCTGGTGCACTTGAAGCGCGGCTTTCCAGGCCTCGCGCCGGACTCTCGACAGCTGACGGCATGACGCTTGGGCCGGCGCTCGCCCAGGGAGTCCGGGCGCTGGGTCTCACTGTAAGCGCTGCAACCCAAGCGAAACTTCTCGCCTACGTCGCTCTGCTGGAGAAGTGGAACCGCACGTACAATCTGACGGCGATTCGCGATCCCGAGCGCATGGTGGTGCACCATCTGCTCGATTCGCTGGCCGTACTGCCTCATTTTCCGCGCGCACCGGCGCTTCGGGTGATCGACGTCGGCAGCGGCGCCGGCCTTCCCGGCATTCCCCTGGCGCTGCTGCATCCGGAGTGGCACGTGGCGCTGCTCGACAGCAATGGCAAGAAAGCGGCGTTCATGCGTCAGGCCACGGCGGAGCTGGGCATCGCAAACAGCGAGGTGATCGCCGTGCGCGTTGAGAGCTATCGGCCGGCGCTTCCGTTCGACGTCGTCGTGAGCCGCGCCTATTCGACCCTGGAGAGCTTCATCGGTGCTACCTCAGGGCTGATCAACCCGTCGGGACGGTGGCTGGCCATGAAAGGGACCTATCCGGCCGAGGAGCTCGTATCCATCGCCCAGCGGGTCCGGGTGCTCGACGTGCCCCGCCTCGCGGTTCCGGGACTGAGCGCCAAGCGTCATGTGGTCATCATGGAGCCCAAGCCCGCATGACCAAGATCATCGCCATCACCAACCAAAAAGGGGGAGTGGGCAAGACGACGACGAGCGTCAATCTGGCCGCCAGCCTTGCCGCCATGAAACGCCGTGTGCTGCTGGTGGATCTCGATCCGCAAGGCAATGCCACGATGGGCGCCGGTGTCGATAAGCGAGCGCTTACACACACAGTATACCAAGTTCTGCTTGGGGAAAGGAGCATCACTGAGGTCCGTGTGGCCTCGACTTCCGGGGGGTTCGACCTGGTGCCGTCGAACCGCGATCTCGCCGGAGCCGAGATCGAGCTGGTCGATCTCCCGGAGCGCGAGATGCGGCTCAAGGAAGCGCTCGCCGAAGCGCTCTCGCAGATGCGAAGCGCGATCTCCGCAGTCGCCGACCAATACGATTTCATCCTGCTCGATTGCCCGCCGTCGCTGTCACTGCTGACGTTGAACGGGCTGTGCGCCGCGGACAGCGTGCTCATTCCCATGCAATGCGAGTACTACGCGCTCGAAGGACTGTCGGACCTCGTGCAGACGATCCGCCGGGTGCGCGCGCATCTCAATCCGAGCCTCGAGATCGAAGGGCTGCTGCGGACGATGTACGATCCGCGCAACACGCTCGCGCTCAACGTGTCGGCGGACCTGCAGAAGCATTTCGGCGACAAGCTCTATCGCACCGTGATTCCGCGCAACGTCCGCCTGGCGGAGGCGCCGAGCTACGGCATACCGGCACTCTCGCTCGACAGGGCATCGAAAGGCGCGCAAGCGTATCTCGCGCTGGCAGGCGAGATGCTCCGGCGCGAGGAAGCCGCAGGGCCACCGCAGGCGCTCGCAACGTCGGGAGCTCACAATGGCTAAGCTCAAAGGACTGGGACGCGGACTCGACGCGCTGCTCGCGAGCTCGGAGGAGTCCGGCGCGAAGGACGCACTGCGCGCGCTCGCGCTGGACAAGATACGCTCGGGTCGCTACCAGCCGCGCACGCGCATGGACGATGCGTCCCTCGACGAGCTGGCCGAGTCGATCCGGAACCAGGGCGTGATGCAGCCGATCCTGGTCCGTCCGGTCGATGGGGGCCGCTACGAGATCATCGCCGGCGAGCGTCGCTGGCTGGCTGCGCAACGCGCGGGACTGGCCGAAATTCCGGCGCTGGTGCGCGCCGTTCCGGATCAGGCGGCGCTTACGCTGGCGCTGATCGAGAACATCCAGCGCGAGGACTTGAATCCGCTCGAGGAGGCACAGGGCGTCAAGCGTCTCATCGACGAGTTCGGGCTGACCCACGAGTCGGCTGCCCAGGCGGTCGGCCGCTCGCGCAGCGCGATCACGAATCTCCTGCGGCTCACGCAGCTCGCGCCGCCTGTGCAAGCGATGCTCCTCGCCGGGAAGATCGATATGGGACATGCGCGCGCGCTGCTCGGATTGCCGCTCGCGCAGCAGGGCGCCGCGGCGGCACGCGTGGCCGATCGCGGTCTGTCGGTGCGCGACGCGGAACGGATGGTTCAATCGATGCTGCAACCGCGTCCCGGGCCTAGGCGCGCGTACGCACGGCGCGACGCCGACTTGGCACGGCTCGAAACCGAGCTTGCGGAAGCGCTTGGAGCGGTCGTACGCATCGAGCCCGCGCGCAAGGGCGCGGGCCGCATCGTCATTCGCTACGCGAGCCTGGAGCAGCTCGACGGCCTTGCCGCCGCGCTTCGCCGCCGCGCCTGAAGAGGCGAAGCGCGTGCATTCGATGACCGCGACGCGGCGCGGCGCGCCGTCGCTCCGGTCCCGGGACTTTCAGCCCAGCTGCTGCAGGATCGTCTCGGCGCCCGAGACTTCGTATTTGCCCGGCGCCTCGACGTTGAGCGTCTTCACGACTCCGTTGTCGATCAGCGCGGAGAAGCGCTGGCACCGCGTGCCGAGCCCGCGCGCGGCCAGATCCAGCTCGAGCCCCAACGCCTTGGTGTATGCGGCGCTGCCGTCGGCCATCATGCGCACCTTGCCTTGCGTCTTCTGATCCTTGGCCCACGCGCCCATGACGAAGGCGTCGTTTACCGACATGCACAGGATCTCGTCGACGCCTTTGGCCTTGAGTTTCTCGTAGTTCGCGACATAGCTCGGCACGTGCTTGGCCGAGCAGGTGGGCGTGAACGCGCCGGGCAGACCGAAGAGCACGAGCTTGCGGCCGCGCGTCAGATCCTCGATCTTGAATTCGTTGGGCCCGAGCGTACAGCCGGCCGTCTCGACCTCGATGTATTCACTCAACGCACCGGCCGGGAGCCGGTCACCAACTCGAATCGCCATGGAGCTCTCCTCGATCGAATCTTGTGCCCGCGCCGACCACGCGCGGCGCTGCCGAAGCGGAGCGGTCATTGTAGCGGAGATTCCACGAGCGCTTCAGCGTGCATCTTGTCGCCGCCGAAGCGATGGCGTAAGTTCTCTCGCTCTTCCACGCCAGTCGAATCGGGGGATACGCGATGGCAAAGGCAGGGAGCTCGAAGGGCGGCGCGACCCTGCTCGTCGCGACGCGCAAGGGACTGTGGCAGGTAAAGAGCGACCCTGCCCGACGCCGCTGGCGCGTCGCCGGCCCGCAGTTCCTCGGCCACGTCATCCATCATTGCATCGCCGACCCGCGCAACAGCAGGACCGTGCTTGCCGCGGCGCGCACCGGCCACCTCGGTCCCACGATCTTTCGCTCGACCGATCGCGGCAAGACGTGGCACGAGGCGAAGCAACCGCCCGCTTTTCGCGAAGGCAGCGGTCGCGTGGTCGATCACACGTTCTGGCTGACGCCGGGACACGCGTCCCAGCCCGACGTGTGGTATGCAGGCACGTCGCCCCAGGGACTGTTTCGCTCGACGGACCGCGGGGCCACTTGGCAGGGCGTGGAAGGGTTCAACGAGCATCCCTCGCGCAAGGCGTGGTGCGGGGGCGATCAGGACGGCACGCCCGATGGCGCGAAGCTTCACTCGGTGTTGATCGATCCGCGCGAGCCGAAGCACATGTACATCGGCATGTCGAGCGGCGGCGTGTTCGAATCGACGGACGGCGGTGCGGACTGGCGGCCGCTCAATCGCGGCGTGCGCGCCGATTTCCTCCCGCAGCCCGATCCCGAATACGGACACGATCCGCATTGCGTGCGCCTTCATCCGGCGCTGCCCGATCGGCTGTATCAGCAGAACCACTGCGGCATCTATCGCCTCGACCGTCCGGGCGAGCGCTGGCAGGACATCGGCGCCTCGATGCCGAAGAGCGTGGGCTCGATCGGATTTCCGATCGTGGTGCACCCGCGCGATCCGGATACGCTTTGGGTCTTCCCGATGGACGGCTCGAAGGTGTGGCCGCGAGTCTCTCCGGGCGGCAGGGCTGCCGTGTATCGCTCGGTGAACGGCGGCCAGAGCTGGCAGAGACAAGCGCGCGGCTTGCCCGCGACGCAGGCGTGGCTTACGGTCAAGCGCCAGGCGATGTGCGCCGACGCAGGCGATCCGGCAGGCGTGTACTTCGGCACCACCAGCGGCGAAATCTGGGCGAGCCGCGACGAAGGACGTGGCTGGAAGTGCATCGCCGCGCACCTGCCGGAAATTTACGCCGTCGAAACTGCGTAGATCGATTCGAGGCGTCGCGGACGGTTGGAGAACCGGCATGCGCGTGCTGATTCCGAATCCGCTTCGCTCGTACACCCGCGAGGCCGCGGCGGTGACGGCTTCGGGCACGACTCTCGATGAGCTCACGCTCGACCTCGATCGGCGCTTTCCCGGCATGCGCTTCCGCATCGTCGACGAGCAGCGGCAGATCCGGCCGCACGTCAAATTCTTCGTGAACGGATCGCAGCAGCGCGATCTGGGAGCGCCTCTCGCCGATGCGGATGAAGTGATGATCGTGTGCGCGCTCTCGGGTGGCTGATCCGCCTCGGACGACGCCCGCCGGCGGCCGGTTCCGCGTCGCAACAGGTTTGACGCAGTGCGATAAAAATCCCTATAATCCAAAAGTTTGCTTCTGTATTTGGGTGTCGGCCCCTCCGTCTCCTTCCCCGCAACGCTATCCGGTGGCTCGCATCGCCTTCTGGCAATCGTGCGCCGGTGCGGCGATTGGTCTGATGGCGGCGTGGTGGACAGGATGGCAAGGGTTCGTGTCGGGGCTGCTGGGAAGCCTCGTCAACGTGTCGGCCGGCGTCGTGTTCGCGCTGCTGGTCGGCATCGGGCGGCCGACGACAGCAGGAGGGACGCTGCGCACGATGCTCAGAGCGGAAGCGGCAAAGATCGCGGTGATCGTGCTGCTGCTCTGGCTGGTTCTGAAGGGCTACCGCGAGCTCGTGCACGCGGCATTTTTCGCCGCTTTCGTCGCGGCCGTGCTGGTTGCCCAGACGGCGCCTTTGTTTCGGAATTGATCGACTGACTTTACGCCGGAACCCATTCGGGTTGACGCTCATCAACATCGGGTTTTGCACCCGCAACTAGCATCCACGGACTCGACAGGTCAGCCAATGGCGGCAGAACACGAGCTGGATCCGGGCACGTACATCCAGCATCACCTCACCTTCTTCGCGGAGCCGGTCTCCGAGCAAGGCGGATTCTGGACGCTGCACTACGACACCTTGATCACGTCGGTGATCCTCGGTGTTCTCGTGCTGGGGTTCCTCTGGCTGGTGATTCGCAAGGCGACGCCCGGCGTGCCTTCGAAGCTACAGGCATTCGTCGAGCTGACGGTCGAGTTCGTCAACGAGCAGGTCCGCAGCATGTTCCACCACGACTACCGGATCGTCGCGCCGATCGCCCTCACGGTCGGGCTCTGGGTCGTATTCATGAATCTGGCGGATCTGCTGCCGGTCGACGTCATGGCGTGGATCTACGCCAATGTCTTTCACCTGCACGCGTGGCGAACCGTCGCAACCGCGGACGTGAATACGACCTTCGCGCTCTCGCTCTCGGTGCTGGCCCTGATGATCTTCTACAGCGTCAAGGTGAAGGGCCTCGGCGGCTGGCTGCACGAGCTCTACGGTGTGCCGTTCGGCACGAAGCCGTGGTGGGCCGCGCCGCTGCTCGTTCCCTTCAACCTGCTGTTCAACGCCATCGAGTACATATCGAAGCCCCTTTCGCATTCGCTGCGGCTGTTCGGGAACATGTACGCGGGCGAGATCATGTTCCTTCTGATCGCGATGCTTGCCGCCGCCGGCGTGGCGTCCAGCGGATACTGGAGCACGATTCTGGGTGCATTCTTCCAGATCATCTGGATCTTTTTCGACGGCTTCATCGCATTGCTCCAGGCCTACATCTTCATGATGCTCACCATCGCCTACATCGCGATGGCGCACGAGCAACACTGATTCCAACGTCCAATCTCCGTTCAGAAAGGAAAAATCAATGGACAAGCTGCAACTGGTCGCCCAGATCCAGGCGTATACCGGCATCGGTGTAGGGCTCATGATCGGCCTGGGCGCGCTCGGCGCCTGCGTGGGCATCGGCATCATGTGCTCACGCTTCCTCGAAGGCGCGGCGCGCCAGCCGGAGATGATCCCGGCGCTGCAGGCCAAGGTCTTCCTCCTTCTCGGTCTGATCGACGCCTCGTTCATCATCGGTCTGGGCATCGCGATGCTCTTCGCCTACGCGAATCCGCTGATCCCCGCGGGACTCAAGTGACGCGGCGGGGTTACGGCGGCAAGGAGCGTCCATGAACATCAACCTGACCCTCGGGATGCAGGCGCTGATCTTCGCGCTGTTCATCTGGTTTTGCGCGAAGTTCATCTGGCCCGTGCTGATGGATGCGATCGCGGCGCGGCAAAAGCAGATCGCCGACGGACTCGCCGCGGGCGAAGAAGGCCGGCAGAGCCTCGTCCGGACCGAGAAGCAGATCACCGAAATGCTCGCCGAAGCGAAGACGCGTGCCGCGGACGTCGTCGCGCAAGGCGAGAAGCTCAAGAATCAGACGGTCGACCAAGCCAAGGCCGACGCGAAGTCAGAGGCCGATCGGATCATCGCCGCGGCGAAAGCCGAGATCGAGCAGGAAGTCGCCCGCGCGAAGGAAGCGCTTCGCAACCAGGTCGCCGATCTCGCCGTCGCGGGCGCGAGCCGGATCCTCAAGCGCGAGGTCGACGCGAAGGCGCACGCCGAGCTTCTCGCGTCGCTCAGGAAGCAGCTCTAGAGCCGATGGCCGAGCCCGTCACGGTCGCCCGACCCTACGCCGAAGCCGCGTTCGCGCTCGCGCGCGAGCAGGGCGCGTTGCCGGTCTGGTCGGAGATGCTACGCACGGCGGCGACGGTGGCCGACGATCCGACGATGCGCGCGGCGCTCGACAACCCCAAGCTCACGGCCGCCGACAAGGAATCGCTGTTTCTGTCGATTTGCGGCGACCGGCTCGGCAACGAAGGCCGCAACTTCGTGCGCGTGCTGATCGAAGCGGAGCGGATCGGGCTTTTGCCGCAGATACGCGAGCTCTTCGGCGCGCTCAAGGACGCGGACGAGGGTGTGGCGCGCGCGAGCATCAGCACCGCCTTCCCTCTTTCGGAGGAAGAGCTCGCGGAGCTCGAGCGCGCGCTCGAGCGGCGCTTCGGCAAGAAGATCGAGACCACCGTGAGCGTCGACGACTCGCTGATAGGCGGCGTGCGGATCGCCGTGGGCGACACGGTGATCGACGCTTCGGTGAAGGGCGAGCTCGAAGTCATGGCGAACCATTTGCGAACCTGACCCCACCGCGGCGCCGTGCGATCCAACGGCGCTGTCCCAAGGAAAATCCATGCAGTTGAATCCATCGGAAATCAGCGAGCTCATCAAGAGCAAGATCCAGAACCTGGAGACGGGCGCCGAGGTGCGCACCCAGGGCACCGTCGTGTCGCTCACCGACGGCATCGCCCGCATTCACGGGCTCTCCGACGCGATGCAGGGCGAGATGATCGAGTTCCCGCAGAACACCTTCGGCCTCGCGCTCAATCTGGAGCGCGATTCGGTGGGCGCGGTGATCCTGGGCGAATACGAGCACATATCGGAAGGCGACACGGTCAAGTGCACCGGCCGCATCCTGGAAGTGCCGGTGGGTCCGGAGCTGATCGGCCGGGTGGTCAACGCGCTCGGCCAGCCGATCGACGGCAAGGGGCCCATCACCGCGGAAGACACGGACGTCATCGAAAAGATCGCGCCCGGCGTGATCTGGCGGCAGTCCGTGTCCCAGCCCGTGCAGACCGGGTTGAAGGCGATCGACGCGATGGTGCCGATCGGCCGCGGCCAGCGCGAGCTCATCATCGGCGACCGGCAGACCGGAAAGACCGCGGTGGCCATCGACACCATCATCAATCAGAAGGGCAAGGACCTGCTTTGCATCTACGTCGCGATCGGACAGAAGGCGTCGTCGATCATGAACGTGGTGAAGAAGCTCGAAGAACACGGTGCGATGGCGTACACGATCGTCGTCGCGGCCTCCGCGTCCGACTCGGCGGCCATGCAGTACATCTCGCCGTACTCGGGCTGCACGATGGGCGAATACTTCCGCGATCGCGGGCAGGACGCGCTCATCATCTACGACGACTTGACCAAGCAGGCATGGGCATACCGGCAGATCTCGCTGCTGCTGCGTCGGCCGCCGGGCCGCGAAGCCTATCCGGGCGACGTCTTCTACCTCCACTCGCGGCTGCTCGAGCGCGCGGCGCGCGTGAACGCCGAGTGGGTCGAGAAGTTCACCAAGGGCCAGGTCAAAGGCAAGACCGGCTCTCTCACGGCGCTGCCCATCATCGAGACGCAGGCAGGGGACGTGACCGCGTTCGTGCCGACGAACGTGATCTCGATCACCGACGGGCAGATCTTCCTC
>Ga0187779_10001696_pt1 | contig 13724 bp, 11 predicted proteins | sample 1015_Q2_SP10_10__FD_132435 | JGI IMG/M metagenome (GOLD analysis project Ga0187779, IMG submission 132435) | Tropical peat soil microbial communities from peatlands in Department of Meta, Colombia - 1015_Q2_SP10_10_MG | ecosystem: Environmental > Terrestrial > Soil > Wetlands > Peat | place... | reverse complement strand
CTCGTGGTCGGCGGCCAGGTGGGCCAGGCAGTAGGCCAGCCGCGCGTGGGCCAGGGCATAGCCGGGGTCGAGCTGGAGCGCCTGCTCCAGGTCCGCCTCGGCAGCGACCAGGTTCGCCCGCCTCCACCACTGGTCCGACTTGGAGACGCCGCGCAGGTAGTAGTCGTAGGCCTCCGGGTTGGAGGTCGAGCCGCGGCGGAGCCGGGCGTTGTCCGCCTGGGTGAGCTGGAGGGCGAGCGCGGAGGCGACCTTCGAGGCGACGTCGCTCTGGACGTCGAGCACCTCCCGGGCGTCGCGATCGTACGTCTCCGCCCAGAGGTCCTGGTCGGTCCTGGCGTCGATGAGGTGGACGCTGATGCGCACCCGCCCCCCGGCCCGGCGGACGCTGCCCTCGAGCACCGTCCCCACCCCGAGCTCGGCGGCCACCTCGTGCGGGGGGCGGGACGTGCCGCGATAGGCCGACGACGAGGTGCGGGAGATGACCCGCAGGCCCGGCACCTTGGAGAGCTGGGTGAGGATGTCCTCGGCCAGGCCCTCGCCGAAGTAGGCGTCGTCCGGCGAGCCGCCGAGATTGGCCAGGGGCAGCACGGCGATGGAGCGCTGGTCGGCCGCCCGCCGGGGGTGCGCTTCCCAGGGGCGGCCGAGCGCAACGACCACGGCGGCGCCGGCCAGGGCGACGACGGCCGCCGCCCCGAGGCGAGCTCTCCTCGCTCGCCGCCCGCTCAGCGCCTCGACGAGCTCGACCGGGCCCAGGTACCGGCGCGATGGATCCTCGGCGAGCGCCCGGCGCAGCGGGGCCCGCCAGCCTCGCGGCACGGCACCCGGGTCGCCCCCCTCCGGGAGCTGACCGGTCACCATCTCGCAGGCGACGAGGGCGAGGGCGAACTGGTCGGCGCGGGCGGTCACCGGGCCGCCGCTCCTCTGCTCCGGCGCCATGTAGGCCGGGCTCCCGAAGACCACCCCCTCCTCGCCCTCGGTCTCGCCCCCCGCGCCCCCGGCCCGGCGCGCGATGCCGAAGTCGGTGACCACGGCGCGGAGCTCGCCCGCCTCCTGGTGGAGCATCACGTTTCCGGGCTTGAAGTCGTGGTGGACCACTCCCTCGGCGTGGATGGCCGCCAGCCCCTCGGCGATCTGCTCGAGCAGGGCGATGGCCTCCGCCGGTGCGAGGGGCCCCGCCCGCCGGAGCCGCTCGCCCAGAGTCTCGCCGTCCAGGTACTCCATGGTGAGAAAGGCCAGCGGCCTGCCGTCCGGGCCGGGACCCTCCTCGAAATCGAAGATGCGGCAGACGGCCGGATGGGTCACCGTCCGCGCCAGCTGCACCTCCCGGCGGAGCCGCTCGAGCAGGTCCGCCCCGCCGGCGACCGAGGCGCGCACCGTCTTCAGCGCCACGGTCACGTCCAGCCGGAGATCGCGGGCCTCGTACACCTCGCCCATCCCGCCCCGGCCCACCAGTCGGATGAGCTTGAAGCGCTCGAGCAGAACGCTCCCCTCCCGGAGGGCGGCCCCCGGCGTCACCACCGTGGGCCGGGTAGGCGCCTCGAGGAGCGCCTCGGTCTCGCGCAGGTCCTCCGTCATGGGTCGCCCCGCGGGCCTCGCTGGGCGCCCCCGGGCGGCGGGAGCATAGGCGTGGGGCGCGGCGCAGGGCCACGCCGGCTCAGGGATGGTCCGCCTTCCACCGCTCCCAGCGGGGCCTGAGCTCGGCCATCAGCTGCACGAAGCCCGGGTCGGAACGGATGGGATCGAGCAGCGGATCGCGCGAGAAGAGGAGGTAGTTCGGGAACCCCGACTCGGCGGCCTTCCGGAGCCAGCCGACGGCCTCCGTCGGGTGGCCGATGAGCGCTTCGGTGCAGGCCAGCTCGTACATCGAGTGATGGGCCCATTCCCCGGGCTCGAGCGGGTAGCCGCCGGCAAAGAGCTTCGCCAGGAAGGCCGCCTCGTCCTTCTTGCCGGCCACGGCCAGGATCAGCGCCCGCGTGGTGTCGGGGGTCTCGGGGAAGACCTCGTCCGGGTCAGGCGTCTCGGCCAGCGCCACTGCCTCGTCCAGGCGCCCCACCCGGAGCATCGAGGGCAGCCCCCGCAAGCGGTCGCTCGGTCTCTCGGCGAGCTCCCGGCTCCGGCTCAGCGCCTCGTTGAAGCGAGCGGTCCACTCGTACGCCAGCACCGTCACCAGCCGGACCAGCGTTCCCCGCGGGTTGAGCTTGAGAGCCAGCTCCGCCTCGCGCACCGCCGGCTCGAGCCCGACGTGGCCCATCACCGAGGCGGCCCAGATGTGTGCCGAGTCCGGCTCGAGCGCCCGGGCGCGCGCGAACTCCTTCATCGCACCGTCGAAGTCCCAGCCGCTGTACCGGCTGAAGAGGAGCTGGCCCAGAGCGACGTGCGGCAGGGCCAGCCCCGGTTCGAGCTCCAGGGCCCGGTTCACCGAGCTCCGGGCCCGGTCGATCCACTGGGGATCCTCCGCGTCGTTGTACAGGCCGTAGCGCAGGTAGGCATCCCCCAGCTCGGCATGCGCCAGGGCGTAGCCGGGGTCGAGCGCGACGGCGTGCTCGAAGTCGGACATCGCCGCCCGCAGCTCCTTGCCCGACCCGTTCCCGGCATGGGCGACGCCCTTGAGATAGAAATCGTAGGCCTCGGGGTTGGAGGTGGTGCCGCGACGGAGGCGTGCGCCGTCCGCCTCGGTGAGCCGGAGGGCCAGCGCCGCGGCCACCTTCGACGCCACGTCCGTCTGCACGTCGAGCACGTCCCGCGGGTCCCGGTCGTAGGTCTCCGCCCACAGCTGGCGCTCGGTTCCGGCATCGATGAGCTGCGCGGTGATGCGGATGCGGCCCCCCGCCCGCCGGATGCTCCCCTCGAGGAGCGTGCCCACCCCGAGCTCCTGGGCGATCTCCCGGAGCGGTCGGGTGGTTCCCTTGTAGGGCCGGGTCGAGCCGCGGGCGATGACGTGCAGCGTGCGCATCTTGGTGAGCTGGGTGTTGATGTCCTCGGTCAGCCCGTCCCCGAAGTAGTCGCTGTCCGGGCCGCCACCGAGGTTGGCCAGGGGAAGCACGGCGATGGCCAGGCGGTCCGCCCGCGGCGTGCGGCCACGCAAGGCCATGGTGACTGCACCGGCCGCGACCAGCGCCACGGCCAGGGTGACGCCCGCCGCCAGCCGGCGGCGGCGGCGCTTGCCGCCCTCGAGGGTGGCCACCAGCGCCCGCGGGTCGGCGGGTCGCCTCTCCGGATCCGCGTCGAGGGCCCGGCGCAGCGCCGGGGCCCAGGCCCGCGGGACGTGGTCGAGGACCCCGCTCTCCGAGGGAAGCCGGCCGCTCACCATCTCGCAGGCGACCAGGGCCAGCGCGTGGATGTCGGTCCGGGCGGTCACCTCGCTCCCCTGCCGCTGCTCGGGCGACATGTAGGCCGGGCTCCCGATGACCGCCCCCTCCTCGGTGCCCACCCAGCCGGTGTGGTTGCCGCTGCCCCGGGCGGCGCGCGCGATGCCGAAGTCGGTCACCACCGCCCGGAGCTCGCCCCCCTCGTGCACGAGCATCACGTTTCCGGGCTTGAAGTCGCGGTGGATGAGCCCCCGGGCGTGGATGGCGGCCAGGCCCTCGGCCATCTGCTCCAGCAGCGGGATGGCCTCCCGGGGAGGGAGCGGGGCGGAGGCGAGTCGCTCGGCGAGCGTCTCGCCGTCGAGGTACTCCATGGTGACGAAGGCGACCGGCTTCTCGTCCGGCCCGGAGCCCTCGTGGAAATCGAAGACGCGGCAGACGTTCGGATGGGTCACGACCCGGGCGAGCTGCACCTCGCGCCGGAGGCGTTCCAGCAGCTCGGGGGCGGCGGTGGACGAGGTCCGCACCGTCTTCAGGGCGACGGTGGCGTGCAGCCGGAGGTCGCGCGCCTCGTACACCTCGCCCATCCCGCCCCGGCCGACGAGGCGGAGGAGCTTGAAGCGCTCGAGGAGGACCTCACCCTCGCGCAGCGTCGAGGAGGACGGCGCGGGTGTTCCCGACGACTGGACGGTGTCGCCCAGGGACTCGGTCTCGCGCACGTTCTCCGGCATGTTGACCCCTGGGCCGCCGCCCCCCGGGCATCCGGCAGCATAGGCGCGGGGCCCCGTGCCGGGCCACGCGGGAACCGGCCCACTCGCCGCTCAGCGGTAGTCGGCCGTCCACCGCTCCCAGCGCGGCCAGGAGCTGGACGAAGCCCGGGTCGGAGCGGACCGGGTCGAGCAGTTCCGCCATCTGCCCGAGCAGGGTGAGCGCTTCCTCGGGCGCCAGGCGTCCCGAGTGGAGTCGCTCGGCCAGGGTCTCGCCGTCGAGGTACTCCATGGTCACGAAGGCGAGGGGCTTGCCCTCGGGCCCAGTCCCCTCGTGGAAGTCGAAGACCCGGCAGACGTTGGGGTGTGTCACCGCCCGTGCCAGCTGCACCTCCCGCCGGAGCCGCTCCAGGAGCTCGGGGAGCGCGGTGGAGGAGGCCCGGACGGTCTTCAGGGCAACCGTGGCGTGGAGCCGCACATCCCGGGCCTCGTACACCTCGCCCATCCCGCCCCGGCCGACGAGCCGGACGAGCTTGAAGCGCTCGAGGAGGAGGTCCCCCTCGCGGAGGGCGGCGTGCGAGTCCGGCGACCCGGAACGCGGGAGGGTGTCGTCGAGCGCCTCGGTCTGCCGGTCGCGGTCGGTCATCCCGCCCCCCGACCGCCGATGGTAGCTCAGCCCGCCTTCTTGCTCATCGCCAGCGGGACGCGGAACACCTCCAGCACCTGGGCCACGTCCACCGGCTTGGCGAGGCAGGCCACCGCCCCGGCCTTGAGCGACTGCTCGACCATCTCCGGCGTGTGGCGGCCGGTCATGGTGATGAGCCGCACCGCCTCGAGGTTCTTGCGCGCCTTGATGCGCCGGCACACCTCGAAGCCGTCCACCTCCGGCATGTTCAGGTCGATGAGCAGGCCATGCGGCTTGAGCTCGGTGACGAGCAGGAGCGCCTCCACCCCGGAGGTGGTGGTGGTCAGCTCCACCTGGCTCCCGTGGGCCTTGAAGGCGCGCTTCAGGGCGTCGAGCACCGGCTTCTCATCGTCCACGGCCAGGAGCCGGACCGCCGAGCTGCCCAGCTCCTCGGGAACGGGCATCTGGTGGGCGATGAGAAAGGAGCGGAGGTCGCCCCCGCGCACGCGGCGGTGACCACCCGGGGTCCGGAAGGCGATGAGGATTCCCCGGTCGATCCACTTGCTGACCGTGGAGGGGTCTACCTGGAGCAACCGGCTGATGTCATGGGTCGTGTAGAGCGTGTCCGTCATGGCCTCGACCCGTCCTGAAACCTGGACTGCGCGGGCATCCTGCCCCCAAGCCCTGGGGCAGGGAAGGCGAATTTCTGCTTTTCCCTGGCCTGGGCGTGGTCGGCCCGGACCCGGGGCTCACGCCTCCACGCCGAGCGCCCGGCGGATGGCCAGCACCTCTTTCAGCGTGGCCTCGAACATCGCCGGATCCAGCGAGCAAGGTCCGTCGCAGGGCGCGCTGTCCGGAGATTCGTGCACCTCGGTGAAGAGGGCGTCGACGCCGGCCGCCACCGCCGCCCGGGCGAGGACCGGAACCAGCCGCCGCTCGCCCCCGGAAGCGGTGCCCGCCGCCGAGGGAAGCTGCACCGAGTGCGTGGCGTCGAAGCACACGGTGAGGCCCGCCTCGCGCATCTGGTGCAGGCCCCGCATGTCGACCACCAGGTTGTGGTAGCCGAAGCTCGCCCCGCGCTCGGTGACCAGGACGTTGGCGTTCCCCGCCTCGATGGCCTTCCGCGCCGCCTGGACCATGTCCAGCGGGGCGACGAACTGGCCCTTCTTCAGATTGACGCCGCGCCCGGATCGCGCCACGGCCACCACCAGGTCCGTCTGGCGGCAGAGGAAGGCCGGTACCTGGAGCACGTCCACCACCTCGGCCGCCGGGCCCACCTGCGCCACCTCGTGCACGTCGGTGAGCACCGGCACCCTCACTTCCTGCCGGACCTTCCCCAGGACCCGGAGGCCCTCCACCATCCCCGGGCCCCGGAAGGAGGCCCCGCTCGTCCGGTTGGCCTTGTCGAAGCTGCACTTGAAGATGAAGGGGAAGCCGAGCCGGCCGGCGATGGCGGACAGGAGGCGGGCGTGGCGCAGGGCGTGCTCCTCGGACTCGATGACGTCCGGTCCGGCGATGACCAGGAGGGGCTGCCCCGGGCCGACGGCATGGCCGCCGAGGCGGATCATCTCCGCGCGCCGTCCCGGTGATCGAGCGCCGCGCGGACGAAGCCGGAAAAGAGCGGGTGCGGGGCGAAGGGCTTGCTCTTGAACTCCGGATGGAACTGGCAGCCGACGAAGTATGGATGGTCGGGCAGCTCGACCATCTCCACCAGGTTGAGCTCCGGGTTGTGTCCGCTCACGCTCAGCCCGGCCTCGGTCAGCCGCGCCCGGTAGAGGTTGTTCACCTCGTAGCGATGGCGGTGGCGCTCGCTCACCTCGTCCTTCCCGTAGAGCTTGGCCGCCAGCGAGCCGCTCTTCAGCACGCAGCGGTAGGCGCCGAGCCGCATCGTGCCGCCCTTGTCCTGAACGTTGAGCTGGCTCTCCATGAGCGAGATGACCGGATGGGGTGTCCGCTCGTCGAACTCGAGGGAGTTCGCCCCCTGGAGCCCGAGCACGTGGCGGGCGAACTCCACCACCGCCATCTGCAACCCGAGGCAGATGCCGAAGAAGGGGACCTTCTTCTCCCGCGCCCAGCGGATGGCGTCGATCTTCCCTTCCGTCCCGCGCACGCCGAACCCCCCGGGGACGAGCAGGGCGTGCACGCCGGGGAGGAGGTTGGCCGCGCCCTTGGCCTCCACCTCCTGGCTGTCGAGGTAGATGAGCTCCACCCGGCAGTCGGCGGCGATGCCTCCGTGCTGGAGTGCCTCGTTCAGGCTCTTGTAGCTCTCCTTGAGGTCGGTGTACTTGCCGACGATGGCGATGCGGACCTCGCCGCGCGCCGGCCGGTAGACCTTTTCCAGGATTTTCTCCCAGCGCTCCAGCCGCGGGGCGCGGGACCAGATGTTGAGGATCTCCGAGAGCCGCTCGTCGATGCCCTGGCGGTGGAGCTCGATGGGGAGCTCGTAGATGCTCTTCACGTCCGGGCTGGTGAACACCCCGGCCGGATCGACGTTGCAGAACATGGCGATCTTGGCCCGCATCTCGGCCGGGACCTCGCGGTCGGTGCGGCAGACCAGGACGTCGGGCTGGATGCCGATCTCCCGGAGCTTCATCACCGAGTGCTGGGTGGGCTTGGTCTTCACCTCGCCGGCGGCGGCGATGTAGGGCAGGAGCGTGAGGTGGACGTAGGTGGCGTTCTGCGGCCCGACGTCGTAGCGCATCTGGCGGACGGCCTCGAGGAAGGGGAGGGACTCGATGTCGCCCACCGTCCCGCCCACCTCGACGATGATCGCGTCGTGGCCCTCGGCGGCGGCCAGGATGTTGGCCTTGATCTCGTCGGTGATGTGGGGAATGACCTGCACCGTCTTCCCCAGGTACTCGCCCCGGCGCTCCTTCTGGATGACCGAGTTGTAGACCCGCCCGGTGGTGAAGTTGTTCAGCCGGCTCATGTGGGCCGAGGTGAAACGCTCGTAGTGACCGAGGTCGAGGTCGGTCTCCGCCCCGTCGTCGGTGACGTAGACCTCGCCGTGCTGGAAGGGGCTCATCGTCCCCGGGTCGACGTTGATGTACGGGTCGAGCTTGCAGAGGGTGATGTCCAGCCCGCGGTTCTCGAGCAGGGCGGCGATGGAGGCGGAGGCCAGCCCTTTGCCCAGGGAGCTCACCACGCCGCCCGTCACGAAGATGAACTTGGTCTTCTTGGAGCGCATGGGGAATCCTGAATGCCGTAGAAGGCACGCCCGGGTCAATGACGCCCCTCGCGTCTCTCACCAGAGCCTGACGTCCGTTCGAACCCGGGCGGAGTCGGACGGTGACGGCGGACGGCGCGGGTCAGACCCCCCGCTTTCGCGCGGCGAGCTCGGCCTCCGCCCGCGCCAGATCCGCCGGCGTGTCCACGCCGATGCTGGCCGCCTCGGTGCGCAGGCAGCGGATGCGGATGCCGTGCTCCAGGGCGCGGAGCTGCTCCAGCGACTCGGCCAGCTCGAGCGTGCCCGGGGGGAGCTGGGCCAGCCGGAGCAGGGTGGGCCGGCGGTAGCCATAGAGGCCGACGTGGGCGAAGCGGGCCACCCGCCCGCCGCCCCGGTCGAAGGGGATGTCCATCCGGCTGAAGTAGAGGGCGTCGCCCCGGGCATCGGGAACCACCTTGACCACGTGCGGGCTGAGGCGCTCGGCCGGGTCCTCGAGCGGGCGGACCAGGGTGGCCATCTCCACCCGCACGTCGGTGAAGGCCTCGACCAGGAGGCGGAGGGCGTCGGGGTGCACCAGCGGCTCGTCGCCCTGGAGGTTGACCACCACCTCCGGTGCCTCGGGAGGAAGCCGCGCGGCCACCTCGGCCACGCGATCCGTGCCCGAGCGGTGCGCGGGCGAGGTGCGCTCCACCTCTCCCCCGAAGCCGGCCACCGCCTCGGCGATGCGGTCGTCGTCGGTGGCCACCAGCACCCGCTCGAAGGCGCGGGAGGCCCGGGCCGCCTCCACCACGTGCTGGATGAGCGGGCGCCCGGCCAGAGGAGCCAGCGGCTTGCCGGGAAAGCGGGTCGAGCCCCACCGCGCGGGGATGATGGCCAGGGCCCGCACCGCCACGTCGACGTCGAGGGGCATCGTTCCCGCGCAGGGTAGCATTCCCGCGGCCCGTGCCAGCCCCCCGGGGAGTCTCCTATGGTGCGAGCCGTGCCCGGGCGACCCGAGGTCGGCGTCGAGGTGAGGGAGGCGTCCGGCGGCGCGGTGCTGGCGCTGTCCGGGGCGCTCGACGTGCAGAGCGCGGCGGCGGCGCGCCGGACCATCGCCTCCTGCCTGGGGACCGGCACCTTCACCCGGGTGGAGGTCGACGCCAGCGGCATCGAGCACGGCGATGCCTCGGGCATGGTCATCCTCTACGAGCTCGCCCAGGGGCGCTTCACCCCCGGCGTCCGGGCCGTCGTGCGCGGGCTCCGGCCGGAGCTGGAGAAGCTCCTCGCCGCCTTCCCCCCTCCAGCCATGGCCGAGGGGGCGCGGGACCGGCCCAGGCCGCTCTCCGTCCCGGTGGAGGTGGGACGGGCCACCCTCGGCCTTCGCCGGGACGTGGTCGAGGTGGTCCGATTCCTCGGCCAGATGACGCTGGCCATGGGCGGCATCGTGCGCCGCCCGCGCGGGCTCAGAGTCGGCGAGCTGGCCCGGGTCTTCGAGAAGGCCGGCGCCAACGCCTTCGGAATCGTCTCCCTGATCAGCCTCCTCACCGGGCTGATCATCGCCTTCGAGGCGGCGCAGCCGCTGAAGCAGTTCGGGGCGCAGATCTACATCGCCAACATGATCGGCCTGGTCATGGTGCGCGAGCTGGGTCCGATCATGACGGCCATCGTCTTCGCCGGCCGGTCCGGCTCGGCCTTCGCCGCCGAGCTGGGGACGATGAAGGTCAACGAGGAGCTCGACGCCCTGCGGACGATGGGCCTCGACCCGGCGCGCTTCCTGGTCGTGCAGCGCGTGCTGGCCGGCACCCTGGCCATGCCGCTCCTGACCGCCTACTCCATGGCCATGGGCATCCTCGGCGGGGTGATCGTCACCCGTCTGATGGGATTCCCGCTGCCGCTCATCTGGCAGCAGCTCTCCGGTGCGCTCGGTCTGAGAGACATCCTCTTCGGCCTGACCAAGGCGGTGGTCTTCGGAACGGTGGTGGCCGGGCTGGGGTGCTACCAGGGGGTCCACACCCGCCAGGGTCCGAGCGCGGTGGGCGACTCGGCCACCCGGGCGGTGGTGGCCAGCATCCTGATGATCATCGTCGTCGATGCCGTGTTCTCGGTCATCGCCTACCTCCTCCACGTATGAGCGCGCCCGCGGGAGCACCGGCCATCGTCGTGGAGGACCTGACCATCGGCTACGGCGAGCGCATCGTGCAGCAGTCCCTGCATTTCGAGGTCCGCCGGGGAGAGGTGTTCGTCATCCTCGGGGGCTCGGGGTGCGGGAAGAGCACCCTCCTCAAGGTGATGATCGGCCTCGCCCCGCCGCTCGGGGGGCGCGTCCTCTTCGACGGGGTGGACATGGTCACCGCCCAGGGGGCCGAGCGGCTCGCCCTCTTGCGCAAGTTCGGGGTCATGTACCAGAGCGGGGCGCTCTTCGGCTCGATGAACCTCCTGGAGAACGTCCGTCTCCCGCTCGACGAGTTCACCCGGCTGGAGATCGAGGAGCGCCACCTGGTGGCCCTGACCAAGCTCAACCAGGTCGGACTGCTGGAGGCCGCCCGGCGCATGCCCGCCGAGCTCTCCGGGGGGATGCAGAAGCGCGCCGGCATCGCCCGGGCGATGGCGCTCGACCCGGGCATCCTCTTCCTCGACGAGCCCTCGGCCGGGCTCGACCCGATCACCTCCGCCGGGCTGGATCGGCTGATCCGCGAGCTGTCGCGCAGCTTCGGGATCACCTTCGTCGTCGTCACCCACGAGCTGCAGAGCATCTTCGCCATCGCCGACCGCTGCATCATGCTCGACGCCAAGCGCAGGACGATCATCGCCGAGGGCAAGCCCGCCGACCTCCGGGACCACTCCCGGGACCCGGCGGTGCGGCAGTTCTTCCGGCGCGAGGCGGAGCCGGAGGCGGAACGGGGGACCGGATGAGCGAGCGAGCCCACGAGTTCAAGATCGGCATCTTCGTCCTGGCCGCGGTGGGGCTGATCATCGCCGGCCTGGTCGCCTTCGCCTTCAGCCGCGACGTCGAGCCGATGTACCACTTCGAGACCTACGTCCCCGGCGACGTGGAGGGGCTCTCGGTGGGCTCGGCGGTCACCCTGCGCGGGGTGAACGTGGGCCAGGTGACGGCCATCCGCTTCTCGTGGATCGAGTACCCCCCCGGCCATCCGGGCTCGGTGGTCATCCGCTTCGACATGGCCCGGTCCATGGGGCCGGTCCAGCTGGACGGCGACCCGGCCGTCTTCCTGAACGATCGCGTCTCCAAGGGCCTGCGCGCGGTGGTGCAGGGCCAGGGGATCACCGGGACCAGCATCCTGGCGCTGAAGTACGTCGACCCGAAGAAGTACCCGCCGCTCGAGTTTTCCTGGACGCCGAAGTACCCCTACATCCCCTCCGCTCCCAGCGAGTTCAGCCAGATCCTGGCCGCGGTCAACGCCACCCTGAGCAGCATCGAGAAGATCGACTTCGAGGGGCTGGGCCGCACCGTCCAGGGAAAGCTCGACGACCTCGACGTGCGGGCCATCTCGGTGGAGCTGCAGCAGCTGGTCCTCGAGTCGAAGACCACCGTCCGGGACATCCGCAGCCAGCTTCAGTCGATGCATCTGGACGAGGTGGGGAAGAATGCCAACCAGCTCCTCCTCGGGCTGCAGGACACCAACGTGCGTCTGGAGCGGACGGCGAACCGGCTCTCCGGGGTCGACTTCCGCAACCTGAACGACACGCTGGCCGGCACCCGGGAGGCGACCCGCGAGCTGAACGAGGTGCTGGACATCCTCAAGCGCTACCCATCCGGCTTCCTCTTCGGAGATCCACCCCCGCCGGCGCCCGTCCTGGGCAAGGAGAAGAAGTGAGCGCGCGAGCGTTCCCGATCCCCGCGGCGGGCCTCCTGCTCGTCGGCCTGGCCTGCGTCTCCAAGCCGGCGGTGGGGCCGCAGATCTACGCCATCGATCCCCCGCCCATCCGGGCGCCGCCGTCCACCACCGGGGCTCGCGTCGTGGCGTTGAGCCGGGTGGAGGTGGCCCCGCAGTTCGCCGGCCGGGCGCTCACCTACCGGTCCGGCCCGCACAGCTTCGAGCGCGACCCGTACGCCGCGCTGGCCGCCTCCCCGCGGGAGCTGGTGCTCGCCCTGCTCCGCGCCTCGCTGGCCAACGCCGACTTCGTCCGCGAGGTGGTGGAGCCGGGCGGACCGGTGGCTCCCGACGTCCTGGTGGAGGCGTACCTGAGCGACCTGGAGGGGGACTTCACCGTCCCGGACAAGCCGGCCGCGGCGGTGGCGCTGGAGATGGTCATCCTCCCGGTGCCGCCCGCGCCCGAGCCCATCCTGCCCGTGCTCCGCAAGGTCTACGCGCGCCGGCTCCCGCTCGCGGAGAAGTCGGCCGGCGCCGTGGCCGACGCCTGGAACCAGGGCCTGAACGGCATCGTCGAGGAATTCCTGGCCGACGCCCGGGCGGCGCTGGCCTGTCCGCCGCCTGCTCCAGCCGGCGCTCCGCGCTGAAAATCGGACCGACGCCGCCGGGCGGCCCGTGCTAGAGAACGACGTTTCCCCGGCCGCCGCGGGCTCGTTTCCGGACCTGCACGTCGAAGGCACCCGCACGGGGGGCGGCCGTCTCACCACACTCGAGGAGGAAGCATGCTCGCAAGAAATGCAGCGCTGGCCCTTCTGTTCGTCGCCGCTCCGGGATTTCCCGCGCTCGCGCAGGCCCCGGGAAACCTTTCCGAGATCAACTTCGAGCAGCCCAAGCCCGGGATGACCAAGCAATACGAGGCCGGCCGCAAGAAGCACATGGCCTGGCACAAGGCCCAGAAGGACACCTGGGCCTGGTACGTCTGGGAGGTGCTGTCCGGCGAGAACGCCGGCTCGTACATCATCGGCACCTTCCAGCACACCTGGAAGGACTTCGACGGCCGGGAGAAGATGCTCGGGGCCGATCTGGCCGACTACGAGGTCAACGTCGGTCCGTCGACGGCCCACACCACCGTCCGGTACTACGCCGAGCGCCCGGACATGAGCCTGTCGCCCACCACCGCCGCCAGCACTCCGGCGCCGATGATCTCGGTCAGCCTCTTCTTCATCAAGCCCGAGTCGGGCAACGACTTCGTCGAGGCGGTGAAGAAGATCAACGAGGGCATCAAGAAGACCAACTACCCGGTGGCCGGGCCGAGCCGCTGGTACCAGCTGGTCAACGGCGGCGAGGTGCCGCTCTACGTCCTGGTCGGAGACCGGGCGAACTGGGCCGCCTTCCAGCCCAACGACAAGACGCTCGATGCCATGATGGAGGAGGCCTACGGCAAGGAGCAGGGCGCGGCCATCCTCGCCTCCGGACGGAAGGCCATCCGGATGCAGACCGTCTCCGCCCACAAGTACCGGCCCGACCTGAGCTACATCCCGGCCAAGTAGCGGCCGGCCGTCAGCCGAGCACGGCGAGCAGGTCCCCTGCCTGGACCCGGCCCTTCAGGGAGGGGACCAGCTCTCTCACCGTGGCCGCGCGCGGGGCGCGGACCACCGTCTCCATCTTCATCGCTTCCAGGGTGAGCAGCGGCGCCCCGGCGGCCACCGCGTCGCCCACCCGGGCGTGGAGGGCGATGACCGTCCCGGGCATCGAGGCGCCGACCTGGTCGGCATTGCCCTTCTCCGCCTTCCGGGCCTCCTGGACCAGCGGCGCTCGCGCCCGGTCGCGCACCACCACCTGTCGCCCGTGACCGTTGAGCTCGAAGTAGACGGTGCGCATCCCGTTCTCGTCCGGCTCGCCCACCGCGGAGAGCGCGATGACCAGGGTCTTCCCCGGCTCGAGGTCGACGAACACCTCCTGCCCCACCTCCAGCCCGTAGAAGTAGAGCGGGGTGTCGAGGATGGAGACGTCCTCGAAGCGGGCGTAGGCGTCGAGGAACTCGTCCATCACCCGGGGGTAGAGCGCCGCCGAGAGCGCCTCGTCCCGGCGCGCCGGCCGGCCGGTCCG
>Ga0187779_10001695_pt1 | contig 13730 bp, 14 predicted proteins | sample 1015_Q2_SP10_10__FD_132435 | JGI IMG/M metagenome (GOLD analysis project Ga0187779, IMG submission 132435) | Tropical peat soil microbial communities from peatlands in Department of Meta, Colombia - 1015_Q2_SP10_10_MG | ecosystem: Environmental > Terrestrial > Soil > Wetlands > Peat | place... | reverse complement strand
CGACACCGCGCGACCCAGCGTCTTCACTTCATTGAAAGCCTCCGCATAAGCGGCACTTTCCAACTGCGGGTACGGCGTCGGCAGAAATTGCGACGGCGTCAGCAGCCCGAACGGCGCGACGTTTCCGATCTCGGAGTACTGGTACGGCCCGGAGGCCGTGGGCCGCCAGACGCCCGGCAGTGTGGAGGCGAGAAATGCCGGCGGCTGCGGATTCGCTGACGCATAGCCGTCGTTCTGCCGCCACGCGAGGATCGCCGCGGCCGCTCTCCTGCCAACCTGCGCACCGAGCAGCGCTCTGACTGGAGGGATCTGCGCGAGCCGGTTGGCGAGCGCGCTGTCTGCTACCGCCTTAGTCCCCGGCAACAACGACACGAGCACATCATGCCCCGCCTGGGCCGCGGCAGCCTCCGCAGAGGCGCCCCAGGGCGCCTGCAATTTGGCGTGAAACGGTCGGTAACGTTGGTCGATCGCAAGCACCGCATCCGCCATGGCGACGTGCAGCATGGCGTAATAGCGGGGCTGCCCTATGGGAGGTCCGCCAACGTTCCGTTGCAGCAAGTCATTCCACTCGATGATGACGCTGCCGTCCGACTGCTCCATGGCAAGCGCACGCGGAAGCAACACGCTCGCGATCACCATGAAGACAGCCGCGGTTGCCCAATGTCGTGTCAGGTTCATTGGAACCTCCCTTGGTGCGACGCGTACGGGGGAAGAACACAACGAGCCTAACGCCGAGGCTGTTGGAGCGACAGTGTCCAAAAGATACCGCCGCAAGACGACAGCGCCGCCCGAAGGCGGCGCTGTAGTTCCTGACATGGCAGCTGTCAGTCGAGCGGCGAGCCAAGGAAACCGCGACTGTTTCCCGCAGCGTCGATGACGATGGACCGTGCCTCGGTGTTCGGCCACCCAGCTCGTGAGAAGAATCGGTACTACCCGTGCAACAGGATGAACGATTGCTCGTGCGCATCCGAGGTAGTGGTGGCGAAACCAACAATACACCGGAGTCATTGATGCCGTACGCACTGACCTTGAATCCGGACGGCGGCGCGGGCAGCGGCCTGACCTGGCCGAGCCGATAGATTCCCGTGGTGCCGTTGCTGTCGATGGTCCCGCCGCTGTTTAGAATGTCTGGGTCATGAACGCGGTGTCGGTGTGGAGCTCAGGTCCTAGCTCATACGGCGGCCGCCGCGGCGCAACACTCACTCGCACCGCACGCCAGTGCGCGACAAGCTCGAGGATTTCTTCGGCCAGTTTCGTCGCGTTGAGAGCGCAATCAGCGTGGGAGTCTGCGACGCGAGAGTCCTATGAAGGGCGCGACAGCGCGTTTAGGATCGCAGGGCCGAGGTCACCGCTTCTGTAAGAGCCGACAATACGTACGGGAGTGCACTGATGTCCGATAAGCGTTTGATCGCCCTCGTGGCCGGGTTGCTGAGCGCGCAAGTAGCGCCGGCGTTCGCAGAGCAGCCTCCGATGACTGTTACTGCTCTGATCGATCGGGCGCAGATCGAGGACCTGCTCGTCACCTACTATAGCCACCTCGGTACGGGGGGCGGGGAGTTCGGAGACTTCTACATCGCAGACGGCGTGCTCGACGTCAATGGGCTCACCGCGAAGGGTCAGCAGGCGATCAAGCAGCTCTACGAGCAGGTGAGGCAAGGAACACCGCGCCGCCCCGGCACCTTCCGCATGCTCCTTACGAATCCCCACATCGTGGTCACCGGTGACGGCGCCACGGCAGATGTCATCTGGACGGGGGTGAACTCTGCGTCTGTGGATTCATTGCCGCAGATCGTCGAGCAGGGACGCGAGCACGATGAACTCGTCAAGCGCGACGGCCATTGGTACTTCAAGCATCGCGTGATCACCAGCGATGGCGGGCTACCCGCGATGTTCGAGAAAACCTACCAAAAGAGATAAGTAGTCGGAGCGGCCGACACGGGTCTTGCGCGCAGAAGGAGCGCTTCCTCCGAGTCAGACTTCAGCGCCGGGTGCGACGAGCGCGGAATTGAGACTCGCCGCATGCGAAAACGTGGGCCTGCTCGTCGCCGGCTCAGTGATCAATCGGATGCTCATTGTCAGCACCGTGCTCCCGGTCGTCGAGCGCCACGCGGCGTTGCGCATCTTCTTGCGGACACCGCGCCACGCTCGCACCCGGGTGCGCCGCGCACCATGTATTAGACATGTTGTACAGACCTGAACTGGCACAAGCTGCTAACAGGGAAACAAGCCCGGCGATCAATGCGAATCTCATAATGGGAATGATGGTTCGGTCTGCTGGGCAGGAATGTAGGACATCGCCGGCCTCGCTACCGACATTCGTACCTGTTGGTCGGACGGCTCGTGCTGACCCCGGGCCCCCGGGCAGGCCAGGAGCCGCCGTTCGAGGCGCCGTTCATGTTTTGTTCAGCGCAAGAATCTGGCTTTGCGCCTGAGGCACGCAGGTTCCATTGTCGGAAGCTGACCCGCTCGACCCAGCAGCTAAAATACCGGTACCGGAAGCCAAGGCCCGCCACTCATCAGCTTATGTGAGGATCACCGACGGCCATTCGGAGAATCAACCGGCGTGCTTCTTTCGGTTGGGGAGATGTATGGCACGATACGGCCGGCTGCGATTGTTCATGGGGCTGTCCATCCCGCTTGCACTCAGCTCCATTGCGCTTGGAGGGTGTAGCGGCTCCGGACACTCGGGACCCCGGAAGCTTTCTGTACGAGGCGAATCACTATCCCACCAACAACGTATCTCGCCTACTCGATCGATCCGTGCACCGGAGCCCTGACCGTGCTATCCGGGCCGCCGTTTACAGCCGGAAATAGCCCTAACGACATCGCAGTGGATTTCTCGGGGAAATTCGTCTATGTCGCAAACGGTGGTTCGAACGACGTTTCCGTTTTCAGCATCAATGCGGTGACCGGGGCACTGACGCAGATCACCGGATCACCGTTTGCAGCGGGCGCGGTTCCGGGATCCGTGGTGACGGTGGGGCAAATTCACTAAGGTGGTCAGCGCTGGCCGCGCGCGGGGTGACGCAAATGACTCGACTGGCGAGCTGGAGATCCTTCCCCTTCTTGTTTCTGGTCATTTTCCTTGACGCCTGCGGTGGTGGTTCCGTCGGTCCACCACCACCTCCAATTCCCGTCACTCGTGACATTGCTTTCGTGTCGAGCCGGGCGCTGGATGGCAGCGATGCGGCCAACACCAACTCAGCCCAGAATCTTTGGGCCGTGAACGCTGATGGCACCGGTGCGGTTCCCCTGACTACGCTCACGGCGAACGGGATCTTTAGCAGTGATCCCGCCTGGTCGCCTGATGGAACCAAGATTGCGTTTGCCTCGAACCGTGCCGAAGACGGAAGTGATGGCCTTAACTCTGTGAGTCCGTCCTGGGTTTGGGTAGTGGATGTCGATGGCAGTCACGAAGTTCCGCTGACCACCTTCGCGAATGACGGTTCGTTCCACTGGTCAGTCACCTCACCGTCCTGGTCACCCGATGGCCTGAAGCTGTCCGCTGTAAACATTTGCTGCCTGGACCTACTTCACAATGTCGCAGTGATGAACGCCGATGGCTCGAATTTCACTGTGTTGACCAGCTTTGTGGCTCCTTTACCCGACACAGGAACTGGCAGTGGTCGTTGGTCGCCGGACGGGTTGAAACTGATATTCGATTATCCCGGAGGGTTCCCCGCCAATGTTTTGGCCCCACCACAACAGATTTGGGTGATGAGCGTCGATGGTTCGGACCAGACGGCGCTGACAGATCTCAAAGCTTCCAGTGTGCGTTCGTTTAACCCGAATTGGTCGCCGGATGCATCTGAGGTCGCGTTCAGCTCCTCACGCGCGCTCGATGGGAGTGATGCGGCCAATCCGAACGGGACCATCAACATTTGGGTGATGAACGCAGACGGCACTGGCGTCAGGCCTTTGACCACACTCACTGCGGCTGGAGCCGACTGCGGATTCGCATCATGGTCGCCAGACGGGACCAAGCTGGCGTTCGAGTCCGCTCGCAGTCTTGACGGCAGCGACGCAGCAAACGCCAATCTGATCGTGAACATATGGGTCATAAACGCGGATGGCACTGGTGCCATCCCCCTGACGAATCTCACGGCAGTGGGTGCCAGTAGTCATGACGCAGTTTGGTCACCGGACGGCTCGAAACTGGCGTTCGACTCGCTCCGGGCAATCGACGGGCGCGACTTGGCCAACGCTGCATCGAACATTTGGATCATGAACCCCGATGGCTCGGGCGCAACTCCGCTGACGAAGAACACCACCAAGGGTGGTGACAGCGTTCAACCCAAATGGCGCCCGTAATAATGACTGAGCCCTTGCCTCAAGAGCCACCTCGCGCCGAACCACATCCGGCTGCTCGGCGAATCCGCGGCGCCCTTCGGGGCGCGAGGATGAGTTTTTCCAACCGATAGCCATCGAGATCTCCTAGATTTACGCCGCCGGTGGCGGCTGTGAAGGCTCGTCTGCGAGCGCAGCCAGGAAACGCATGGCTCGCGGGTCCGCGGCTACACCCGTCGCATTGGCTCGCGCACAAATCGAGGGACGGGCCGCCGGCGTTTGCGCGTTCTGCGGGCGCTGCTCGCGAGGGGGAAGATGCAGCCGCGAGGAGGTGCATGCCTTCAGGGAGTTGAAAGCGCTGGTTGCGAGGGCTGGAGGTCCTTGAGCCCGCCGCTGCGGGTGAAGACTTCGCGGACACGCATCGGGTCCGCTCGCCGCGCACAGATTGTTACAACACATGCCCCTCGCCGGCGATCCGTCACCGCCTTCCGCTTCGACCGGCTCTGATGTTGGCTTGACAGTTTCGCGCGCGAAGAGTAATCAGATTTGCAAGAAACATAAGCAACCGGGGGAAGCTCTCTTGCAGCCATCCCTTTAACAAGATTCGCTTAAGACACCAGGGAGAAACCCATGGAACACACCAGCACCTTACGCTCCGGGATCGTGCGCGTCGCAGCACTCGCGACACTGCTCTGCACGCTCGGCTCGAGCCAGGTTTCGGCAGCGCCCCACGTGCGGATCCTCGACGACGTACGCGCCCAGCCGGGAGCTCCGCCGACCTACGCCTTCTGCGAGACGAACTACAGCGCTGCCTGCTACTCACCGCAGCAGATGCGCACCGCCTACGGTCTCAACGGGCTCATCGACGCCGGCATGGTGGGTAAAGGCGAGACGATCATTATCATCGACTCTTACGGTAGCCCGACGATCGCCGACGACTTGAAGGCGTTTGATGCCGGGTACGGTCTTCCCGACCCCCCCTCATTGACCGTCCTTGCGCCTCTCGGGACCGTCCCGTGGGACGGGAGCAACAACGATCAGGTCGGTTGGGGATTCGAAGCGACCCTCGATGTAGAGTGGGCACATGCCATGGCGCCCGGCGCTGACATTGTCTTGTTGACCAGCCCGGTCAGTGAGACGGAGGGCGTTCAGGGAATGCCGGAGTTTCTCGCGCTGCTGCACTATGCGCTCGACCACCATCTCGGCAAGATCATCTCCCAGAGCTGGGGTGCGACCGAGAACACGCTGTTTCTCGACACCGCAGGGCCCGGCGGCCCGCAGGTGATCGCAGGCTTCGAGGCATTCTATCGGCGTGCTGCGCAAGAGCACGTCACAGTGTTCGCCTCTGCGGGCGACAACGGGAGCAGCAACGTCGAGACCGACGGAGCGACGTACTACCCGTTTCCGACCGTGGGCTATCCGGCCTCCTCACCGTTCGTGACCGCAATCGGCGGCACGACTTTGTACGCGGACGCAAAAGGTAAGTACCAGTCGGAGACCGTGTGGAACGATCCCGGATGCTGCGCCGGCGGTGGGGGCATCAGCCAGATATTTCGCGAGCCCGGATATCAGTACGCATCGCTCCCTGAGAGCGTCCAGTCACAGCTCGGAGGCATGCGCGGTCTGCCCGACGTGTCCTATCAGGCGGATTGCTATTACACGTTCATCTGGGTTTACGTGAGTTTTTCAGGATCGGGAGGTCCCGGCTGGGCGGGTATCTGCGGGACGAGCGAGGGCTCTCCCCAATGGGCCGGCATTGCCGCCGATCTCAATCAGTTTGCCGGCCGGCCGCTCGGATTCCTCAACCCCGGGATCTACGCGCTGGGCGGGTTCCATCGATTCGGCGAAATTGGCCGCGACATCACCGTGGGAAACAACGCCCTGCTTGACGTGCCAGGCGCCGTGGCGCCGGGTTATTCGGCTACGCCCGGATGGGATCTCGCCTCCGGCTGGGGCACTCCGAATGTGGCCGGCCTCCCATTCGAGTGGATTGACTGGCTGAGAAACTGAGCCAACACCCCGTCCTCACGCACCGCCCGCGCTTTGTGCGAACCTTCGCGAGCGCGGGCGGCCGTAAACATCGGGCAGGTCAAGCGCGGGGGGTATAGCTGCTTGCCTTCCAGAGCGAGTGCGTCGCAAACACAGCCGGCAATTCGGGTTCGTCCCCCAGAGCATCACGGGCTGAAAGAACCGCGGCGGAATCCTCATGCAAAGCGGTTTGCTGTCCTGGCGGAGAAGCTAGAGGCAGCTGGCCGTAAGCGCGAACCGTTGGACGTTTGAAGTGGTCGGTGCCAATCTTGCACGGCAGCTCCGAGGCCGGCGCCGCAAAACTGCGCGAGTGGTAGCATGATTCCCGGATGATTTCGCGTTACCCACTATTCGTGTCTGCCGCCCGCTTAGCCCTGGCTGCCTTTCTTGGTGCCTGCAGTACACCGGGAAACCATCGCAACGACGCCGCTGACGAGGCGTTGCTTCAGACCCTTCGCCAGTGCCTTGTTGACGTTTCCATTAGCGAGACAAACAGAGACTTCATATCCCCCTGCATCGCGCGGGACGTCTCTTCTTTGAATGGCATCGCCCGCGACCGCCTGATCGACGCGCTTGGACCGCCGCGTCTTTGTCTCGATCAGACTGAGATAAACTTTCCGCAGAAGGAGCATTGCCCCTCCAACCAGTATCCCTTATGGAGTTTCTACCGCCATGCCGGCTCGATCGACATTGGCGGAGGGCCACAATTGGTTTGCGTGGCGAACACATCAATGCATTGCGTGACCGTGGAGTGGCGACGCACAAAGTGAGAGCGTCCCTGCCCGACCGTCGAGGGCGGGTAAAGATGATCTAGCTGGAAGGTGACACTCCGCGAGCCCCGCACCACGGATCGCTGCTCGAAGTGCGGCAGGAAGGCTGCAGAGGTTGTGGCGGTTGCAAGGCCGAGGCCGCGAGGGGTCCCGAAGAACCCGCACTAGGTGCAAGTAAACCGTAACAAATCGCTCGGCCGGCGGGTCGCTTATGACACCTACTGGAAGATCGAGAGCAGCATGACGCCCGCGCCCGCTAGCTGAACGCCAAGAATGACGCCCTTTGGAGGCTTCCGCTCATCGCGCCGGCTCGCAGCCGCCCGCTCATCTCAGCGATTCATCGCTGCAGTTTCTTCCAGGGATGCCACTGTCTCAGTGGTGGGGATAACGCTGCAGCTCCCTGTCCCTGTCACGGTTATGGGCTGGCCGGCCATCAGCGCCATCTTTAGCTGCGACGCGGCGAACGCTCCGCCGGCCGTCGAGAGGTCGATCGCGACGCTCCTCGGGTAGCCGCTCGCGCAGCTCGGCGGGTTGCCCGCGCCGTTGGCGGAGAAGGTCACGACGACGTAACCCTTCCCTCCGGGGCCTCCGGCGGTGTAGGTCATCATCTCTGTAATCTTGGCGTCCTTCCAGGTGCTGCCAGCCGGCGGAGCCGCTGTGCTCGAAAGCGAGAGGACGACGAGTGGCAGAAGTGCGGCGCGTTTCATGTTGGTATCTCCCTACGCAGGTCAGAATCAAGCCCAGGTGCATAGATCCTCCGCGTTGTGAGGATGGTGCGTGTTTTGGTGCTTCGGCCTATTGAACGCGAACGGTGCCGTTGATGTACACGGTTTGCGGTTTCCGAGCATTGACCGCCTGCATGTAGTTCCCCCAAGCATTGAGCGCGTTGGTGAACTGCTGCTGAGCCTGCTGTTGCCGCTGCTCATCGCGATCTAGGACGGATTGGCGATAGGCGCGCTCCGCTGCAACGGCCTCGTTGCTAAGCCAGTACCGCCTTTGCGCAAATTCTCCGTATGTCAATTTCTGCTGATACAGCGCAACTATGAGTTCACCGATGTGAGCGTTCACGTCTTTGGCGAACGAAACCTCTTGTTGGAAGACAATTGCCTGCTGCGCGTTGGCCGATGCTGGGACGGTGAGCAAGGCCATTTGGCGCTTGATACAGGAATCTCGCATGGTCGCCCATTTAGCGATTAGTGGGCGCTCCTCGTCCGTAGGAAACGTGTCATTTGATGAAATCTCAAACGGCGGAGGTCCTTCTGTCGGCGGTTTATAGAGCTCCACCTTGTTGCGAATCGGATTTAGCTCGGTCGCCGTGAGCATCTCGCTCTTGCATTGGTCGCCTGTTACGGCAAGCCCCGCCCGCTTAGCCTTCGTGTCTTTACTAAGCTGCTGGTGGGCGCAGGCAGTTAGCAAGACACACAGCGTCACACTGATCGCCGGAACTCGCATCGTTCTTGTGCTTCTTGCCGCCACGGCCAGCGTATTTTATACCCTCGAGCCTATCCAGCGCTGACAACCGGCGCTCGAGGTGTTTCGGGAATCGGAGATCGGTCACCGTGCAAGGAAACGACCGTACCTTGCGACAAGCTCCCGCGCCCCAAGCCTGGTCGGCAGCATCGAGCTGCTCACATATTCGATCGAATGTCCGGCATCGCACGCATTTGGGTTTTTCTCCATCCTCTCCGAGCTTCGCCTGGAGTTTGTGGAATTTGCGGTTCATGCGATCGATTCTCGACTCTGCCTCGCTCGCATAACCCAACTGCATTCACTGTCGGCACGTTCGCACGAGTCGCACCAAGCAGTCGATTTGTTGAGGATCGGAGCCATATGGCGTCCACGTGTAGGTCAGTCGCACGTGATCGCTCGCGGTCTGAAGGCCGATCTCTCCTGCTGGCTCACCGCCGCGCGACCATCCCGAGGAGTAAAACATTCCGGGAGATAGCCGCGACGAGCCAGGACGCGGACATCAAGCGCGAGTAGATGCTCGCACTTCCGCCGCCAACCAGGACGCCCGGCCCGTACCGGGAACCGCCAGTACCCATTCAGGACCTCACAGAATTAACTCCAACATGCTTTGACCATGACCGGCAGCGCTCGCGCGAACGCCCGCAATCGACCCCGAACTGCCAGTCCCTCACCACGATTGCTGACTGTCAGAAAACAGAGAGCGGTCAGTGGTAGTATCGGCCAAAATCAATTAAGAAGACTGCAGGAAGATATGGTCAGCCTGTCTTGGTTGTTAAATCGATGCGTTTGCGTCGCGCGATCACTTGCACTGGTTCTTCTGGTCGGGCTCTGCGTCGTTGCCTGCGGAGGCGGGGGAGGGAGCAGCATGGGCCCGCCGCAGCCAACCCCAGATTTCGCTCTGACAGACTCCGGTGCCATCAGCGTGATTCAGGGAGCGACCTCCTCTCCGGTCACGGTCGGTGTCACTGCATTGGGTGGCTTTAGTGCGCCGGTATCCGTCGGGATTTCAGGACTTCCTGCCGGTGCCACGACCACTCCGTCATTTCCTTTGATTGTGAACGCCAGTTCGCAGCGGCAATTCACCATCAGCCTTCCATCAAACGCACCAGTTGGCAGTACGACAATCGCACTTACGGGTGCGAGCGGTGGGCTCTCCCATAGTGCACCTGCGATTACCCTGACCACGACGCCAGCTTTCCAAATCCAAACCTCACAAAGCGGCGGCATTTTGTACTTGCAGAGCTACTCCAATGGGCATACGGCTCGGATTGCCTTAAATACTGCATGGGGTGGGTCGATTATCGAGGTAAGTCTGGACGGAACGAGTTTCGTGAACGCACACGATACTGGTCGAGAAGTGCAGCCAGCGTCTTATGACGGAGCCGCTACCTACACTTCATTTAACTGCTCACCATGTATCGGCACGTGGGGTTGGAATCCGGTGCTCGGGGGCGATCGATACAACCACGGCAGTCCGGTACTCTCGTCTCAGCTCGGAACAACGACCCTAGATGTGAAGGCGCAACCGCTGGAGTGGAATCCCGACGACAAGGGGGGCGGTGCGAGCACCCCTGTGCCCTCTGATACTACCGTCGAGCAGTTCGTGTCAGTGGTACCGGGCAACCCGCTTGCTTTTAAGATTCACGTGACCGTGACGCACACAGGTACTGATCAGCATTACAACGCCGTGCAAGAATTGCCAGCGGTGTACGTGAATTCGGCCTATAGCACCTTATCTTATTACGGTGGCACGAGCCCTTGGACCAACGCTCCCACGACCAGCGTTAAATCGGTGCCGATACTTCCGGGCACGGGTGACCTATATTCGGCTGAGCAATGGGCAGCCTATGCGGATGGGACCGGACAGGGGCTGACCGTTTATGTGCCGGAGCAGTACCCGTACGTTGCCGCTTTCTCGGCGCCCGGAAGCGGCGGGAGCGGCTCCACGGGCGATGCCACCTACTATTTTCGTCCGTACACGACGATTACATTCGGCCCGAACAGCGTGTTGACGTTGGATTTCTATTTGATTCCCGGCGACGTGAGTGCTGCCCGGTCGGTTGTGTATGGCCTCCACCAGTCACTGACGGTGGCCGACAACTTCACTCCATTTGGGAACATGGATGCGCCTAGTTCCAGTTCAACCATCAGCGGAGCGAATGTGCCATTTTCTGGTTGGGCACTCGACAACATAGCTGTCGCGCAGGTTCAGCTCTTAGTCGACGGCGGTGTTGTGTTGACGACCGCGCTGAACTCTAACCGGCCTGACGTCGTATCGGCCTACCCGAACTTTGCACCTCTGCAGTGCGGCTGGAGTGCATCGTTCGATTCAACGAAGCTCTCGAACGGTGTGCACAATTTTTCCGTTAGTATCACAGATACTTCAGGGAATGTGGCAGTGCTTGCGCCGATCCATGTGACTGTCAGCAACTGAGGCCAACAACGGGCATCTGCTGACGTCCCCGACAGCGGTCGTCACGACCCCGACTCAAGGGACCACCGCTTTGCGTTGATGAGCATCCCTGTCAGTAACTGCAAGCGGTTAAAGGAATGGCCGCTTCTGCGAAGAGTGCAGTGCACCGGCCACTGGCTGGTCCTGGACCACCCACAGGAGCCGCTTAGCTGAGCCCAAGAGCAGACGTTCGAGTTCGTATAAGCTGACGCTCGCGGTTGAGGCCGGTGACTGCCCCCCTCTACAGGGCGCGCGGCACTGTGGCGGGAGCAAGGCGTCGATGACGGAGCCTGGGAAAGCGGTATTCCTCAGTTCATCACAAGATGCCGAAGCGGCGTGCACTCGCCGAGGTTGAGAGAGAGGCCGACGAGTCGGAGAGGCTCCCGGTAATCGCACGCATCTACTGGACCCTCGGTCGCCGAAACGATGCGGATGTGATGCTCCGTCAGTTCGAAAGTAAGTTCGCTGACGTCCAGACCTTGCCTATCGCCGGAAACTATGCCTGGCGAGGCGATTCGGATGTCGCATTCGTGTGGCTGGAGCGTGCTTATACTCGCCGAGACCGGGATTTGGTGTCGCTTAAGATCGACTGGCGATGGACCTCACTGCACGGCGATCCGCGCTACAAAGCCCTGCTGCGCAAACTGAAGGTGCCGGAGTGACGGACGATATGACTCTTGCTGGTCATCACTCGGCCAGCTTCAGGCTTGATCAGTACGCAGACGCCGTCCCGGAGCAACTTGAGGAGGCGGCCGAGAAGGTGGCAAGCGTGCTTCTGAAGGCGAGTGGTAGCAATTTGGTAGCAGTGCCGAAATTGCTCGACTCGGAGCGCGCGTAAGCTGTTGGTTTGATTGCGCGCCCGGAGAGATTCGAACTCCCGACCCTCAGGTTCGAAGCCTGATGCTCTATCCAACTGAGCTACGGGCGCGAGGCGGCGATTCTACTACGGCCGGCCGCGCGCGGCCGACCTGCCGGCCGGCCACATCCGCTGCAGCAGGCGGTCGCGCCATACGAACTGATGCCACAACGCGGTGAGCAGGTGAATGCCGACGAGCGCAAACAGCGTGTACGCCAGGTAGCCGTGAATGTCCTCGGTGGGATGAAAGATTGCGCGATTCGAGCGTACACCGAAGTCCACCCGGAACAGTCCGAAGTCGAACGCCCGGCCGTGCCAGATGAAGGTCACGATTCCAAGGAGCGGCGTGACGAATACGAGCAGGTATAGCAGCAGATGCACGGCGGAAGACAGCCGACGCGGCAGTAGTCCAACCTCCGGCGGCAGCGCGGGCGGCGGATGGGCACGACGCCACCACAGCCGCACGAGGATCAGCACCCACACGAGCAGGCCGATGAGCGCGTGCACGTTGATCCAGAACGCCTGCGATCGCCGCGGCCACGAGTCGTGCAGCAGGCCGAGCACACCGACGACGACGATCAGGGCGGCCATGAGCCAGTGAAGCGCCATTGCGCCGTGCGTATAGTGCAGCTCGGCGGACGCCGGCGGCGCTGGGGAGACGGGGGAATTCATCGTCTCGGGTCACTCCGTGTGGGCATGTTCAGCGGCAAGTGCGTCATCATAAGGGCGGCGTGCACGAATCAGGGCCTCGGGGCAGCGTCAGGGCGCCTCGCCCAGCGTGCGTCCGTAGTTGCTCAGCAGGATCTGGATGCCGAGGTAGCCCATGAACTCCACCTGGCCCGGTGAGTTGCCACTCAGGCTGCGGCCAGCCATGAACAGCAGGTTGAACCCGCGGTGCAGGTGGTAGCGCCCGCCGAGGTCGAATGTCGTGACATGGGTCCCGCCCTTGATGTAGTCGTCGTAGAGCTCGCCGTCGAGCTCCAGCCGCGCCGTGAGCTGGTGGCCGACGACGAGCCCGAGGATGCGCTCGTGATCCCCATGCACGGGGATGTACGCGCCGGCTTCGAGATCGACGCTCACCGAGCCCACTTGCCGCGCGATCTCGAGCGGCAGGAAGAAACGGGGACCTGCGACCCCGATGCCCTTGCTCTGTGCCTCGGCCGATACGCCCGTCTGGTACATGGGAAAGGTGGAGATCCGCCAGCCATCCTCCCCCTGATCGAAGAATCGCCATTTGATGCCCGGATTGGCGTTGCCCCAGCCACTCGCCCGCGGCTGGCCACTGGCATTCACCACCACGTAAGGAATCTCGCCGGTGAGCTGGACGCGCTCACCCACCCCATAGTTCACATCGAACTGCGGCAGCTGCCAGTTCGATACGCCGGGGAGCGTGGTCTGCATCGCCGCGACGTTGATCTCCCAGTTGCCGTTGCCGGGAGTGCCGGGGTCGTTGGTGAGGAACGGCGGCCCGGCATCCGCCCGTGCGGGGCGCGGCCCCGTGAAGAACGCGATGGACAGGCAGACTATGACAGCGCGGAGCGTGCTCTTCGGCGAAGGTTCCGTCACGATACGCCGCGAGCACCGGATCGGCCGAGCTGTCGGCGCGCGGATTGTACGATGCTGCCGCCGAGCGCGTGTCATTATCGGACCATGGCCCAGCGACCGAGAGCCGTGCGCGCAAAGCGCCGGCGTGTGACGGCCCGGCGGCGCTGTTGGTGGGCCGAGACCGCCGATGTGGACTACGTGCGCTACCACGACGAGGAGTGGGGGCGCCCGGTACACGATGACCGGCGGCTGTTCGAGATGTTGACGCTCGAGGGCGCACAGGCGGGGCTTTCCTGGTCAACGATCCTGCACAAACGCGAGG
>Ga0187779_10001693_pt1 | contig 13742 bp, 14 predicted proteins | sample 1015_Q2_SP10_10__FD_132435 | JGI IMG/M metagenome (GOLD analysis project Ga0187779, IMG submission 132435) | Tropical peat soil microbial communities from peatlands in Department of Meta, Colombia - 1015_Q2_SP10_10_MG | ecosystem: Environmental > Terrestrial > Soil > Wetlands > Peat | place... | reverse complement strand
ACGGTACCGATCGTAGCGTCATGTCGGCTCATGTTGCACAAGTAGGCAGCCAAAGACTCCGGGTTCCCTCCATGGAGGACTTCTAGAAATGTCGGCTGCATCATTTTGATGCTCGACCAGAGATCTGCTTGCTGGATATCTTTATGAGATATCTCGTTCTCAATGCTGCGTCGGTACGCTTTAAGAAGACGATCTGCTATGACGATGTCGCGCGAAGTTGGATCAATATCAGGGACGATGAGAGACTCGACGTTGAGTGTTCGAGTCCCCATGCCATGGGATATGATATCATTATGATGATCAAGATCCAGCCTTCGCAGAGTCGTCAATAAATGATCTAGTTTTTTTAGTAATCTCATAAAGGTTTGAACAATCGACGAGACATATTATGGATGCTCGCTTACGCCATGCTTCATAAATCGCGGGATTAAATCAAGATGATAATTCTGAACAGACTTCTCTCTCGTAGTCATTGAATATGAAAAAGAGAGGATTCTATCTTGCACGGTTAGCATTGTGTTCTCTTATCGCTCGCTCACGGCCTATGGCATACAGAGCTTCAAAAAAGTAGGTCTGAACTCTGGCCGTTCTGTGGTAGATCTGCCGCCACTGGTCGGGAACGGGATAATCACCCGGAGTAACCGTTATGCCATCAACAGGATTGCGGCTTTCGAACCATTGTTTGGTATAAAAATACCCATGGGTCAGCCGGTCGATCAACTTGAAATACGCGTGGATCTGCTCGATCTTCATCTCATGCAATGATGAAATATTAATAAACAGATCTATGCTCTTATCGGGCAACAATTCCGCCTGATGCGGCAAGAGAAATGCTACGTCGCAGTCTTGGAACTCCCTTTCCACTTCTTTGAAACTGTCAAAGCACCTAAAGCGAAATATCTTTTTATCAGTGAGGACAGCGGAAAGATATTGTTGAGAAACATAGAGCGCCGGCGGAATGTCAACTATTATGTACTTTCCTTTTGGAAAGACTTTCATGAAGACATAAGCGTTTCTTCCGTATCCGGCGCCGAGTTCGCATATGGTTACTTTTTCAGTGTTGGCGACGGTAAATTTTTCTCGTATTGAATAGTATTCTAAAACAGAATTTGCCAGATCCTGGGAAATCAATCTGCCATTCACATAGATCTTAAACGGATTGCCTTCTCGTGGCTCCTCTAAACGCTTCAAGACGCCTTCAACGTCAATACGCTCTGCGAATTTCCACAGCATTCGAGTAAAAACGTCCAATTCTCGTTGCTGTTTCCTGTTCAAGGAGGATGTTGTATCATGTGCAAACAATCCTCTCAGCACGGAAGGCCACGACGAGAGATTCGTATGTTTCACCAGAAACCGGAACTGTTTGTCCCGGCGTCCTATAACCCATGTAAAGTAATTCTGGGCGATCGTCTGCTTGAAGTTCGCGATGCCGGCTGTTTCAAGCTGCCCGAGATTTTTCTCGTTGAGTGCCTCCCAGAACTTCGACGGGAGATAGATCGAATCTCCACGGGCAATGCAATCAAACATTGATTTTAAGATTGTATCCAATTTTTGAACTCGACCCCCGAACGAACAATTAAAATTTGATCCGGCGAGCGACCCTCGAAGCAGGAACAGGACACCAACCGAACATTATCTTTGTAGTCCCATGGACATCGGCTGTCCCCTCAGATGCCATATCAGCAAATAAGAAAACATGAACCACCGCCTCCGTAACCGTTTCAGGGTAAAGAAGGTCATGATGTTCAACAGGCTATAGACCAGAAACTGGTAGAGATTCTGACCAAACCCCACTAACAGCAGGCCGTACCACGCCAAAGGGGAAAGCTTCAAGTTTTTCTTGAAGAACAGGTACCTCGACCTCCAGGATTCCGTACGCGCGCGTAAATTCATTTCTTTTATGCTCTGCCCGCCGAGATGGTATATCTCAACATCCGGAAGATGATAAACAGGCCAGCCCGCCGTCTTCATCCTGAAACACCAATCGACTTCCTCATAGAGAAAGAAATATTCCTCGTCCAGCATGCCAGCTACATTCACAGCCGCCTTCCTGGCCATCATGCAAGCACCGACGATAAAATCCACTTCTGTGGGACCGGCGAGCGCGGCGTGCTTGAATTTGAATGCCTGTCTGTATCTCTCGGGGAACAGAATCCGGATCAGCCTCTTACTCATGAACTCCGAGAGAAACGTGGGGAAATCCCCGATTGAATTCTGTTTCGAGCCGTCTTCGTTCAGAAGCTGCGGTCCGCACATCCCAACTCGGGGATGTCGCTCCATAAAATCGTGCATCCTGTCCAATGCCGAATCCTTGAGTATCGTATCGCTGTTGAGGAGAACGGCATACCGGCCGGAGATCTTTCTTAAGGCAACATTATTTGCCTTGGCGAACCCCAGGTTTGCGGCATTGGCAATAACGTTAACCTCGGGATATGCTTTCGCTACCGCCTCAACGCTTCCGTCCGTACTGCCGTTGTCCACCACAAAAATTTCAAACACTGGCTGATGCAACGTGCGATAAATGGACGAAATGCAATTCAGCAAGAGCTTCTTTGTATTCCAGTTGACGATGATTATCGAAAGATCGATATTGTCAGTTGTCATTGGTCTCTCGGCATCCACCGCCCGGACAGGAGCGCGTTCATTCCCGTATCAATTGATAGAGGCTCACAAGCTGTTTTCCGAAGCGTTCCAGGGAAAATTCCGTCATAGCGACGTTCCTGCACTTGCTGGAGAGCTCTTTGTATCGATCGGGGTCGCGCCACAGGGCCAGAATCGTGTCCGCCAGACCGGAAACGCCTTCAGCCGGCCTGTAAAGAAATCCGGTCCCGTATTCCTCGATCAGCTCGGAGCCCCCCTCCCCCGCACGGGCTACGATCGGCGTCCCTGCAGCCATCCCCTCAAGCAGAACCATGCCGAATGCTTCATGCACTGAGGGGAGAAGGGTGAAATTACTTAAGGAAAGCAGCTCTGGCAGCTCCGATGTCCAGCCGGTAAAGTAAACGTTCTCTTCGAGCCCCTCCTCAGAGATCTTTTTTACGAGAGATTCATAGTAATCCCCGAGAAGTGGATCTCCCGCTATGATCAGGAGAGGGCGCTCCCCTCTTCTCTTGCACTCGGCAACGAGCTCAATTGAAACCGTGTGGCTCTTCTGCGGGATGATGCTCGAGATATGACAGAAAACGATAGTGTATCCGTTGATCCCGAGTTTCTGTTTCCAGGCATCCCGCCTATCCGCGGCCGGATTACTATAGCGGACAGCATCGATCCACGGCCGGATCACGCTTATCCTGTCGGCCTTTATCCCGTTCGAAAGCAATAATTCTCTCTGTTTGTTCGATACTGTAACAATCCTGTCGGCGAACCGGTAGCCGATATGGTATCGGCGAACATTCATGGTGCTCACCACAGGCCTTCGTGTCAGGAACGAAAGTAGTACGCCGAAATAGTCTGCCCGGTCCAGCGAGGTGTGGATAATGTCTATAGTATATTTTTTAACGAGACGCTTCAAGAATAAAATATCCCCGATACCTTTCAGGGGGATGCCGTGGTATTCAACGCGCATCGAACGCACGGAATCGGCCACGTAGCCCTCCTCGCCGCGACCTACGACCACGACCTGATGGCCCAAGCGGCGCAGGGCTGATACCTGGTCGATAAAGACCCGCTGGGCGCCGTACTTGTCGTTCTTTGATGTCATCATCAGTATGTTCATAAATAATCCGGCAGGCTGACAAGGCCTATGCTACTACGCTTTTAGACTTGACTGCTTGTCAGCCTGGCAACTCTCAAAAAACCTGTAATAGTCCTCGACCATCCTCTCCCGGCTGAATTTTTCCGCTGTCCAGGGAGGACCAGCATCGGACATTCGCTTATGCAGGGCGTCGTCGGTAAGGACCCGCAGAACAGCTCCTGCCATATCATGCCCTCCTCCGTCCACAAGCATGCCCGCTGGACATCTTTCAAGGGAATCACGGATCCCGCCTTCGTTGCATGCGACCACAGGCTTTCCCATTGCGAGCGCTTCAAGCACCCAGATGCCGAATCCTTCGTTCCGATGGGTGCTCACCGCGACGTCAACATCTGCGTAGAACAAGAGCATTTCTTCCTTCGACAAACGTCCTGTCCAGAGCACGGCGTCCATGAGACCCAGTTTGGATGCCCGGTCCTTGAACTCCTGGATCTGTCCTATGCCGGTTTCAGAAGCGACCAGGGCATATCTGACATCGGGGATTATCTTCCGTATCTCCGCAAGCGCGTCGAGGAACTCTATCTGGTTCTTCCACAGGTCTCCAACGGTTGCGATGACTTTCGTTTGCGGTGAAAGGGAGAAACGGTTCCTGAACCACCCTGAAGGTATCGTCCCCGGCTTGAATTTTCCGAGGTCGATTCCGTAATACAGGATGCTTGTTCTCTGCGCCACGGAGGGAGCGAAGGCCGCTATTTTCTCGGCAATGTATCGTGAAATGGTCGTGATCCTGTCCATCCGATTCAGAAGGAATCGCGATCTGAGGAACTCAGGGACCTGGACGGTATAGGTGAGAATGGGATTTTGAAACGAAAAGAGCGAGGCCATCCATGACTGGATGATGTCATGTCCGCGCTGGATGCTTACGATCTCATAACCGCCGTTCCCTATGATCCCTGCGATCTTGAAGACCGAAGTGAGAGCGCCCTTGCCCGAGCGGTGAATAGGATAGACGTCGACACCGGTCCCCGTAAACATTTCCGCAAGGGGCGTATTTGGCCGACAGACGAGACCGACCTTCACGCCTTTCCGAACAAGCCCCGGCAGGAGGTCACGAAGAAATTCCTCGCCGCCTCCTCTCCCCCTGAAATTGTTAACGAAGAGAATCTTCATGAGTCGTTGCGGTGCGAATAGCGCACGGCCGATTGGTGCTTCCTGCGCTATGCTCCATGCCCTCTGCCATTACGATGTTCCCACGCCTTTGCATACTTGGCGAGGACATAGTATGAGTGGAACAGGTTCAGCACGAGTCCGTGTTTCCCGTCGAGGAAGCCAAGCCTGAAGAAGTATTTGAGCACAAAGGTCAGAACAGGCCGGAACAGGATATTCATCCAGCTCGTCATGAACGCGCTGATCCCCTTCACATCCATCACATCGACAGCGAGAGAGGAATATCTGTTGATCGAGGTCAGGTACGAGGCAAGGTCAGGATATGCGTAGTGCAAAATGGCGTGAAGCGTCTTCCCCACATCCCCTGAAACCCGCATGGCCTCATGCACGGCCCGCTCCTCGAATCGGCCCTTCCCTCTCTTAAACAGCCTCAGGTTGTAGTCAGGGTACCAGCCACCATGCTTGATCTGTTTTCCGAGAAAGATGGTCTTTCGGGGAATGCGGTATCCGTCGAACGATCCCGGTGACGAGATAATGCCGCGGATCTCATCGGCCAGGGCGGGCTCTATTGGTTCGTCGGCGTCGAGGCTCAATACCCAGTCACCTTCAGACCTTCCAATGGCGAAATTCTTCTGTTTCGCAAAGCCGGGCCAGTCCTGGTGAAAGACCTTGTCTGTAAACTCGCGGCAGATTTCGACGGTCCCGTCCGAGCTTCCCGAATCGACGATCACGATCTCATCGGCCCATTTGACGCTCTCGAGCGTGCGGCGGATATTTGCAGCTTCGTTGTAGGTGATGATGGTGACTGACAATTTGGGGGTCATGGTAATCACCGAATGATCTTTGGGCCATGCCGCGCGGCGCTCTCCGTCATGCCCTCGCCGGCAGTCCTGCAACAGTTACGCTTTCCTGAAAAACCTCTTCAACCGATATTGCCTCCATGCAAGCAGGCCTCATGCGCGCCGACGGCTCGCATTCAGTAAAGAATTTTTGCCTGCACGGGGAACACGGCATCCCCTTGTAAATGACCTTTGCACGCTGGCTCCAGGGGCCGAACTTGACGGGCGATTGCGGTCCGAAGAGGGCAACCAGGGGCGTGCCCGCTGCTGCCGCCAGGTGCATGATCCCGCTGTCGTTCCCGACAAAAAGAGCGCACCGCTTAAGTAGCGCCATCGTTTCGCGCAGCGTGCATTTACCGACAAGATCTAGGGTGCGTTCCCCGAACAAGGGCTTCACCTTCTTGAATGTTTCGATATCTCCTATGCCGCCGACGATAACCGGGCGACATCCGGCATCCCTGCAAAGCCGGAATGCAAGCTCTGCAAAGTTTTCCAGAGGCCATCCACGCTCGGGTACGGCAGAAAACGGATGGATCATCGCAAGCTGTCGAGATTCGGCGAGACCCGCATCAGCGAGCACACGGCCTGCACGCTCTTCTTCTTGAGCGGTCGTCCAGATCTCCAGAAAATCGTCTTCGACGTTCACTCCGTCCACTCTCAGCACATCGAGAAAATTTTCCACCTCATGGCGGTCATGGCGGTATGGGACCCTTCTGGTCAATAAGAAACCGCGGCCTTCGGTTTCAAATCCGATCCTCTGCCGTGCTCCGCTCAACCACGCGATGATCGCGCTCGAGAGTGAGCGTTTAAGCACGTAGACTTTGTCGAAATGCTTACCCCGCAACTCCTTGATGAAGGCCATCTTTGCGGACAAGGTGCGGTGGGTTCCCCTGCTGTCGGCATGAATGGTCACCGGGTCCCAGTAGATCATCTCGTTCACATACGGGATCCCTTTAACAACGTCAGAAGACCCGGGAGCTACCATCCATGCAATGAATGCGTCCGGCTCGGATCTCCGCAGGTTCCGCAGGAAAGGGACGGTGAGCACCGTATCTCCGATGAACCGGTAGCGCATCACCAGAATTTTTTTTGTCATCGTCTTCATACTTGATACAGCAAGATCCGGGGATGGTCTCCATCAATTGTTCGACTGCATCGAACCGCCGAAAAAGCATGAAACGGGCCGGCAAAAACAAGAGGTCAGACCGAACGTCACCCTGTTACCCTGTCCGTTCAGTGTGATCAAGCCTTCGCGATCGTCCGTTTGTGCTCTTCCACCGCGTTCGCGAGAAAATTGATGAGCGTCTCCAAGCCCTCTCCGGTGACGGCCGAGATAGGGAAGAAGCGGTACCCCGTCTCACGGCAATGCCGTTCCAATGCTTCCAGCTTTTCATGGTCCGCGGCGTCGAGCTTGGTTGCTGCCACGGCCATGTACTTGACCATCAGTTCCTTGCTGTAGAGTTCAAGCTCGGCATTGATCTTCTTGAAATTTACCACTGGATCGCCGGGAACCATGCCCGAGACGTCCACCAGGTGGAGGAGGATGGAAGTACGCTCCACAAGGCGCAAAAATTCGAACCCGAGGCCTGCGCCCTTATGTGCGTTCTCGATAAGACCGGGAATGTCGGCGACGACAAAGCTTTTCCTTCCTTCCGGCTTCACCACGCCGAGCACCGGCGTGAGCGTGGTGAAAGGATAGTCGGCGATCTTCGGCTTGGCCGCTGATATCTTCGAGATGAGCGTCGACTTGCCGGCATTCGGGAATCCAACGAGGCCCACGTCGGCAAGGAGCTTGAGTTCGAGGAACAGCGTCAGTTCCTCGCCCGGCTCACCGGGCTGGGCGAACCTCGGCGCCTGATGCGTCGCCGTCTTGAAGAATGCGTTCCCCTTGCCTCCCCTGCCGCCTTTTGCGGCTGTGAATTCCATGCCATCGGCGTCGAGGTCTATGATCAAGCCATGGGTCTCGGCATCATACACAAGAGTCCCCACGGGCACCCGGACCATGATATTATCGGCGTCCGCACCGGATTGCTGTTTGCCGCGGCCCTGTTCGCCGTTCTTGGCGAAATAATTCTGCTGGTACCTGAGATCAATGAGCGTTCCAAGCTGGTTATCCGCCGTGATGACGATGTCGCCGCCCTTGCCTCCGTCGCCGCCGTCTGGTCCGCCGCGCGGCACATAAGCCTCGCGCCTGAAGCTGACACAGCCGCGTCCCCCGTGGCCTGCCTTGACATTGATCTTGACCCTGTCTATGAAATTGGACATTATTGCCCGCTACACACTCAGCAAAAATATACAGATACCATCATCAAAATGCAAGCTGGAAAGGCTCAAAAAAAGAAAAAGGCGGCATGATAAAAATGCCGCCTCGCATCGCTCTGAATGATGAAAAGGTCGTTAAACAGCCGCGTAAACGCTCACCTGCTTGCGGGTCTTATCGTAGCGCTCGAACTTCACCACGCCCGTGATCTTGGCAAAGAGCGTGTCATCGCTGCCCTTGCCCACGTTATTGCCGGGATGGAGTTTCGTGCCCCGCTGCCGTACGATGATCGTACCCGCGTTCACCTTCTGTCCGTCGAAGCGCTTCACGCCGAGGTACTGCGGATTGCTGTCTCTGCCGTTCCTTGAACTTCCGACGCCTTTTTTATGAGCCATGGTTAAATCCTCCGAAAATGCAATATCCGACAAGCGCCAAATTACACGCCTGACATCGGATATATGGAATTTTTAGATGTTATGCCTTGATCTCTTTTACTTTGATCGCCGTGTAATTCTGGCGGTGCCCCGTGGTCTTGCGATACCCTTTACGCCTCCGGTGCTTGAACACGAGGAGCTTCTCGCCTCTTCCCTCTTCCACTACCTCCGCCGTAACCATGGCAGACGCTAGTGTCGGCTTTCCCACAGATATCTTGTCGCCGTCAGCGATCAGATAAACATCTTTTATCTCGACAGTATCACCCTTCTTGGCGGCGCCAAGGGTCTCCACCCTGACAACCTCTCCGGGAGCAACCTTGTACTGTTTTCCACCGGTCTTTATGACTGCGTACATTCCGAAAACCTCCTCCGACCTACATCATGGGCATATGTTTTTTAAGAGTTCGTAAAATACCATGTAACTTATGGACTTGTCAAGGGAAAAATCCAAATAGTGTCAAAAATCTATCAATACGAAAGCCTTATCATGTTAAAATAGTAAAAATGAATGAAATAAGGAACATTGACATGCCATATCATGAATTCACCATACGTATACCGAAACCATTCAGGGACATGCTGATAAAGAGGCTTACAGAGAAGGGCTGCCTTGGCGTAATGGAGGACAGGGACTTCTTCATCGCCTATTTCCCGGACACGTGTGATATCGGCACCATCACCAGCGAACTGGTAGCGCAAAAAGCGCTCCTGGAAAAAACAAACGACGAGTATGAGATGGCTTTTGACCACGACCTGATCCCGGATCAGGACTGGAACGAGACCTGGAAAAAGGGATTCACGCCGCTCGATGTGGGAGAACGCTTCACTATTCTCCCGCCCTGGGAACACGAAAAAAACGGCCGTATCAATCTGATCATTGATCCTGGCATGGCGTTCGGCACCGGCCATCATGAGACTACGCGCTCATGCCTCGTGCTCATGGAAAAATACGACGGGAAGGTCGTGATGGGTCGTTTTCTCGATCTAGGCTCCGGCACGGGGCTTCTCGCCATCGCAGCTTCGAAATTAGGATATAAACAAGTAGTTGCCGCTGACACCGACCCCCTCGCCATCGAGGCCGCGCGGAAGAATCTCGAGCTTAACCACGTCATCGATATCGAACTCCACGAAGGCAGCATAGCCGAAGCTTCCGGCACGTTCGACTGTATAGCTGCGAACATCATCTCCGGTGTGCTCGTTATCCTGGCTCACGACATCTCTTCCCGCTTGAACCCGTCGGGTATTGCCATCCTCTCCGGCATCCTCGCGGAACAGGCAGATGAAGTCATCAGAGCATACGAGCGGTCGGGACTCGAGTTCATCGAAAAGTTCTCCGACGCCAAGTGGGTCTCTCTCGTGCTCCGGAAATAATGCATCTCCCGATCAAACAGAACGGGCAGCCTTTTTGGGCTGCCCGTTTTCGTGCGTTCGATTCCGCATCAAATGAACGTGCAAATCAGCTCGCTATTCATTGATCGGGCTAAACCATGCCTTCGTCGGTCCCTGCACGGAATGGCAGTTGAACGTGCAATAGGTCGGGTAACCGTTCAGAAAGGTGCCCGAATATGCCGAGATTACCATTTCACCGATGAGATTATTCCCGAGCGTCTGGGTATTGCTGTAGGCAAGTTCGTCATAAACCGCCCCGTATGGCGTATTCGACCCATGGACGTCATGGCAGTTAACGCAGGTGATGCCCGAAGCCGTCCCGGTGCCTCGAAGCTCGGTGGGACCACCGAGGTGGAACCAGTGGAGATTGGAATTTTGCACCCATACACCGTAATCGTTCAAGGGGCTTCCGCTGAAGGGCAGGAAATCCGGCGGGAGATCCGGAACGTTATGGTCTGCAAAATGCGTCTTCACCCCGGATGTATAATAGGGCGGGTTAAAGCCATTGGGACCCGACAACCAGCCGTAACCTGCATCCAGGATCCCTCCGAATTTGACGCCGAGAATATCCTCCTTCGTGAAGCCCGGATAACCCGCATGGCAATTAAAACAGAGAGCAAAGTCCGATTCAAAATATGTCGACGTGTTCAGGGAATAAACGAAGTTCCGCGTTGCCAGCACCTGGCTGGTTGACCCATGGGCATTGATACTTCCATTGCTGCCATGGCACCCCGTTCCCGGCTGTCCTGTCCCGAGACACGTCAATTTGCTTCCGGAAGCGTGATTTCCATTGGGGCCGTGGCCGTAGGATTTTGCCCAGCTGCTGGCGATCCTGGTGGCAGAAGGATATGGAGGACTGCCAAGTATTGACCCATCATTGAACGGACTCGTAGGTGTCCCCCCTGAAACAAACGTGGCCGTAGCCCCATTTTCGTCATGACAGCTCAGGCAGAAAGGCTCAAGACCCGCAACATTGGACGGGTCGTATGGGAAGCCTATGCCCGTATCGGCATTCTTCAAACGCACGGTTCCTGCCGTATGGTGTGACTGATCGTGACAGACCTGGCACACCGTCCCGTCAGGATCGGCACTGGTCGTGACATGATGGGATACGATCGATGCATCGGTCCCGAAATCTCCGTTCGGGCCAGTAATAATGCGCCGCGGTCCCAACGCAGACGAGTGGCACCCGCTGCAGAACTGAAAATTCGCAGTCCCCGTCCCATACCAGTCGATCGTGTCCGTTCCATGGCAGTTCGTCGATGTGCACGATCCGGTCGATGGCCCGGTGTCGTTGATCCACCTGCCATTCGGGTTCGTCGAATCGAAATACACAAGAAGAACGTTCGGATCTCCCGTGTCAAGATGCCCGTTCATATGGGTAGGCTTGTTGAAGTATCCCAGGTGACATTTGTCGCAGGAAAGGCCGATCACCTGGACATGGGCGACATGCTTTCCAAAGGTCCCTGTTCCATTTGTCACCAGCGGGTCAGGAGATATCGTGCTCGTAGAGTTGTGACAGACCGCAGTACAGTTTGTTAACGGGGGCCCTGCAGGCACCTGACGTGCTGAAATGGCATCAGGGCCCGGACTCGTGCTGCAACCGACAGCAAGAATGGCCATCGTCGTCAGTATGGCAGTATGGCGCAAAAAAATCCTCATCGTTCTCTTGCCCTGTCTCCTACTTATTGCTTATGGCACAGCCCGCAGTTTAGGTTCGGACTTACCGGATGCGGCGCGGATGTATGCCGTGCGACTTTATGACACACCACGCAGTTGTCAGCCGGGGCTAGACTTCCGCTGTAATGGCACCACGTACAGTGCCTTTGCAACCAATTCCCAACATGCGTGCGGGGCGCTGTCTCGTTGTGGCACCGCACGCAGTAATCCTGTTTGTGGCACGTGAGGCAGCGTTCCCGGTTCCCTTCGGCCATGAAACCGTGGCTCAGCGTACGCCAGGTGTTTGTATGGTCACGCGGCATCCTGGTGTTGTGACACGTAATGCAGTCGTTCCACTCGTGGCAGGTGAGACAGGACTTCCCGCTCTGCCCTGCCTCATTGTAGTTCAGAGTTGCCGATGCGCCGTGAAACTCCATCCAATTCCCCTTGTGGGATTCCGGCCGGGGAAATGGTATCTTTCCCTGCGATGTTCCTGTTGTTTCTGACTGGACAGAAGGCGCGTAGCCAGCATCTCCCGCATGTACGACCGCGTTGCCGCTCATCAGGCTGGCAACATAAAGCGCAAGGCTCGTGACGTAGATCTTCATGAATCGGCTCTTAAAAATCATAGCGCATCCCCAGTTTCAGCGTCTGATAGTGCTCGATACTTGACTCGTACTCGTAACTGCCGTTGATCGAGAAGCCCTTTCCAAGCGGATACCTCCCGTTCACATAGTAGGTCTGGACATTTTCCCTGAGGCCTTCTTCAACATAATAATCGTATTTATAGAGACTGTAATAGGTCCCCACGTTTATTGAGGCGCCCTTTTTGTTTTTGAAGGCGTATCCCACATCAAATCCGGCAGAGCTGTATTCCCTTCCGTTGGTCTCCCACTGCTCACCCGTCAGCGTGAACGACAGGCCGTCCTTCGGCAGATCGATTATCTCGAACATCATGAAGTAACGGTGATAATCGCGATCTAAATCGCTCTCCGCGTCCTCTTGCAGAAGGCCCCGCTTGAAGTATCCTAGATCAACCGCATAATGCGCGCCGAAGAGCTTGCGGAGCTTCACGTCAATGCTCTGGTACGGAGATGACTTTCCCATAACAGCGTAGAAGAGAGAGAGCTCGTTCGACAGCTCGTTCTGGACTCGGAACTGCCTGAAGTAATTCACATTCAGCTCTACATCAGCTTCGGGGAAAGTGCTGACGGCACGCACGCTCAGGTCGCGCGGCTCGCTGTTCAGATACCGGTACTTGACCGAGGCTTTCATGAACGATCCAATGCTCTGCCAGAGCTTCAGGGAGATCATCTGATCCTGAAGATCGGTCGTTGCGAGGGTCGTGGGGGGCGATTGTTCATCCTTGACGGAGAGATAATCAACGCTGACCCTGGTTCTTGAACCGAGAGCATAATCGAGCCCTGCCCCGGCCAGAGTGTCATCGCCATAATGACTGTTGACCTCGTAAAGATGGACGGCTGCGCCGCCGTAAAGCGTCAGATTGAGCTCGGGAACCGGGCGGACATCCGCGGCAATGCCGTCAAAAAAGACCTGTTCATCCCGTGTCCCGGCCTGCCTGCCCATCCGTATCTGCGTGAAATACGGAAACGGGTTATTGATATCGAAGTGCGCCTCGTAAAGGTAAGCATGATAACTGGCCTGGTAGGTATCGCCGATATCCTTGAGGGGATCGAAGGTCGTCTGGTTGCGGTTGTTGCTGAAATCGTCACGCGCGGTCCCGAAGAAATGGAACTCATAGCGGTTCTCCTTCGGCATGACAACATCCAGCCGCAGTTCGCCGAAGACATCCTGATCGCGCCACTGATTATCCGACGTATAGGCTGATCTGTAGACGTACCTGCCGGAGAGATACCCCGTCACCTTGAATAGGCTGTCCGAGGATTGCTGTTCTGAGGCAGCTCCGGCGGAATACGTCGTGTCAGCATGCAGATAAAATGGAAAAAGAACGGATAAGGAAAAGAGGATCGATAGGCAGGAAAGCAGGATGCGGCGAGATCGTATATTTTTGTTCTCCAAAATATATATTCCCCCATCCGCCGGTGGATCGTACTATCAAAACGATGAAATCATAGTATCGAATAGATTTGATGTCAAGTGAATTCTCTTAGTTTCAGATTGTTGCAATTCCTTTGGTTAAACTGCCTTGATTTTAAGGTCCGATGATGCTATGTTATGGACACTCTCTGAAAAAAAATTATTACATGCATCATGAGAGCATAATGGAGAAACATCTGCCATGAGAACAAATTTTGTTTTTTCGATCGTGCTCCTGTCTCTGT
>Ga0187779_10001692_pt1 | contig 13755 bp, 15 predicted proteins | sample 1015_Q2_SP10_10__FD_132435 | JGI IMG/M metagenome (GOLD analysis project Ga0187779, IMG submission 132435) | Tropical peat soil microbial communities from peatlands in Department of Meta, Colombia - 1015_Q2_SP10_10_MG | ecosystem: Environmental > Terrestrial > Soil > Wetlands > Peat | place... | reverse complement strand
CGCAACGCCCGATAAACTCCAGTTCGCGCCCGGGCTGCCGAAGACGCGCAGCGGAAAGATCATGAGAAGGATTCTGCGAAAGATCGCACATGGGCAGGTCGAGGACCTGGGAGATACATCAACACTCGCTGACCCGTCGGTGGTCGACAGTCTCTTGAAGGGGAGGCTGTAACACCTCTTTCAATGATACAGAGGGATCCGGATACGACGCCGGGGAGGTTGTCCGGGTCCCTTTTTGTCGAGAGCATTGCTAATTTTATGGAAAGATTTTTCCTGATAAGGGGCGAGGTGATCCTCGCCATCGTTGATATCCAGGATAAGCTTGCCGCTGTAATGGGTGAGAGGGAGAAGGTAATTGCTAACACTCTTCACCTCGTCGAGGCGGCCAAGATTTTCAAGATTCCCATGGTCCTCACGGAACAGTATCCGAAAGGCCTGGGCCCGACGGTTGGTGAGGTCAGGACTGCCCTTGCGTCTTACGAGCCCATCGAAAAGACGGACTTCGGATGCTGCAGGGAGGCTGCATTTTTGCGGTCCCTCTCCTCTTCCGGGAAGAAGAAGGTCATCCTCGCCGGAATGGAGACCCATATCTGCGTACTCCAGACATGTCTTGGGTTGTTAAAGGAAGGATATGCAGTGCATGTCGTCAGCGACGCGGTCTGTTCTCGGGCGAGAGGTAACCATACGACCGGCATCGAATTCATGAGGGACGCAGGTGCCGTAATAACGGGAACCGAAACGGTATTGTTTCAACTGCTCGAAAAGGCAGGCACCGAGGAATTCAGGATGATATCTCGGAGAATAAAATAAAGCCTAATCCTTCGATGAGGGCCCCTTAGGGACGTTTGTTTCTCTGGAGACCGATTCCTTGAGGAAACCTTTGAAGCTCTGCCTCTTCAGTTCCTTTTCCATGATATCCTGAATCCTCACCCACACTGGATGAATCGAGCAGGTGCTGCTCCGTGAGCAACTCTTCTCGTCCAGAACGCAGAGGTTGAGGGACAGCTGACCCTGCGTCGCCTCGATGACCTTGAGAAGATTTATCCGTTCCGGTTTCTGCGCCAGTCTGAAGCCCCCCTTGACGCCCCGGATGGACGTAACAATCCCCGCCTTCGCGAGTTTCTGGAGGATTTTCGCGAGAAAGCTTTTCGGTATCCCCATCTCCCCTGCGATGTCATCCACAACGGAGACGCCGTCAGAGACTCCTGAAAGGTAGAGCACGCACCTAACGGCATAGTCTGTTTCTCTCGTGATATGCATGCAATAAAACTATCCCATATCCTGGGTATTTGTCAACCTTGCAGAATGTGATCATGGTTTTAGGGAGGACAATGAGCACAGACCGACGCAAAGAGAGCGGTGCTGAGATACCGGTCACCCCTGTCGGGGAGGATCACCACGATCGTGCCTTCCCTGAGTTCCACGGCCTTCCTGAGGGCGACCCAGATGGCAGCGCCGCTGCTCATACCGACGAAGAGGCCTTCTTCGATCGCGAGTCTTCTGGCGGCCTGAAAGGCATCGTCATCCGCGATGGTCTCCTTATCATCCAGTCTTGAAGGGTCATAGATGCCGGGAACTATCGATTCGGACATATTCTTTAAGCCCTGAATCTTATGGCCGATGTTCGGTTCGACACCGATTATCTGTATCCCCCTGTTGTATTCCTTTAGCCGAAGGCTTGCACCCATCAGCGTCCCGGTCGTGCCCATACCCGCAATAAAATGGCTTATCTCGCCCCCTGTCTGTTCAATGACTTCTCTACCGGTCGTTTCATAATGGGCATTGACATTAGAAGGGTTGTTAAACTGGTCCGGCATGAAATAGCCGCCACGGTCCTCATCGTAAACCCGGTGGGCAAGCCTGATGGCACCGTCCGTCCCCTCGCATCCTGCGCTGAGCAGTAATTCGGCACCGAAGGCCTCAAGGGTCTTCCTCCTCTCGATGCTCACGCACTCAGGCATCACGAGTTTTACCCTGTAACCCTTTGATACCCCAACCATTGCGAGTCCGATTCCTGTGTTCCCGCTGGTCGGCTCGAGGATTGTGAGTCCGGAGGTAAGCCTGCCGTCATCTTCCGCATCTCTGATCATGTAATAAGCAATTCTATCTTTTACGGAACCACCGGGATTAGCTCCCTCGAGTTTCGCATAAAGTCTGACTCTGGAATTCGGATTGATCCTGTCAAGCCGGACGAGGGGCGTTCCCCCTATCGCGTCAAGAACACTCACTCAGAATATTCCTCCTCTGGATATCTCTCAGTGATCTAATAATAACAGAATCGTGATCGCGAAGGGAATGAGGTATAATAAGAAGCAGATATGTGGAGCACCTTCCTCCTCATCTTCCTTGCCGCCCTCCTGGGAATAGCTGCCTGGCTTATCTTTTTATGGTCGGTTAAGAGTGGCCAGTACGATGATCCGGAAAGACCGAAATACAGGATGCTGAAGGACGACGAGGAAGATCACGAGAAGCGGTGACGTTGCAAAAAAGCCCTCCTTTCATTAAACTAAAAATCTATGCAGAATCTTATAGGACCATTGGTCCAGCAAAATAGCACCAAGATAGTGCTCGTTGTCCTCGACGGGCTGGGAGGACTTCCTCTGAGGGGAAAGACCGAACTTGAGGCGGCAGATACGCCCAATCTTGATGCCCTTGCGAGGGAGTCGGCGTGCGGTCTCCATCTGCCTGTCGGCTGGGGGATAACCCCCGGCAGCGGCCCGGGACATCTCGGCCTCTTTGGATACGATCCGGTGGAATATCAGATCGGAAGGGGAGTTTTAGAGGCCCTCGGCCTCGGGCTTGAGATCACGCGGAGAGACGTGGCGGTGAGATGTAATTACGCCACGGTCCGGGATGGCGTTGTTATCGACAGGAGGGCAGGGAGAATTCCTACGGAGCAGAGCAGAAGGATTACGGAGAAGCTCGGGAGAGAGATTAAGCGGATCGATCACGCCGATCTTGTCTTTGCGCCAGGGATGGAACACCGGTTCGCTCTCCTCATGAGATTTTCCGAACCTCTTGATCCTGCTGCGGGGATGATCGGCGATACAGACCCTCAGAAGGAAGGCATGCCCCCTCTCAGCCCCGAACCCCTCTCAGAGAGTGCCCGAAATGTGGCTGACGTTGCGGAAAGGGTGATAAAGAAGATAGGGGAGGTGCTGAAGGCTGAGGAAAAGGCGAATTCCATCCTCATGAGGGGGTTCTCGAGCATGCCCCATATCCCCACTTTCCAGGCGTCATTCGGTCTGAATGCGCTTGCGATAGCGACGTATCCGATGTACCGGGGGCTTGCGCGGCTCGTTGGTATGAGCACGCCGGCACTCGAAGGGGGCGTTGAAGAGGAGATAGCCTTTCTGAAGCAAAGGTATCACGAGCACGATTTCTTCTTTCTCCACGTTAAGAAGATCGACTCCTACGGCGAAGACGGGAACTTTGAAGGCAAGGCAGCGCGGATAGCGGAATTCGACAGACTGCTGCCCGAAATCGTCTCCCTTAGGCCCGATGTCCTTGTCATAACCGGCGACCATTCCACACCCGCCCTCATGAAGGGACACAGCTGGCATCCGGTGCCGCTTATCATGAAGTCGCCCTATGTCCTCGGCGGGGTCTGCTCATCATTCTCCGAGAGAGAATGCCTCAAGGGGGAACTGGGCGTTTTCCCTGCAGTCCATATCCTTCCCCTTGCCCTTGCCAATGCCGGCAGACTCAAGAAGTTCGGAGCATGATCGACACCCACTGCCACCTCGACATGTTCCCCGATGATTCTGAGATTCTAAACGACCGGGGGACCTTTGAAGGCGATTCGAGAGATGCCGTCATACTCCGGGCGAGGGATGCCGGTGTCGAGGCTATCCTCACGGTGAGTTCTGATTTTGAGAGCAATAACCGGAACACCGCAATCTCTGAAAAATATGACTTCGTCTATGCCTCAGTCGGCATGCATCCCCACGACGCTAAAGATTTTACGGAAGATTCTTATCGGGGGATCGCCGAACTGACAAAGAAGGATAAGGTGGTGGCGATCGGGGAGACGGGTCTCGACTACCATTACGATCATTCACCGCGGGACATACAGAAGGATATCTTCAGAAGACATCTCGCGCTTGCAAGAGAAACGGGCCTACCGATCATTGTCCACAGCCGCGAGGCGAAGGAAGATACCCTCGAGATACTGGGCGAAGCCGGTATCAGCAGGGGGGTCTTACACTGCTTTTCGGGCGACAGGGATATGGCCGAGAAGGCTGTTCGCATGGGCCTCTCCGTCTCTATTGCGGGGCCGGTCACCTTCAGGAACGCAGAAAACCTCCGGGAAATAGTCGCGGCCATTCCGGACGAACATCTCCTCGTCGAAACGGATGCGCCCTTCCTGGCACCCGATCCCGTGAGGGGGAAGAGGAATGAGCCTGCCTTTCTCATCCATACGATAAGGAAGATTGCGGAGTTGCGAGGAGTTCATTCTGAGGACGTCGTCAGAATAACGACCCTTAACGCACGGCGCCTTTTCAGGATAGGCGAAGTGCCTGACAAGGGTGAAATCGCATACAGGATCAGGGACAGCCTCTATCTCAACGTAACGAACAGATGCACCAACCATTGTTCCTTCTGTGTAAAATTCCACACCGACTACGTGAAGGGGCACAACCTCAGAATTTCTCTGGAGCCGACGGAGGAAGAACTCAAGCGTGCCATCGGTGACCCGTCTCAATATCATGAAATTGTCTTCTGCGGATACGGCGAACCGTTCATCAGGCTCGATACGGTCAAGAATCTCGGCCGGTGGATAAAAGATCGGGGCGGCAATGTGAGGGTGAACACGAACGGCCACGGAAATCTGATTCATAAACGGAATATCGTAAGTGAGTTGCAGGGCATTGTGGATGCCATCTCAGTGAGCCTCGACGCCCAGGATGAAGAGACCTACAACCGGATCTGCTCGCCTCTCTTCAAGAATGCATTTCCTGAGATCATTTCATTTCTCAGGGAGGCAAAGAAGTACATTCCCCGTGTTCAGGCGACTGTAGTGGAGATGGACGGTGTGGATATAGAACGGTGCAGAAAGATCACCGATGAGTTGGGAATACCCCTTACGGTGAGGAGACTGGATGTTGTCGGCTGATCCACTTCCTGAACGCATCGACGACAGCGGGGTCAAACTGCCTCCCGGCTAAGCTGAGGATCTCTCGTATCGTTTCTTCCCGTGCCTTCCTTTTCCGGTATGGCCGGTCGGACGTCATAGCGTCGAAGGTGTCCGCTACCGCCAGAATCCTTGACATGAGCGGGATATCCTCGCCTTTGAGTCCCATGAAGCTGTCGGAACCGTCCCAGTGTTCGTGGTGATATTTAATCCCGCTTATCACGTCCTGCAGTTGCTTAAATCCCCCGAGTATCTCAGCGCCTATCATCGAATGTCTCTGTACCTCTCTGATCTCTTCCGGGGTCAGATTATCAGGCTTGTCGAGGATGTCCTTAGAAATGGCTATCTTCCCTATGTCGTGGAGAAGAGAACAGACCTTAAGCCTCTCGATCTGTTTTTCGGTGAGGCCCATGATGGTCCCGATCGCAATGGCATATTCCGTGACACGCTCCGTATGGCCTGCCGTCCACTCGGAAGATGCTTCGAGGGCTTTCACCAGGGACCGGATCGCAAAGAGTAAGAAATCCTCAAGTTCCTTGTAAAGGAGGGCATTTTCGATCGTCAATGCTGCATGTGATGCTATGGCCATCATGAGTTGGATATCGTTGGAGTAAAATTCCGCCTGTGATTCCCGGTCAGCAAGAACCATCGCGCCGATGAGTTTTTCCTTGCCGATGAGGGGACAGACAAGGACAGGGCTTCCGGACGGGGCAAAATCCACCTGATCTGTTTCGGGGAGTTTGCAGAAGGCTAATGGCTTCTTCCCCTCCACGGCATCCCAGATCACACTATTATCGCCGAAAGGGATGGTACTCTTATCCCAGCGTCCCCTGAAAGCCTTTGTGCAGAGTTTCCTGCCATCCTCATCATAGAGAAGAAGTGCAGCAGTCTTTACGTCCAGAGTGGTGATCGCCTCCTCAACGACTTGTTGCGCTATCTCGTCCACACCCATGCCCGATAAGATCTCCGGGAGTCGATAGAGGAGGGAGAGCTCTTCGTAGGTATCACTGAGCTCCCTGATCGTCAATTCGAAGTCTTTCGTCGTATAGGGAAGAGAGGATGAATCCATGCGGTCATTGACCCCCTATCGCGTCGTTCACCATCTTAAGGAGGGCTTTGGGGCTGAACGGTTTCGTTATGTAAAGGGATGCCCCCGACTCGAATGCTGCTTCCTTGTCTGCGTCCTGCCCTTTCGCGGTGAGGAGGAATATCGGTATATGGCTGAGCTCAGGATCTTCTTTAACCATCCTGCAGAGTTCTATTCCGCTCAGCCCGGGCATCATCCAGTCGAGAATGACAAGGTCAGGTAGCTCCCCCCTTATGAAAGACAGGGCGTCTCTGCCTTCCCTCAGGGTGAGAACGTTCAAGCCGGCCTCGCTCAGCTTGGCCTCGATCATCATGAGGATGAAGGGTTCGTCGTCGATGACAAGTACCTTCTTCATGTTACCCGGGGATACCACATGGGTTTTGAGTCCACGTGACAGATCCGGATGGTTTTCATCTCAAAACTTCCATGATAAATTATACCGAAAATGTCTTCTTTCTGTCGATATGAGTGATAGCGCGTCCCGGAAGATATCCTGACGCGGAGGAATGCTCTTAACTTATGATTGAGGATGACGGGACAGGGAGGAAAGAAATTCTGCCATATCGTTACCGTCTATCTCGCCCTGAGTGCCGTCCCTCAGGTTTTTCCATGTAAGCTTACCCGACGAAAGTTCGTCCTCTCCGATAATAACGGCATACCGGGAAGAGAGCCTGTCCGCCTTGCGAAGCTGGCTCTTGAGGGAAGAGCCGTCATAGCCCACTTCCGCCCAGAAACCCCGTGCTCGGAGCTCTTCAGCCAGCACGGCGCTTTTGATTACGGCCCTTCTGCCGAGAGTCGCAATAAAGACATCCGGCGAAGGCGGAGAGGGCTCTCCCCGTTCTTTCATGAGCGTTATGAGTCTTTCGATACCGATGGCGAAACCGATGGCGGGTGTCTTCGGTCCACCAAACTCCTCTACGAGTTTGTCATAGCGCCCCCCGGCAGCCACGGCCTTTTGTGAACCGAGATGTTCACTTGTGACCTCGAATGTCGTCCTCGTATAATAGTCAAGACCCCTCACGAGGACCGGATTCAGGGTGTGCGGGATATGGAGAACGTCCAGTAAGGAAAGGAGCGTTTCAAAATGATCTCTGCACGCTCCGCAGAGGAAATCGGTAACCCGCGGGGCTCCACTCCTCAGCTGAATGCACCTTTCAACCTTGCAGTCCAATATGCGTAGGGGGTTGCTCGCATATCTCCTCTGACAGTCGGGACAGAGGTCATTGAGGAAGGGAGAGAAAAAATCGAGCAGGGCCTTCCTGAATGCCGGTCTGCAGTCGTCGCAGCCGATAGAATTAACTTCAAAATTCAATCCCCGCAACCCGAGCTTCTCGAGAAACACCCTGAGCATCGAGAGAACCTCGGCGTCCAATTCCGGAACTCCCACGCCGAATGCTTCCGCACCTATCTGATGGAATTGTCTGAAGCGTCCTTTCTGCGGCCTCTCATATCGAAACATCGGGCCAGAGTAAAAAAACTTTTGAGGAGAAGGAAGGGTATGGAGATGGTTTTCGATATATGCCCTCACCACCGATGCGGTACCTTCTGGTCTCAGGGTTATACTTCGGCCAGCCCTGTCGGGGAAGGTATACATCTCCTTCTCAACGATGTCAGTCGTAGCCCCGATACTCCTCGTAAAGATGTCCGTGGATTCTATGAGCGGAACCCTCACCTCCTGGAAACCGTAAATCGAGCATATCTCCCTTGCCAGCGATTCGGCCCTCTGCCACAGGTAGACATCAGGCGGAAGGATATCATGAACGCCCTTGAGCGCGCTAAACTTCACCGGCCTCTTCCCCTTCCCGCTCCTTGTCGAACTCGAGCATCCTCGCATGGCCCTCTATGAGCCGTTTCAGTTCTTCCTTGAAATGTCTCCTGATGCCCTTGAGGTCGACGATGTCTTCATGGATCTTCACGACCTTTTCCTGCGCTTCCCGCAGGAGTGAATCGGAGTTCAGTTCGGCCTCCCTGATCAGGAGTTCCGCCTCCTTTCGTGCGTTCGTCTTGTATTCCTCAACCATCTGCTGGGCTGTCATGAGGGTTTCCCGAAGCGTGTTCTCCATGTCCCTGTATTCCTTAATCTGGTTCTCCGCACGCTGAATCTGCTCCTTCAACAGGGCGTTCTCCCTGAGGAGGTCTTCCATCTGCTCCCGCACAACCTCAAGAAATGCGTAAACCTCCTCCACGTCAAATCCCCTGAACTTCATGGGGAACTGCTTCTGCTGGATATCGAGTGGCGTGATCCTCATAAGATGAGCCCTCCTTTTAATTTATAACCAAGCTCTATCAATGAACTTATCAGAAACCTCTGAATGAATATAATGCCAAGAATGACGATCATAGGAGAAATATCGATAGGCCCGAGTCGGTTTCCGATGACCCTCCGAACAGGCCGTAGCACAGGCTCGGTAACCGAATAGAGGAATCTCACGATCGGATTATAAGGGTCCGGGCTGACCCAGCTGATGAGGGCGGCTATGATGATAACCCACATATAGACAGTCAGTACGATATGAAGAATATTTGCCACTGCGAGTATCAAATTTGCAAGGATAAACATCATTCCCTCCTCCCCAGTTCTTGCGCTCTTTTTTGAGCTGCCCCGAGGGCCTCGACCACGATTGCGATGAGGCCTCTTTCCGCGAAGGAGGCGAGCCCGGCCGCTGTGGTGCCGCCGGGTGAGGTCACCATCTCCCGCAGTTTTTCCGGGGGCATGCCCGTTTCGAGAAGGGCTGCAGTACCGATGAGCGTCTGTGTCGCGAGTTCGGCGGAATGGTCCCCGTTCAAGCCCATACGGACCCCCGAATCTATCATGCCCTCCAGGAAGAAGGCGATGAAGGCGGGCCCGCTGCCGGAGAGCGCAGTCACTGCGTCCATAAACTTCTCGGGGAGCGTAATCACCTTGCCTACCGACATGAAGATCTCTCTCACCATGGCCATATCCCTGTCCGAGAAACACTCGCAGAGAGAGATGACAGAAATGCCCTGTTGCACCATCGCGGGGGTATTGGGCATCACCCTCACGAGTCTCTTCGTTTTCAACTTCGATTGCAGGAACGACAGGGTGATTCCCGCGGCTATGGATACTACGGTCTTCTCCTCGGTGATGACGTCTGCTATCTCATCGAGTACGGCCGCCATATTCTGTGGTTTTACCGCTAGGATCGTGATCGCGCACGAAGACGCAACGGATCTGTTCACATGCGTTGTTTTTATCCCATATGACTGTTCCAGGTGTTTTCTCCTTTCCTCTCTCGGCTCTGAGACGATTATGTCCCTCATGCCCTGAGAGGTCATCCCCTTGATGAGTGCTTCAGCCATGTAGCCGCCGCCGATAAAACCGACCATCACGCCTCCTTAATGAAGATGTGCAAGGATATCGCAGACTTCATGATTATACATCTGAGAGTCACAATTCATCAAACACCTGAATCAGTGTCGTTCTATTTCCTCGTTCCGAATATCGCAGTGCCTATTCTCACCATGGTCGCTCCCTCCTCTATGGCGGTCTTGAAATCATGAGACATGCCCATCGACAATTCCGGCAGATGGAAGCCTTTCATGGCTGCTTCGTCTCTCAGGTTCCTCAACTCCCTAAAGTAGGCGCGCGAACCTTCGGAATTCTCAAATAAAGGAGGTATCGTCATGAGGCCCCTGAGGTTAAGGTTCTTCAGCATCGTGACCTCCCTGATGAGACCCATAAGCCCGTCTTTCGGTGTCCCGTGTTTAGACTCTTCAGGAGAGAGTTTCACTTCTATGAGAACGTCCTGGATCTTGCCGATTCTCCCTGCATGGTCGTCAATATCTCGCGCGAGCCCCATCGAATCGACGGCGTGAATGATGTCGAAGATCTGGACGGCGTATTTTGCCTTGTTCCTCTGGAGACTGCCGATCATGTGCCACTCGATCTTTTCGGGAACATGACTGAAATGCTCAACCTTCTCTCTCGCCTCCTGCACCCTGTTTTCGCCGAATGAACGCAGCCCTGCGTCTATCGCTTCCCTGATGCCCTCGAGGCTCACGGTTTTTGTGACGGCGATGAGCGTGATATCCATGGGGTTTCTATCCACCTTCAGGGCGGCATGGGAAATCTGCTTATAGATCGTATTTATCCTTTCGAAGACCGTATCGTTTCCCATCCTCTCCCTCCTGCAATCGCCTTCTGATACTCCGACCAGATCCTGTCCTTCGATATGCCGTTGTCGATAAAATCCCAGGGAAGGATCTCGCCTAATTCCCGCTGAGTGAAAAGATAAAAATCGGCGTTGAGGCCGGCCTTCTTACAGGCATTCTGCCAGTCATGGTTGTCTGCCATTCCTTCTAGCACTCTCGAAACGCGCCTGTCGCCCCTCGCAAAGAGCCCCTGCATATAGGCATATTTCGGCACATCGTGGAAGACCTTGACGCCCTTGACCGGGATGAGGGCCTTCTTTATCGTGTGAAGCCTGCGCTTCACAACCTCCGCCTTTTCCATCGGATGCCACTGAAAGGGAGTAAAAGGCTTCGGCACAAATGTACTCAGCGTCAGGACGATGTTGCCCCTCGGTGTTCCGTCCCTGATCTTCCTGACGAGGGTTATGATGCCCTCGATATCCTGTTCATCTTCTGTCGGAAGTCCGACCATGAAATAGAGCCTGAGATTGTCGACCCCTGCCGAAAGGATAAGCCGCGATGTCTCAAGGATGTCCTCCTCTGTTATTCGTTTATCGATGACCCGCCTCAGCCTCTCCGTTCCCGACTCTGGCGCGATCGAGACGCTCCTGTGCCCTTTGAGAAAGCCAATGAGTTCGGCGCTCAAGGGACTGGCCCTTAGGGAGGTGATAGAAAAATCGACGCCGTCGATACAGAGAACGTCTCTTATCGGAGGATAATCGGTCAGGGACGGACCGATGAGCCCGACTCTCGCTGTCACCGAGCGTGAATCACGGATCTCTCTCGTGAGGGTGGCAGGGTCTTTTTTTCGGACAGGCTTATAGACCGAGCCGGCAACGCAGAACCTGCAACTCCAGGGACAGCCCCTCATGGCCTCAAGGAGGTACATGGAGGAGAACTCCGTTTCCGGCGTGATGATCGACTGTCTGAATGAGTGGGATGAGATGTCCCGCACAAACCTTCTCTTTACCCTCTCCGGCGCACTGCCTGATGCTGTCCTGTCCGCAATCCTTCCGTCCGAGTAAGAAACGGTATAAAGGCCCGGCAGATAGAGTCCCTCTATCCCGTCAACCCTTGCGAGGAGGTCTTCCCTGCCGTCGGAATGTCTGAATGCCTCTATGAATTCAGGGAGTGTCTCTTCCGCTTCACCAATGAAACAGACGTCGAAAAAATCCGCGATCGGCTCAGGGTTGAAGGACGCACAGACCCCTCCGACGACCAGAAGCGGATGGTTACCACTTCTCTCCTCCCTCCGGAAGGGGATTTTTGACATAGCCAGTATTGCGGGGATATGGGGGTAGTCATTTTCGAAGGAGACGGAGAAGGCAACAATCTGAAACCTGTTCAATGGCCGCCCGGACTCCATCGAGAAGATCTCCGTTCCGGTTCTGATGTACTCCTCTCTGTCTCCTTCATCGGGAAGAAAGGCCCGCTCACAGACGACATCGTGCCTTTCATTGAGGAGGGTATATATCCCCTGAAACCCGAGGCTTGACATGCCTATGTGGTACGTGTTCGGATAGACGAGGCAGACGTTGACCTTACCGCCCGGCTCTTTATGAATCGTTCCTTTCTCTGCGGCGAGGAGGGAAGCAATCTTCTTCAGGATCTTCCTGCTGGCCATTCTTTATAGTATACCCCATTTTTTTTCAGCATACTGATTATACGGGCGACATGAGGGCTGCCGACAGGAGAAGGGTATGAACGATTCGCTGACCTTCGGTGGTTTCTCACCGGATGACAGGCTACGGGAGAATTCTGCAAGCGAGCACATTTGAGAACCGATTGCCTAGACAATGAGTGGTTCCGGCGGATGTCAGTCTAACCTCGGATGTTTCTTCCTGTATTCCTGGGCTGATTCTGTAAGGCCCTCTCTTCCCCAAATGCCTCTTTTCCCTTCTTTTGCCTCATTCTGCGCATCTCTCAGTCTCTCGGCATATCTGACGTTGGGTGGAACCGTGTAGAGAACCGCATAACCGTCCCGCACCATCTCGAGATTCACGAACCTGCCGTCGGGTGTCCAGATATACGCAAGGAGGCGGCCGTATCTGTCGCGCTTCTCGACACCTGTCTCGATTCTTACTCTCGGAGTTTCGAAGAGAGACTTGAGATGTCGCTTGGCCCTGTTTCCCCACGGTTTCTGGCCGAGTTCCGGCGCTTCGATTCCGAGTAACCTGACCCTCTCTGTTCTTTGCCCCACCCTCACGAGCAGGCTATCTCCATCCCGGACATCGACAACCTCAGCGTAAGCAGAATCGGAAAATCCCGAGCTTTCCTTGGCATCGCTGCCAATCTGCCGGTCATGAGGGGCATAGAGACACAGCACTGTGACGGAAAGAAGAACCGATAACCGTAAGCGTATATTTCTGAAATGTTTTTCCACTGTTTTCCTCGATATGACAGACCGTTGCGATGTGCATCCCGAGCCCAATGTGACGGAAATGTCAAAGGTATTATATCTCAAAATCTGTATATCTTCCCTGCGGCTTTTTTTGTTGCAAATACTGTATAAATATGATAAAGTCATACAAATGTCAATGGACCATTTCGATAATCCAACGAGACAGGCGATTGTACTTGCCCTAAAGAAAAAGGGCAACCTATCCGTGGATGAACTCAGCAAGGAAGTGAAGATAACCCCGATGGGTGTTAGACAGCATCTCCTTGTCCTTGAGCGCAACGGCATGGTCGAATACATCACGAGGAAACAGGGGATCGGACGTCCGGGTTTCCTCTATCGGCTGACGTCTGCGACGGACGCCTTCTTTCCGAAGACCTACGAGCAGTTTTCCCTCGATCTTCTGAGGCAGATAGAAAGGGCAGACGGGAGATCCAAGATTGAGGAACTCCTTAAAGCGAGAAAGGACCATATCCTTGCAGAGAGATTAAAGACGTTTACCGGCAAGGATTCCCTTGCCGGTCGGGTATCTGCCCTTGTCGATATGATGCACGAGGCCGGCGGGATCACAGAACTGGAGGAAGACGAGACCCATTATAAGGTCAGACAATTCAACTGTCCCCTCTCGAAGATAGCATCTCAATACAAAGAAGTATGTACCTACGATACCGAGCTCTTTCAGACACTCCTCGGAGTCGATATCACCCTGCAGGAGAGTATCGCAGACGGAGCACGGAGTTGCTCCTATCTGATTCCGAAGGAGTAGGGGACGCTTCCCCTTCTTCTCTTATTTGCTTTCCTTCGTTTCGGCAGGTGCGGGCGCGGTACTGCCGGCAACCTTTGAAATGGCATCCTTGTTTATCTCCGGTTTATAGGTGTTCTTCAACGTACTGACATAGGAATCGAAGAGCTCCTTCTGCTTCTCGGCGGTCAACTTCTGAGCGAGCGGCGCCTTTATCTTATCGAAGTCCATGACGGCGCCTT
>Ga0187779_10001690_pt1 | contig 13759 bp, 12 predicted proteins | sample 1015_Q2_SP10_10__FD_132435 | JGI IMG/M metagenome (GOLD analysis project Ga0187779, IMG submission 132435) | Tropical peat soil microbial communities from peatlands in Department of Meta, Colombia - 1015_Q2_SP10_10_MG | ecosystem: Environmental > Terrestrial > Soil > Wetlands > Peat | place... | reverse complement strand
TTTGTTAATCGGCTTGCTTGCAACGGGAGGCGGAGTCAATCTCTCCTCTTCCATTCTTAAATCAGCTTTCTTCTCCTCCTTCAAGGAAACAGGCTGTCTCCCCTCCTCCTCGAATTTGACCAAAGCGACCCTGTCGAATTCCGTCCCAGCATCCTCATTTTCCTTCCCGGGCTTTTTGGTTTTGGTCTTTTTACTCTTAAGAAGAGACATTTTACTTTCCTTCGCACCTTTATCAAGAATGGCCTTGGCCTCTGCGTAGTGGAGGCTCTTGGGATATTCAGTGACAATTTTAAAGAAGGTTGCTTCAGCCTTTTCCCATTGGTCGAATTCAAGATAACTCTTGCCTAACCAGTAAAGCGTCTTGTCCGTATCAGGGTCTTTTGGAAATTTCTCTAACAACGTCTCGAACCGCGAAGCGGCTGCCCGGTATCTTTCCTGTTTGTAATAGAAGACACCGACATAGAATTCATGGTCGGCCAACATTTTCTTGCAGACTCCAATTTTTTCCTTCGCCTTCTCGCTGAAAAGACTGGGAGGATAGTTGACGACGAGATATTCAAAACTGGAGAGAGCCTTTTTCGTAGGAGTCTGATCTCGATCAAGAGTGCGTATCTGATTAAAATAACACATCCCGATCTGAAACTGAACATACGGGATCTCTTCATGGCTGGGATGGGTCTTCTTAAACTCCTCATAAGCGGCGATCGCCTCTACATAATCCTCCTTTAAAAAATGACAATCGGCCACCTTCAGCTCCGCCCAATGGGTATAGGGAGGGCTATCGGGAAAACTCGACTTCAATTCTTCGAATTTCTTCAGCGCGTCGGAATAGTCTTTTTTGTTGAATTCAGCCAACGCCTGCTTATACAGGATTTCAGGGTCTCCTTCAATTTTCCTGACTTCTTTGCCTTTTCCACCACATCCCAGAAGCAGGGACAGGGCGATGGGCACCACGATCCATTTTAGAAGGATTGTTTTCTTCATACGGAAAGGCATGAAAAGCTTCACTATTATGATTGGAAGGACTTAAGATGTCAATACAAGAATCAGTTTTTGTTCGGATTCGTTAGGGTAAAGAGGCTCTTTACAGAGCATCTTTTATCTTGAATTTCGAACGGAAAGTCCTTAAGATGAAAATAGAAAACGGGGCCCCCCCTGTTTTATGTCATGCTCGCTCAGGGCTTGTCCTGTACCATGTAAGGTTCAAGGCCTGCATGCGGGAGAGAAAAAGATGCGAATCAAGATGGCAAGAAGAATTGATCAGATCCCCCCTTACCTCTTCGCAGAGATAGACAAGAAGAAAGAGGAGATGAGAAAAAAGGGAATGGATATCATCGACCTGGGAATTGGAGATCCGGACCTCCCTACTCCCAAACCGATTATCGAACGATTGAAAGTTGCGGCGGAGAATCCCAAAAACCACCGATATCCTTCCTACGAAGGGATGATTCAATTCAGGACGGCGGTCGCCGAATGGTATGAACGGAGGTTCGGCGTCAAGCTTAATCCGCAGACAGAGGTTCTCTCCCTGATTGGCTCCAAAGAAGGAATTGCCCACATTCCCTTGGCTTTTGTCAACCCGGGTGATATCGTCTTAGTCCCCAGCCCCGGCTATCCTGTTTACCGCGTATCGACCCTCTTTGCAGGAGGCACTCCTTATTTCTTACCGCTTCGCAAAGAGAATGGATTTTTGCCGAATCTCTCCGATATCCCCGAGAACGCAGCCAAAAAAGCAAGACTTTTGTTCATCAACTATCCAAATAACCCCACCTCCGCCGTCGCCGAGAGACCTTTTTTTGAAGAGGTCGTGGCCTTTGCTCAGCGCAACCGGATTATTGTTTGCCATGATGCAGCCTATTCAGAAATCGCCTTCGACGGTTACCACCCACTCAGTTTCTTGGAAGTGGAAGGGGCCAAAGAAGTGGGAGTCGAATTCCACAGCCTCTCAAAAACATTTAATATGACGGGATGGAGAATCGGGTTTGCGGTGGGACATTCTGAAATCATTTCCGGATTGGGAAGGGTGAAGACCAATATCGATTCCGGTCTCTTCCAGGCGATCCAGGAGGCAGGAACCGAGGCGCTCCATCATCTTGATACCCCTCTACCGGAAATCATCAACACTTATGAAAGGCGAAGGGACATGATGGTCAGGGGCCTTGAAGAAATAGGGCTAGAAGTGCATCGACCGAAGGCCACGTTCTATCTTTGGATCCGCGTGCCGAGAGGATATACCTCCGCTCAATTCGCCACGCTCTTGCTGGAGCGGGGAGGAATCGTCGCCACTCCGGGAAACGGTTTCGGAGAAGAAGGAGAAGGCTATTTCCGAATGGCCCTTACCGTAGATGAGAAAAGGTTGAAGGAGGCCGTCGAAAGACTTAAAAAGATCGAGTTCTAAAGTCTTTTTCTGTATTTCATTTTCCGCAATGCTACCAGTCTCCGGTCAAAAACAAAAATATTGAACCCTCTTCCCCTACCACAGTCTGGTATGGAGGAGGAGAGGTTTGAGGGAAAAGGGAGGTAGGAAATGGAGAACCTTCTTTATGAGGCCTTTCTGATTGCCATCCTCATCCTTTTGAACGGCTACCTGGCTGGGACAGAGATTGCCGTGGTCACGGCGAGGAAGAGTTATATCAAGCAGATGGCTGAAACCGGGAAGAAAAGCGCCAAGATTTTTCTAAAGCTTAAAGAAGAACCGGACCGGTTTTTGGCCACCATTCAGATTGGCATCACGGGTGTCGGCGTTCTTGCCTCTGCAGTGGGTGGCGCGGCAGCTGTCAAGATCATCAAACCTGCCCTTCAGACAGCCCCAATCAAAGCCATTTCGATTGCCGCCGAACCTATCTCCATCGGGATCGTGGTCGTGATCATTACCTATTTTTCGGTCATCTTCGGAGAACTCGTTCCCAAGTCCATTGCTCTGATGCACCCCGAGACCGTTGGCCTCTGGACAGCAAGGACCATCGATTCGTTTTCAAAAATCAACGCCGTCTTCGTCAGGTTGCTCACCTTTAGCACGTCCGTCGTGCTCAGACCCTTCGGACGAAAGCCCTTTACCGAGCGGGCCTATATTACCGAGGAAGAGGTGAAGCTTTTGATAAAAGAAGGGGGGAAGCACGGCGTCTTCGAACCCACAGAGGAGAGAATTCTCCAAAGCGTCTTCGAGTTCACAGATATGTCGGTCAAAGAGGTGATGGTCCCCGATACACAGATGGTGGCGGTCCAGATCGATCGATCGCCCCAGGAGGTTCTTTCTACCATCGAGGAGGAACAATTCTCCCGGTATCCGGTGTTCGGAAAAGAACTGAACGACATCAGGGGAATCCTGTATGCCAAAGACTTCCTCACCACGTTTGCAAAAACAGGACAGGTCGATATCCGAAAGATCGCCAAGCCTCCTTATTTTATCCCGGAGACGATGAAAATCAGCCTTCTCTTGAGGGAGATGCAGAGGAGAAGGATTCACATGGCCTTGGTCGTCGATGAGTACGGCGGGGTCGCAGGGCTGGTCACCATGGAGGACCTGGTGGAAGAGATCGTGGGAGAGATTAGAGACGAGCACGATATCGAGAGCCCGGTGGTCCAGCTCTCGGATGGGACCCTGCTGATCGATGCCTCCATCAGCCTTAGGGATTTAAAAGAAGATCATCATATCCAGCTTCCGGAATCTCCCGAATATGAAACCCTGGGTGGATTCTTGATGACGGTCTTACAAAGGATCCCTCAAGCCGGCGACATGGTGGAAACTGAAGGAAAGCGAATGAGAATTGTCGAAATGATGGGACAGAGAATTTCAAAAGTAAAATTAGAGAAACTGCCTGAACCGATCAAAGAACCGCCCAGCGCATAGCGCGGAGTGCAAATAACAAACCCTTTGGCCCTGTTCTTTTACCCTGTTCCGCGTTCGGAATTTCCCAGTTCGTTTTTCCCTCTTCCCTAACTCCTTATCTTTGCATCTTTTATTTCTTGCCAGAGCCTTCCTGTCCTCCCACAATTAGCTCCGGAATTCTCAAAGTGGGTTGGGCATCCGCGACTGGAACTCCCTGGCCATCCTTTCCACATGTCCCGATCCCAAACCCGAGGTCACTGCCGACCATGTCAATGTCTTTCAGCACCTGTGGTCCGTTGCCAATAAGGGTCGCTCCGCAGACCGGTTCTCCCACACTTCCTTTTTCAATCAAATATCCCTCGTTGACTTCAAAGATAAAATCCCCGTTGACAGTATTGACCTGCCCGCCGCCCATCTTCTTCACAAACAATCCCTTTTCCACAGAATGGACAATCTCTTCGGGCTCCATCCTCCCCGGAAGGATCATCGTGTTGCTCATCCTCGGAATCGGTTTATCCTGATAGGACTCTCTTCTTCCGTTGCCACTCGATTCCACCCCATCTTCCAAAGCGGACAGCCGATCATAAAGATACCCTCTCAAGATTCCCTGCTCCACTAGGATCGTTCTTCGGGAAGCGACTCCCTCGTCATCAAAGGCATAGGACCCTCTTTTTTGAGGAAGGGTAGGATCATCGACTACTGTGATCAGAGAGGAGGCAACCCTTTCCCCGATTTTCCTAGAATAGACCGAGAGCCCTTGCTGAGCGAGATCTGCCTCTAATCCGTGGCCAATGGCCTCGTGGATCATCGTCCCCCCTGCTTCACTGGATAAGACCACTGCCATTTTGCCCATCGGCGCTTTTCTGGCCGAAAGCATGAGGAGAGATCTCCTTGCGGCCACCTCAGCCACTTCCTCTGGAGGATGAAGATCAAAGAGCTCAAAACCCACCGTTCCCCCTATTGGTTCATATCCGGTCTGGACAACATCCCCTTTTGCAGAAACGACCTGGACAGAGAAAACAGTCCCCACCCTTTCTCCCTCTACTAAAGTCCCCTCCGAATTCGAAATAGAAACCTTTTGATTCACATCCCGATAGAGGACTCTCACCTGCTGAATGTGAGGATCCAGTCTCCGGGCCGCCTCGTTGGCTCTTTTTACCATTGAAATCCTTTCTTCCATGGAGAGCCCCTCCGGATGTCTGCGGATCGGATAAAGGGATTTCGAAATCGAAACGGGCGCAACGGCGGCCCGAGGCGGCTCGGGAAAACCGTCTTTCCTCTCCCCTCCACCCTCTTTCGCAGATCGGCTTATTCGTTTGGCCAAATCGAAAAGGGCCTCCTCTGTGATCTCTGTGGTGAAACCATAAAATGTCTTTCTGCCAAAGAGAATTCGAAGTCCCACACCCGCATCCACACCGGATATCACCTTCTCGATTCGATCTTCCTCACAAATGATCACTGCCGAATGAGTCTGTTCAAAAAAGAGATCTGCAAACTCCCCGCCTTCTCGAAGAGCCTCTTTTACAATCTTTTCAAACGGAATATGTTCTATCATCCCATTGCCCTGATCGAGGTGATTATCAAAAGTCCGAAATCGAAGATTCTGGTTATCAGGATATCCGGATATCAGGTAGCGGATACCAGGACATCAGGGTATCCGGTTAGAAATTTTGACCTTCATTTGTCCTGATCTCCTGGTAACCTGGTATCCTTCACCCTGATTTCCTGTTAACCTGATTCCCTTTCTGGAAGAGCTTGGATGTTGTGCTTCGAATTTAAGATATCGGTTCAATGGAAATCTCTTTTCGGAGGCCGTCCAACACCTCTTCCAAGTCCTTTTCCCATCCAGGAGCCACCATCAACTCTACGATTGCCTCATGCGGATCCTTCGTCCTTATCACAGCCATGCCTTCATACGATTCGATGATGAATTTAAAATAGGCGATATCTTTTCTGGGCAACCTGAAATATCTGGATTGAGTATCCATCTTCTGAGGCAAAAGTGCTTAAAGTGACATAAAGTTTGAACTGAACTAAAGTGAGAAAGATTTTAAAACTTTAGTCACTTTTAACTAAAACCTCTCTGAACTCCGAACTCTTAACTCCGAACTTTTTTAACAAGGGTCCCTCGAACATCCCCAAAAAACATGACGTTTTTGATCGTCCCCTCTGTAGGGTAAAGTTCTTTTGATAGCCACCCTTCGATAAGACCTTCTTGGGAGTGTATCACCTCTGGATCCAGAAAAAGCTTGAGGAGATACTCTTTTCCATCTTTAAATTTCTCAGATTTTTTTCTCTTCTCTTCCTCTTCTTTTGACGCTACTATCACCTCGTAACTGGACGGTCCCTTCTTGGGAAAGGTAGGCACCGTATATTTTCTACCTCTCTCGATCTCCCCATAGACACCATAACGAAAATTATAAGAGGCCGTGATGAAATCATCGTAGACCATTCCCGGAGGAATCTCCTCTTCTGTTCTCCCCTGGGTCCCATCTTTTCTTAGCCTCACTTGGATCCACTTTCGCTTTTGATAGTCGAAGAAGTTAGTTCGCCTCCTCAACGTGCTTCCGATCTTGGCCTCTTCTTCGAACGATACGGATCGGAGGCGTCTCCCCCCGTCTATTTCTTCCATGACGGACCGATAGGTGTCCCTTCGATAACGGGCCACCCACCCCAGCATACCCAGGGTCTCCCCTTGAAGGGTGGACAAATAGTGGCCTTTTTCTTTCATCTCCTCGAAACTTATTTTTCCCACCGCCACCTTTTTAAATATCCAGACACCAATGATGTAGTGAAGTTCCTCTCCGTTGAAGAACTGGCCAATGGAACTCCCTCCGCCTTTTCTTGAAGGGGCGGGAAGATCTGCCCATGTCTCCAGAGCGTGGAGGGGGAAAGAAGGTAGGAGTGGAAGTCCCAAAAGATATTTCAGGAGAAGTCTTCTTGTAAGCACTGTCATCCTTTCAAAGTTGCAGGTTACATGTTTCAAGTTGCAAGCCTTAAGATAGAGACCTGCACAATCCTCTTCATGGCCTTCCAGTCTGCAACTTGCAACGTGAAGCTTGACTAAAGATGCAGCTCGATCACATCCCCTTCGCTGACGACATAATCCCGCTTGACCATTTGTCCGTCGAATTTTCCGGAGCCCCAGACCCTTGCATATCGAAGCTTGGCCGCAAAATCCTTGTGAACGGAGAGGGCCACATCCTCAATCGAGCTTCCCTTCTTAAGAATAACGGGTTCCGTCAGATCCGGGTCTTTTCCGGGGACCTTCGTGTAGACCCGAATGATGTGGAGGAGTTGATAAACCTCCCTTTTCAATTCTTCAAAATTCATTTCTTCTCTGGCAGAGAGAGGTAGCATGGGGAAGGTCTCTTTGAAACGGTTCTCAAGTTTACGGTATTCTTCCATGGCATTCTTAACATCGCATTTGTTCCCAACCACGAGTGTCGGCAGACAAACCCATCCCGACTCCGCTAAGGAAATAGGTCCTTTCCCGACCCCCCTTATTCTCATCTCATTCAACTCTTTCAAGAGGATGTCCATCTGGAAGAGAGGATCTTCCGTCAGGTCAACCAAGAGGAGAAGGGCGTCCGCATTTCGAATCAAGTTTGGGAATCCAGGTTCGACATGATCTAATTGAATCGGCGGCGTGTCGACCAATTGAATCTGTAAATTCTCATACCTCATCATCCCTGGAATGGGCTTCTGGGTTGTGAAGGGGTAGTCCGCCACCTCGGAAGAGGCGCCGGTGATCCTGGAGAGAAGGCTTGACTTACCAGAATTGGCAAGGCCCAAAAGAACGCTTTGAGCGGCCCCCTCTCTCTTAATATTATAGGCCTGCTCTGTCCTCGCGACGGTAGGCCTCCTCTGAAGTTCCTCCTACAGTTTGGCCATCCGGCTCTTGAGCTGCCCCCGAAGTCTTTCAGTCCCTTTATGCTTTGGGATGACGGCCATCATCACCTCGAGCGCTTTTATCTTCTCCGGTGTCGTCTTGGCCTGCTTGAATTTAAGCTCTGCTTCTAAATATTGGGGGGTGAGATTGGCTGGCATGTCCAAAATTATGATTGGTAAATTTTTTCTTGCAGAAAAATCTCCAAAATTTTTGGGTCGAATTGTCTCCCTTTGTATTTTTCCATTTCCAAAAGGATGTCCTGAAGGGCCATGGTCCCCCGATGGGGTCTCAAGCTGGCCATTGCGTCGAAAGCATCGGGAACAGCGATGATCCTCGCCTCAAGAGGGATGCCTTCTCCGGTCAAACCGTCTGGATACCCTTCACCGTTAAAGTGCTCATGATGATTACGAATCATGGGAATCTTATCCTTGAAAAACTCGATCCCCTCCACAATTTTCGCACCGATCAAGGGATGCTCTTGAATCGTCTGGTACTCTTCGGGGCTCAGAAGCCCTGGTTTGCGTAGAATTTCGTCTTGGATGCCAATCTTACCGATGTCATGGAGCAGCGCTCCGTATTCCAAAATCTCCATCCTCTCCTCGGTAAACCCCATTGAAGCGGCGATCCGCAAACTCATCCGCCTCACTCGATCAGAGTGGCCTCGTAGGTAGGGGTCTTTAGCGTCGATTGCCTCTGCCAGAACCTTGACCGAATCTAAATAGGCTTTCTTCAGCGTGCGATAAGCCTGTTGAAGTTCCGCGGTCCTCTCCTCCACCATTCTTTTCAGGTTTTTGTGGTAAGACTCGATCTCCTCTTCCATCCTTTTCTGCTCAAGCGCCTTTTTCACACTAAAGACTGCAAGTTCGAGATCGAAGGGCTTGATGAGGAAGTCACTGACTCCCAGGTGTATCGCTTCGACGGCTATATCGATCTCCGGAAAGGCGGTCATGAGGATGAACATCATGGTGGGTCGCACGGCCTTCACACTCTTCAGAAACTCTAAACCGTCCACCTCAGGCATCCGGATATCTGATATAATCAGCGAAAAATTTCCCCGATAGAAATGCGTAAGGGCTTCCTTCCCGTTATGGGCGGTGACACACGAATATCCTTCTCGGGTCAGCCTTTTAGATAGCATACTACAGATCGTCTTTTCATCGTCTGCGATCAAGATTCGGTCTTCCACGCATACCCCCTTTCCGATCCTTATGCGTTGGCTCCCAATCGCTTTATTTTATAAGAAATTCGACAACAGTCAACCCTTTGATTCCTACAACCCGAAAATCGAAGTTTTCCCCCCCTCGTCCGGTCGATAGGAACAGCCCCATTTTATCCGGTCTTCAAAGGTAAGGACAGCGCTGCCAAAGGGCCGGCCCCGTTAAGAATGTTGCCGAGAAACTGGAATCGAGAACTCTGGAAAAAAATGACCCCATTGATTTAAGAATTAATTTTTGCTAAGAATACTGCTAAAAGGAGTCTGAGGTGGAGTCCATGAAGATATTGGTCGTTGACGATGAAGCTACTATCCGGGATCTGATCGGAAAAGGTCTTTCACAGATTGGCGGATATAGTGTCGAGGTCGCCCAAAACGGCGTCGAGGCCATCGAAAAAATCGAAAAGGATGTCTTCGATTTAGTTTTGACCGACCTGAAAATGCCGGGAATGGATGGCATCGAGCTACTAAAAACCATCAAGGGAACCCGGCCAGAGGTTTTGGTTATCTTGATGACTGCCTACGGAACCATCGAGACCGCGGTAGAAGCCATGAAGATAGGGGCGAACGACTATATTACCAAACCCATCGATTTGAACGAACTCCTTCTCCACATCTCCAAAGCCCAGAAGGAAAACTTCCTCGTGAAGGAAAATCGGCTTCTGAGAATGGAGGTGAGAAAAAAATTCGAGTTCAGTAATATTATTGGAAAAAGTAAGAGGATGCAGGCAATCTTCTCCTTGATCGAAAAGGTGGCTCTTGGAAACAGCACGGTGATTGTTTACGGAGGAAGCGGAACCGGCAAAGAACTCGTCGCCAAGGCCATCCACTACAACAGCCCGAGGGCGGATCAGCCTTTCATCCCTTTTAATTGCGGGGCCATCCCTGAGACGCTGGTGGAAAGCGAACTTTTTGGGCACACCAAGGGCGCTTTCACCGGAGCGGTCCAGGCGAAGAAGGGTTTATTCGAGGAGGCCGATGGCGGGACGCTCTTCTTGGACGAGATCTCCACGATCCTCCCCTCCGTGCAGGTGAAACTTCTGAGAGTGCTTCAGGAGAAGGAACTGATGAAGGTGGGAAGTACGGAGAGGACAAAGATTGATGTCCGAATGATCGCAGCCACTAATGAGAATTTGGAAGCCAATATGAAGAACGGAAAATTTCGGGAAGACCTTTTCTACCGTCTTCATGTCTTCCCCATTTTTCTGCCCGATCTCAAAGACAGAAAAGAGGATATTCCTTTACTCGCCTACCATTTCCTTGATGTCTATTCCAAAGAAGCCAAAAAGGAGATCAAGGGGATCTCCAAAGAGGCTATCAAGCTCCTTGTAGAATATCCTTGGCCGGGGAATGTGAGAGAATTAGAAAACGTCATTGAACGGGCTGTGATCATGACCGATCAGGATTACGTGGTGGCCAATGACCTTCCTAAAGATCTGACGGAGGGGTTTTCGGAGGTGATTAAACGGGGCGTGAAGGACCGCAAATCTTTAGGTGACATCAAGTCCGAGTATATCAAAGAGATACTGAAAGAAGTCGGCGGAAATAAAAGAATTGCCTCAGAAATCCTTAAGGTGAATCCAAGAACCCTCTATCGCTTCGAGAAAAAGGGCCCACCTTGATTGATTTCCCGGATTGTGAACGATCGTCATTACCTCTTTTTCGCACGTCGATATCACTTCTTTTTGGCTTCACGGAATCTTGAATGCACTGAAATTGTCTTCGCTCCTTCTCGCGCATTTAGCGTCGATTCCGCCAGAGAATGATTCGATGCACCCTTCCCATGGCGAGAGAGGGACGGACTGGCAAATCAGCCTATGATTTGCTAGAATAATTTCAACTTTTGGAGGAGCCGGAATATGAAAAAAAGATTGCTCATCTTCTGTGGGTCGTTCGCTTTCTCCCTGCTGCTCCTTGGGAACGCCTTTGCCCTTACAAACGAAGAGGCCACCAGTATTTTAAAAGATTACTTGAAGACGGAATTTAAGATCCTGGAGATCAAGGAGGCCCCTTTAGAGGGTTTCTGGGAGGTCGCATGCGGGGTAGGCCAAGAGAGGATCATCCTTTATATTGATAAGAACTCGAGATATATCATCTCCGGGCTAATATTGGATCGCCAAACCAAAAGAAATCTTACTCTTGACAGACTGAAAGAACTCCGCAAGGCAGACCTCTCCACGCTTAACCTCGAAAATGCCATTTCTATGGGACAGGGAAAAAGGAAACTTTATGTATTCACCGACCCCCAGTGCCATTTTTGTTCCCAACTGCATCAAGAACTGAAACAAATCGAAGACCTCCAGGTTTTCCTGTTTTTATTTCCCTTATCCCCTGACTCGTTTGAGAAGGCGAAGTCCATCTGGTGTGCAAAGGACAGAAAGAAGGCTTTGGAAGAAACGTACCAGGGAATGGAACTGAAATCACCTTCTTGCGATGCCACAGCCATCCATAAGAACATGGAGTTGGGAAGGCGTCTGCTCATCGATTCCACTCCCACCCTCCTCTTTCAGAACGGAAAGATCATCGAAGGATATTTCCCCCCGGACACCTTGGAGAATCTCTTGAAATCGAATTCAAGTCTTTGACTTTGTTTCCGAAGTCTGTTATTTTTTGTAGATGAAGCTGTTTTTGACGAAAGCTCTCGTTCCTTTCTTGTCACTGGTTCTTTTGGCAGGCTGTGCGGGAGCACCTGCATTTCAAGAACAAGCGAGCGAGACGCCTTCCTGTCCGCCCGCTCCAGCGAAACTCCAGAAAACTCAGAGGGGAACTCCCTCTGCAAATCCCTTTGCCTATTATCATTTTCTCCTCTCCCAGCTTAGGTTGCAGGAGGGAAAAGAGAACGAGGCGATTGAGGAACTTAAAGAAGCGATCGCCCGTGACCCCAAAGAACCCTCCTTGCATGTCGAATTGGCCACCCTTTACATCCACAAAGGGCTCTTAAACGACGCCATGGAAGAGTGCAAAACCGCGGTCCTCAATGACCCCGATCATCTCCCTGCCCATCTGCTCCTGGGTGGATTGTATTCCATCCTTAAAGAGTACTCCTTGGCCATCGCCTCTTACAAGAAAGTATTGGAGATCGATCCCCAACATCAAGAAAGTTACCTTTTTCTCAGTTCACTATACGAGGACACTCAAAAATACGACCAGGCCATCCAAACCCTTAAGCAGTTTCTCGAAATGGAGCCCAATTCGGTGATGGGCCTCTACGCATTGGGAAGAATCTATATCAGGACAAAATCTTATGAATTGGCCAAACAATACTTTTTGAAGGCCCTGGCGATCGAACCCAATCTGGTCTCCGTCCTGATGGATTTGGGGATGACTTACGAAATCCAGAATGAACCGGAAAAGGCCTCTGAGGTTTACCAAAAAGTCTTGATCCTCGATCCGGACAACAAAAAGGCGAGAACCCGACTTGGCCAGATCTTCATCAAAAAGAAAAAGTTCGACGAGGCACTGAACCAATTTCGAGAGATGCAAAAGTCCGATGCAGAAGACCTCAATATCCGGACGAAGATGGGCCTGATCTATTTGGAGCAGGAAAAATTAGACCAGGCGATTTTAGAATTCAATTTTGTCCTCGCTGCCAATCCCAAAGACGATCGGGTACGATATTATTTAGGAGTCGCCTACGTGGAAAAAGAGGCTTATGACCAGGCCATCTCGGAATTCAAGAAGATCCCTCCCGAGTCCTCCCTCTTTGCCGACTCAAGAAAGAACATTGTCATGGTTCTGAGGAAACAGAACAAGACGGAAGAGGCCGTCCGGATTTTGGAGGAATCGATCCAGGCCAAGCCGAACGAGGGAGACCTCTACCTTTTCCTCGCAGCCATTTTCGAAAAAGAGAACCAATTGGAAAAGGCCTTGGCCACACTGAAGACGGGAGCCGAAAAAAATCAGAATGATGAAGAAATTCATTTCCAAACGGGCGCGCTCTACGATAAAATGGGCGATTATGATAAGATGCTGGCCGAGATGAAAGAGGTTCTCCGACTCAACCCCAATCATGCCGATGCCCTCAACTATCTTGGTTATTCCTATTCCGAGCGGGGTATCCACCTGGAGGAAGCCCTTAAACTTGTCCAGAAGGCCATGGAGCTGAAACCCAATATGGGTTACATCACCGATAGTTTGGGTTGGGTCTATTACAAACTCGGAGACTACAGAAAGGCTCTTACCGAACTTGAGAAAGCGAACCAGTTGACACCGGATGATGCCACGATCACGGAACACCTGGCCGACGGTTATCTCAAACTAAACCGGACCGAAAAAGCTGTGGAGTTTTACGAAAGGGCCTTGAAACTGGATCCCCAACCAGATCAAAAGGAAAGGTTGCAACAGAAGATCAAGGAACTCAAAGAAAAGAAATAATCAATTTTCAATGGTCAATAACCAATGGGCAGTTAAAACAAATACAGATGCGCCGTTCTTAAACGTTGGAAATGGGGGTAGGTAACTGAGGGTTCAGGATTGAAGTTGAAAATTGATCGGTGACCATTGCAAATTGACCATTGATTTTTTCTCAGCCTCCTGCGACAGGAGGAAAGACGCTGAGGACATCACCCTCCTTTAATGTCTGCTCCTTCTTTCCGTGAACGCCGTTGATCAAAATGATCTTGGGTATCTGTTCGGGTATCTTGAGCCGCGACAAAATATCCCGAACCCGGGTGGAACCCTCGATCTCCATCTTACATGAAAACCGACTGCTTCCTTTCGGCAGATAATCTCGGAGTGTTGCAAATAATTTGACCTCAATCTCCATCGCTTTATTCTTTCAATCTCTTACGTTGACCGCTTCCGTTTGACGGACCCAAAAACAAGT
>Ga0187779_10001689_pt1 | contig 13763 bp, 15 predicted proteins | sample 1015_Q2_SP10_10__FD_132435 | JGI IMG/M metagenome (GOLD analysis project Ga0187779, IMG submission 132435) | Tropical peat soil microbial communities from peatlands in Department of Meta, Colombia - 1015_Q2_SP10_10_MG | ecosystem: Environmental > Terrestrial > Soil > Wetlands > Peat | place... | reverse complement strand
TCTGACCATTGGCCCCATCCTGCTGGGGGCGGCGAAGCCGGTACATATCCTGACCCCAACCGCGACCGTCCGGCGGCTGGTCAACATGACCGCGCTGGCCGTGGTGGACGCTAACAGCCATCGCTAGTCCTAGCTGGGGCTTAATAGGCCGTGTCGGCTAGCGGCACTCTGAGCGACTCGACAGTGTTGAGCTGAATCGCACCTGCCGTGGTTACCAGCGCGTAGGTGAGCTCGCTTCGAGCCGTCAAGATGGTTAGAAGGCCTGTTTGCTCTGCAGCCGTGAATTCCGCTCGTCCAGGTGACGATCAGAGTGCCAGTGCAATCGCTGCAACGATTCGTTTCATATTCGGTCATCCATCAAGTCAGGAGCGGGGGAGCAGTTAGGATTGTATTTTTGCAGAGCCGCCCTTGCACGCACGACCCGAACGCTATGACAGAAGTGATATTCCCTTATTGCTGTATCGCTTCTAGTCTGTTTTGGGGGCGCGCAAGATACGGAGGTGATCATGTGCAGAACGCTTCTGTTGGCATGTTTAGCAGTAGCGCTATCCGAGACGCTGCAGGCGCAGGCAGACAGCTTTCCGCTCACGTGCAAAGGATCGTCGTCGACCACTGTGGCGGTCGTCCCAGACGTACATGAGGTGCTCATTTATTTTCAGAAGAGCAGGCAACCGGCTGGCTCTGGTGGTGCAAATCTAGCACCTGGTTTCTGCTCTTGGGCCGACCGAGGTATGGGCGATGCAGAGTCCAATGTGATTTGCGCGCCGAACGTCTTTAACTACCGAGTGATGCTGCCTGGCGGCGGCACGCCACGGTATTCGTTCGATTCTCAGACCTACATAAACCGAATGCAGCAGGAAGGGCAAATTCTCACGTTTATGGTTCACGGACAATTCACAACGGAACGTGTGGAAAACTGCCTAGTGATTGATCGCGTCCCTTAAGGACATCAGCGCAGCTCGAAGGGAGACCAACACACACTTGGCCCAGCTCCTCAATGCCATCTGACCCTAAGATAATTCGGAGTCGACATCCATGACTTTGCCCATAAGCGTTAATCCATACGCCCCACCGGTGGCAGCGGTGGAAGACATCTCGTCGGAGCGAAAGCGCTCAGAGGACACGCCGTTCTTTGCGGTCTCGGTCATTAAGCTCTTGGTGATGTCGATCTGCACCTTCGGTTTTTACGAGCTCTACTGGTTCTATCAGAACTGGAGACGAATAAAGATGCGGGAGCAACGGAATATCCTGCCGGTTGCTCGCGCCCTGTTTACTGTAATCTTCTGCTACCCCTGCTTTACGCGTATACGTGACTACGAAGCGCCGTCCAACAAAGGAGCAGCTCTTGCCGCTGGGCCGCTTGCCATAGGATGGATACTGACAACCATGATGGCGAACCTGCGACACCCCTACGGGCTGATCTCCCTGCTGGCCCCCCTATTCCTGCTCCCTGTCCAGGCGCACGTGAACCGAATCAATGCGCTGGTCGCTCCCGACCAACCGAACGAACGCTTCACGGGCTGGAACTGGGTGGCTGTCGTAGTGGGCGGCCTCTTTTTCGCTCTGATGGTAGTTGCCGCCTTCCTCCCCGACCAGTAGCGCCGACGCCGGTGAGTGCGGCGGTGACGCACTCACTAATGGATCGAGTCCTCCTGCTCTTCCCATCCGTCCCGCCGTTCCCAGATAGCCCGACGAGTAACTCCATGCTATCTCGCACTAGGCGGGCTCGCTGCTACAGATAGGGCGAGACGGTGCGCTTTTCCCTCACCCAAGCCTCTCTCCCGGCGGGAGAGGGGTGCCCATCAATTGCGCTCGTCGCTCTGCGTGGCCGCGAGCCTCTGACGCTGGGCTGCCACCGCTTCGCGCGTGCCGTGCACGCTTTCGGCGCCGTTCCACCATTCTCCCGCGAGCGCCTGGATCAGCTGCTTGCTCCCCGGGCCCACTGCTCGAATGACGTCGGCTTCGAGCGCGTTCTTGTCGGCCAGAAGGCGCTGCAGAGCCGCGAGCGACGTCTGCATGGCGTGCACATCGGGGTGATCTTGCAGGCCTGCATTGCGGAACAAGGCGTCGAAGCGTTGCGAGATCTCCGCGACCTGGGCGGACATTTCAGCAGAGCTTTCCGCCGCGCCGTACACGAACTCGGGCACCGCCACGATTCGTATCGCCGTTTTCTCCTCCTGCGCCTGCAGCGCGGCGAGCCCATCGTCGAGCTGGCTCAACTGACGATCGAGCTCGCTGCGGTCGTTCGCCGACTGCTTGGGGGAAGCCGGAACGAGCGATCGCAGCGCCGCCGTGGCGTGGATCCAGGGCTCTGTCAGGTCTCGCTCGGTTATGGCCTGCACCTGCGCCGCCGCGCGCTCCGGGCATGCGGCCGCGAGCACCAGCAGCGCGCCGGCCAGGTTCGAGAGCACTCTCATATTGACGTTCCTCACTCTTGTGGGACGAAGCGCGCGACCTCCTGGTCGATCGCGCCGAAGACGGATTGCCCGGTGGCATCGAACATCTCGATGCGGACTCTGTCGCCAAAGCGCAGGAACGGCGTCGCGGGCTTGCCGGTTGCCAGGGTCTCCAGCATGCGTTTCTCGGCGATACAAGCCGAGCCCGCGCTGCGGTCGACGTTCGAGACGGTACCCGATCCAACGATGGAGCCGGCCTCCAGCTCGCGCGTGCGCGCCGCGTGCGCGATCAGCGTGGGGAAGTCGAACGTCATATCGGCGCCGGCGTTCGGCTGACCGAACAAGTGACCATTGATGTGCACAGTGAGCGGGAGCTTGAGCTTAGCGCCGTCCCATGCATTGCCCAGCTCGTCGGGCGTCACCGCCACCGGCGAGAAGGCCGTGGCGGGCTTGCCGTGGAAGAAGCCGAAGCCCTTGGCCAGCTCGTCGGGGATCAGGTTGCGCAGGCTCACGTCGTTGGCGAGCATGAGGAGCTTGATGTGCCGCGACGCCTTGGCCGGCTTGATCCCCATCGGCACGTCGTCGACGATCACCGCGACCTCGCCCTCGAGGTCGATACCCCAATCCTCGTTCTCTGCGAGGATCGGGTCGCACGGTCCGATGAAGGTGTCCGAGCCGCCCTGGTACATGAGCGGGTCGGTCCAGAACGAGGCGGGCATCTGCGCGCCGCGCGCTTTGCGCACCAGCTCGACGTGATTGACGTAAGCGGAGCCGTCTGCCCACTGATAGGCACGCGCCAGAGGAGCGTGGCAGCGCGCCGGGTCGAAGACAAACGTGTCGGCGGCTTTGCCCGCGTTGAGGGTGGCGGACAGGTGCGCGAGCTTCGGCGCTTTGTGCTGCCAGTCTTCCAGCAGCGACTGCAATGTGGGCGCGATGGCCGAGGCCACCACGGCACTCGTGAGGTCGTGGCTGACGACGATCAGGACACCGTCGCGCCCGGTAGTTTTGAGGGTGGCAAGTTTCATGGTTGCAACACGACGCCCGTTGGCGGTTTCGGCATTCTAGAACCTATCTCATAATCGGTCGCGCGAAGCGTTGCGGGGCTCATGCAGCGACGCCGTGCGGATCCGTGACGCCGTGCAGGTAGATGTCGGTGACGATCTTTGCCATGTCCCGGTAGGCGAGGGGTCCGTCGGGTCGCAGCCAGGTGAAGGTCCAGTTGATCATGCCGAACAGGATCATGGCGAGCGGCAGCCGCAGGGCCTTGCGGCGAAACCTCGGCTGCAGCCGCGCGATCGCCTGCGCAAAAGCCTCGACCACCTCGCGCTCCTTTGCCACCACCCGGGTGCGCTCCGCTTGACGCAGGAACTTGACGTCCTGCACCAGCACGATGTGCTGGGCCTGTGAATGCTCGTATTCCTGCATGAAACGCTCGACCAGCGCTGCGAAATGCCGTGCTGGCGGCAGGCCGCGTGCCCGCACTTTTGCAACGATGCCGATCAGCGTGTCGAGGTAGCTGTCGGCGGCATCGAACAGCAGGTGCTCCTTGTCGCGGTAGTAGTGGTACAGAAGCGCCTTGGATACGCCGCAGGCGCGGGCGAGGTCCGCCATCGACGCGCCTCTGAAACCCTGATCCGCGAACAAGCGCGCCGCGGCTCTTTGGATGGCGCCGCGCTGTGCCTCGAAGGTGGGGGCTTTGCCGCGGGGCATTCAGCGCTCGTCGTAGCTGATCACGACGCGGTCGGTCAGCGGGTGCGCCTGGCAAGTCAGCACGTAACCCGCCGCGACATCGCGCGGGTCGAGGCCGTAGTTCTTGTCCATGCGCACTTTGCCGGACAGCAGCCGGGCGCGGCATGTGCAGCACACCCCGTTCTTGCAGGCGAAAGGCAGATCGAAGCCGGCCTGCAGCGCGGCGTCGAGGATCGAGGGATGGGCTGGCCGGAACTCCAGCTCGCGCTGCACGCCGTCTGATATCACCGTCACCATCGACTCGGGCGCATCGCCCGGCTCGACGCGATGGTCTGAAACGATGTCGGGCACCCCGAAGCGCTCCGAGTGGATGCGTTCTCCGGGAATACCGGAGGCGCGCAGTGCCGCCTCCACCTCGTCGATCATCGCACCCGGGCCGCACACGAAGGCCTCGTCGATGGTGTCGGCCGGCAGCAGGGTGTCGAGGAAGGCCTTTGCTTTCGCGCCGTCCAGCCGGCCGTTGAACAGGTCGATCTCCTGCTGCTCGCGGCTGAACAGGTTGAAGAGCGTGAAGCGCGCGAGATAGCGGTCCTTGAGGTCCTCGAGCTCCTCGTGGAACAGAACGCTTGCCTGACGCCGATTGCCGTACAACAGCGTGACGCGGCTGCCGGCTTCGCGCGCCAGCGCAGTCTTGATCAGGGACAGAATCGGGGTGATGCCCGCGCCGGCGGCAAACGCAGCATAGTGCTTGGCGTGAGCGGGATCGAGCCGCGTGTGGAAGCGGCCGTCGGGCGTGAGCACGTCGAGCGCGGCGCCGGCCTCGAGCTGCGCGTTGGCCCAGGTGGAGAACCTGCCGCCTGGCACGCGTTTGATCGCGACCCGGAGCCGGCCATCGTCCACGCCGGCGCAGATCGAATAGGAGCGACGCACCTCGGTGCCGTCGATGCGCGTCCTCAGCGTGATGTGCTGGCCCTGAACGAACGCATACTCCGTCGCGAGCGCGGGCGGCACCTCGAAGTCCAGGCTGACGGCGTCGGAGGTCTCGCGCCTCAGCCGCGCGATGCGCAGCGTGTGGAATCGCGGGGTCACGAACTGTGAGCCCCCACCCTAACCCTCCCCCGCACGCGGGGGAGGGAAGGGATGGCGTATGCGTTCTTCGGAGTGTGGAATCTGGCAATCACGCGCTGCGAATCATGAGAGCCCCCCCTCCCTCGACGGGAGAGGGCTGGGGTGAGGGTGAGACCGCAAGGGGAGAGGGTATCGCTTGGTGGCAATGTTCACCGGTCCTCAGATCGGCTTGAAATACTCGAACGGTTCCCTGCACTGCGTGCAGCGATAGAGCGCCTTGCATGCCGTGGAACCGAACTCGGACAGCCGCACGGTGTCGGGCGCGTCGCAGCGCGGGCATCTCGGTGCCGGCGGAACGAAGCGGAGCGGTTGCGCCAACTCGGGCCGGGCGGCTTGCGGTGGAGCGATGCCGTACGCTCGAAGCTTCGCACGCGCTTCCGGCGTGAGCCAATCAGTGGTCCATGCCGGGGACAGACGCGTCTCAACCGAGACGGCGGCGCAGCCGGCATCCTGCAGCGCCGTGCGGATCGCAGCTTCGATCATCTGCGTGGCGGGACAGCCGGAGTAGGTGGGTGTGACGACGACCGTCACAGTGTCCTCGGCTGCGCGCACTTCGCGGACGATGCCGAGCTCGCATACTGAAACCGCCGGCAGCTCCGGATCGGGAATCTGCTTCAGCACCTGCCAGGCCTGCGCTTCGGTCAGCACGACATCACCATTGCGCCCCCGGATGGGTGCGCTGAAGGTGTTGCATCTCGGTGAGCAGGTGTCCCAGGTACTCGCTGTGCAGCCCGAGCTTACCGCGCGAGCGGAACGCGGTGCGCGCGGGGACGGCGAGTGTCGCCTCCATCAGCACCGGCCGCACCGTGTTTTCCCAGGCCGGCTCGAGTGAGGACCAGGCTACGCCCAGACCAGCCGCTGCAATCTCATTGTCCACCGGGTTCTCCGTGAACAGTTCGGCGGTGTAAGGCCACAGGTAGTCGAGCGCCGACTGGATACGCAGGTGGGACCCGTCGGTCCCATCACCCAGGCGTATCACCCAGTCGGCGCTGTGCTTCACGTGGTAGCGCGTCTCCTTGAGGCTCTTCTCCGCGATCGCCGCCAGCTCACGGTCGCGCGAGCTTTCGAGCGCCTGCCATACCTCACGCTGGAAGGCGCTCACCAGGAAGTTGCGCAGCACGGTGCGGCCGAAGTCGCCGTTCGGCAGTTCCACCAGCGTGACATTGCGGAATTGGTGGTCGCTGCGCAGAAACGCGAGCTGATCCTCGTCGCGCCTCGCGCCCTCCAGTCTGCCCGCATGGGTGAGCAGCAGGCGCGACTGCCCAATGAGATCGAGCGCGATATTGGCGAGCGCGAGCTCCTCCTCCAGCACGGGCGCGTGGCCGGTCCACTCCGACAGGCGCTGCCCCAGAATCAGCGCGTTGTCCGCGAGGCGCAGCACGTATTCTAGGTGAGGGGTGTACGTCACATGTGATCCACTTCATCCGGCAGCTTGTAGAACGTCGGATGCCGGTAGATCTTGTCGTCCGCCGGATCGAACATCTCCGGCTTCGCGTCCGGGTCGGAGGCGTGGATGTGATCGGCCCGCACCACCCAGATGCTGACCCCCTCCTGGCGGCGCGTATACACATCGCGCGCGCATTGCAACGCTAGCGCGGAGTCCGGCGCGTGCACGCTGCCGCAATGCTTGTGGTCGAGGCCGTTGCGGCTGCGGATGAACACTTCCCACAGCGGCCATTCTTTTTTTTCCATGATCGGGATTCCTTATTGGTTCGTTATTCCGGACACGGGACGTCAGGCCCGTGATCCGGAATCCAGCTGTCCTGAGTCGTTTGGCTGCTGTTTCCTGGCGTAAGCCAGCGCCGCTTCGCGTACCCAGGCGCCGTCCTCCCATGCCTTGACGCGCGCGGCCAGGCGCTCGCGATTGCACTGGCCCTGACCGTTCACCACGTTCCAGAATTCCGTCCAGTCGATTTCGCCGTGATCGTAGTGGCCGCGCGCTTCGTTCCATTTCAAGTCGGGATCGGGAAAGGTCACGCCGAGCACTTTGGCCTGCGCTACGGCTGCGTCGATGAATTTCTGACGCAAGTCGTCGTTGGAGATGCGCTTGATGCCCCATTTGGCGCTTTGCTCCCCGTGCTGCGACTCGCTGTCGTGAGGACCGAACATCATCAGCACCGGCCACCACCAGCGGTTGGTCGCGTACTGCACCATCTGCCGCTGCGCATCGGTGCCGCGCATGAGCGCGAGCAACAGGTCGAAGCCCTGCCGCTGGTGAAAGCTCTCCTCCTTGCACACGCGCACCATGGCACGCGCGTAGGGACCGTATGAGCAGCGGCACAGCGGGATCTGGTTCATGATTGCCGCCCCGTCCACCAGCCAGCCGATGACGCCGATGTCCGCCCACGTCAGGGTGGGGTAGTTGAAGATCGAGGAGTACTTGGCCTTGCCGGCATGGAGGGCGGCGATCATTTCGTCGCGAGAGACACCGAGCGTCTCGGCCGCTGCGTAGAGATACAGCCCGTGGCCGCCCTCGTCCTGCACTTTGGCCAGCAGGATCGACTTGCGCTTGAGCGTAGGGGCGCGCGTGATCCAATTGCCTTCCGGCAGCATTCCGACGATCTCGGAATGGGCGTGCTGCGAGATCTGGCGGATCAGCGTCCTGCGGTACGCTTCGGGCATCCAGTCCTTCGCCTCGATGAACTCGCCGCGCCCGAGCTTGGCATCGAACTCGGCTTGATATCGAGCATTCTCGGCAGCGGAGGGCTGGCGCTTGCCGTCTTCCGGTTCGCGATTGGGGACATCGATAGCCTGCGTGTACATGAGCGCTCTCCCGTCAGACCTTGGACCGTTTGTCGATCACCCGCCTGGCCTTGCCGATGCTCACGCGCTCGATGGCGAACGGTTCAACCACCTCGACGCGGGAAGAAACGCCCACGTAGCTCTTGATGTGATGCTGCAATTCATTGGCTACGGTGTCGCGGTCGGCATAGCGCATCTCGGCGGTGAGCTCTACGCGCACCGTGAGGCTGTCCAGGTGGCCCTCTTTGTCGGCGATCAGCAGATAGTGGGGGGCGAGCGCGGCCGTCTTGCAGATCAGCTCCTCGATCTGCGACGGAAACACGTTGACGCCACGGATGATCAGCATGTCGTCGCTGCGTCCGGTGATCTTGTCCATGCGTCGCATGGAGCGCGCGGTGGGGGGCAGCAGCCGCGTCAGGTCGCGCGTGCGGTAGCGGATCACGGGAAGCGCCTCCTTCGTGAGTGAGGTGAAGACCAGCTCCCCCGGAGAGCCGTCCGGAAGCACCTCGCCTGTGGCGGGATCGACGATCTCGGGGAAGAAATGATCCTCCCAGATCACCGGACCATCTTTCGTCTCGACGCACTCGTTGGCCACACCCGGACCCATCACCTCGGACAGCCCGTAGATGTCGACGGCATCGATGCCCGCGCGCCGCTCGATGGCCTCGCGCATGGCTTGCGTCCAGGGCTCGGCGCCGAAGATGCCGATCTGGAGCGAGCTCGCCGCCGGGTCCATGCCCTGGCGCTCCATCTCATCGATCAGGGTGAGCATATAGGAGGGCGTCACCATGATGATGTCGGGGCGGAAGTCCTGAATCAGCTGAACCTGCTTCTCGGTTTGACCGCCGGACATCGGCACGACGGTGCAGCCCAAGCGTTCCGCTCCGTAGTGCGCGCCCAGGCCGCCGGTGAACAGCCCGTAGCCGTAGGCCACGTGGACAATGTCGCCGGGCCTGCCGCCCGAGGCGCGGATGGAGCGCGCCATCAGATTCGACCAGTTCTCGATGTCGTTGCGGGTGTATCCGACTACTGTGGGCTTGCCGGTGGTCCCGCTCGAAGCATGCACGCGGACCACTTTTTCGCGCGGCACGGCAAACAGCCCGAACGGATAGTTCTCGCGCAAGTCCTGCTTGGAGGTGAAAGGAAACTTGGCGAGATCTTCCAGCGTCTTGAGGTCGTCCGGATGTACGCCAGCCTGGGCGAATTTGTTCCGATAGTGCGAGACGTTGTCGTAAGCGTGGCGCAGGCTCCACCGCAAGCGCTCGAGCTGCAGTGCACGCAGCTCATCCTGGCTCGCACGTTCTACCGCCTCCAGCTCCGCAGCAGCGCGCGCTCGAACCGGCATGCTCAGGACTCCGCGGCGGCGCTTCTCACAGCGGGACCACCGGTCTATTCTTCGTCCGGTGGGCGCGGCCGCGCAGCAGAGCCACGATCTGCCCTCTCTGATTGGTCACGATGACCTCGTAGATGCCTGTGCGCCCAGTGAGCACAACTTCTCTAGCTTCGGCCGACAGTAGATCGCCTTCCTCAGCCGGCGCGACGAAGTCGACCACGATGCCGGCCGCCAGAGTGAGCTCGTTGCTGCTGTTGCACGCGAAGGCGAAGGCCGAGTCGGCCAGCGTCGTGATGAAGCCGCCGTGGCAGATCTTGAAGCCATTCAGCATCTCTGCCCGGACGGGCATGGACAGCCTGGCGTAGCCCGGGCCCATCGCGTCGACCCTCATCCCCAGGCCGCGCGAAGCGGCGTCTTCGGCAAACATGCCGGCGCCGACGCGCTCGGCCAGCGCCTGAGGATCGAGTGTGGAGTCATTCATCTTCTGCCCGCAACCCCGGGTCCGAAAACGGCTCGGTGGTCAGTATTATCGACCGACCGGTCAATAAAGCTTAGCGCCAAGCTCGATCGAGGGCAAGCTCGCAGAGCGAATGCACCAGCGGCCGGCCCCGGCTCGTCACGCTTTGGTCTTCCAGGAATTGATGTAGTCGGGCAACTCGACGCCCGCCGGCAGCGGCGCGATCTCCACCGGATAGCGGGCGTCGACCATGACCGCGACTTCGTCGGTCTCCTTGCGCGCGTGCTTGGCGCCGACCTCGAACGCCTTCGGGTGGGGACCGTGTGTGAAGCCGCACGGGTGCAGCGTCACCATGCCGGGGCGGAAGTTGTCCCGGCTGAAGAACTGTCCGCGGTGATAGAAGATGATCTCATCGTAGTCGTCGTTGTTGTGGAAGAAGGGCACCTTGAGCGCCCCCGGGTCGGATTCGATCGGGCGCGGGCAGAAGGTGCACACCACGAAGTTCTTGCCCACGAACGTGGTGTGTGCGGACGGAGGCAGATGATAACGGTGACTGGTGAGCGGGCGAATGTCGCGCCAGTTGACGCGTACCGCCACCAGGTCTCCATGCCAGCCGATGGCGTCGAGTGGGTTATACGGGAACGTGATGGTGGCGAGCTTGCCGCGGCGCTTGACCACAACCCGCGTCGGCGTGTCGGTCTGCTGCGCACGGAACTCGTGGTCCATGCGTGGCGTGTCCAGCATCGCAGGATCGAAAATGGCGTGCGGTCCGAGCAGCCCCTTCTCGGGAAACTGGTACGAACCCTCGGTCGCCTCGATCAGCAGCATTGCGGTGGTGGCGGTGGGCACGATGCGCCACATCGTGCCGCGCGGCAACACGATGTAGTCTCCATCCCGATACGACATGCGGCCCCAATCGCAGAAAAGATCGCCCGCTCCCTCGTGAATGAACAGGAGCTCGTCGCCGTCGGAGTTGCGCACCAGGTGGTCCATGCTGGCCTTGCAGCGCCAGAAGCGCATCTGCAGGTCGCCGTTGAACAGGAAGCGAGTTGCACCCCACGGACTTGCGGCGTCGCTAGACAGCAGATTGAGATCGAACGCGTGCGGCTTAAGCTCGCCTTCGAAGCTCGTCCAGCCGGTGGGCGGGTGGCGGTGATGGAAATGGCAGCTCGGACCGAAGAAGCCTTCCTTGCCCATCTCGCGCTCGTAGGTGCCAGCAGGCAGATCGGCGTGCGCCTGGCGCGAATGCTCGCCTTCGGCCTTGGGAAAGCTGATCCATTTCTTTGAGCTCATGGTTCTATCCCTCTAAGTCTGGCCAACCACGGAGGCCACGGAGGACTGCAAAACAGATATTAGCCGCCACGACGCCAGGAGCGCCAAGAACCCCAGAGTCCACGAGAACCCCGCTTGTCTTGGCGTCCTTGGCGCCTTGGCGACTCAATTTATGGGGTGGTCGAATTGTCTTCGATTCCTTCGCGTGCGCGCTGCATGGCCTCGCGCACAGCCTCCATGTCGCCGACGTGGTTCGCCAGCAGCAGGATCAACTTCGCATTGACCAGCTCGCTCTGCTCCTCGCTCAAGCCGCGATGCAGCTCGATCAGTGCCGCATAGAAGTCGTCGGGCGCGGCCAGATTCGGGTCGATTTTCAGGCGTGCCATGCTGCGGGCTCCGGCGTGAAATGTCCCGTCGCGCGTTGCACCGCATCGCGCGCCGCGCGGATATCGAGACGACGCCAGCGTGCGGCCACATGCTGGTCGGGACGGATGAGATAGAAAGTGCCCGGGGTCGCATCGTAGCGTTGGGCGAACAGCGCCTCCACGTCGTCAAGGGCGTCAAGCCCAGCCGCGCTCCACGCGGCGGAGTGTCCCGCCGAGCAAATGACCAGCGGCTCGACGCGCTCCGGCAGATTGGCCAGCGCCATGATCCGAGAACGCAGATTGGGTTCGGCCGGCTCCGCACCGGAGAAATACACGCCTACGAAGCGGCCGCCGAGGTGATCCAGGAGCCAGGTGCGCCCGCTGCGGCTCGCGAGCGGGGCATCTTCGGCCGGCGCCCCTGCCAGCACGCGGCCCGCGAAGGGCCTCTGGTCCGGTGTGCTCAGGGGCGTCGCGGCGTAGGTGTGCGGAGTCGAAAGGCGGCCGCTGTTCACCAGCCTGCGCGCAAAAGGGTAGTGCTCGGCGAGCTGCAGAGTGCCGTCACGGAAAGTGCGGCTCACACGGCTCTTCGGCGTGATGAAGTCCGTGCTGCGAGTGGAGTGGAGGATGTTCTCGTCGGCGGCCGGCACGCGCTCGATGTCGTAGGTGTCGAGCAGGCCGTCTGGTGCGCTGCCCGACATAACGCGCGCCAGCTTCCAGATCAGGTTGTCCACGTCCTGGATCCCGCCGTTCGCGCCGCGAGCACCGAACGGCGAAACCTGATGTGCGGCGTCGCCCGCGAAGATGACGCGGCCATGACGGAACTTCTCCATGCGCCGGCACTGGAACGTGTAGACGCTGACCCACTCGAGCGTGAACGGATGATCCGGGCCCAGCATCTCCTGGATGCGTGGACCGACGCGCTCCGGCTTGCGCTCGAGCTCCGGGTCGGCGTCCCAGCCGAGCTGGAAGTCGATGCGCCATACGTTGTCGGCCTGCCGGTGCAGCAGAACCGATTGTTCGCGATGAAACGGCGGGTCGAACCAGAACCAGCGCTCGGTCGGGAAATCCGCCTCCATCTTGACGTCGGCGATGAGGAAGCGATCCCGGAACACCTGACCCTGAGCTTCCAGGCCCAGCATGCGCCGCACGGAGCTGCGTGCACCATCGGCGGCGATCACGTACTGAGCGCGCGTCGAGTAACGTCCGTCTGGCGTTTCGACTTCGAGCAGGACATGGTCGCGCTCCGGCCTCACGTTGACCACGCGATTGCGCCAGCGTGCATCGACGCGGCCGGTCTCGAGCAAGCGCTCCACCAGGAACTGCTCGAGCAGGTACTGCTGCAGGTTGATGAATGCGGGGTGCTTGTGCCCCGATTCGGGCAGCAGGTCGAACGAGTACAACAGCCTGTCGCGCAAGTAGACTTTGCCCAGATTCCAGACGATGCCCTTGGCCCGGGCGCGTTCGGCGCAACCCAGGCGGTCCAGGATTTCCAGCGTGCGCTTCGAGAAACAGATGGCTCGGCTGCCCTCGGACAACGCCGCCTCTTCGTCGAGCAGCACGCAGTCGACGCCGTGCTGCGCGAGGTCGATCGCCGCGCACAAGCCGACTGGTCCTGCCCCGACCACGACGACGGGATAGTCCCCGGATCTGCGCGTGGTCAGCTCAGGCGCTTTTTGATAGGCGAATAGTTCTGTTCCCATTACCCTTCACCCCATCCCTCTCCCGCAAGGGGACCCTCACCCCCCGCCCTCTCCCGCAAGGGGAGAGGGGGCCTACCCCTCCAGCGCAGCCCACATCTCCTTGTCCCGTTGTGCGGTCCAGATGCGCGGATCTGGATAGCGCGTCGCCTCGTCGTACGCACGGCTCACGTCGAACGGCATGCAGTGGTCGAAGATGACCCAGTGCCCGAAGCTCGGCTTCAATTTGGCATAGGTTTCCTGGTAAGCGTCCTTGAGGGGCTTGCCCGCCGTCGCTGCCGCTCGCACCGATTCGTACAGCTGTGTGATGAAGTCCTGTGTCCCTTTCAGGCCCGCTTCCACCTGAGCGGGTGTGATCAAAGCGTCTCCGCGCCCAGGCACCAGCTTCTGCGCTCCGAGCGCACGCACGCGGTCCAACGTCTTCGGCCAATCGCGCAGATAGGCGTCGCCGGTGTAGGGCGCGGCGCCATATTCCACGAGATCGCCGCTGAACAGGATCTTGTCCTGCGGCAACCACACCACGGTGTCGCCGCGCGTGTGACCGCGCCCGAGCTGCAGGAGCCGGACTTCGCGCTTGCCCATCCACAAGGTGAGCTCGTCCTTGAACACCAGCGTCGGCCAGGTCAGGCCGGGAATGGATTCCACCGAACGGAACAGGCGCGGGAAGCGGTCGATCTCGGACTT
>Ga0187779_10001688_pt1 | contig 13765 bp, 13 predicted proteins | sample 1015_Q2_SP10_10__FD_132435 | JGI IMG/M metagenome (GOLD analysis project Ga0187779, IMG submission 132435) | Tropical peat soil microbial communities from peatlands in Department of Meta, Colombia - 1015_Q2_SP10_10_MG | ecosystem: Environmental > Terrestrial > Soil > Wetlands > Peat | place... | reverse complement strand
CTTCAATCCCTGCTCGTCAGTGAAGGACCGTATCGGCGTCTCCATGATCGAGGCGGCGGAGCGGGAGCACCGGATCTCACCGGACACGGTCCTGCTCGAACCGACGAGCGGGAACACCGGTATTGCTCTTGCCTTCGCAGCCGCAGCGAAGGGATACAGGCTTGTGCTCACGATGCCTGAGACGATGAGCATGGAGCGGCGCCAGGTTCTTCGGGCGCTCGGCGCGGAAATTGTGCTCACGCCGGGGGCCGAAGGGATGAAAGGCGCCATCGCTCGCGCCTCCGAGATGGCTGCTGCAGACGGCCGCTATCTCTTGCTGCAGCAGTTCGAGAATCCCGCGAACCCGGCAATCCACCGGCAGACGACGGCCGAGGAGATCTGGAGAGACACGGACGGGAGGATCGACGTCCTGGTCTGTGGGACCGGGACCGGGGGGACCGTGACGGGATGTGCCGAGGTCCTGAAGCCACGGCGCCCGGAGCTCAAGGTGATAGCAGCTGAGCCGAAGGATTCACCAGTGATCAGCGGCGGCAAACCCGGCCCGCACAAGATCCAGGGATGGGGCCCGGGATTCGTGCCGAAGGTCCTCAGGAAGGAACTGCTCGACGAGGTCATCCTCGTGAGCGCCGAAGACTCGGGTGAGATGGCGCGGCGGCTCTGCCGCGAGGAGGGAATCCTCTGCGGCATCTCCTGCGGCGGCGCGATGTGGGCGGCCTTGGAGGTAGCGAAGCGGCCGGTGAGCGAAGGCAAACTCATCGTCGTGGTCTTGCCAGACACGGGCGAGAGGTACCTCTCGACCTGGCTCTTCCAGGAAGATCTGAAGTAGAGGCCAACGAAGAACGGGAACAACATTCGACTCAGACGCACCATCAATTCTACAGGAGGAGAAAGAAATGCCAGAGCGCAGATTCGACACCATAGCGATTCACGCGGGCCAGGAGAGCCCCGATCCCGCGACAGGGGCTCGCGCCGTACCCATTTATCAGACCAGCTCGTATGTGTTCAGGAACACGGAGCACGCGGCTAACCTCTTTGCCTTGAAGGAGTTCGGCAACATCTACACGCGGCTCATGAATCCCACGAATGACGTGTTCGAGCGCCGCATCGCCGCCCTCGAAGGGGGCGTTGGCGCCCTAGGCGTCGCGTCGGGGCAAGCGGCCCAGACCCTCGCGCTCCTGACCATCACGCAGGTGGGCGATGAGATTGTCGCCGCCAACAATCTCTACGGCGGGACCTACCAGCAGCTGCACTACACCTTTCCCAAGCTGGGACGGACTGCGAAGTTCGTGGAATCCTCGAAACCCGAGGAGTTCAAGAAGGCCATCACGCCGCGGACGCGCGCCATTTACGCAGAGACCATCGGGAACCCAAAGCTCGACATCCCGGATTTCGATGCCATAGCGAAGATCGCCCATGACGCCGGAATACCGTTCGTTGTGGACAATACCGTCGGCGTCGGGCTCGTCCGACCCATTGACCATGGAGCTGACATCCTGACGCTCTCAGCGACAAAGTACATCGGCGGCCACGGCACCTCAATTGGCGGCGTCATCGTCGACGCGGGGACGTTCGATTGGGGGAACGGCAAGTTCCCTGAGTTCACGGAGCCCGATCCGAGCTACCATGGGCTTAAGTACTGGGACGTCTTCGGCAGCTTCCCCGGCCTCGGCAACGTGGCGTTCATCATCAAGGTACGGGTCCAGCTCCAGCGGGACCTCGGGTTCGCGCTAAGCCCCTTCAACTCCTTTCTGTTCCTGCAGGGGCTCGAGACCCTGCCGCTGCGGGTGAGAAAACACTCGGAGAACGCCCTCGCCGTGGCGAAGTTCCTGAAGGACCACCACAGGGTCGCGTGGGTCAACTACCCGGGTTTACCCGACCACCCAGGCCACGCCGTGGCGAAGAAGTATCTCAAGCAAGGTTTCGGACCCATTGTCGGCTTCGGTATCAAGGGCGGCCTTGAGGCGGGCAGGAAGTTCATCGACTCCGTGAAGCTCCTGTCCCATCTTGCCAATATCGGCGATGTCAAGTCTCTCGTGATCCACCCGGCATCCACCACGCACCAGCAGCTGACGCCGGCAGAGCAGCGGGCGACTGGCGTGACCGAGGACTATATTCGTCTCGCCGTGGGCATCGAGGACGTGCGGGACATCACCGAGGACATAGACCAGGCGCTACAGGTAGCAAGCGGGGGGGCTCGCGCAGCGGCGTAGGGCGCCCTGGCGCACATCGGGAATGAAACCGGACTGCCGGAAGAGACATATCCATGAACATTCATTTGACGACCAGAAGCACCGACGCAGCTAGCGGTTCTATAGGAGAAACCGAAACACTATACTGCACCTTCAGCTCCCTGGAGCTCGAGAACGGGGAGGTCTTGTCGCCATTCACTATCGCCTACGAGACCTACGGAAGTCTCAATTCGCTGCGTGACAACGCTATCCTGCTCTGCCACGCCCTTTCGGGCGATGCCCACGCCGCGGGCTCGGACCGGGTCACAGGCAGGACCGGTTGGTGGGACAGTATGGTCGGCCCGGGCAGGGCGTTCGACACGGATAAGTATTTCATCATCTGCTCGAACGTGATTGGCGGGTGCAGGGGATCGTCTGGGCCGTCGTCGATAGACCCCGCCACTGGAACACCCTACGGCCTTGGCTTCCCAGTCGTGACGATCGGCGACATGGTGAACGCTCAAGCGCGGCTGCTGGACCATCTGGAAATCCAGCGGCTCCTCGCCGTGGCCGGGGGTTCCATGGGTGGCATGCAGGTGCTCGAGTGGCTGGTCTCACGTCCGGGACGGGTCAGGAGCGCCATCCCCATCGCCACTGCGGCACGCCACTCGCCGCAGCAGATCGCATTCAACGAGGTCGGCAGACAGGCGATCATGGCGGACCCGAACTGGAAGGATGGCAGCTATTACAGCGGACCGCCACCCGCCCGCGGCCTATCAGTTGCGAGGATGGTAGGCCATATCACCTACATGAGCGAACTCTCAATGGAACGGAAGTTCGGGAGGCGGTTCCGCGAGAACCGACGGCCGTTCAAGTTCACCGCCGATTTCGAGGTCGAAAGCTACCTGCACCACCGTGGCACCAGCTTCGTGGAGCGTTTCGACGCCAATTCGTACCTCTACATCACCAAGGCCATGGACCGCTTCGACGCCGCCCGCGGCAGCAGGCTGCACGAGGCGCTCGCTGGCTCCCAAGCCGGGGTACTGGTCATCGCCTTCCGTTCGGATTGGCTCTACCCGGCTCACCAGTCCCGTGAACTCGTGAAGGCCTGCAAGCTGGCCGGACTGGACTCGACGTACTGCGAGATCGACTCCACATACGGCCATGACGCGTTCCTGCTCGAAACGGACGAGGAGACCCGTCTCGTCAGGCACTTTCTGGAGAACGTAAAGCGAGGGCGGAAGGACAACATATATGGCCGTTGAGGTGAAACTGGAGCACCGGACGATTGCCAGCCTTGTGTGTCCCGGCGCCTCGGTGCTGGACCTCGGGTGCGGAGACGGCACGCTTCTGGAAATCCTGGTGAGGGAAAAGGGCGTCCGCGCCCAGGGTCTCGAGCGGGATGAGCAGGCCATTTACCATTGCGTGGCGAAAGGCCTGAGCGTGGTCCACGGCGATATCGACACCGGACTGTCCGAGTATGGCGACCGGTCCTTCGACTATGTGATCTTCGACCAGAGCCTCCAGGAGGTGCGGCAGCCTGACCGAGCGCTGTCCGAGGCGCTCCGCGTGGGCCGGCAAGTTATCGTGGCCTTCCCGAACTTCGCCTATTGGCCATTGCGGCTGCAGATCTGCCTGCGCGGCAGGACGCCGGTCACACCTTCCCTCCCTTATGCCTGGTACGAAACGCCGAACCTCCACTTTTTGAGCATTACGGACTTCGAGTCCTTCTGCCGCGAGCGCTCCGTGGCTGTGCCCCGCCGGGTGTTCCTGTCCAAGATGCGCACAGTGAATGCACTGCCGAACCTGCGTGCGGAGACTGGCATCTATATGCTGACTAGAGCGGACACTCAATAGGAGGGCAACCTGATAAAGACTGCCTTCAGGTGGCCGGCAATCCGCAAATGAGTATGCTTCATAGAGCCAGCCACGCTATAATGAATTGCATTACTTATGAAAAGTCTTTTAGTATGTCAACCTGCCATTTGTCTTTCTTGTTCGATGAATCCATTTACTGCTTCTAATTTAGAAAATTGAGACTTCATTTCTGTTTTGACTTTCGGGCTAAGAGCCCGAATGAGGTGCAAATCCCCATCTGCCCTATCTATCAGTACTTCATCCTGAAAAATCGATTTCTGGGACCTTCCTATATATCAACGCTGCATTCCGAGATCCGCATTTTATGATATAGTTATCTCGAATGGAGTTGCCGTCAATTATGCGACATAACAATAGCGGGTTTAGTTAAATACAAAATAAAGGGGAAGACAAATGACAGCCAAGTCTAATACACCAGATCCTATTGTAACAGATGGCGACAAGTATTCGGTTGTTTTAGAAAACGAGCGCGTTAGGGTGCTCAAGTACCACGATAAACCTGGGGATAGAACTTTACAACACGCCCACCCTGACTACGTAGTGTATGCGGAGTCTTCTTTCAAGCGGCGTTTGACATTTCCAGATGGCCGGAAGCAGGAAGTTGACGTCAAGACCGGAAGTATCGGTTGGATGAAAGCACATATACACGTCGGCGAAAACATAGGAGATACGAATACTGACGTAATAATTGTCGAATTGAAGGAAAACGCAATATTTAGATAAGACGAAAAAGCATCTGAAATAAACATATTGATACATCCAACCAGGCGCTCCAGAGCTATGAGGATCTAGAAGCTGGAAGTTAATCACTTTCGGCTATCATTCAAGCGCTCCTCGAAGCGCTTGCCAAAAAGCTGGGGGTCGCTCATCAATGGCCCCCTACTCGAATTCTTGGATGACCACGCCGCAGCCGTCGCCTTGTTCGAGGTGGTCTATCTCTAACGAGGGGGAAGAAATTATGAGAGCAATATGGGTAATGACGATCCTCATGGGCCTTTTCGGGGTAGCGTCGGTCTATGGAGCCGACGACTTGAAGGCATTTCCTCCTGCTGAGGGTGGGATGGTTCGATATGTGCTGCGGCTTCCGTCGCAGGAGGATGAGTCTCTGCTTAAGGTGGAGCTACTGGTCGGCCAGATTGTGCATACTGACGCCAAGAATCGCTATTTCCTCGGAGGAAAGATCCAGCAGCAGACGATCAGGGGTTTTGGCTACACCTGTTACAAAGTCAGCAAGATCGGGCCGATGGCGGGCACCTTGATGGCCGTAAACCCCGACGAGCCGAAAGTCGACCGCTTCATCACGTTGGGAGGCGAACCCTATCTCATTCGCTATAACAGCAAGCTGCCGGTCGTGATTTACGTGCCGAACGGTGCGGAGGTACGATATCGGATTTGGAGAACCGGAGCTGAAATGAAAACCATGGAGAAGGGTTAAGTATGGGGATGCTGGAAATAATTATTTTTAGACTATAACTTTAGTCGAGATGTTCATCCTGAAAGACGCGAGTTCCCATTCTTTGAAGCTATATAACATGACATTCGGTATTGACTCTGTTTAAGTACACCATGGCTACATTTTCGGAACAATTGCGAATAATATGCGTGTGCTCTCAAAATAGCGTGATAGGTCAGCTGTCCTCGCAACGTAGCATATCTTTTCTTTCAGAAAATACCGCGTAGTGCGCCGAGCGAGCAAGTTTATTCGCATCCTGTAACAATTATGGTTGCAATTCTTAGGACTCCAACACTTCATCCCAAACTTGCTCTTACTTGTGACCATTGATATGATGAAAAATCAATATCCAAATGAAAACAGGTAGAAGAAGTTTATGCGTAATTGGATAATGATAATAATACTGTTCTTTGTGATTTTACTGCAAAACAGCTTCGTCTATGGAGCCGATGAAGTCGATTTGCCTTTTTGGGCTGGGAAAGGCGCTAAGACTGACAAGAGAGTTCTAATAATAAAGCCGCATTGTTGCTGTAGTGGTGACATTGCAATTGCACGATTATCTTGGCTCCCTTTGCCTGGAGAAAAAGATCCCCTGGAGCCTGAATTGGTATTGGAGTTAGACGAAAGCGGCGGAGTATTGCAAAGGTGGCCTTTACCTGTTGATATGAGAATATTGGCAATAGACGGAGACCGGATACTTGTTCCAATTGCACCTAGGTCCGGTTCCAAGTCGACGATTGCAATATTTATTTCTTCTCAAGGCGAAGTATTAAAAACTGCTGTACCAAATGGCTTGGCCGAACCCTTTATCTATCAATGTCCTGACCTTCCGGACTTTGGCTGCTCAGCGTATGTTCGATGCTGGTCGTTCCGTGACTTATCGAGTGGAAAGATTCGTCGACTAGCCTATCAGGGGCCTTGTACGTAAAAGCTTAAATTGATCTGAGAAAAGACGTCTTACTGCAAACGTTAGTTGATGTTGCCGCGAGAATCCGTCAACAGTTCCATTTATTCGATCACTAAAAGTCTTTTGTAAATAATGATTTTTCCCTGAAGGTTTGGGCGTGGTTTTGGTCTGGAGGTAACCTATGCTATCCCGTGCATCGAATATCTTGTTGGTTGCCGTACTTTTTTTTACCGGGCCGGTATGGGCGGAGGATAGTATGGTGATTTCGGATTTCTCGCGCGGACTCAATGCTGACGGTGTTCCCGCCGGCTGGCAATTCAGGGAAAAATTCAGCAAGGCAGATTTCACTATCGCAAGGAACGGCGATATCTCAACCTCTGCTCAGGCAGAAACCAATGCGCCCAAGGCTCAGTGGTCGTTTTCGATCACCCCCTATCTTTGGCTGCCGAATGTCAACGGTACCCTGAAGTACAACATTCCGCCAGGGGCCGGAGGAAGCCCGGATGTCGAGGTCGGTCCGAACAGCTACCTCGAGAATCTCCAGGCCCTCCTCATGATCTCGGGCGAGGCTCGCAAGGACCGATGGTCGGTGTTCACCGATCTCATCTATCTGGACTTCGCCGACCAGGATAGTTCGGTCCAGACGATCAATTTCGGCGGCAATCTCGTGAGCTCCAGCGCGAACATCGCGACCAGCTCGTCGTTTCGAGGTATTGCCTGGACGCTCGCCGCAGGCTATGCCATCGATACCGGCACGGACGTGATGCTGGATGTATTCGGCGGGCTGCGCTACTTCGAGATTTCAGCCTCTTCAGACTGGCAGCTTGTGACGTCGGTCACCGGGCCGGGGGGAGTGCAGACTTTCCCGAGTACCGGCGGGGTCTCTCAGAGCATGAACCTCTTGGACGGGATTGCCGGCGTCCGTGGGCGCGTTCCCATTGGCAGCAACTGGTCGATCCCATACTACCTCGACGTCGGCACAGGGTCTTCGAACCTGACGTGGCAGTGGCTGCTCGGCGTCAGCTATTCGTTCAGATGGGGCGGGTTGACCCTCGCCTACCGTGATCTTTTCTACGATCAAAAGGACGATAGATTTCTTCAGGATCTGCGCTTCAGCGGCCCGACGTTCGGCGTAACGTTCCGCTTTTGATCAAATATGATTTCTTGGAGTAGGTGTGACGCACCGGGAGGCCGCGGAGCACTGCTAGATTGCTTTTTAGCAGGCTTTTGATAGGGATCCAGGGACTGGAAGTTAATAATTTTGAGTCATTACTTTCCACCTGATGTACATCCTGAGCTGAACAGCGGTTGTTTTAGGAAATTGTTCTTTTCATGGTGAGTCTTGAGTTTATTGCCTGAAACTTTCTGCACTAAAATACCTGAATAGCATCCCATTTATTATCAGCACTTCTTTATGATATTTGCTATATTTTAAGCACTTAGTTCGAAGGACCCCCTCGTCATAGATCCGATTGGCAAAGTGGACCTTATTGTGAAGGAAGCTCGAGAAAGCAAAGCTGGTTCAATAGGTAGTATCTAAAAAAAAAGAGAACATGAAAATCGGTATTAGTCTGGTCGTGTTCTTTATCATTGCATTGATGGGGGATTGTTCTATTTGGTCATCAATTTAACATTTTTTAACGCTATGCCGACTTTTTCTAATAGCCCCGCATTACTGATACGGGGGCCAACTGCAATTGATGTCGCAATGAATGGGCGTATCCATTAAGTTTATAAGGAGGAAAATCATGAAGAAAGCCTTATGGATTATTTTGCTGACAATAGTTTTTCTGAGTGGGTGCACTACCGTGAAACAGATACAGACATACACACCTGATGGGCAACTTGTCTATTACATCTCTTGTTCCGATTATTCCTTGGGTGATTGCTATATAAGAGCCGGAGAGATTTGCGGTGCTAAGGGTTATACTATTTTTAACTTTCCCAGGGATAACTCCAACAACCTTGTAATCAAGTGCAAGCCCTAACTACTAGAATGAGTGTAATTTTCGTTTCCACCGCAGTGGTAGATAAAAAAAGAGAACGCACCTTCTCTCGACTCTCCCGCGCACTAAAAGAGCCATTCAAACGGGTTGTAAAGGAGGTGGTTCCGCAGTATTTTGAGATCGCGCTGCCTTTGTCTCACTTTTCGACATCGCACATGTCGTTGTCGCCGAACTGGCAGTCGTCAGGCAGGACGGTTTGCTCGCCATGACCCTTGATAGCCTTCTTCACGGCCTGCAACGCGCCCGGTTCCGGGTGAGGAATCTCAGGGACGGCAGCATCGATCTCAAGGGGTGCTTCCAGCTCATCCCTGAATGCTCTGACTTCGTAGGCTTCGGTAAGCGTTTCCCGGCTGGATCTCGTCACTGTTTTTTTTGCGAGCCGTTTCATGCTCATCGCCTCCTTCAATGAATACTTTTATTATAGCACCATGCGCATAACATTAGTGATAAAATGAAAAATGTCTAATGTAACTGGAATCGAATTACGGTGGTAGATTGATATGATTGAGATTGAATTCACGGCTTCGGCATGATCCAGCAACTGGCAGACGGCGTAAAACACCGTCTGCCGTTCTATACCTTCCTTACACCTTTAGCACGCCTCCTAATTTTTTGGATATCTCGGCGGATAAGGTGCATATGCGTCCTCATCCCAGAGCCGGTTTCCGAGTTCCCGATTGCACGGTAAAATGCCTTTCCTGCATAAGACATCGCGCCATTCATATTTGACAAGGGTCTTCTGGATAGGGTTTCGCTCTGGCTCAAACTGCACGGTTATGACCGGCGAGTATTGGGAATCGCCGAACCCGGTGCCCGCGCTCTCTTTGGCCAATGCCCGGTCAGCGCTCTTCGGTGCTATACCCGCTGACGGGGCCGCAGGAGCCGCCTGATTTTCCTGTTTTTTCTCCTGGAGTGGACGCGGCAGCTCCTTCTCACGAAAGACCGCCATGGCAATAACGCCCATTGCCGACGTGTCAGCGAAAGTCCTGACGCTGTACGAATCTGCCGCGTCAGTAAAATAGAAACGATGCACCTCGTCTTGGCTTGTTCTCCATCCGTCGTACCGCACCGTTTCATAAGCATGCACGATGTACATGGACTCGGCGTTTCCGAGATCGGAGCGTTTTCCGGTGATGATGTTTCTTCCATCCACGGCTATGACTACGCCCACCCGCTCAGGCGTTCGGTTCGTTATGACGATCCCGTAGTTCTCTCCTGTTCGCGCCTCGAGATACTGCTTGCTTACGTGCGTACTACCTGTCCAGAAGTCCTTGTGGGGGATGGCTTGAAATATAGTCCCCCTGTCTGAAACCACCTCGATACCGACCTCCCCAGGGAGGGGCGGCCTGCCGGAAGAAAATGCCGGCGCTGCTCCAATTGATGCTATTATGACCGCGAGTAGTGCAACTATGGTGCGTTTCATGGTCTTTCTCCTTTCTCCTCGGCTATCTCATTTGTCCGAGCTTAGATCATTAGACACGGAAAGAGGGCATTTTGTTCCCGCAGAGGATATCGCAGCAAGAAAAGGATAAAACAGACTGTTTCTTGGCTTATCAAGACTTAGAATGAGATATTAGCAGACGAAACATATGATACGTACTTCGTCCTGAACTGCGCAACAGTTGCGGATGTTCGTTCAGCATGACGGACGTTTTACAAAATGTAATCAAAATCACAGATTAAAAGAGGGATGTCTTTTATACTCCAATTTGTGCGGCTTCGATCGCTCTCGCCGTCGTTTATCACATTCAGGATATTCACAATTAATAATTCTGACGGAGTCACATCTTCTCATGTACAAACTGATAGATTACCTCATAGAACTGCTTCAGAGCGTGAAGAATATGGACAGGGTTAAGCTTGCTAGAGAGCTTAAGGAAATTGTATTTCATGTAAATAGGCAGGTGTTCAGCCAGATACCGGGTGTCAGCGCTATTGCAGGGCTTTTGGTCGGATCGTGGGTAGCCTCAACCTTTACTAACTCACCAATCAAGGGTTATCTATCTTCCTGGGGTCTGATGAAGGGCGGAACCCATGTGGTCAGTCTCGCGACCTACAGATTTCTTTCTGTGTTTTTACCCATTCTTGTTACTGCTATTACAGCCTATGTAGTCCAAAAGGCCTTGAAAACATACCGTGAAAAGCAGTTAAAAAGAAACATGGCTCATGTAGCGCAATTAGGGCAAGACGTTCTATCTGAATTGTGTGACAAAATGCGCATTCTTGATAAAGCCAAAGAGGCAGAGCTTATCTCAGATAGCGAATATGAAACTAAGACTGCAAATCTATACCAATCATATTCGAGATCTTACCATTCCACGATCGAGGCAATAATTTTCAAGAAGCTTGAAAGTTAATGCGAGAGACTCCGTAAACAGATTCTGGAATCCCTGCGGAGACTATACGGTTGATTTTGGCTGGCATTGTTTCTTTCTTTATCTTCGCGGTTGCACCCGAAGATTTCATTGCGAAGTTTAAAAAACAATTAAGGAGGTCAAGAATGAAAAGATTCGCACTGATTGCGCTCGCGGCCTTAATAGTATGCAACATAACGGCCACGGCATTTGGTAAATCCGCGGGATCATCGTCCTCGGAGGGTGTGGAAGTAGACGGCTCAATCGCCGTGGCATCGGCACCGGCATCGGGTTTCAATGATGGGATTGGCGTTACATTCGGCTTCGGAACGATGCTCCCCCAGATCAACAAGGACCTTCAGGGCAGAATTGAGTTCTCCTATTATGAGTGGAGCGCTACCGAGTTCGGCACTGATGTGACCTACAAACGTGTACCAGTTGATATAGGCGCACGGTTCTTTCTCCCGACCCAAAGCGGCAACCTGAAGGTTTTTGTACAGGGAATGCTGGAAGTAAGCTTTGATACAGTGGAAGTGTCGAACTTCCCGTTCCCCGGCACAGCTTCGGAGAGCGAGACTCATTTGGGTCTCGTCCCCGGTGCAGGAATAGAGCTGAAGTTTAGTCCGAGTTTGAGCTTTGTCGCCGATGCGAGGTGGCACCTCATAACCGACGACTACTTAACGCTGCAAGCCGGTTTGGCGTATCATTTCTAAGGAGCTACATCGTTTTGCGCCCGAGGCGAATAAGTATTTTATAAAAAAAAGACCCGGATATTCCTCCGGGTCTTTTTTATCGCAGCAAAATATTTTTGTGCTCACGCAGTATTAATCGCCTCCTGGCGTTGTTTGTACTACTTTTGATGTTTCGATAGATTTAGACACGAGCGATTTCATATTATAACATTACATATCAGGAGTATCCGCTCGCATTCTCGTTCCCCGCGCTACTTATCGCTATTTTTTGCAACAAAAAACATGAAAATAACCCATTATTTACCATCGCTTCCTCTTGGTCCCTGCTATATTTTAATTAAACATTGGGCGTGGTTACGGGAAAGTAGAGTTATAAGTGGAATCAGGGTGATAGAGGCAATATTAGCATACTTGCAAGCTGTCCAAGATTCCCCGATCGGCTATTCAATCCACATGTAGCAGAGGGCGCTTATAAGTGCTTTAAAATGTGTGCAAGACCTGCGGATCTACACAGAATAGCGCTTAAGAATAGCGGAGCTTAAAAGTGTTCAAGAATAGGTTTTCCCGAATCTTCATAGTTATTTGGGCATTCCTTGCCCTTGATTCCTGTGCGAGTACGAAATTACCGCCCATCGGTTCCGAAAAGGCCTTCCAGCCAGAAGGGGATGAAAAGCAGCTATGGAAAGACAGTGAACGGCTTGAACACGCCTATGAGAAAAGCGGGCTATTATATAAGGACCAGGAACTCGAAGATTACCTCAACCTTCTTGCGGATAAACTCGTCGGCCAAGCAGTTATGGATAGCGGCGCGAGACCACGAATCAAGGTGGTCAAGAATCCCTTGCTTAATGCATTTGCCCTGCCCAATGGAGTGGTTTTCATTCATTCGGGAATGCTGGCGAGAATGGACAACGAGGCGGAACTGTCAACAGTGCTCGGCCACGAGCTCACTCATTTCACCCATCGTCATTCAGTGAAGGAGATGCGAAGCAAAAAGAACAAAGAGGCGTTATCGAGTGCCCTGCAGATAGCGATTGTCGTTCCGGCGGCTGCTATTGGAGTCGGGCAGCCAGTGGGAGAGCTTACCGGCCAGATCGGCGATCTCTGGGCGTTGTCCTCTGTCCGTGGATATTCGAGGGAACTCGAGACCGAGGCCGATGAGAATGGGCTCAGAATGATGATTCAAACTGGGTATGATCCTAAGGAGTCTCCGAAGGTCTTCGAGCTTCTTCAGCAAGACCTGGATGAGCGCAAAGTCAAGGAGCCTTTTTTCTTCGGGACTCACCCTCTGCTCCAGATGCGAATCGATAATTACAAGAGGCTCATAAGTTCCGAATATGCTGCGCAGGCAAAGGAGGCGGGGAGAAAAGTAAATGCAGATGAGTTTCAGCGAAAGATACTGGGGGTCTTGCTCGAAAACGCGGCCTTGGATCTGCAAATAGGGCGTTCCAATACTGCTCAGGCAGCGATTGAAAAACATCTCAGGTATAAACCTAATAATCCCCGGGCCTATTTTCTTTTAGGCGAAGTATACCGGGAAGAATCTGATACAGCACGAGCAAGCATAGCCTACCAGGAAGCTATCAAGCTGGATGAGCAGTATGCCGAGCCTCACCGTGAAATGGGCCTCATATACCATGCGCAAAATCGGAAGAAAGAGGCCCGCATTGAGTTGGAAAGATACCTCGCCTTGAACCCTGGAGCTGTGGATGGCCCCATAATCAAAGGGTACCTCTTGGATCTAGAAAAGCCGTAAAGGATGTCTTCAAACGGAAACTGCTTCGGAGACCAGAACAATAGAGTATGTTCCTGAAAGGGGGTACACAATGATACGGCTGCGATTGATTTCGATCGTCGTTATTATCTTGATCAGCAGTGGCTGCCCAAAAACGGTCCCATATAATCCCTTTAAGATAACACAGGAGGAATTTTACAGTAAGATCAAGACCATCGCCTTGGCGCCTGTTGAGGTGCCAGGGGACTTGGAAAATAAGGAACAGTTGAAAACAAAATTCGAAGGTCTTGTTGATTCCAAATTGCACGAAGCAGGATTTGTAGTAATCCCATCGCGTGAATACGGCGAAACGTGGGAGCGAATGACGAAACAGATGGGCGGCTATTTTGACGCTGTCACTGGTAAACGGGATGAGTCAAAATTCAAGGCGGTGAAAGAATACACTCTTCGAGAGCTGCGGACAAAATTCAACGCCGACGCGGTGCTCTACTCGGGCGTACGAGTTGTCACGGCGCCATTTTCCCGCGACACAGCATCATGGCATGAAACCTCAGAAGCCCTCTCATCCGGAT
>Ga0187779_10001687_pt1 | contig 13769 bp, 11 predicted proteins | sample 1015_Q2_SP10_10__FD_132435 | JGI IMG/M metagenome (GOLD analysis project Ga0187779, IMG submission 132435) | Tropical peat soil microbial communities from peatlands in Department of Meta, Colombia - 1015_Q2_SP10_10_MG | ecosystem: Environmental > Terrestrial > Soil > Wetlands > Peat | place... | reverse complement strand
TCCCGGCGCTGTTTTCTCCGGTTCGATTGACGGCCATCTGCGCGCCTACACCGCCGACGATGGCAAGATTGTCTGGGATTTCGACACCGCGCGTTCCTTTGATTCAGTGAACGGCGTGCCAGTCCAAGGCGGATCGCTCGACGTCGGTGGTCCGGTTATCGCCGACGGACGGATTGCCGTCGTCTCCGGCTATCCCGGCTTCGGTGCCATGCCGGGCAACGCCCTGCTGGTCTTCGCGCTACCCTAGCGGAAAAGGCCTAGCTCGAACCCTCGCTGAGAAAGGCGATCTTGATTCTGTGGGCCTTGAGTGGTGTGGTGAGACGGAAAAGGAACACAGGACAGCCGAAGAATCTAGCGGCCGGAGAAAGGTTAAGGTAAGATGACACAAGTTTCAGGAGATTGCTTTGGCGCTGACTCATGAGGGGACTGTGAGCGGAGTGAAAACGCTCGTTCGCGTTCGACCGCGGGGGTTTTGCGCGGGGGTTGTGCGTGCCGTGGACATCGTCGAGCTTGCGCTGGAAGCGTACGGAAGTCCGGTCTATGTCCACCATGAGATTGTGCATAACCGCTACGTGGTCGATCAGTTGCGGCGGCGTGGCGCAATCTTTGTCGAAACGCTTGAGGATGTGCCGGTGGGCGCCGTGCTGGTTTTCAGCGCTCACGGCGTGCCTCCGCGAGTTCGCACCGAGGCGAAGGAGCGCCAGCTGAGAGTGATCGACGCGACGTGTCCGCTGGTCACGAAGGTGCATCTGGAGGCGTTGAAATTTGCTCGGGAAGGCCGCACGCTCGTCCTTATCGGCCACCGGGATCACCAAGAGATTGTAGGTACGTCGGGAGAGGCGCCGGACCGGACCGTCGTGGTTGGCAGCGTCGAAGAGGTCGATCAACTGCAAGTGCCGAATCCGGAGCGACTGGCGTTTCTCACGCAAACTACTCTGTCTCTCTACGACACGCAGGAAATCGTTGCGCGCCTGCGCGAGCGCTTTCCGTCGATTGCCGGGCCTGCGTCGGACGATATTTGCTACGCCACGCAGAACCGTCAGGAAGCGGTCGAAGCGCTGGCGCGCGAAGTAGAACTCATTCTTGTGGTCGGCTCGGCGAACAGCTCGAATTCGAATCGTCTGGTGGAGGTGGCGCAGCGCGTGGGCGTGGCCGCGCGGCTGATTGAAGACGCCAACGACATTGACGAAGCGTCGCTGGAGGGCGTAAAGTCCATCGGTCTCACGGCGGGCGCGTCCGCTCCGGAAGTGCTGGTTGAACAAGTAAGCCAGCGCCTTTCGGCATTCGGATTCACGAATCATCGCGATCTGGAACTGATTCGCGAGGACGTACGGTTCACCCTTCCCGCGGAACTTGCCGCCCGGTTGGGTCGGGCCGCAAATTAGGGTTCAGCCGACCCTAGCCCCGGGGCACCAATTCAACTGCAAGGAGATTACCCGTGGCGGTCAAAATCGTCCGCCAGCCGAACAAGATCGCCCTGTTGGGCTCACCCACGAGTGCAGCCGCGATGTCTCTGGGGCACGAAGGGGCTCCTACGGCGCTCCGAAAGGCAGGTCTCGCCGATCGTCTGGCCTCGATGGGTTATCAGGTCACGGATATGGGGGACGATTCCCCGCAAGTCTACCAGCCAGATGAGGAGAGCCCGCGCGCCCGCAACATCCCTCGCGTGATTGCCGCGCTCGAAGCCCTGAAGCCGCGTGTTGAGCAAGCTGTCAAATCGGGCGCGCTCCCCTTGGTTCTGAGCGGTGACCGTTCGATGATCCTGGCGACGCTTGCCGCTGTCCGGCGCTATTTTCGCCATGTCGGTCTGGTTTACTTTGGTCGGGAGCCGGGTCTGCTCACCCCGGCGACCACTTCTTCCGGCTGCGTGGACGGGATGGTGGTTTCGCACGTGGTTGGACGCGGTGCGGCAGAGCTAGTGCGATTCTGGAGCGAACCCCCGCTGGTTCGCGAGCCGGACTTGGCCCTGTTTGGCATCGCGCGGCTCGACCCGGCCGAGGAGGAAGTGCTCAGCCGAACACCGCTCCGGCGCTACCTGGCTGCGGAAGTTCACCGTCGAGGAGCAGCGGCGGCCGCAGAGGCGGCCATGGACGGGATTCATGCCGGAGGACATGAATTCGTTTTGCATTTCGACGTGCATGTCATTGCGGGTTTCCAGGCCACCGACGAAGCCGGTACCGAAGGGTTGTCGCTTGACGAAGTGCGAGACGCGCTGGGCGTGTTTCTGAAGCAAAAGCACCTCGCTGCCATCGACGTAGCAGCCTATAACCCGGCCAAAGACGGGGACGGCTCCGGAGCCAAGCTCCTTGTCGAATTGCTTGTGACTGTTTTCAAAGAGCGGCTTCATGTGTTGCACGAAGAGGTCCCGATGGCGGCACAGCCATCCTCTGTTTCGGCGACCGAAGAGGAAGAAAAGGGCGAGGCCGAGCCTAGGACTCCCTCGCCCGGCGAGGCCTGGTCATCGGATTCCGTTGAGGAGACGTCGGAATCTGCTCCAGGGTCGAGCGACACGGGGGGCAAGAGCGAAGAGTCGCCGGGCCCAAGCGGCCGTTCCGATGATCCCCATTAGTGCAGTTCCTGCTCCGGGCCCACGCGCGTGAATCGGCCAACAAATCCTCCCGAGATCGTTATCTTTGACGTCGACGGCGTGCTTGTGGACGTGCGCGGATCGTTTCATAAAACGGTGCTCGAGACCGTCCGCTTCTTTACCGGCAAGCGTGTGACCCACAACGAATTCCAACGCTGGAAAAGCCAGCCAGGATTCAATGACGATTGGAAGCTGTCGACCGCCTGGATACAGTCGCTGGGGGGAAGCCAAGGCTACGAGGAAGTAAAGAACAAGTTCGTCGAGCTCTACTGGGGCAAGAACGGCAAACGCGGCAACGTCATGGGCGAGAAGTGGCTCTTGCCTCGAGCGAATCTGGCCCGACTGGCCGCGCGGGCAGAACTCGCCCTGTTTACCGGCCGCGTCAGGCAAGAAACCGACTACACGCTCGAGCGATGTCGTGTACGCAAGTATTTTCGACACATCGTGACAGTGGAAGATGTCACCCGCCCCAAGCCAGACCCGCAGGGCTTGCTCCAGATTCTGGGAGTTCGCAATCCGTCGAAGGCCATCTATCTCGGCGACAACATCGATGACGCGGCCGCGGCCCAGGCTGCCGGGATTACCTTCCTGGGAGTGCTCCCGCGCAATAGCGAGGCACGGCGAACCCGCGGCGAGCAGCTGGTCCGGTTCGGAGCCATAGCGTTACTGGACAACGTGCGGGAGCTAGAGGCTTGGCTCCGTCGCTTTACGCCAAACGCGCGCCGGGACCTTGGTACCAGCAGGCGTAACTCCTTCCGTTAGTGGCAAACAGGACACCAGTACCATTGCCGGATCGTAGCCCCACCCCCTATATCTGGAACTGACGGACTTACCCGTCTAGACCGATATGACCGAGAGTGCCAATACGAGGGCGGCCGCCGCCCGCGGTTTTGTCCGCAGCCTCAATATTCTTCTGAAGTTTGCGCGGATGTACGACTTCGGTCATCCACGGACGGCCAGGCAATATGAGACGGCCTGGACGGAACTGAGGACCGCACTGGGATCGGATGACGAGGCGGGCATGCTGCTCGCCGTTTCAGGCGATAATCTCCTGTTAGACGGTACCCCTTTGGAGTCAGCCGCAGCGGAGAAGAGCTTTGCCCGAATGCTCTCCTCGGCTGGTATTGCAAGCATCCACTTTTCGCCCAAAATCACGCAACAAAGCCTCGCGCGGTTCGTGCGCGGTTTCCCGACGGGTTCGGGATCGAAACCCGTACAGCTTGCCGAGCAATTGAAGGCCGCCCTGCAGGGCGACCCACACATTCACGTTAACGAGGTTTGCTTCGTGCCGGCTGATTCGGCAGTCGCAAAAACGACCGTGGCGGCGCAAATCGCTGCACGAACGCTCGGAATGAACTCCGAGCAGACCGACCAACTGCTCAACGATCCTGAGAAACTGCTGCAGCTGCTGGTAGCCGCGGACGGCGCAAAGAGTGGCGCTGGGCCGGGGCGTGGCCCAGGCGACGGACCTGGCAAAGGCCCCGGACTCGGTCCGGGATTGGGCCCGGGACCTGGAGGCGCAGTCGGGAGCTCCTACTCAGGAGAAGGTCACCGTCTTGGCTTAGACTCGGGCAACACCCCCGTGAGTTCTTCCGGAGGAATGTACTCCGGCGGCGCGGGAGAAGGGTCGACGGCCTCGATCCAGGCAGGTACGGGAAGTCCATGGAATATTGTGGGCGGAGGCGGCGGTACACCGATTGATCCAAACGCTGGCGGATTCTGGCTTTCCAAGGATGCCAGCGAGGGAACGGCGACTCCCGGCGAAAGCAAAGGCAGCACGGTCGAAGGTCCCGTGTCGGCTGCTGGCGGATCGAGTGCATGGAATATCGTTGGCGGCGGTGGCAACGGGCCGCTGATCGATCCCAATGTGGGAGGGTTCTGGTTTTCGAAAGAAGGAGCGAATGGGCCGTTCGTTCCCGTGGGACGGGGCAAAGAAATGGGTGGTGGATCGGAAAACGCGAGTGGCGACGCGGGCGCTGGCACCGGCGCGCCACCGGGAGGTAGGTTCACCGGCCGCGCCGAGTCGGGCGGACCTCCGACACGATGGACAAGCGCCTCGGCGGGAATTCGCACAGGTCGAGCGGCGCGAGGCGGGGCGGGCTCGATGGCCGTTGAGACCGGACTGATGACGCTGCAGGAAGACGAGCTACAAGGAATCATGCAAGTGCTCGCGCAGATCGCCCGAACCAACGAGGCGGGAAAAGAAAAGCTCGACCCAAGCTCGTTTCAATCACGACTCTCTACACTTCCGCGGCGCGCACGATTCACGGTCAGCCAGGCCCTTTCGGCATTGGCAGCACAGGCACCCTCCAGTGCTTCCGACAAACCAACCTTGTTGAAGCTGGCCGAGCACATCGCAATTCGGTTCGCCCTGGAAAGCTACGACCGCGGTGACGTCCAGGTCAATGCGGTGCGTCAAGTACTCAACGACATGAACGCGGAGCTCGACGGCCTCCGCAAGATTCTCGGAGTTTACGAAGAGAAGATGTCACGAGCAGGAATTCACGTGCAGTCGCCCGTCGAGATGCTCGCGCAAGAGTTCTGGGGGCAGGTGAATGAGGAGAAGAAGAAAGCGGTCATCGAGTCGCCGGACGCTTGGTGCGTTCCGCCGATGCGGCTGCGTGAGTATTTGGAGACGCTGACTTCGCGCGGAGAAACTGCGGCTGTCGAAAAAGTCCTGACAAACTACGCCAGCTGCATCCAGGGGAAAGAAGCGGAGGGGCGGCGGCAGACGGCCTTGGGTCTGGCCGAGCTAGCGGGATTCTATGCCAAGGCCGAGGAAAAGCTTTTCACCGATACGATTCACCTGGTAGGGACGCAACTGGCCCAAGAGAAAGATTCGCAGCTACAGAGTTTGCTTGGCGCCGCGTTCGTCCGTCTCTCACAGGAGGCTGCCCAAGCGCGTTCCTATCCGGGACTACAGAAGTCGGTGGCGCTGTTGGACCAGCTTGAAGTCGAGCGGCCGGGTGCCGGGAAGAGTCTGCGTCCTAGAATCAACGTAGAAAACCGGCTGCCCGAGTTTATCGATGAGGCGCTCAAGGCCGGCAGCGTGCCATCGGGACTGGGCGAGTTGCTATCGCGGATGCCAGAGCATGCAGCCGAGCAGATCGCCGGGAAATTCAGCCGCGTCGGATTCCGGGAGGATTGCGAGCTCCTGATCTCGATGATGGATCGGCTCGGCCCGGAGGGCCTGGAGCGCCTGCGGAAGCAGCTTCAACAGGGAGCTCCGAGCGAGGCGATCGACACGGTGGGAATCTTGGCCCGCATCGACTTGGATATGCTCGAACGCGTGCTGCCGGATCGTATGCGCGACTGGAAACGCGCGGCGCACGACCGGGTCGTCCGGCAACTTGCGGCCAGCGGAGCGGCCGAACGCGGACGGCTGCTTCTAGAGCTATTCGATGCCCTCGACACGCTGATACGCCCCCTGGCGGTGGATGAGATTGGGATGAGTGGCGAGAAGACGGCCGATATGCGCTTGCTGCGTATCGCCGAGGGGGACTTGCCCAAGGGATCGACCGAGTACCTGAGGCTGAAAGCGATTGAGGCGCTCGGCCGGTTGCGCACGGCAGGCGCCGAGGCGATTCTGCGCAGGGTGGCAGAAGCGAGAAAGACGTTCCGGTGGGCAAATCCCTCAGAGCTCCGCATTGTGGCCGCGCAGGCACTTGAAAAGATCGACCCGGAGTGGATGCGCGACTTCGTTCCCCGAAGCGGACTCAATATCGCCGAATTCTCAATCGAGCTTCTCGACAGCGATCCAACCTCCTCAGCGCTCCGACAGCGGCGTTATCCCCGACTGCGGCTGGAACGCCCGGTGCCGGCGACGACGATGAACCTGAAGGACAATTGCCACGTGGATATTGCGGAAATGGGGCTGGGCGGGGGCGTCGCCGTCTGCGAGCAGCGTCTCTATCCGGGTAATATGATTGAGTTGAGACTCAACGCCGCACAGAAGACAATCAAGGCTCAGACCATCGTGCGCGACGCGAATACGCAGGCACGCGCCTTTGAAGTGGTGGAGATGGACATCGAGGAGCGCGCCAAGCTGAGGAAGCTGCTCGTGCAACTGGGCAGCATACAAAAACAGTCCACAGCGAAGGAACGAAACAGGCACGGCGGCCGGACCATTCTCATCTCCAGCTGATTCATTCCCAACAAATCGGATCCGGGGCCCGCACCAGCAGAAGCAGCATGCGTCAGCCGCGCCGCTTCTTCGTCTGCTCTGCGTGAATCCGTTTAGCCAGTAAAGCCTTGGCCCGCTCCAGTTCAGCGCGCCGTGAGGCGCTCAGCCCGCGCCCCGCGCGGTTAATGAAAAATGTAAGCATCCGCATTCCCGAGCCAGGACCTTTGGGCGACACCTTCTTCGAAGCTAGGGCCTTCGCAATCACGGGAGCGCTCTTCGTAAATAGCCCCGGTGGCGGGTGGGTCGAGTCGGTGTGGACTTTCGCGACCCATCGGATCTTGCCTGACGATCTTTTTCGCGCAGCCATGGAAGCTCCGCAGTTTGAGGACGCTTGGCGGGCGTCCCTTCGCTAAGCCGTTTTTCGCAGACCTTCGCTCGTGAGCGAGCCACTCACATCGGTGGAGTGCACGCGACGGTAGAATCGCCGGTCGCAGATCTCGCAACGATAGGGGCGAATCCTGAGGGCAGTCAAGAAGTAGCGTTCGATGAACCCACGCCGGTGGGAGCGCGACACGTGGTGACTTCGGCACGAAGGGCAGACTCTTTGAGAGGACATCGATCAAACCTGGGTAGGCCCAAACACTATTAGCCACTTGCCCGTGAAATTCGACAATACAGGATTTGCTGTAGCGACGCGTCTTGAAGCTTCACCACCCTCGTCCGGTTTTGAGAGAATGTGGCTGCTTCCGCGACCCGTTTGACGATGGCGACAGTGGTCGCGGCCAGCAAGAGGGATTGGTCGAGACCGGAACGCCATGACGGTCGTTCGCAAGCCGATAGCAGCGGTCAAGGTGCCGTTCCGGGTTTCGCCCATGCTGGCAAGCCTGGTCGACGAGCCTTTTTGGAGGGATCACTGGGTCTTTGAAGAAAAATATGACGGCGTGCGTATCCTCGCTTACAAGGAGGGACCCCACGTGTCGCTGATCTCAAGAAATGCCATCGACCGGACCTCGCGGTATCCTGAAATTGCGGTTGCCCTAAGCAAGCTGCGAGCCGAGACGCTTGCCCTGGACGGTGAAATCGTTGTCTTTGATTCGCGCGGAATCTCTCGCTTTCAACTGTTGCAGCAAGGCCGAGGCCGTCCGCAATATGTGCTCTTCGATTGTCTGTATCGAAACGGCGAGGATTTTCGCGGCGAACCCCTCTCCGTGAGGCGGGCGGCGCTGGAGCGGTTGGTGAAGCCGTCGGATGTGGTGCTCTTGGGGAGGCGATTGGCCAGCGACGGACAGAAGGCGTTTCGAATCGCATCACGCCGAGGGTTGGAGGGGATCATTGCGAAGAATCTCCGCTCCCGTTATATAGAGGGCAGGTCGCTTGAATGGCTCAAGGTGAAGGTGCACCAGGAAGACGAATTTGTAATAGGAGGCTTCACCGAGCCCCGCGGCGCGCGGCAGCATTTCGGCGCGTTGTTATTGGGTGTTTACACCGACGGCGGTCGTCTGCGTTATGTGGGCAAGGTCGGGACAGGTTTCGATGAAAAGGTACTGCGCTCGCTGCATCGAAAGCTTCAAGAACTGATCCAGACGAAGTCTCCCTTTTCATCGGATCCCCAGGAGCGGGGCACGACCTTCGTGGCGCCCAAACTGGTGGCGCAAATCTCCTACGCGGAATGGACCGAAGAAGGAAAGCTGCGTCACCCGGTTTATTTGGGACTCCGAGAGGATAAAACCGCGAACGAAGTTGTATGGCGGAAGAGCTAAATGGCGAAAAACTCAAGATCCGCACCGGTGAGAGTCTCCAATCCCGACAAGGTGTTTTGGCCGGAAGAGGGCTACACGAAGCTCGACCTCGTGAACTTCTATCGGGACGTTTTCCCGTCGCTTGAGCCTTACGTGAACGATCGCATTTTAACCCTCGAACGTTGCCCCAACGGCATGCTCGGTACCTGCTTCTATCAAAAGGAGATACCGGCAGGTATGCCCCCGAATACCCCCACAAAGACAATCTCCAGTGAAAGTGCCGGCAAGGAGATTCACTATGTCGTGGGCGGCGCGCTCGTCACGCAACTCGCTCTGGCCAATCTGGCTTGCATCCCAGTCCATGTCTTCGGGAGCCGCGCCAAAACGTTTCCCCGGCCCGATTGGGTGTGCTTTGACCTTGATCCGGAGTCGGGAAAGTTTGCCGATGCTGCAAACGCCAGTCTGCTGCTGAAAGAGGTGCTCGACGCGCTCGAACTGGTTTCCTTTCCCAAGACCTCCGGCAGCCGAGGCATGCACATTTTCATACCAATTCGAGTGGGACCGACCGCCGATGAGGTATTGGATTTCGCCAGGGACTTGGCGCGGCGGCTGGCAGCATCCTATCCGAGGGAATTGACGGTTGAAGGCGCGGTTACGGCTCGTCGCGGCCGCGTCTATCTGGACGTCTTCCGCAACGGTTCTGTTCAAACCGTGGCGAGCCCGTACTCTGTGCGACGTAAGCCGCATGCTCCTGTATCGACGCCGCTGGCTTGGTCAGAGGTGAAGCCTTCGCTGGATCCGGCGCGTTTTAATCTGGGCAATTTCCAGGCTCGCTTGCACAGGACCGACCCCTGGGCGGATTTTTTTGAAAGCCGTCAGACACTGAAAAATGCCCTGTCACGACTGAAGGCGGTGTAGCCGAACCGTCCGACTGCCGGCGATCGGTGCACCGGAAAGGTGGCCAGATGTCTCTCGATCGGTATCGACAGAAGCGCAATTTTCAGGTCTCGCCAGAGCCTCGGGGAGCGGAGCGTGGCGCCGGGGTCTTAGAACCCAAGCGGCAGTTTGTGGTTCAAAAACATCGCGCGACGCAACTGCATTACGATTTTCGGTTGGAATTCAAAGGCGTGCTGCTCTCCTGGGCAGTTCCCAAGGGGCCGTCGCTGGATCCCTCCGTGAAGCGCCTGGCCATGCGGGTGGAGGATCATCCTCTGGAATATGGCGGTTTCGAAGGGGTCATCCCTGAGGGGGAATACGGCGGCGGTACTGTGATGGTTTGGGATCAGGGCGATTGGGTGCCGGAGGTCGCAGATGTCGAGAGAGCACTTGAAAAGGGCGACCTGAAATTCATTCTGCACGGTAAAAAACTGCGCGGTTCTTGGGTCCTGGTTCGCACACGAGGTTACGGTGGCGGCGGCGAAGGAAAGTCCTGGCTTCTGATAAAGCACCGGGACCAATACGCAGCGACGGGAGACATCGTGGCGGAGAAGCCACGGTCCGTGATCAGTCGGCGCTTGCTCGCCCAAATTGCTCGAGACGGGGGCGGGAATGTCGAGAAAGCAGCAACCGGTGATCCGGAAACATCGCGCCCATCACGCGGAAAAGTCCCCCGTGAGAGGCTCCGTGGTCGCGAAAGAGCCTAAGCAAAAAGGAACCTTTGCGCAGATGCAGCCAGCCGGGCTACCCTGCGATTCCGTGATGCGTATAGCTTGAGGAGAAGCCTAGCGAAATGACGCGGCATTCGTGGTCCGTTTTTCTGTTGCCGTTGCTGCTCGTCGTAGCCGCTTTACTCAGCGCGTCGATTTTAGCCAGAACTCCCAAATTTGTTCCTCCGGTTCTCGTGACCGCGAGCGACATTCCCTATCCCCTCGCAACTATCGCCTCGGGGATTGTCACGCTGGCGGTGAATCTGGACGCGGCAGGACAATTGGAGAATGTGCAGGTCTTGCGTGATATACCTTCCCTTACAGACCCGGTGGTGAAGGCTATCAAAATGTGGACGTTCACCCCAGGCCAACTCGACGGCAGCCCCGTCGCATCCAGCATCAATGTAAGTGTTGTCTTCAATCCGGCCGCTCTTCAAAGCCCCAGTTTAAGTATTCCCACTGTCCAACCGGCGCCGTCCAATCCACAAGGATATATGCCTGCTGAGATCTCTGCCGCGTCGTACGCAACGTATCCACCGAATAGCGTTGCGACGGGCGCTGTCGTTCTAAACGTCATCGTTGGCGAGTCGGATCAGGTTCAGAAGGTGACAGCGATTCGAGCCATTCCTTCTCTGACGTCACAAGCCATCGCGGCTGTGAACCGGTGGAGTTTCAACTCGGGCACGTTTCAGGGCAAGGCAATCCATTCGAATCTGATTATCGCTTTCGTCTTTCGCTCCCCTATTGTCTCACCGTAATCACACGGAATTCTTTGCAAGCATTGGCGCCATTGCGCTTGATTCCCGCGGGGGCAGCGCGGTTGTCCACCAGCAGCCTCTTGCGATCGCGAGTCGAAGCAGCTACATTCACCGTGTGAAATACTTCTTCTTCGTCGGGCTTTTTGTAACGGCGGGTTTTGCGCCAACGCGCGCATTCTCGCAGCAAGAGCCCCCACCGTCGCGGGCAGAAACCTCGTACGTGTACGATTGCACGAAACTGCCCTACGTCTCGGCAGGCTGTCCCTCTTACAACGAAATGATTGCCAAAGGAGATAAGGATCTATTCGGCTTAATCAATGGCAGTCATGTGTTCGCGTGTTTTAGGCCGAATGAGGATGTGTTCTTTGTCGCATCGTTGATTGAGCCGTACCCGGGCGAGTACACCGCGCGCTCTGCCACTTCTCCGAATAACCTGCAATCCACGGGGATTTTTTCCTATGCTCGTTTCAAAGATGGCTTTCAGGAGGAGTTCACGACGCTAACCGGCCTTTGGAGAAAGACGAAGCTCATCAATGTCGCGACCTTTTCGGCAAAAGACGACCAGAACGGCACGCACGCCGCGGCAAGCGACACGGAGATATCGTACGATAACTCGTTTCGAGGCTCGAACGACGCACGCACGGTGTACGCGTTGCACATTCGACGTTCTACACTCCGATTCAGTGAGACTTACACAACAGCCGCTGTTGCACCTGCACATAAGGCGGGAAAGGTTCCGACACAGCCTCCGACGAATGCGCCGGCCCAACTCGGCTCGAGCGGTTATTGTGCCGAGTTCAACGCGCACTGAAACTACAGGTAGAGGTCCACGTCCCCCACGCGTTGTTTATTCAACCAGGCTCGCTGATAATGAGAGCCATGACCTCGACCACAGCCTTTGCCAAGGGACCATTTGCCCGAACACCTTAATTCGAACAAAAGCTCGATCGACTCGCCGAAATAGCGGTACGTGCCGGTCTGGGACTTGCACCTGGGCAGGAGCTCGTGATGACCGCCCCGCTGGAAGCGATCCTACTCGCGCGCCAGATTACACAGCATGCCTATCAAGCAGGAGCGGCACTCGTCACGACGTTGTTTTCAGACGAACCGTCGGCGTTGCTTCGTTTTCGCTACGGCCAAAACGTCAGCTTCGATACGGCTCCGTCGTGGCTTTATGACGGCATGGCGCGGGCTTACCGGAGTGGTGCCGCGCGGCTGGCAATCACCGGCAACGATCCGTCGTTGCTCTCGAAGGAGGACCCGGAAAAAGTGAGCCGCGTGAATCGTGCAACCTCGAAGGCGTATCGTCCAGCACTGGAGTTGATTACGCGCCACGAGATCAACTGGACCATCGTCGCCAGCGCTACTCCGGCATGGGCAGCGGCTGTGTTTCCTGACCTCCCGGAAGACGAAGCGCTCTGCAAGCTTTGGAACGCCATCTTCGCGGCGTCGCGTGCTGACCTGCGGGACCCCGTGGACGCGTGGAACAAGCACGACGCCAACTTGCACGCTCGTGCCGACTGGCTGAACGAGAAGCGCTACTCGGCCTTGCATTTTCGAGGACCGGGCACCGACCTTCAGGTCGGCCTTGCCGATGATCACCTCTGGCTGGGTGGGGGCACAACGGCAGGGAATGGACGCTACTGCATCCCCAATCTGCCTACCGAAGAGGTCTTCACCACGCCACACAAAGATCGCGTGGAAGGACGAGTGATTAGCACCAAGCCGCTGTCGTACCAGGGGACGATGATCGAAGGGATTTCTGTGCAGTTTCAGGCGGGCCAGATTGTCGAGGCTCGTGCCGCGCAAGGCAACCAAGTCTTGCAGCGGATGATCGAGACGGACGAAGGGGCCCGGCGGCTCGGCGAAGTGTCTCTGGTACCTCACTCGTCGCCGATTGCGTCGAGTGGATTGCTGTTCCTGAATACGCTCTTTGATGAGAACGCTGCCTGCCACATCGCTCTCGGACAGGCTTACAGCAGCTGCCTCAGGAAGGGTGACACTCTCACTCAGGAACAACTGGCAGCGCGAGGTGCAAATAACAGCCTGATTCACGTCGACTGGATGATCGGATCGAACCGCATCGACGTGGATGGTATCACTGCGGCGGGCAATGCCGAGCCCGTCATGCGCGGCGGTGAGTGGCCTAGCCCCGTCCCTAGTCGGAGTTCAGATTCTTCACCGTGAAAATCCAGGTCGATTGACGGAAGGAGCCCGTCCGTTTTGCTATTTTGCTTCCATCCAAGTATCGGACCCCGCGAGTTTGACGGCTACATTCGACAACCAAAGGTGCAGCGGTTTACCATCCGCCGTGCCGCGGTGCTCTGTAGAGACCAGCAGGGGACCGGCCTTTCTGTAGCCTGTCCAGGTTGCGATCACAACACTGGGCTTCGCGTTCCCGCCATGATGGAAAACGAACTGCTCGACGCGGTTATCTTTGCCGATGTAGAGATTCCAGGTATCACCGGGGGTATAACCGCCAACCTCGGGTGCATACTTGACCGACACTAGCCTCCCAGAACCGCTCCCCAGCGGCAGTTTCTGGAGGCCCTCATCGGTTATCGTTGCGCTCGTGTCCCAGTACGCATGGAATGGGAAGATAAGCCAATAGTTATCGTTGAGGAAGCCCGGATCGACGTCCTTTTTCACGGAGTCGGGCTGGCTGCTCAACTCGGAGCGCATGTAAGTGACCTTGACCGGCTTGCCGTCTTTGTCCTTCCCCTCGTAGGACACTTTGCCAGTCTTGGGCTCCCAAACCCACGACCGGGAGAGATTCAGATTTAGTGCTGAGAGCTGTAAGTTGAACGTGTAGCGGATAGCGTCAATTTGGCCATACGAATCGAGGCCATAGGTTTTGGCAAGCTGCTCGACAATGGGTGGCCGCGTCTGCGCGCGCGAGACGCCCGCACCAGCAGC
>Ga0187779_10001685_pt1 | contig 13776 bp, 11 predicted proteins | sample 1015_Q2_SP10_10__FD_132435 | JGI IMG/M metagenome (GOLD analysis project Ga0187779, IMG submission 132435) | Tropical peat soil microbial communities from peatlands in Department of Meta, Colombia - 1015_Q2_SP10_10_MG | ecosystem: Environmental > Terrestrial > Soil > Wetlands > Peat | place... | reverse complement strand
TCCGATAGGTCCACGAGCTTTACGTCGTTTTTACTGTATTCCTTGATGGGCCCTCTGAAATAGATTGTGCCGCCCACCATGCCCACGCAGGGGCGGTAGCCCAGAATGTTCTCCGGATCGCGGGGATTCACGCCGCAGACCACGGCTATGCCGCCAGCTTTGAACTCGGCAAAGGAGTCCCCGACGCCTCGGAAATACCAGGACTCCAGGTCCGAAAAGCGGGGGTTCTTCTTTGTCATGGTATCGCAACGGGCTCCACCGCCGCCCTGGACATAGAGCTTGCCCTGGGCACCTGCGTTATGCGCGCCGTTTGCCACGTCACCCAGGATCGTGATGGTCGCGCCGCAGTTGAGCCAGCCGACGTCGTCCGAGGACGAGCCCTTTACCAGGACGTCAGTACCGTCCATGCCCATGCTGCCCACTCGCTGGCCGGCGGTGCCTTCAATGGTTATGCTCACCCTGCCGTAGTGCGGCCAGATACGTCCCCCAAGACCATGCTGGCCGTCAGCAACGACAGTGAGTTCCCTGACGCCATCCTTGAGGGCTTTCTGGATCTGTTCTTCGAGATTTTTCGAGGAGACTCGTTTTCCGTCAATATTACCCTTGATTATCATTGTTCCCTCAAAACGTAGATACGAATCGGCAGGAGAAGCCTTTTCCAGTTCCCAGTATGCTCTCTACCGTCTAGTGCACCACTAGCAGACGTAGCTGATCTGCAGCCGGTCCGCGATTTCCTTATCGTTCACACCCAAAGCATCAGACATGCCGATCGGGAGCTCTGTACTGCGGCCCAACGGAGCAAAAATCTTTTTGAGTTCCACATCAGCGGCCTTGAATACTTCTACCACGCGCTCGGCAACCTTATCGGGGTCGAGCCTCCGGTAGAGTTTGGGGTCCTGTGTCGTTATGCCGCGCGGACATTTGCCGAGATTGCAGACGTTGCAGCGGTTGTACTCGTCGCCGAAACAGCCTGCGGCTGCTTGCATCATGTACTTGCCGATGTCGACTGCTGAAGCACCGAGCATGATGAGCGCAGCCGCGTTCGCAGCCAGATTGCCGCCTTTGCCCACGCCGCCCGCAGCGATCAGCGGAAGCTCGTTCTGCTTGCCCTGCTTCACGAGATCGAGGTAGCAGTCGCGGATGTTGGATGCGATGGGATGGCCCATCTTATCCATCGAAACGTTGTACGCTGCGCCGGTGCCTCCGTCCTCCCCGTCGATGCAGAGGGCCGCGGCATAGGGGTTCCGCGCGAGGTTATTCAATACTGCGCGGGCCGTCTTGGTGCCTGAGATCTTCGGATAGACCGGCACACGGAAGCCCCAGGCCATGGACATGGACTGGATCATCTTCGCAACTGCTTCTTCGATGGAGTATTTGGTCTGGTGCGTAGGGGGCGACGCCAGGTCGACGAACTGTGGCACCCCGCGGATTTTCGCGATCAAGCCGAGGACCTTATAAGCCTGGAGCAAGCCGCCGTCGCCGGGCTTTGCACCCTGGCCGTATTTGATCTCGATGGCTGCGGGATCTTCGACCATATCGGGAAGAGCGCGGATAATCTCGTCCCAGCCGAAGTAGCCCGATGCGATCTGGAGGATGAAATATTTGATATAGCGTGATTTCAGAATGCTCGGGGGCATTCCGCCCTCGCCCGAGCACATGACCACGGGCATCCCCTCCACCTCGTTCAAATAGGCAATACCCATGGCAAGGCCTTCCCACATGTGCGGGGAGAGAGCACCGATGGACATGCTGCCTATGCGGATAGGGTAGATTTCCCGCACCGGCGGGATGAAGGTGTGGTCGCTGATCAGAAGCTTATCGCCTTCGACCTTGAGCGGGAGTTGTTCTGCAGGAAGGTTCCTTCCTAAAAGCGTCCTAACACGGAACTCATGACGACCAGCGTCCAGGGCGGGATCGGTCAGCATCGAAATACGCGTGAACTTCAGCTTGTCCAGCGTCGATGGTGACGGATCGTTCCTCCGTCCACCGCGCATAAAGGGTATGCCGCCCTTGTTCTTATAGTGGTAGAGCTTGTGCTGGAAATTGTATTCCGGAAAGATGGCGTCCGTGGGGCAGACGAGCGAGCAGGTCCCGCAGCCGATGCAGTAACGGTCGATTTCCGTGACCTGGCGAACGACCTGAGTAAGCCTGCGCGAGACCCTGGGTTCGGGGTTCGCGCCCTCCGAGGTCACGACGCGCTGCGTGTACACGGTGGCCTCAATGGATTTCATGGGACAAACGGCGGTGCAACGTCCGCACCGGGTGCACCGGTCCTCGCGCCACTGAATAATATAGGGCAGCTCTTTGAGCGATAGCTGATGGTTTTTATCTAACCGTGAAGCTGATTCCATACTGTAACCTCCCGCGCACCAGGCGCGATGATCACCATGTCGTACTTCATGGGGAAGATGTCCGCTGACTTGTCCCGATCCGGGAGCGCGCTGTCAACGCCGCAAACCTCGGACATAAGCGCGAATTTGCCGGGCTTCCCCCCTACGACGCCAGGCCGAAGCTTTTTCGAGTCCTGCACCATAAAGACCGTGCCATCGGGCGTGAATCCGATAACGCAGTTCGGACCGTCGATGCAGAGGGGGCGAAGTGATTTTTTGAGCAGTCGGAGCACGGAGGCGTCGGAGCGTTGGTTGATCTCCGCGTCTTTCATGGGCGTGATTATGTCTTTATAATATTGGAGCGGATACCCGAGGGACCGGTGCGTATAGTGCATGATGTGAGTAAAGACCTCGGAGTCGGAATTGTAGCCCATATAACCCGGGTTGCCCCGGCCGGTAAGAAATTCACGGATCGGCACAAAAGCCGTGTTCTCTCCATTTGTCATCGTTGCATATCCCTGAATGAAGAAAGGATGGCAGGCATAGAGATAGATGGCATAGTTGGTGTTTTGCCTTCCCTGGGCAAGGACAATCTTCGATTTGAGTCCCGCCTGTTCGAGGCCGAAAAATTCGGCAAGTTGCAGGGGATCTCCTACTTCCTTCAGCGTCAGCACATCGGGATAGAAGGAGAAAACGAAGAGAGACCCGTCCGGTTCACCCATAAGCCTCAGCGTGAGCCGCGTGTGCATGAGGAGGTCTTCCTGCTCTGACGCCGTCCGCTCCTTGTACGCAGCGGGATAGTCGTACACCTTGGCGACATAGTGATCTCGGCGTTCGACGCCGGGAACGTTTTTAATCGGCGGCTCCCACGATAACTTTTCATGGAAACCTTGGGATTTCATGTAGGCCTCGAGCATGAGGAGGCCTTTGTTCGAGCAGATGGCTGACAGGGTGGGGTATTTTTTGAATTCCGCGAAAGGCCCCGCCATGTCCTTAAGCATAAGGCCGAGGCCGGAGCCGTCATGGCCTTCCTTCATGGTCTCGAGCGAGTGAATATTCTCCATGGGGGAGATATAGTCGCTCGACGTGATTGCACTCAACCGGCACATTCTTGCACTCCTGTCCTTTGTTCGCTAAGTTTCTGAGAGATCTGATTCGGGCTTCATTCCGGCGGGAGAGCCCTCTCAATGCAGATGCAAAAACTCCTGCACACGGGTGCAGCAAAGGTAAAAAAAGCCCCTCGTCGGGGGCTTTTTGCTTGCGAAAAACATCATTAGTCGGAGTACAATACACCTGATTACGTTCTGCTGTCAAGCCGAAATTTCAAGGTACTCCCGCACAACTGGGGGATATCGGGCGTCAGAAACATCGCTCGCATCAGAAAGTATGATTATTCGTCGGAGCCTCTCTTCATCGTGACGGGGTGGTTGGGAACCGGCATGGCGGCACGTGCGTGGCAGAGTTTATTGCAGTTGGAGTTTTTCGCGTACTTCCCGCCTTCTGGTGTGAAGGCGGGAAGCAAAACGCTACTGGCACTTCTTACAGGTCTTTATGCCGAAGAGTGCATAGGGCGCGCACCAGCCCATGACACCCGTGGCAAGAGGTATGATTCCGAGGTACGCCCAATTGGTTTTTGGCCCCACAAAGGCAAGGGAAATGATGAGTAGACCCGCAAAGACCCTGAATGTTCTTTCCCATGAACCGACATTTCTCCGCATATTCTGTTCCTCCTTGATTTTGGTATGAGCCGGCCTGTGCTGTTTCCAAGCCGTTTGCACCGTAGCACCATACCAGATCACAGGGCCGGTGTCTGTGACTTTGTCACAAATGAGGGATGCCAATCCCATGGTTTATCGTTTCAACAGGGTTATCGAATTCCGGGAGAGCCTGACCTGCTGCTTCCGTTCAAAATCCTTGAGCAGGCGGCTGATCACTTCGCGGGACGTGCCGAGTTCATTGGCGATCTTTTGATGGGTCGTCTCGAGAGAGCGGTCCTTAGACTTGTCGCGGAGATAGTCCATGAGTCGCTGGTCCATTCTGCCGAACGCCACTTCCTCGACGAGTTCCATGACTCTCGCAAGCCGTTGGCTCAGAAGCGTGAATACGAAGGCCCACATCTCCTCGTTCTCCATAACGAACTTTTTAAAATCGGAAGAGGGCACAAGAAGCAAGGTCACGTCTGAGACAGCAACTGCATTTGCCGGGTAGGACGTATGGGAGAGAATGCAAGAGGCATTCAGGATGCACGTCTCGCCGGGACCAATTTCGTACAGCGTAATCTCCCGGCCCGTTTCCCCGATCTTATAGACCCGGATCTCGCCTGACAGGATAAAAGCAATGGATGAGCAGGAATCCCCTTCGGCATAGATGCGGGCATTTCGGGGAATCGACTGCTGACGGCCGGCAGCGATCATTGCGGGTACGAGATTTTGGAGTCTGCCGCGGAATGTCGGAAAAGCGTTCAGAAAGTCTTCTGTAGTCATCGTCGTGCACCTGGTACCCGCATTCGTTATTATAGCTTTTTCTCCGTCCACGCGCATAAGAAACGTAGGGGGCGTTCCTGAGCGTCATTACGACAACACTTTGAGATCGTACGGGCTGGAGAGCGGTTCTAGACAGATATTGTTGCTGCACGGGATAACGCGGCCGTTATCGTCCCCGTAGACGATCGCTGCATACAAGTTCCCCGTGAGAGCACGGGCAGTGGCTGCGAGCTCGCTCCCCGGCGCTGCTTCAACAGCGAGTTTAAGCATACGGAATGAGGCATCGAGGCTGCAGAAGTAGGCTCCCGCATGCACCCCTATTTCGCGCGCGAACCCTGAAAAGAGCCTGAGCGATTGCTCACCGCGCAGCCGATATTCATCGTTCCCGGTCATGAGTGACAGTTTCAGCAGCAGCAGAACGGCCACGGCGTTCGCTGAAGAATGAGGAGTATCCTCGATCTTCTTGAACCGTGTGTCCAGCACCGCGTTTTCCGTATCGAAGAAACCGCCTTCACCGGGATCGAAGAACTTCTTGATGCATGCTGCCATGAGCTCGTCAGCGAGGAGGAGATAGCGCTGCGTGGCCGTGGCTTCGTAGCCGGTAATGAGCGCGTCGATAAGGTGAACATAATCGTCGAGTCCTGCTGGAATGTTCTCCGCGTGCATCAGCGCATGGTCGATGAGCCGGTCCCTCAGGATACGCTCAAGGCTCACCACGCCGAAGGACTTGACTTCTTCATCGCCGAAGACGTTAAATGCATGGAAGTACGCGGCGATGAGCATGCCATTGAGGGATGTGTACAGGGTCCGATCGATAAAGGGCATCACACGCCTTGACCTGGCCGAGAGCATTTTTTTCTTCCCGCTCACAAGGATACGACGCGCGTCCTCGACACTCTTACCGAGACTTTTCGCAATCTCCTCGATCGGTTGCTCCTCAAATATGACTTTCTTTGCCGGATCATGGTGCATACTCCCCTTTTCATGCAGTAAATAGAGGGACAGTACGTTAACCTCTTCGGGACCAAGAACCGATCTCAAATCATCGTCAGTCCAGGTAAAGTATCCCCCTTCGTCATCAGGCGTTACGTCGGCATCCTGGCTTGCATAGAAGCCGCCGCGGGGATCGGACAGAACCTCACGGGTAAAAACGATTATGTCCCGTGCCACATCGCGAAACTGCTCGTCTCCGAATACCGCAAAAGCATCGGAATAATTTCTGAGGAGTCCGGCATTGTCATCAGCCATCTTTTCGAAGTGAGGCATGGTCCACGACTCGTCTGTCGAATACCGGTGAAAACCGCCCGCGAGGTGGTCATGGAAACCTCCCCGCGCCATGGCCTCGAGCATTCTGTGCGCTGCCTTGGCTGTTGCAGGATCCTTCTGTACGCGGGACCTCCGTATCAAAAACTCGAGAGCTCCGGGCATCGGGAACTTGGGAGCAGCACCGAACCCGCCGTGCTCACTATCGAATTGGGAGAGCAGTGCGCCCTCGGCCTCACTGATCATGGTCTCGCTGATGGTTGACGGCTCAAGGGTCTTTACGGTTAGCGCGTCCATCACCCGCCGGGAGAATGCCGCTGCATCCGCACGCTGGGTTTTGTAAAAATGACTCACCGCAACAAGTACTTTCCTGAATCCCGGCCTACCCTGTCTGTCCTCCGGCGGAAAATAGGTACCGCCGTAGAACGGTTTTTTGTCCGCGGTCAAGAACACCGAGAGCGGCCATCCGCTTCCCCCTCCCATGGCAGCGACCGTTTGCTGGTACCTTCGATCTATGTCGGGTCGCTCGTCGCGGTCGAGTTTGATGTTAATGAAGAGATCATTCAAAAGTTGTGCGGTCTCCTCATCTTCGAAGGATTCCTTCGCCATAACATGGCACCAGTGGCACCAGACCGCACCGGTGCTCAGGAAAACGGGTTTGTCTTCAAACCGTGCTTTCTCAAAGGCCTCTTCGGACCAGGCATACCAGTCGATCTTCTGACGGGCTGCGTGCCGGAGGTAGGGGGAATGCTCATGTTCGAGTCTGTTCATATAGATCTGCCGTGAAGACACGAGGACGAAGAGAAAAGCTCACCGGCTATCGACTCCCTGATGGACGGGAGATCATGGATGGACCGATCCTGCCTTGATATGTCGATGTCTCGGCCTCGCACATCTTGCTCTTTTCAGCGCATCAGGGTCTCTCCGCGGCTCTCCTTGAGTTATTCACTTCAGGTCAATTAATAGGTCTCCGGATCCTCAGGGGGGAGGGAGGCTTCGTCGTACGGCATGACGCCGAGCCGGACCATGATCGCCTCAATGCCTGAAAGAAGTTCGCGGTAATCATACCCCGGGAGTTCATGGTCCAGCGCGGCTTCCAGAAGGCGGTCAAATGCTTCAAAATCGAACGTCCCATCCAGCACGCGGGACCGAACCAGGACCGCGTACAGCATTTTTTCTTCATCCAGACGCTCACCCTCCCGGAGCACAAGGTGAGAGCGCCCCTTCGGGCCTTCGGCATAGGCGCTCATCGCAGCCTCGAGTGCATCATAGAGGGTCACGACTCCCGCGGCGATCTTGCCCTCCCTCAGCCTGCGTTTTCCTCCCCGCATATGAAGCCGGGCGCGCTGGAGCGGTCCTGTCACCGGACCGAGGCTCTTTTCATCCATGAGACCGGCATGAGGCATGAAGCAGCCTCCTTTCGCTCGTTTGCTTCTCCCAATACAAGTATAGCATAGCGCGTCGTGAGGTCGTCAGAGTGGACCGGGGGGATTGTGGTGAAGCGCGTGCGGGAACATCAGGGAATGGAGGTGTAGAGGCGATGCCGCTCGCGAGCCTGGATGGACAAACAGATGGAGACGGCCGGCTAGGGCGACCAGGCCGGTGATGTGTAATTGGCATCGTTCGGCGTAATGCGTTCAACGTCACTGCCGTCCGCATTCATGATGTAGAGGTTGAATTTTCCTTCGCGGTTCGAGCTAAAAAGGATTTGCCTTCCTGAAGGTGACCAGGAAGGATTTTCATCGCTGCCCGGCCCGTTCGTAAGGATGTGAAAATCCGACCCGTCAGGGTTCACTGTCGCGATTTTGAATACGCCCCGGATTTGCGTTGAGAAGACGACCCGGTCTCCACGCGATGACCAGTTCGGAGACGCATTGTAGCTTCCCTCAAATGTAACCCTGCGGACATCAGTTCCATCGGCGCCCATGATGTACACCTGCGGTGTTCCCGCCCTGCCCGAGGTAAAAGCGATTTCCTGACCATTCGGCGCCCATGATGGAGACACATTGTCGAACGCCCCGTACGTGAGCCGCTCCAGGTCGTTCCCATTCCGGTTCATGGTGTAGATTTCCGTACCGCTGTCCTTTGTCAAGGCTAACGCGAGACGATTCCCGTTCGGTGACCATGCGGGGGAGATGTTCAGGCCTTCGCTCCCGGACATTTTCCACCGCTTGCCGGTATCCATGTCTAGCCCGTAAAGATCGGGGTTCTTGTCGCGGTAAGAAACATAGGCGAGGACTTTGCCGTCGGGGCTCCAGGCCGGTGACAGACAGATGGAGCGGTCCGCTGTGATCCGCATCGGGTTCTGGCCGTCGTAGTCCATGACGTACAGTTCTTTGAATCTGGTCTTATCAGACACGAAGGCGATACGGGTGCGTGCTATGCCGCGCTCACCCGTGTACCGGAAGACAATTTCGTCTGCGAAGGTATGAACCATTCGCCGAAAAGTTCCTTCGTTGCCAAAATACTCCTTATTTGAGATGCGCATTCCCGATGTGGCGTCAAAGAGCATCCCCTGCAGCACGAGGTCATTATCTTTTCTTCGGAGTTTGACCCAGACCACACCCGTCAAGCCGAACGTACCGCCTCGCCTGATCACCTCCCCTGGCGGCTCGGTTTTACCCTCGTAGACCACATCCAGCTTCTTCGGATCCATGACATCAAAGATCTGGGAACGGCGCAGATCCGCCTGTAAAACATCTAAGGCCAAGGTGCGAAGCGCGGACGACCCTATTTCATCGTCCACATCGAGCACCGCGATCGGAATCTTCTTGCTTTCTCCCTGAACGACGCCGAGGTAGTACTGGGCGGATACGGGTGCGCCCGTGAGAAGGCAGATGAGTATGCACGTTACAAGACTTTTCATAATGAGAATGAGTAAGACGCACAGATCGCCGGAGTGTCCAGCGGACCGTGACCGGTCGTTATTTCGCCATCAGATCGACGCTGAACTCCAAGGTCTGCTTTCCAAAATCTTCCGGCAATGGCGGAAGGGGGTTCGAAGACTGAATTGCCCGTATCGCCGCCTGCATAAAGATCGTTGCGCCCGTTGAGTGGTCCGTGTCGATGTTCACCCCTAATACCCAGCCTGACCTGTTAATTTCAAAGATGACCCTGGCCTTCGCATCCTTTGAATCCATCGGAGGTCTCCAGTTCTGCCCTATTTTCTCGCGGACGCTGGCGATATACCAATCATATTTAAATACCTCCTGCGGTGTCGTTACCGCGCCGACTTGGGGCCCCGCCGTTGCCTTCTGCGCCTGCCCCTCGGACGATTCTGAAGGCTTTATTTCTTCGGGTTTCGATGTCTGTCTTTGCTCTGATAGCTCGGGCATCGCACTGTTCTGTGCGGGTATTTTTGCCACGGTGAGAGCTGCTTTGTTTGCCTTTTTCGGCCCTGTCTTTCCTCCCTCCGCGTGTAGTTGCGGTGGAAGCTGAGCAGGTTGCGGGACTGGCGGGGTCTTTTTCGACTCTGCCTTTCTTTCCTCCGTCGGTGTTGGGGGAAGAGGCGGGCCAGGCTGCTGGACGGGCGGAGGCGCGAAATCCGCGGGCAGCCGTACAAGCTTCACGCTATAGAACGGGGGCACGGACACTTTTGGGGACGCCGCAAAATAGAGGAAGAGCGCGGCAGCTACAATAGCAGCGTGAATAAAGAAAGAGAAGAAGACCGCAAGCGCCAGTTCATAGCCGGACTGCCCGATCCTCTTCCCGGAAAGCAGCCTCATTTACCAGTCTCGCTCCCGGACGCGGCTTCGGTCACCATCCCGAGCCGGTCAATGCCCGCCCGTTTCACAACATCCATCACCTGCACTACCGCACCATAGGGTGCATCTTTATCCGCCCTCAGATAGACGTTGACGAGCGGCTTGGTTTTCCGAATGGCGTCGAGCACCTCTTTCAGCCGCGCGACATTCACCCGTTCTTTTTCAACGAAGACCTCCTGGTTACGGGTGACCGTCAGGACTATGCGGTCCTCAGGCTTGACCGTGTTGGCCTCGGACTTGGGAAGGTTCACATCCAGCCCCCTGCTCATCATGGGAGAGACAATCATGTAGAAAAAAAGGATCGTCAGCAGCACGTCGATAAGCGGCACCAGATTCAATTCGCGAATAATATGCCGTTCCCGTCGCTCGAAGCTCATGACTTCCTCCGGAGAATGTTCCGCTCAAGATAGCTCAGAAACTCCATGGAAAAAGAATCACACCGGATCGCAATATCACGGATTTTATCGGCGAAATAATTGTAGGCAATGACAGCGGGAATAGCAACGAACAGGCCCGAGATGGTATTAATCAGCGCCGCGGCAAGACCGGGGGCCAAGGCACCGATATCACCGGCCCCCTTCAGGCCGATGCCGTAAAATGCATCCATAATCCCCCAGACCGTTCCGAACAGCCCCAAGAGCGGGCCCACGGTCCCCGTCGTGCCCAGAAACGCAAGATACCGCTCCATATAAACGATCTCATCCTGCGTGGTGATCTTGAGCGAGCGCTCGAGTTCCTGGGATATGAGCGGCCGTTCATCGTCGGTCACCTGACCATCGGGGAGGGTCTTGATGATGGATTCGGCCTCGCGGTAACCTTCGACAAAGAGCGTCGCAAGGGGACTAAACTTAGTCGTTTCCGCGTGCTTCAACAAATCCTGGATATTCTTGGTCTTCCTGAAAGTCTGCAGGAAGGAATGGGATTCCTTCTCCGCCCTTCGCAGGAATTGGTACTTGAGCAGGATCATGGCCCAGGAGACAACCGAAAACCCCATCAGGATGATCACAATCCCCTTGCCAACCCATCCGGTCTCGCCGAAGAGACCAAGAGCTCCCGTCCCCAGACCGGGCATCGCACTAATTGCAAGCATTATGATACCTCCGCATACTTTAAAAATAGATTGCTTTTATTGCAAAGATCGCCGCAGATCTCATTCTGATCTTCCCTCTATCGCTGCGGCCTCTCGCATAATTTTTGCCTTATCTTCGTATTCTTGATCTTACGGTGCAGCAATCACGGTTCCCATCTCAGAAATATCGTAGCCTCCCATCGCCACGATCTGATCCCGGAACTCCTTATCCTCGCGAATGATGGCAAGCAGGGCCCTCATCATGGGGATGTCGTAGAACTCCTCCAGGATTGCCAGATCATAGCGTTCCTGGGCAACAGGGATGAAATCCAACTGGAGTGCCTGTGCTGCCGAGAGTACGGCGAGCCCTGTATCCGCTGCGCCGGACAGGACAGCAGATGCCACGGCCATATGGGTGTATTCCTCGTGATCATAACCTTTTATATTTCTTGGGTCAATCTTTAATCGTTTGAGGTACAAGTCTGTGAGAAGACGCGTCCCAGCGCCCGACTGCCGGTTTACAAAAATCACGTCTGCGCGCCGAAGGTCTTCAAATCCCTTGATGTCCTTCGGATTGCCCCGGGGGACAACAAAGCCCTGAGTCCTGTATACAAGGTTGATGAGCACGGTTTTCTGGCCGGGAAGCATTTTTCTGATATAGCCAACATTATATTCCCCCGTCTCCTCGTCAAGAAGATGGGTTCCCGCGAGATGGGCCTCCCTGCGCTTCAACGCCAACAATCCTCCCATGCTTCCCACATGAGCTGATGAGAGCGAGAACTGGGGATATTTTTTCTTGAGGAAGTTCGCGAGCACGTCAAGCACATTGTCATGGGAGCCGATGCAGACGAGCGTGTTCTCGATATCGTTCATGGAACGAAGCAGTTCGACCGTTACCTCGTGGTTTGATGCAATCCCCTCGCTCTGGGCCGGAACGCGGATGATGCCGTCAGCGCGCACGAGAGACATAAGCGCCCCGGCCCCCCGTGTCACCGGTGTCGCAATCAAGCTTCCTGCGACGCTTCCAAGCTTGACGCGGATAAATTCCTCCAGCCCAAGAGTTGATGCCACCTGACGGCTCAGCTTTGCAGTGATCGTCCCGCGGTCAGGAGGGGTAACACCCTGCAGAGCGTAGATAAGCGTTTTTACGAAAAGATTGAAAGTGAGGGCTGCCGAGACCGGATATCCGGGAATGCCAATGACCGGTTTCCCTTTTGCGATACCAAGGATAACCGGCTTGCCGGGTTTGATCGCGACACCATGTACAACAACGTTGCCAAGTCCGGCAATCACATCAGCGGTAAAATCCTCTCTCCCTGCTGACGAGCCAGCGTTGATCACCACGATATCCGAGGCAGCAAGAGAATCGAGAATCGTCTTACGCAGGAGGGCCGCATCGTCTTTGACAATGTTCGTGCGCGTTGCAAGGGCGCCGCACTCGGTCGCCATGGCTGACAGCATGGTAGAGTTAAAATCGATGATGTCACCTTTTTTCGGCATGCACCCCGGGTCGACAAGCTCCGTTCCCGTGGGGATGATCGAAACAACAGGCCTTCGTCGCACTTTGACCGTGGTATGCCCGCTCGCAATCATGGCGGCCATGTCGACGTGACGGACCACCTGATTCTCGGGGATGATGAGCTCAGTGGCAACAATATCCTCACCCACAAGCCGCACATGCTGCCACGGCGTGGATGGCTTGAGAATTTCGATCTCTGATTCGGATACCTCTTCCACCTCCTCGATCATAATGACGGCATTGAACTCATCGGGCAGGGGGTCACCGGTGTCGATTGCAACGGCTTCAGTCGGGACGTTAAGGCGCTTGGGTCTTGTTTCGGCAGCTCCAAAGGTGTCGATAAATCTGACAGCGTAACCATCCATCGCAGCAGCATGATAAAAAGGCGACGAGATTTTCGCTATCACGGCCTCGGACGTGACCCGGCCGAGCGCCTCGCTCACGCGGATGACTTCTCCTGCGAGCGGCCCGCTTGCGGCAGTCTTGATCACTTCGTGATATTTACGGATGGCATCAGCAAGCGGCTCGTTATCAAGATATTTTTTTTGTTTAAATGCCATGTTGAGCTCCGCTCATGCCAGCCTAACCGCCACGAAAGAGGCGAAGTTGAATTTTGATTCTCTCCGTTGCTTGATGACACCAGGAGGAACGTACGCTAAAACAGCCGTACTTCCACGTCTTCACCCGCTTCGATCCCGATTTTCTTGAGCGGCACGACCACGGTGCCCACAGCTTTGACCAGCGTGCTCACGAGCCCGGAAGCCCCGAAAATGGGCCGGGCCCAGAGCCCGTCGTCCCGCTTTTCAAGCGCCACACGAACATGATCCTCACGACCGGGGCTGGAAGCAATACTTCGTGCAAGGCGCGCCCTGACCGTGCGATAGGGAGCTATGTGCTCCAGTGCAGGCTCAAGGATCTCGCCTGTCAGACTGAAAAGGATCGGCTTTACAAAAAGGTCGAAGCAGATGCTGACCGCTGCCGGATGGCCGGGCAACCCAAAGATCGGGACGTGGCCATGGGGCGACCCGACGAGCCCGATGACAAGAGGCTTCCCCGGTTTGATCGATACCCCGTGCACCAGGACGCCGGGCTGCCCTGCGTCATGAATCACTTTTGCGGCGAGATCAGCCGTACCGACCGAACTGCCGCCGGTCATCAGGACAAGAGCGCTGTCATTGATCGCTTCTCCGAGGGTTTTCCGAAGGCTTTCATACTCATCGCGGATAATGCCTTTTTTTTCGGGTACACCGAAAAATTGAGTTATCAGGCCTTCTAAATTGTATGAATTGCTGTCCCGAATCTGACCCGGTGCCGGGACCGCATGTGCGGCTACGATCTCATTCCCCGT
>Ga0187779_10001684_pt1 | contig 13777 bp, 20 predicted proteins | sample 1015_Q2_SP10_10__FD_132435 | JGI IMG/M metagenome (GOLD analysis project Ga0187779, IMG submission 132435) | Tropical peat soil microbial communities from peatlands in Department of Meta, Colombia - 1015_Q2_SP10_10_MG | ecosystem: Environmental > Terrestrial > Soil > Wetlands > Peat | place... | reverse complement strand
GAGATCATTCGCTCCAGGACCGTTCTGCTCGTGCTCACATGCACACCGGCGAGTACTTTAGATGTCTCTTCGATTGTTTCCGTTGCGCGGATGAGCAGGAACATCTTGTTGCCTTCGACAGGACCGCCGTAGAAGGCCTTGTCCTTTCGCTTCTCAAGCATCGGCATGTCCGGTATCAGCTTGGCGAGCCGCACCTCCAGGGGCCTATTGATGATGAGACCTGCGGCGCCGCTACTGCCGTAGTCAACTACGAGCACGACGCTCTCCCGGAAGCGCGGATCCCGCATGTTACGGCTGGCAACGAGAAGTTTGCCCCGGCCAGGTATGGAATCCGGCGTGTCCGGCGCCGGAAGGCTGGGCTCTTCGGGCCTATTGGCGAAGTGAAAGTCCTTTGCGGTACTAGCCCGCGCATCGATAATCGGCGCGCCTATGTCGATCACACAAACGGACGCTGCTAACGATGCGAGCAAAACGAGAAAAATGCTCCCGCGGGCTCTTCCCAACCCTGCGTTCTGTTTTTTCATTGCCCTGTCCTCGTCAATTCTGTCGCGGTGTGTTCCGGACGAGGGGCCGTCCGGATTGATCCTTCAATACTTACTATTATAGCCCATCCGGGGAGATATGTCCCGAATTGGGGAGGTACCCGCTGGGATGGCTAGCGTTGTTGAAATGCCATGGCAAATGATAACGGAGGTCATTGAGAAGGAATGAGCACGATATCGAATATTGCCCCTTTCGCGTCATTTTCTGGATAGTGCTGGGTGACAAGGGTCTTGAACCCCTTAGCGGACACGCGGAGATGGATGTGGGGCGGCCTGCCGTAGTAGGGTACAGGAACATTGCTTTCAAACTGGTATGCGCCTGACTGGTCGGCAGTGATCGTCGCGCGATGCGCATCGTCATACACGCCTTCAGGCCCGGCGAGCCAGAACTCGAGGACCGCTCCGGGAAGCGGTGAGCAGTCTACAGACGACCTCACGATGCCCTTCAAGACGTAGCCCGTTCCCACGGTCGACCGGGCCGGTGCATTGGGTTTATAGAAAGGGCCGAGCATGTCGGGTTCCGTTGGTGCACAGGTGGCTGCACGGAGCTCCGATATGGAACCGAACAGGAACAGGAGGCTCGCTAGAAGTGTCAATGCGGCTGTTTCACCCCAGCGCTTCATATGAATAATTTACCTCTTTCCACGAATATCGGCAAGGGCGATTCGATCAGGGTATGGGGAATTCCCCAGAGATCCCATCTGGGTCAGGTCCGGCCGTTAAGTTTTGACCTTTGGGTCATTACCGATGATCATCGGTCCGGTGCGGAAAGGGAGAGCCTCATGGAGAGGCGGACGCAGTAGGCCTAATTCCCTGCTACTGCCATGAGCGAAAGGACCCTGTTGATAACCTCCGGCACGATCGTCATTCCGAGTTCCTGAAGGCGTGCCTGGACATGGGTAAGCTGGTCGTAATAGTAGTCCATGAGAAAAGAACGGTCGACGACTATGACGAGGAAGATGAGGAAAAGCATGAGGAATGCCGTTGTCCTGATATGAGGATAGACTCCTCGCACCCATCCCTGCGTACGGCGACGGTTGTTCGCATATGTGATCCTGTCGAACAAAGACTCTTTTTTAATGTCATCAAGGCTTACTTTCAAGGCGTCAAAGCTGCCGAAGAGCCATACGAACGGAATGGATGGAGCAAACAATATGCTGAGAAGAAAGATCTCTTCGATGATATGGCGGGATTCCACGGCTTCCAGGAAAGGCCAGACCAGTAAGACGGAGGGGATCGAAACGAGTGAGAAGATGCCGAGCACCGAGAATCCCGCATACATACTGCCTTTTATCGGTTGACCGTTCAGGAACTGCCCCCATCCGGGAACGAGCAGCGAACAGAGAAAGGGATACGCACGGCTTTGTATTCCTGCGAACGGCATTGTTCTCGCTTTCACTGCTTTATGGTACGCATCGCCGGCATTGAACATCCAGAAGATCAGTGCGAAGAATAACAGGATCTGAGCTGTGAGAAATACATCGGCAACGGAAATCTTATAAGAATGCAGGATTTGAAGAAGAGGCTCCCCGTTGGTGAGAAAGAGAACGGCTCCCGCGGACAGAGTGACCATGGTGAAAAGAAACAGCAAGCCTTTACCTCTCTGGTCATTGTATATCTGCCCGCCTCCCCAAAAAATAATGGAAAGGGAATATGCCGTGGCAGGGTTCTTCCCGTCGGAAGGAAGCATTTCCCTCGTCAAGCGCCTCGTCTTGTAGCCCTGAGGCTGCTCATCTGGATCTCGTATTACCCAGACCTTTTCCATTGACCACCCGCCGTTATGCCCCTATATAATAAGATTTCCAGCAGTTTGTCTGTGATGCCGGTCACAATAAAAAAAACAGGTGAAGGCCTATAATGTTTGACATTTTACAATTACGCTGATAATCTTGAAGTCGATTCTAGGCATCACGCGTGCTCTACAGAAACACAGGAGGCTGCGCATGAAAAGGATACGTCCGGGTATATCATGTGGCGCTATCGCTGCTCTGCTCTTCGGCTCGGTAATGCTTGCCGGATGCAGTTATACGACAATGCCGAGAAATGTTCCCGCGATAACGGGCTTGGATACCGTGTCGCTGTCTGGGGTCTTTGTTACCATCGCGAATGCCGAGAAGGACTTCAATGAGTACGTGGTCCTTACACCTGAGAAGGATGACTCCGGATTCAGGGCGAATCGCAATGCCTGGTCAGGGAAGCTCGTCGAGTCCCTGGCAAGAGAACTTGCCAAGCGGGGAGCCCAGGTGCGAAGCAAGGCTCCCGTAAAGCTGAGTCTCTCTCTGCCGGAGATCATCTTTATCGAGTGCAAAACGGAGTACCAGTTCAGCGTAAAGGTCAATGTTTCATCATCCAAGGGGTGGTCGAAAACATATGATGGCACTGCGGGAATGAGCAGGTACAGGGTCGCGAACATGGCAGCTGAGGCCGATCCATTGGCAGGCGAAGCGCTGGCGGAGGCTGTCAAGGCCATGCTTGGCGACGCTGAATTCTTAGCGCAGCTTGCGGAGAAAAAATAAGCAATGCCTGACAATGATGAATGAAACATGCCGGGAAGACGCCACGTACCTCTGAATTGTTTTTTTCATAAATCCTTTCTGCTACAATAGAACAATGGGGAACAAGGAACCCAAGAAACCGGAAGTTTCCCGGCCCAAGAAAGACTATTTTCTCAGTCTCGCGAAATCCATAAAGAAAAAGATCAAGCAGAAGGTCTTGCGAAGAAGACGGTTCCTGCGAATACTATAGACTCCCAAGGGAACGATTTATCTTTCTCAAGGATTGACCCTGTCATCCTGTTTGCGGACTAGGAGGGCATCAATGACCAAGATAGCCGTTGAAAAGAATCTGTTCTGTCTGCCCTGGACACAGACGCTCCTGGGAACCCACATCGAGGGAAAGATCAATTTCATGGCCCTTGACTGGCTTACTCGGGTGAACTTCGACCCGGCCATGCTCGGAATCTGCGTCAACAAGGGACACGCTTCCAACCAAGCCATTCGGGAGACTGGACAGTATAGCGTCAATGTACCGACTGTGGACATGGTCGAGGTGACCGATTATTGCGGCATTGTTTCGGCCAAAAGGGAGGACAAGTCAAAGCTGTTCGAAGTTTTTTATGGCGATCTGAAGGCAGCGCCTCTTATCACAGCATGCCCATTGAACATTGAATGCCGGGTCATCCAAACGGTGGACCTTCCCACCAACACGTTTTTTATCGGCGAGATCGTCACCATATTTTCCGAGGAAAGGTACCTCTCAGACGGCAGGCCAGACATAACGAAGATCAGGCCTTTCCTGCTGACCATGCCCGACAACCGTTTCTGGTCAGTGGGAGAGCACATCGGTAACGCATGGAAGGACGGCGTCAGATACCGTGAGAAGCTTAAAAAATGAGCGGACCGGCCGATGGGACGTGAACATGCAACTGATCCTCCTGGGAAGAGACCGCTTTCGAAATCGTTACGAGCTTCGATGTGGATCGCCACAAAATGAGTCCACTTCAGAAAAGAAAGGGAGGCGCTGTTTGTGAGCGATATTTCTGCCAATGAACGCGGAAACCATATGCCGGACCGCAAAAAGAATTATGCCCTTCTCGTGGATGGGTATGTCCGGGACCTGTTCGCGACCGGCATGGTCCTCCAGCGGCTTGACTACGATGTTTTCATTGTGAACTCGGGCGAGGATGCGCTCAAGATCATTGACGCAGCCTTGCCGGACCTCATCATCACCGAGCTCTCTCTGCAGCAGATGTCCGGCTTGGAGCTTCTTGTTAATCTCAAGCATGATCCCCGGACAAAAGCGATTCCCATCATTATCCATACGGCAATCGGGGACTGGAAACGTGAAGAGCATTGCCGCGCATCCGGATGCGCCGCGTTTCTCAAAAAACCGGTGGAACCATCTGTGCTCTACAGAGCGATCCAGCAAGCAACGGAGAGCACGCCGCGGCAGTACATCCGGCTCCGGACGTTGCTGCCGGTCAGAGTCAGCGGTCTCGCGTCCCAGGACGAGGTTTCCCACACCGAGTATGTCTCGGAGCTGTCAGAGAACGGCATCTTCGTTCACACGCTGAATCCCCGGCAGGTCAATGCCGTTCTCCCTGTCACGATTTTGATCAACTCCATTCCGGTCAAGGTCCGGGCGGCCGTTGTCTACGGCGTCGCCCTGAGCCCCGGTTTGTTCAAGGAGCCGGGAATGGGAATGAAGTTCGTTGAAATAAGGGATACTGACCGTGAACTGATCAGGAATTTCATCATGGGGCTGATCATGAAAGGAATTCCGGCAAAATGAAGGCCTGAGCTTCGCGCGGTTGGAACCCATGGTCCAACCACGAAGGGGAAATGTAAGCGGTAAAAAACCATGGGAAATCCCCGTTCTCAGTGTGGGATAAAAAAGTGAATTTGCCCAAAAAAGCCATGCAGGTCGCCTGTGCGATCATAGAATATGACGGCAAGATCCTCGCCGTCCAAAGGGGCGAGCACCAGAACATGCCACTCAAATGGGAGTTCCCCGGCGGAAAGATCCATCAGGGCGAGTCACCAGAGGCGTGCGCGGTCCGCGAGGTGTCAGAAGAGCTTAACATACATATCGCGGTTGCCCGATCGCTCTCAGTAGTAAGTTATGACTACCCAGATTTTTCTGTCACGCTTCACCCCTTCATCTGTACCATTGTCTCTGGTGAGATAGATCTGAGAGATCATGAAGCAATGGTCTGGCTGTCCCCGCGGGAGCTGCAGACACTCGACTGGGTCGCTGCAGATTTTTCGATCATTAAAGAATATCTTGAGGAACCAAGCAAGCATCCTTCTTAAAAAGAGTTCCAGGGCCATGCCATCTTCCCAATGGGCTTTTTTCATCCCTTCCTCACTTGATCTTTCCTGAGACCTTGAATAATGCCATGCTATTTTGGTAAAATTGTGCTATATTACGCCTCGGCAGTCTCATGAGATTAATTCCGAAAAAGGGAGGGTAGCGATCATGAAGAGGGCTATTGTACTGATTGCAGGGCTTTGTCTCGTATTGGCCGCGGGCACGGCATTTGCCGATGTGGCGGGCGGAGGCGATCTGACGTTCAAGCCCGAGAACGCCAAACCGGTGATCTTCAGCCATGCACTGCATGTGGACGTAAAAGCATTGAAATGCACCGCCTGTCATAACCATACGTTCCTGATGTCAAAGGATTCGGCCAAGATGGACATGAGCAAGATCACCAAGGGTCAATTCTGCGGGCACTGCCACAACGGGGAGCGGTCTTTTGATGTGAAGGACAAAGCGAACTGCGGAAGGTGCCATAAATAGCGCATGACCATGGCATCCGACCCGTTGCCAGCAACGGACATCGATCCCCGTGCCGGCCAGGCATGGTGAAGTCATAAGCGATCATGGAAAGACTTTCAAAAAAGGACGTGGAGTCTATTGCTGCGTCCACAGGAGACGCTTCGAACCATGATCTTTCTGGCGTCAACCTGAGCGGCATGGATCTTATCGGCGTCAGGTTCGATGGCTCGGATCTCAAGGACGCAGTACTGAGCGGTTCGAACCTGAGCGGGTCGAGCTTCGCGAACTGTGATCTCTCGGGCTGCAACATGAGCAGCTCGAACTTCACCGGCTCCTCCTTCAAGAAGGCAATCCTCGAAAAAGCCGACCTCACATTCTCGACCTTCGTGGGAGCTGATTTCTCCGAAGCCAACCTGAAAGAAGCGGATTTTACGAACTCGAAAATTTCCGCGGCGAGTTTTGAGAAGGCGGACCTCTCCGCTGCCAACCTCCAGATGACCGACGCTGGAATGATCCAATGCAGCGGGGCCCTCATGACGAACATCCACGCCCGGGGATCGAGCATGATCGGCGCAGCTCTGCCGGGGTGCGATCTGCGGGAGTCCAGCCTCCACGGGACGGACCTGAGCAACGCGAACCTCGCCTCGGCCAATCTGATGGATGCCGATATCCTTGATTGCACGCTGACGGCTGCGGACCTGACGAATGCCGACGTCCGCGGAGCGCGTCTCAGGCGAACGGACCTGACCAGGGCCAAGCTCGATGGCCTAAAGCATGATGACGATCTAAGCGATTTGTTATCTCGATATTCTCGAAGGCGATAATGGTTCGCGGCTGTCAAGGATCTTCGTCCTGGAGGGTCTGCGGCAAGAGGGCGGCCAGAGTCCGCTGCCTTTGCGGTCTCGGTTCCCGCATCGAATGAAAGAGGAGGGTATTTTTCTTTTTGGAAAGACGTAAAAAAAACTTGACATTTGAGCATTGATATGGGATTATAGTGACAGAAGTTTCGGAAGTTTTTTGTTAGCAGAACCGCAAAGACTTTTCGTCTTTGCGGTTTTTTTGTTGTACAATTCCGTCGCTTCAATTTCACGAGAAGGAGGTAGCTCACCATGAACAAAGGAACCGTGAAGTGGTTTAATGATTCCAAAGGTTTTGGATTCATTTCCCGTGAAGACGGCGGAGATGTGTTTGTGCACTTCAGCGACGTCCAAGACACCGGCTTCAAGTCCCTGGCCGAAGGTCAGGAAGTTCAGTTCGACATTGTCGAATCGCCCAAGGGCCCCAAGGCAGCCAATGTCGTAAAGCTCTAAGCGGTTAATGCTGAACCCAATTGACCGGGCCCTTCATGAGCAGGGCCCGGTTTTTTTATCATCTGCGCTCAGTCAGATACACTCTCTCCACTATTGTCCCGAGGGCCTCTCATCTTCATAAGACAACAGAGTACGGTCTCGGCCGGATCTCGGAAAAGCTCTTTGGCGTCGCCCCGAACGAAGCGTCATCTGCATTAGAAAAATCAATATGTTAAAGATTGCCGCCGGTCAATTTTGAATCACAGCGGTTTTATATAATTTGTGCTATACTTCTTTTTGGCAACCTCAGTACGAGGCGAATGGGCATTGCTCCAATTGATGCCATCCATTCAATGAAAGGGAGGAAGGAAAGATATGAAGAGGGCATGTGCGTTGCTTGCAGTAGTCTATCTGATGTTGTCCGTTGGTACGGCTGTCGCAGATGTCGGTGGAGGCGATCTGACCTACAAGCCGCAGAACGCCAAACCGGTAGTATTCAGCCACGCAAAGCATGTAGACGGGAAGGAATACAAGTGCAGTGCTTGTCACAACCATACGTTCCAGATGGCCAAGGATTCATACAAGATGGACATGAGCAAGATCACCAAGGGCCAATTCTGCGGCCACTGCCACGACGGTGTCCGGTCATTCGATGTCAATGACAAGGCAAGCTGCGGCAAGTGCCACAAGTAGCAGGTGAAATTCAGGGCCTGACAGGGTCGACCCCATTTAACCATGATGCCGACCCTGTCTGAGGCTGCCATTCCTCTTCGAATGCTGACGTTTAAAGTTTCATCGATTTCACACCGTAGAGATGCCGTGACCGTATAAAGCATCGTCAGTGACACTCCGAGTCGATGCAATGGCTTCATCGTCCGGCGTTCCCCTTCCTCGAGTCCCCTTGACGACGGATCACTCTCATCGCTCTTTTCACACGTGGCGCAGGACGGACGTCGCGCGCAAGCAGTTCTTTTTTATCTCCCTCCCGCTTCATTTTCTCCACGCATGCGCCTCTCCTGTATCAAACGACGAAGGAATTGGGGGACTCTTGGATCGTTCGTAACAATGCTGACTTTCTCGCGGTCGTCAATTTATCTCCTGAATGAAAAGATCAAGTGTGATGCGTATCACACCGTTTTCCTGCCGAAGTTGGTACAATAGCGTTCAAGTGAAGTTGACATGCAATGGCTAATTCCGACAGGAGCCTGTGAGACATGAAAAAGATCATTATTGCGGACCAGATCAAACGCTCCCTTGAGCGAGAAACGAACTTTCTGGAGCGGAAGGATATAAAAGTATTTACGGCATGCTCGAATGAAGAGGTTATGAAGATCCATAGCACTGAGAAAGTCGATCTCATCATTACACTCTTCAATCTGCCCGGCATGAGCACGGCCGACCTCTGCTCCCTGATCAGGACTATCCGGAATCTGCGCAGCGTCTCGATGATCATCCTGTCCTCTGACGATGACAAGGACATCGCGATGAGCGAGCGGTGCAGGGCTAACGCCGTCATGACGCTTCCGGTCAATGCCGGCCTTCTCCTGGACAAGATGCAGGAACTCTTAAGCATTTCCTCGAGGGGGTCATGCCGGGTGCTCATCAGCGTTCGCCTGGAGGGACATCTCCTAGATAAGCCATTTACCTGCACCTCGGAAAATATCAGCGCCTCGGGCCTCCTTATGGAGACGCACAAGAACCTCGAACGAGGCGACAGGATAGGATGCACCCTCATCCTGCCAGACTCGACGCGCGTGGAGACTAGCGGGGAGATCGTCAGGGCCATCAAAAATCCGACACGGTTCGACCCGAACTGGTACGGCGTGAGGTTTTTTTCTCTTGCTCCCGCGGCAAAATACGCCATTCAGGCGCTCATCGAAAAAAGATCCCAGACCATTCGATCGAGATCCCAGGGTCTATGAGAGGCATCTCTTCAGCAGGCGATCTCTGGATGCAATGAATGAACGACGAGGTCAAAGGCCGAAGTGCTCGACAGCAATGTTGTGGAAGAGGGGACGTTCAAAGGCCTGGAATTGGAACGAAGCTTCCTGCTCGATAGCGCAGGAGGAGAGCAGCCACATGCTTTATCCGGGACCCCGTTGCAATCTGCCTGTTCACGGGTGAAGATGAATCCCGGTCCTCAGTTTTCGTTCCTGTCGATGGAGTCCATTAGGAGGGTTGTAATGATCTCTTCGGGATCCCGGAGCGGCGTGTGTGGCTTTAATCGCGCAAGGCGATCCTGAACGGATTGTTCTGCGTCCCGGGAGAGGAAGAGAAATTTTATTCCCGCACGGTATCTGGCGCCATGCTGTTTGCTCCAGACCAGTATGCCGCCTTTGTATCCGGCGACCCGGTCCTTGAACCAGACAAAACCGGGCTCGAGATGAGTGATTGATTCGACGCCGACCCCTTTTTTGCTGAGATCGACGATCTGAGCAGCATGATCCTTCCATTCCAGCTGCTTGAACGTTATGATCCCCATGAGGCAGTCCCGCTTAACTGTGATCGGCTGTCGCTGCACGTCTCTCATTTCATCCATAGCGCCCCCCCCTCATTCGAGAAAATTATTTTGGCCGTCCGATGCTGAGATTGACTGCGGTGGCATGGCGATAGTTCTCGTTATTTGTTAGCAATGCAATAAGCCAGGGTGGAGGGGAATGAATATCCGTTTCATTTTCTTGTTCTCGATCCTCCCTGAGATGGTCAGTTCCCCTCTCTTTTATCAGATTCGATCAGGGTTTTAATGATCTGCTCCGGTTCCCGCAGTGGTATGTGCGGCTTAAATCGGTCAATTCGTTCCTCAACATATTCCTCCTCTTCGGGGGACAAGTTGAGAAATTTTATTCCTGCGCGGCATTTGGTGCCGAGCTGTTTGCTCCAGACCAGGACTCCGCCCTTGTGTCCGCCAACCCGGTCCTTGAACCAGACAAAACCTTGTTCGAGGTTGGCGTTCGATTCTATTCCTACTCCCTTGGTGCTAAGATCGACAAGCTGAGCAACGTGGGACTTCCATTCGAAATGCTTAAGTGTTATGATCCCAAGGTTGCAGTCCCTGTTCTCAACTACCGGCTCTCGTGGTGCTGCTCTCACAGTATCCATCAACGCCTCAATCGATAAAATCGTTCCATGAACTCACCTGATGCTACAAGATCGACAGTGATCTTTCAATCCATTTCAGTCCCGGCATCTGATGGACACCGTTTAACGGGTCCTTCGGATGAAATGATAGGAGCTCGTGATGAAGCATAATCGGCTGCTATAAATTGCTTATTTATACTATAAATCAGGGCTGAAGAAAAGAAGAAATTTAGATCACCAAAAGAGAAGGCCCGAGGGAAATGGTGAAGGGCGGAAAGGACGGGAAGTCAAGGCCATGAAGTGGCATTGGAGAAATGAAATGCGCTATAAAAACAATAGTTTAACCGCCATGCTCCACGACTTGGTGAAGCATATGTTGCGCCATTTTTACTTCGCCAAAAAAGGCCCCGATATGGAAAAGATAATTCCAACCGGGCACCCTTTTTTCAGCGTCGTTCGATTTACTCGCTTCACGTGCAATGCGTAATGCTGTGATGGCAAGACCGAAATGCTTTCCGGCAACACAATTGTCAGTTTTCACGCTGCCTTGACGTGCAGTGATTTGATTTCCGCACGGGTGAACTTGTCAACCTTGCCAACGCATGCTTTGTCCTGCAGGAAATCAGGCACCAGGGACAGTGCATCGCTTATGCTCTTCGCGTCCACAATGGCATAGCCGGTGTGGTCTCCACCCTTGCAACCAAAGACGAACTTGTCCAAGTTGCCTTTTGCAAGCCCCTCATCCAGGGCACGCAGGCACTCCTGCGGTTCGTGTTTCGAAGTAATAAGGTAAAGTGACATACTTATCCCTCCTTTCAGTGACTTCAGGATTAATATCCAGAACAATGAAAAACCGGGAACGAGAAATAAATGCACACCTGCTCTCGGGGCAACATGCAGGGAAGAAGATCTGACAGTCAAAGCCGCATTCCCGATGGCGGTTCATGAACGATCGCGCGTCCTCTTCCCCTTTGTCTGTTACCATGTCGCGACAGTTCGTGTCGGCCCTACGCCGCCTTTGCCGGCATGAATGCGGGCACAAAGACCTCATCGCAGAAGACTTCGAACGATGTCGGCGTAGTGGAATCTGCAGACCGCTTCGCAACGATGCGGCCATCGTTAAAGGCTTTCGTCATTTCGACATAAAGCCTGCTGACGTCAGGCGAACATCCTGCGGACATGAGACCTTCAGCAGCCTCATCGTAGGGGACCATGACATAGACAAGAGCCGGATTTCCAATCTTCCTGCCGATGATCTCCGTCGCGCTTATCATGCTAAGGTCGCGCTGGCCGAGCAGATACCGGACCGATGATCCGGTAAAATCACGCTTCACAAGATGACCGGCGGCGATTGCCGCGATATCTTTGGTGGCGATCATGGAAAATTCAAGATCTCCCCTGATCGGGCTGCCGTTGACGCCTCGTGATTTCATCAGGTCGATGTTCATAAGCTCGTTCTCCATAAAGAACGCCGCACGCAGATGCAGGACGTTTAACCCCGTGATCGCGTTCAACCGTTCTTCCTGGCGGTGAAGACCGATGATAGGCCCTGTGCCCTCCGTCAGTTCTGCTCCAACGCTGGAAAGGTTCACGACATGTTTGACCTTCGCAAGCGCTAACGCGCGCGCGATGCTCGCGCCAATCTTATCGGCATAGGAGAGGCCGTTCTCGGCCGTAACGTTCGGTGGAAGAATCGTGAAGACAGTATCGGAACCCGTGAACGCCTTCACAAGGAATTCGGTATCCATAGCGTCTCCGGCAAAGGCATCTGCCTGTTTGCCCAGGAATGGCCGCAACCGGTCCGTCGACTGGGCAATGAGCCGTACTTTTTCACCTTTCTTGATGAGAATATCGGATATTTTCCCGCCGACATTGCCTGTCGCACCTAAAATCGCATACATTACAATTCTCCTTCTCTGTACGACTACGGTTGCACAGATATACGGGACTAAATATATCCTCTATTTAGAAAATAGCACTGTGGAACATAGTTGTCAAGCGCTAGGGAAGTGAACAGAGAACTACGTCAGTGTCACGAAAAGGAACCAAAAGAATAGGCGGGCATATATGTTCATGGACGCGGGCATCTTTTGTAACACTTTAAGGTGTGCTATAATCCAGCTAAGACGTGATCAACAATTTCGATTGAAATGTTGAGGTCTTATGAGGACCGCAACCTGTGCCGGCGCGAGGAATGCGCTTCCTGCCACGAAACCAGGAACTGTTCCTGACCAGCACACCATGCACATACCTCTTTTCAAGGTCCTGCTCCATAACGACGACCGGAACACCATGGAGCACGTCGTGAAGGCGCTCATGCACGTGTTTCGGTTCTCGAAGCCTGAATGCGAGCGGATCATGTCTGAAGCTCACCACAACGGCATAGCCCTCTGTACTGTCGAGCCGCTCGAGCAAGCTGAACTTCACAGGGACCAGTTGCAATCGTTCTCGCTGATTGCGACGATCGAGCCGGATTGATCAGATATCACACGTTGCTACATATAATGCATTCTCTATCTAAACGAAACTGATCCTTTCCTCGCGACTGACAGATGCAGATGTGATTCTCTGCGTTGACGTTGCCTGCAGCCGCTTTTATCCACGTATTCTATAACTTCCTCATCTTCCCCCCGTGAAAGGGGTACTACCACCGTTTTCAATCGCCTTTTCAGTATCCGGATCCAACTTGATGTATACGGTCACTGTGCCGTCCCGGAGCCAGTAATTGACATAGAGAACGTCCATTTGGCCGTATTGATAGGGCACATAGAGCGGCCTCAGTTCATACCCCGCCACAGTACCCTCGCGGTCAATGATTTTGTTCAGTTGGGTTTTCCAATAGTCTGTACTGCACCTCAGGAACTGATCTGCCTGCTTTAACGCTTCATCAGCAGGGAGACCTTTCTTGATCTGATAGCTGGTTGCCGGCGAATAAATCTTAAAGGTGAAGGGGCCTTCTTCCTTGTACAGAATGGCGAGGTTCTCCAAGTCGTTTGCATATTTACAGCCGTAAAGGATCAAGGAATAGGTTCCCTGTACATCGGAAGGAGACGTTCTCGTGGCGTCAAGCCGCGTCCCGGCAATACAGCCGTTCAGAACGAAGAGAGCAGCCAACATCATTAACGGATATTTGCACTTGTTGAAAAGGTGTTTCATAGATACCTCCGATTACACTGTCATTACGAACATGATCCCGCGCTTGTAGTCGGACGGAAGTAACCGCTTCTGGACATTGCGGTCCGAAGAAGGGGCATCGCGGTTTGGTACCATGTTCCGCAGTGAGAACTGTCTAATAATAAATATAGCAAATTTGCCATAATAGGGCACGCAGCCATTGAAGGCCGGGCTCGACAGCCGTAAAGAAGATAGAAAATACGTGATAAATTGGGAGTACATCAAGGAACAGCTGACAATCTGGCAATATGGCGACGGGGAGAGGGCAGGGTCTTTTCCCGATGCATGATGAAACGATGCTGCCCATAAATACGTGAGACGATGCCTGTTTGAATCCTCCGGCGCCGTTAAAATAAAAATAACAGGTATGTCGGTCATCGAATGTGTCCCGGCGGTATATAGAAATAATTATCGATT
>Ga0187779_10001683_pt1 | contig 13781 bp, 9 predicted proteins | sample 1015_Q2_SP10_10__FD_132435 | JGI IMG/M metagenome (GOLD analysis project Ga0187779, IMG submission 132435) | Tropical peat soil microbial communities from peatlands in Department of Meta, Colombia - 1015_Q2_SP10_10_MG | ecosystem: Environmental > Terrestrial > Soil > Wetlands > Peat | place... | reverse complement strand
TCTATTACGTCCAGTAAGACGCCTGACGGGATCTCCGCCCCGCCGTGACGGCCGTCTCCCAAGTCGCAATGGTGATTTTAGGGAGCAGCGTTTCTTTCGACCTACCAAACGCCGAAACTGACGACATTTCCCCCAGAATCTACCAGAACAGTTTGGTGCTGTCCCATCTGATAAATGTACATATGCACTTTGCGCTTCATGTAGTGCGACCCCAGCTTGCCACGAATAGTTTGCCAAGCGACTAGACTTTGCGGGTACAAGTAGGCGGCGACCAGTTTTCCGCTCTGACGGTCGAAGCTCAGTTCGACGTCAGAAAAACCAGCCGTTGGGCTCTTGTACTTGTAAATGTCGCTGACTATCGCACCGTTAAGGACACCATCACGTCGCGTGTACGCTTGTCCGAATTCCTTTTCAGCGTCGCCCTCCGCCCAGACACCAATCTTCTGTACTAAGTAATCCAGAGCATCCGATTTCAAAGCTTCTGTGGGTTGCGCTGCTGCTGCGCCCGGGGCTGCCCCTACGCTCGCGGGCGGCTGGCCCGCCTCAGGAGGCTCATAGATAGATTCGAGCGAGCGAGGCGCGCGACAACCTAACATCCCGGCGGCATAGTCAATCGGAATGGCGAAGTTAAGATTCTGCCCTTCTAGCAGGGCCTCGATGATTCCTACCACCTGTCCCTGCGTGTCAAACACCGGGCTGCCAGAGCTGCCGTGGCTTATCGGCGTGGAAAGCTGAAAATACTTATATCCGTCGCCTTGCCGTATAGCGCTCAAGATTCCTTCAGAAAGCGTGTTCTGAAAAATGCCGAGAGGATTGCCCAGTGCATACAACGTATCCCCAACCTGCACGGTATTTGAGTGACCGAGCTTCAGCGGAGGCAAGTCGACGGCTTTGATTTTGATCAGAGCGATGTCTTTGCGCTTGTCGATGTCAAGCACGCTGACGTCATCGTAAGGGTCTCCGTTCGCCAAACGCACGGTTGCGTGCTTTGTATGCGCGATCACATGATAATTTGTCAAAATTGCCGCGTCTGCGCTCACGATGAATCCGCTTCCGCTCCCTGACGTTTCCATCATCGTAAACTTCGATCAGCACTACCGATGGCGATGCCATTTTGTAGACGTCCGCAGCACAGACTACGTTGTGTTGTTGTTGCTGCGGTTTCGGGTATCCCCATAGCTGAAACTTGTGTGAAAGAATATCTGCGTTGAGCAACGTGCAAACGACTAGAGCTGGCAAGATTACTCGTCGGACCATGCTAATCTTCCGTTTCGTCCTACAATGGCTTTTATGTCAGGTGGAGTTCGCTAGCAGTGATGTCCGTCACAAGCAAGAAAGTCTGTCACCATGCGATGGAATGAAGCGGTTACGTGTTCCTGTCATATCGACCCGCTCGGAGGAATTCAGAGTGACCTTCGAGAGCTTCCGGCGGGACAATCGAGAAGAAATATTTCAGCATGTCACCCGTAGCGTTGATGGAATTATCTTCTCTCCCATCGCATCAACGAACGCTCTTAGGTCATGCTAAGAAATCTGCGGCTTCGACTCCCCTTGCCCTTTGCGACGGTTTCGAAGGAAGAAACGCGAATGACTTTGGCCGTCCTTTCGTCACGTCGCATCCGTTCCACAGTCGCTGAAATTTGCGCCTCATCCCTATCGCCACCAACCGACAGCGATCAGCACCAATTGCACGGCATGCGAGTGCACGCTGTTGCCGAACTTATTCATCCACTGCGGGGATTCATTTTCGGAATGAGGCGCGAGTATAGGTCGAATGATTCCTGACGCTTTGGCGTATCACGCCTAAATTCCTTGGCTCTGTTGTAGAAGTCGGTGGCGTGAAACGTCTTCCCCTGTACAGCTCTGCTGCGGGAAAGGACAAAGGGGCCGCGTACCCCCAGTGGGAAAATTCTGCGCCACGTGCGGATCAAACGGCGGGCCCGCCGGGAAAGGGGAAGCCGAATTCGTAATCGCCGCAATAATCGCCCTGGCGCGACCCCATTTTCCACCCACGAAGTGAGCGCCGTCAAAGCTCGATGTCCCGGTTAACCGCCGAAACATACTGCGAAGTTCACGTTGCGATGGGCACGTGACCCATCGCCCGTCAGCTCTGCTACGATCTCGCAAAAAAATCCGCGGATCAGGCCGCTATGATCAGCGCGTCGACCGCAACACCGCCTTGGTTCTCTCCGTGCACCACAAGCGGGTTGATATCGATTTCGGTCAGCTCCGGCCTAGCCAAGATGACCCCGCCTATCAGTGCGACCGTCTTGGCCAGCGCGGCACAATCGCGGGGTGGAAATCCTCGTGCGCCACGCAATAGCGCGTAGCCTTTGAGCTTTGCTATCTCTGTGAGAATCATACCCTCTGAAAGATCCGGCGGAAGGAGGCGCACGTCCTTTAATGTCTCTGTCCAGATTCCGCCCAATCCGACTAGCACCACGGGTCCCCAGTTCGGATCGCGCTTGGCCCCAACGATCATCTCGACGCCTGGCGCAGCCATCTTTTCCACCAATATCCACTCCACTTTGAGATCAGGCCGCGCCCGCTCCACATTCTCGATCACTCGTGCCCACGACCGCCGCAGGTCTGCTTCATTCGCAATACCGACCGCGACGCCCCCGATTTCGGTTTTGTGCTCGATGCGTGCGTGTTGCGCCTTCAGGACCACGGGATATCCAATTCGAGTGGCAATGCGAGTTGCGCCCTCAACGTCTTGCGCGAGTTCGCCCTCCGGGATTTTGATTCCAATCCCCGCAAGATATTGCTTGGCGGCGTACTCGGGCATCGTGCCATGCTCGACAGGCGGCAACGGCCGGACCGGTCTCGACCGCGCCATGCTTTCCGAGGCAGCGAACATGCGCCCGTATTCCGTAACTCGGGCCACCGCCCGAAGAGACCTTTCCGGCGAACGCGAAAGCGCGATCCCACTCTCGCGAATGATTACGGAGAACTCTTCGATCAGTGACGAACCATCGCCCATCATCGCCAGAACAATCGGCTTTCCAGAATTCTTAATTGCCGGGTGAAGCCCGTTAAGGTAACGCACCGCTTGCGCTGGTGCTGGCCCAGGCATAATCGCGACCACCACGCTGCCAATCCCAGGATCAGCCAAAAGGGCGGCGAGCCCTTTGCTGAGCAGTTCCGGTTCTCGGATGGGCTGGGTCGTCAGGTCGAGCGGATTATTTGGCTTCGCAAATGGTGGCAGCACTGATTTCAGTGCGGCCTCAGTTTCTGGCGCCAGACTTGGCACGTCCAGTCCGATGTCGTCGCAGAGATCGAGAGCCACCCCGCAGAACGCGCCCGATACAGTGACAATGCCAACACCGGCGGTAAACGGCTTGGGGAAGCGTGCCAAAATCTCGGCCACGTCGACTAGTTCCTCGAGACTCTCGACAGCTATGGCGCCGGCATGGCTGGCGAAGGTCCGCATCACCTCATACTCTCCAGACATCGCGCCGGTATGCGAACGCGCCGATTCGCGCGCGCGTTCACTTCGCCCGGTATGAAAGAGAACGACCGCTTTCCCACATGCGCGGCAGCGCGCCAATGCCCCGAGAAAATCGCGCGGGCGCCTGATTTGCTCCGCAAACACAACAATCGCCTGCGTCGTGGGATCATCCGCCAGGTATTCAAGGAAGTCCTCAATGCCAAGTCCAGCTTCATTCCCTGTCGAAACCGAATACGTTAGCGCCAGGTTCCGCGCGCCGAATGCGAGCACAAAATGCCCCATCAGCGCGCCACTTTGCGCAACCAACGCAACCGCCGGGCCCGGCTGCGTGCGCTCCGGCGTCGAGCGCCCCGCAAACCCGATACCGAATCCATCGATATAATTCGTGAATCCGAGACAGTTCGGTCCCAGCAGCGCGATCTCGCCTTCCGCAGCAATCTTCGCGATCGCTTCCTGCTCCCTCCGTCCCGTATCGCCCAATTCCGCAAATCCTGACGCGAAAACAACCGCTGCATGCGCTTTGCTTCTGACGCACGCCTCGATTGTTTCCCGCACGGCCGCACTCGGCGCTGTGCAGACGACCAGGTCCACTCCTTCGGGAAGCTCCTCCACAGTTTTCAGGCAGGCTCGGCCCTCGACTTCATTGGCATTGCGGCTCACGATGTGCAGAGCACCGCCGTAGCCGCTCGCGATGATGTTCGCCACCACCGTCGCGCCCGTTGAGTCCGCTTGCGAGGACACCCCTACTACGGCGATCGAATTCGGCCGCAGCACTCGTGCGGCCGCTCCGGCGCCTCTGATCAGCGGCCTCACTGATGTCTCACTTCGCTCATTCTCCACGACGATACGGCCCGAGCCCCGGTCGGTAGGACTTTTCATCGAGAAATTGGCTCATACCTTCTTGGCGGCCGCGTTCGGGATCAGATGCACCCGACGAAACAGCCATCGCCGCAAGGACTGTCTCCGATGTGTCCCAATCCAAGTCCCGCACCACTTTGAACGCGGTCTTCGCGTGCCGCAGGACGGTCGGGTTTTTTTTCAGCAGCTTACGAGCGAGGGCTTCCGTTTCGGTCCGGAGCTGCGATCGGGGCACCGATTTGTTGACCAGACCCATTTCCGCCGCTTTTTTCCCATCAAAGGGATCACCAGTCATGATGTAATAGAGGGAGTCCCGATGGTTCATGACTTGCGCCACGGCGCGCGTCACGTTGCCTGCCGGAATGATCCCCCAATTGATCTCCGATAGTCCAAATTGCGCCTCGTCCGCCGCGATCGCGAGATCGCATGCGACGAGCGGCGTAAAAGCACCGCCGAAACACCATCCGTTTACCATCGCGATCGTCGGCTTGGGGTAATGAATCAGCCGTCGCCACATCCACGCGTACGCCGCCCGCCGTACCTGCGCCCGCTTCAATGCAGGCTCGTGGTCCACCTCGCGAAAATATTCCTTTAGGTCCATCCCCGCCGAAAACGATTCCCCGGCCCCCGTAAGCACAAGCACTCCGCAACGGTCATCGAGCTCCAGCGCATCAAGAATCGGCAACATTTCGTCGTTCATCGTAGGATTTACCGCGTTGCGTTTTTTGGGCCGGTTGAGCGTCACCCACGCGATCCCAGCGTCGAACTCGAGCTTTACTGTTTTGCCGCCCGGCACCGGATTGTCAGATGTTAATGATGTGGACATTTTCTCGCCCCTCCATGCAAAGATCTTGGCGATCCTTATACCAACCAGCCTGATGTCCCGACTGGCCACGAATCAAGACGGAAAGGATCTTCCGCATTCGGGCCCTGAGTGTCCCGCCTTGGAGGCATCGTTTCTACGCTCGATCCTAGCACGGACAGAAAACTGCAACTAATGTTGAGCTCTCGCAAATGCGTTTTCACGGGTCCCACAACTCGCTCCGGTTGGAGAGAAACAGCACGACAGGAACCAAAGACGGGAAAGCTGTAGGTGGCTAGCAGTCATGAACACGCTGCGCTTAGCCGTTTGCTGTGGCCTCACAGGGCGACACGTTTTCGACAGTGGTGACGCTCCGCGGGCAGATCACGGGTCGGTCATAGTTGCAGGAAACGGGATTGGAGTGGAACGATGATGGACGGTCCGCGCGACCTAGGGCAGTGTTGTGTTCAAGGTCCTTGATCTTCTGGTGGTCCCCTTTTGTCTTTGTATTCCTGCGCGCTGCGGGCGCAAACCACAAATGCCTCCATCAATGCTCGCTATGAATACTGCACATTGGGGAACTGGCGAACTGCGCTCGATACCTGGGGAAGATTTGTGAGTTCGCGCAACTCCCGCCGATTCAGCACGATTCGAAAGCATCCGGTTCCAAAGGGCAAGAGAATCCACAACCACATCGGTCTGAAGTTACCGTTGTGACCTATCCATATGCTCCGCATGCCCGGCGAGACACGCCCCCGTCGATTCCGGCGTCGGCTTCTTCCATGACACCGGCAATTTTGCTCAAGCCCGGTTCTCGCCTGATGCAAAAGATCGTCGACGCCTGCTTATGTTCTTACCCGACCAGAAGGGAATGCGATGAGATTCGCGGTTTGGCACGCAGGTTGCACTATTGCGATAGGGACGGCGCAAAAACTGAAGGGAGAAGAGGCATTTCATGCGGCAGGAATTTCGAAAGTGGATGGCCAGGTTCGCTCCTGCCGTGACATACGCGCAGGACGTGAGAACGCACTATGTGCCAGGAACAACTGATTCTTCGAAATGTCACACCTCCGCATGTGTTAACGAGGTCAGTGGCGTACCTGCAGTAGGCGGCCCGACCGATTGGATCCTGGCTCGCCATCTCAAAAACACAATCAATTGCCAAATGGCGGCGAAAGGCTTCACGAAGATGAACAGCCGCAATGCTGAGATACAGATTGCTATCAACCAGGAGAGGCAGATAAAACGGCTACGGCTGACCCCCTTGGGGCGGAGGCTTCGATTTATTCTCGGCGACTGCTTCAGGTTTCTTATTTTGATCGCACTCGGAGGTCTGGTGCTCTGCTCGCCCGCTCGGGCACAAGCGCAGCCTGCAGAACAACCGCGGGAAGAGCTCCGTGTGCCAAAGGCAGCTTCGGCATCGGGAGATGTCGCCAAGGCCCAACAACAGGGCGGCATTGTTGTCGGCAGGGTTATTGATCCAATGGGCAAAGGCGTCCCCGGGGCCGACGTGGTCCTCATGCGTGATAAATCCGTGCTCGATCAAGTACAGTCGGATGATAATGGACGGTTTACTTTTGTGCATGTCTCTCCCGGATCCCTTCAACTCAGAATTGTCGCGGAAGGATTCTCTACGGAAGAGATACCGGGCACCATGGTCCCTGGTGAGAACTATGTTTTCCCTGAGGTTTGCTTATCATTGGCCACGCAAGTCACCGAAATTCGCGTCTCGCCTCCGCTGGACGAAATCGCGCAAGAGCAGTTCAAAGACGAGGAGAAACAACGCGTGTTTGGCATCGTTCCCAACTTCTATGTCAGCTACACCGATGATGCAGCCCCTCTGACGCCAAAGCGAAAATTTCAGCTGGCTTTGAAAGCTATGACAGACCCTGTAGGTATTAGCGCCGTAAGCACCATTGCCGCAGTGAATCAGGCTTCGGACCGCTTCAGCGGCTATGGCCAAGGTGCAGATGGGTATGCTAAACGTTATGGCGCTTCGTACGCCAACTTTGCCTCTGGATTGTTTATCGGAGGCGCGGTCCTGCCATCGATCTTGAAGCAAGATCCTCGCTATTTCTACAAAGGGACGGGCACGAAGCGTTCACGTTTCCTCTACGCGGTGTCCCGTGTCTTCATTTGCAAGAGTGACAATCAACGCTGGCAGCCAAACTATTCTTCGGTCTTCGGGGATCTCGCTGCGGGCGGACTATCGAATCTGTATATACCGGAAAGAGACCATCATGGCGCCAGGCTGACCTTCGAGAATGCCAGCATTGCTATGAGCACCACCGCTGTGCTCGACGTTCTTCAGGAATTCGTGTTGCGGAAGATAACGTCGAAAAGCGAATAGAATGGTTAGGCTGCAAATTTGAGTGCAACTGTGCTTGTTGGTGGGGTGCGCCGTATCCGATGCGCGCGCTAGCATCTCCAGCTACCTTGGCAGCCGCCAATCCGCAAAAGCCTTCACCGGCGATTACAACTCCGTAGGCCTCGCGATACCCCTCCAGTTTCTCCTCAGTCTCGTTGCCTTGGCAGGTTACCCGGCGCCTGTGCGAGTTGCGCGTTGCGCTCGCCCAGGGCTGCGCGGTCAGGCTGAACTTGCCCTGCCACCCTTTTCAACAGCGGCGGCGTAACAACCGCGGTTTGCGTCAATAGTTTAAGCTCCGGAGAAGCGTCATCGTTCGCAAAACTACTTGGAGCAATAGCAGCGCGACTGTTCCTTGGATGATGCTTAGTCTCTCCCTCATAGGCTAAAATCCCTTTCACATTTGCCAATGTCAGGCGCGACTCCCAGCTTTGCCCCGATTCGTAAAGGTGGCTGGGTCGCATTCTCATGCCCGCTGAGAGGAGAGCACTTTTAGGACCAATAAAGAAATTCCGCCAGCAACGCAAACGGGAACCGCAGCGCGCTGGTCAGAATCCAGGCGCCGATTCTGGAAGTTGTTGAAAACCTGAGAGTGGAGAACGGGGCAGTAACTCGCTGCGTAGTACCTCACAGATGTACATGGGTGGGAAAATCGTGTCTGAATCTCGGCAGCTGTTGACCTCCAGCCGTCACGGTGTGGGCAACATACTGCGCCCCTTCGAGGACAGGTGCCGTGGGAACACCGCAGGTGTAATCCGTAGTTTCATCCATAGTAGAGTCATGCATCCAGCATGGCGACCGTTGGAGGGGCTGTCCTGGCCGACAACGCCACACGACGCACCTTTATCCGGGCTCTTCTTTGCTTGCCGGCCGTAGCGCGCATGGCAAGCGCGCGCGACTACGCTAGCGCGACAGTTCATAATCGGGAATTTCTTTTACAACAGCTAGACTTCTCTCGAACTGCGGTATCAGCAAGCAACTGAGGAACGGCTAAGCCGAAGGCCTTCCACCTCACCTTGGAACGGTGAATTCGAACGAAATATGTTTCGAATCCATAATCGTTCTCTTGCAGCAACGAGTAATGCAGCAAGTACTGTCCTACTTCGAGACAGCACCGCAGCGACAGGGGAGTCCGCGGGGTTGACTGCACGGCTTCTGTAGAACCAGGTGAATGAAGGTGCTGGGCTTGGTCAACAGGCACATTCAATTGCTCCGGCTTCGTCCAAATTGATCGAAGAAGGAACGCAGCAGCACTTCGTCGGTCAAGGCATCTACGCGTATGCCGTTGGCTGCCAGCGCTGCCGCCAATTCGGTTGGGTAGGCTCTAAAATCGCGATTGGTTGAGCTCGCTGCGGCGGCAATCTCCCACTCTGCTGCCTCCGTCTTGCGCCTTTCAGTTTCGACTGTGGCGCGGGTGTGGCCCTCTTCCGCACACGACTGCTGTTCGGCCATTGGCTGCAGGGCTGCGATCTGGGACTGCAGGCTTGCCAGGCAGGATTCAATAGCGGCCAGGCTCCTGAGACGATATGCGATCCATCCTGTGGCAAACAATGCGGCGATTGGGATGACCTGAAAAAGAACTATGCACAGTTTCATGGTTTCGCTCATACGATCCGTGCTCCGATCCGGAACCCGGCGGGACACATCGTTTTCTTCCCTAGGGCCTTCATGCGGTCGAAGCTATCGTTAGATATAGCATCCAATGCTCCAATCCAGGCTGCGTAGGAAGTATTTGGCATGTCCTGCTGCGAGACTCACTTAGAGTGCGAAGGAGCGGTCCATCGTGCACCTTCCGTGTCCATCGATGCCCACAGTTGGGCACAGTGACTTTCTGTGTTCAGATCCTCAAGCCATGGCTCGGATGGTTCCATCGGTTCGCGCAGCCTCCTGTCCCACCGAGCGCTTGGAGCAGATGACAACGAATTGGTAGTCACGGGACGATTGCGGCGCTGAAAATGGGGGTTGCCGTCGGCATCCATCGGTAGCAACGCAATGCTGGCAGCCCATGGGCAGAAGCGCCCAAGGATTGTCGTCCGTAGTCCAACTCAAGCAACCAAATCTCACTCTCTTGTTCGTTTTCAACTACTTACTCCTAGTAGAGGTTTGGGCTTTGTCGTGCTCCCAGTTGAAACATGAAGAGACACCTGGGATCGATCATCGTTGTGATCGCGGGATTCTTCGCGCTGCGGGTCTATCTGATTCGCGAATTGCTGACCTTAGAACTGATCTTTACTTTGGGCTTTGTCGCTCTCGGTGTGCTCGTCGCCCTGGCCTATCTCGTCGGGCTTGTCACTCAGTACAGCTTGCACGTGGCGCAAATGACCCTTCGGTGGATCGGAGAGTGGGCACAGACGTCGTTTCAGCGAGGGTTTGGTCGAGAAGCCGCCAAGCCCCTAAAGCCCGGAGCAGACCTGAGTGTCAGTTAGGCTTTGGTCCAGGGACAAGCGGTACTTGCTAAAACTTCCACCCGCAGATCGCTTTTCGAAAGGCTTTCCTAGCGGGGTTGACGGCAAGGCTGTGCAATTGCCGCAGCACGGATGTGAATAGTACTAATGACCGGGCTTATTTAGGTATGGCGGAGAGGGTGGGATTCGAACCCACGGTTGAGTTTCCCCAACACACGCTTTCCAAGCGTGCTCCTTAAACCGCTCGGACACCTCTCCGTGCTTGGAGCGTTGAAAAGCCTAACAAATTGATCGCACACCGGCAATTCCGACGATCGGCTCTATCGAATGCAATCAACGATTGGAGCCGACAACAATTTAGATCTATGTTTGCTACACTTTCCTGGCAACTCCGGGGTAGTGCAATTGGTAGCACGCCAGCCTTTGGAGCTGGTTATCTTGGTTCGAGTCCAAGCCCCGGAGCCAAATTCCCTTCCTTGCTCACTGCCTGAAGCCGCGTCTCGGAACTGATACCATATTCGATGCTCATGAGCGACGGACAGCTGGTGAAGTTTGGCAAGCAGATACGGATCCGCGAGGGCATATGTCACAGGTAAGGGAACGTCCCGAAGAGCTCCTTGCCACAGGAAGCAGCGGTAGGACAGCTGTTTGGGGATGGGTCGTCGCGGCTGTTTACTTCTTTTATCAATATGTTCTCCGCTCGGCACCGTCCGTCATGATGCCGCAGCTGTCAGAAGCTTTTGGAATCGGCTCGCTCGGTGTGGCTTCTCTCGTTGGCCTGTTCTACTACGGGTATGCGACGTGCAGTCTTGTCGCCGGCGCCGCTATGGACGGTTTGGGGCCGCGCAAGGCTCTCCCCCTTGCTGCCGCTGTCGTAGGCGTCGGAGCGCTGCTTTTTGCCTCGGGCAGCAGGGATTCGGCGAACGTAGGAAGACTGCTACAAGGAGCGGGCGGCGTCTTTGCGCCGGTGGGAGCCATCTACATCGTCATGAGGTACTTTCCAGCATCCCGGGGTGCAACCCTGATCGGTGCGACACAGATGTTCGGAATGGCTGGCGGGGCTGCTGGTCAGTTTGTGGTAGGACCCCTGATTGGTAGGGGGCTCACTTGGGACAAGTTCTGGATCGGCATGGGCGTCGTCGCTCTCGCAATGGGCCTCCTACTCTTCGCTGTTTTGCCTACGGAAACAAGAGCAAAGCCCGCTGAGGGCTGGTTCAAAAGCGTGGCCGAATCTTACTACGTAGTGTTCAAGAACCCGCAATCGATCTTGTGTGGCCTGATCGCCGGGTTGCTTTTCATTCCGACAACCATCTTCGACATGGTTTGGGGAGTGCGATACCTCGAAGAGGCACATGGCTTTGACTACGCATCTGCCGTGATGCGCTCGGCGACGGTTCCGTTGGGGTGGATCGTTGGTTGCCCTTTGCTAGGATTCATTTCGGACCGGCTCGGACAACGAAAACCGGTGATTATAGGAGGCTCGCTAGTGCTTTCGGTCTGTCTCGCATGTATTCTCTACGGTCCCAAAAGCTTCTTCCCCCCCTACGCGCTGGGCCTCGTAGCCGGTTTGGCATCGGGCGCGGCCATGCTGCCCTACACTGTGATTAAGGAAGCGAACCCTCCGCAGTTTTGCGGGACCTCGACGGGAGTAATGAACTTTATCAATTCTATCTTCAGTGCCTTGCTGGGCCCGGTTTTCGGATGGATCCTTCATCGCGTCTCTGGCCGGACCGCGCAAATGGAACAGGCACATTACCAAGTTGCCTTTGCTCCCCTTCTCTTCGGCGTTGGCGTGGCGATAGTTTTGACCTTACTGTTGCAGGAGACGGGTCCGCGGTCCAAGCACCGTCCTCATGAATCAGACGCGAGTAACCAAGCTACAGAAAGTGCGCCTCTCCGCTAACTAAGACGCTCCCTTCTGACACGCAGAGCAGAGCGCCAACATACAGCCCAGCGCCTGTGCACGACATTCCGGAGGATTTCCGCACTCCAAACAACGCTCGGTCCGTTTTTGCCTCTTAAGCGCTGATGGAGGATTCTCCTCCACTCTCCGTTACAAACTTCCAGAATGAACGAATGCCTTTGGTAAGTCGCATATCCCGCACCTGCCCAAGCTCCAGGCAGGCGCGAACGGATTCTTCAGCGCCTCGGTGTGTGGGCAGCAAGCGAAAGACAACCCGATGCTTGCCTGCTGATTCAATGGGCTCGATCACCGAGGGGAAGAATATGCCCTGGCCCACCTCGAAACTCGATGCCTTGCCGACCGCTACCCGCTTCTCCGGCCCAACCAGCAGCCGCCGGTAGGCAAATATCAACGTGCCATTTTCGCTCGTGTGCATCCGTCCGTACGTTCGCCGAGGGACCTTGCGCACATGCGTCGAGAAAGCAGGCACACGCTCACCGGGATTGGGCTTGTCCTGGGCGTCAAACAACAAGACTTTCAGCAGTCCAAGCGAAAAGACGATGCCAAAGACCGCTGTGCGTAGGGCCCAGCCGAAGAGAAGCGCGCTGAAGACGATAACGAATAGGCACAGCAACAGCCCGAGATGCGGACTAATAAGAGCCGTGATCATGAGCACTGCGAAGACTGTGTTTCTAATTGTCTTCAGCAGGAAATCAAGAAACGGAAACGGACTGATCATGGCTAGCACATCAAAGGAGTGTCCGACCAGCCAAACCATACATGTGACTGCTAATCCTACGACGATATAAAACACAGCCGTTGCTACGTCAAAGGCGTGATGAAAGCCGCTGGTCTGTGCTGTGGCCGCGAAGACTACAGGCTCGCTGTGTACATCGGCGAAGAGTCCCCGCAAAGACCGGAGCCCCATCACCCGTGCCACTTGGTCTAACACCATGGGAAATGCAATCAGCACCAGCCCTGCGTGATTGACAAACAGGACTTCAGCTGCATCCAAAGGTTTCTTAATCAAGGGCGCGAACCCTCCGAAAGTGTCCTTGATGAATATGAGGACTAGCAGCACCATGATCGGTATCCAGAATTTTGGCTTCTGAACCAGCGGCAGCTGATCGCGCTGCGCTCGCGGCGTGTGATAGTACTGCCACACGCCCAGGACGCAGACCCCGACTAGCGGCGAGATAGCCGTGCTTGTAACCGTCGCCAGCCCTGTCGAAATCTTCTCCCCGTTTCTAAGCACTTGTTGTGTCTGCTGCTCGTCGGTTTGCACCACCGGGACGACCGCGAATATCAGTAACCACATCAGAAGTAACGACCGAGGCATAGCCCTACCTCCTCCCTCCTCGCCTCAGAATCACATTCTTTTCACCTCGGCGAGCTTCGGCATCCCCTTCACGACTGGGGAACCGCCTCAAACAATACAGGACTTCCGAAAGAATGGGATGCTCGATCCACAGAGCGGTTGGGCCGTCGAGCCTTGAGCAATCTGTGTGTAGCCTGAAGACTTGAAGAACCATGGCGCGAAGGGCAACGAGACTTGTCAGGTTAATCCGTCCCTAAGTAATCGAATGCGCTAATAGTCCTGAGCTATAATCCAGCCCGCGCGAGCTTAGCCCCTGATCCAAAGCTAGGCCGCGAGGAGCCACGCCGATGAACCAGACCAAGGAATCCAGCGCGGAACTGACCCGGCTCCAAGAGGACCGCGAAGGAAAAGCCGCGTGGAAGAAGTGGGGGCCGTATCTGAGCGAGCGACAGTGGGGGACCGTGCGCGAAGATTACAGCTCCAACGGGGATGCCTGGAATTACTTCACCCATGATCACGCGCAATACCGCGCTTACCGCTGGGGTGAGGACGGGCTCGCCGGCATCTCCGATAACCGCCAGCTGCTTTGCTTCGCGCTGGCGCTGTGGAACGGGCACGATCCGATCCTCAAGGAACGGTTGTTCGGACTGACCAACAGCGAGGGCAATCACGGCGAGGA
>Ga0187779_10001682_pt1 | contig 13781 bp, 13 predicted proteins | sample 1015_Q2_SP10_10__FD_132435 | JGI IMG/M metagenome (GOLD analysis project Ga0187779, IMG submission 132435) | Tropical peat soil microbial communities from peatlands in Department of Meta, Colombia - 1015_Q2_SP10_10_MG | ecosystem: Environmental > Terrestrial > Soil > Wetlands > Peat | place... | reverse complement strand
CGAAACCCGTGCCGCTGCCAGAGCCGTACGGCGCGTTCATTGCTACTCACGACAAAGTTGAACTGCATAGCCTGGAAGCCGCGGCTTCGAGCATGCTCCAGCGAGTGCGCGCACATGGCGCTGGCCACTCCGCCACCAGTGGCACTGGGCGCTGTGATGTAGCCGCAATTCGCGACATGCGCACCACCTCCGCGCTGGTTCTCGCGAAGAAAATAGGTGCCGAGAATGGCGTCGCCATCCTGCGCGACAAACACCTCGTGCCCGCTCGAAAGCCAAAACGAAAGGGCCTCCTCCCTGCCCAAATCCCTCGGAAGCGCATAGGAATCTCCCGCCCGAATGATGGGTTCGAGGATCGACCAGATCGCATCGTGATCCTTAGACTCGGCAGCACGAATCGTGATCATCTTTTCATACTGGCACACGCGCGCAACTTGCGTCGATACCAAGAGGCTGGCCAACCCAGCTTGGGCGGTGCGCCCAATTCTCTGTCGCTTATGAATTATGTACTGTCACGAAGAAGCCACCTCTCCTTCCCGACCTACACTCTCTCCGCATGCTAGCCTTCTCGTAAGCAGGCCTTCATTAACTCTTTGCAAGGACGGAGACTGACATGTCAGTGCGATTACTTACGTCAAGTGTCCATGCCCAATCGCGTTTCGTTTCGAGCCCGATCGACCAGACCCGGCTACTTTTGATCTCCCTTTGTTTGGTTTTCTTTGTTCTCGCATGGGGCCAGCCAGCTTGTGCCCAAGACGATCAAAACCAGTCCGTCGCCGATGCCGCACGCGCGGCCCGCGCGAAGCATGACCAGACCTCGACCGTCAGCGCGCCTTCCAAACATTCGCCTTTCTCACAAACACAGCTCCTCGCCTGGCGAATTGCCGGAGTCTCTGCTCCCGACCTGCTTAACGAATTCAAGGCCAACGGCATTGCCTTTTCTCCCGACGAATCGCACCTGGCTGCGCTGAAGGACGCCCAATTCCCACCCGAACTTCTCGCTGCTCTGCCATCGGCTCCTTCGCATCCGGACGCCGGCGTGGGTACGGCCCTTCCCCAGCCCCTCATCGCTGCTTCCCAGGCATTCGCCTCTCAGGATTACGCGAGTGCTCTAAAGTCTCTCCAGCTTCTTGTCCAGGAATCTCCAACGGCCGATCTCTGCGCCGCTCTTGGTAATCTCCAGTTCCTCGCGCACGATCTTCCCTCGGCCAAGTCCTCCTTCGAACACGCCGTTCAGCTCGATCCCTCATTCGTCTACGCTCATGTCCGTCTCGCGGGCATCTATTACAAGCTCGAGAATGGCTCCCAGGCCGCCGCCGAAGCCAAGAGAGCTCTTCAATTGCAGCCCGGCAATGCCGAAGCTCGCCGCTACTTGTCCCTGTCTCTGAGCATGAAGTTACAAGGAGGCGGCGCCGGCTCGGGCAGTGGCGGCGCGGAAGACTTATCCGATTTACAGAACTCCGAGGGAATGAGCCAGGAAGCAAAGGATCTCAACAATCAGGCAGTTCAATTGGAAGATCAGGGAGACTACAAGGGCGCCGAAACAGCTTGGAATCACGCGATTGCGCTGGAGCCCAAAGCAGCCGTCTTTTACTACAACCTTGCCAATATGTACGTGAAGTGGGGCGGGCACAACGTTCTGGCGAACAACGCCTTTCTGAAAGCCAAGGAGCTTGCGCCCCGCAATCTCGCCATTCGTCAGAATTACGGCCACTATCTATGCGAAAATCATTCCTACAATAACGCCATAGCGGAATTCCAAGACATTCTTAAGATGGATCCGGATTGGAACATCGCTCGTCCCTGCCTCTACATCTCCCTCTACAACGTCGGCAGGAAGGACGAGGCAGCGCAAGTGCTCGCCGAATACCGTCACTGGAACCAAACGCATGGCGTGCCGGATGATAGTGACCAAATTGAGGTCCAGCAGCCGAGGATCGATGACCCCCGCGGCCGCACTCGGCTGTAGCGACGTATCTCCTCAGTAGGCAGTTTGCGGGCAAGTGCAGGATAATCGCTGCCATGCCGCAGACGCTTGCTCACGTCACTTTACTGGTGCGCAATTACGACGACGCGCTGGCGTTTTTCACGGACGCTCTTGGCTTCCGTGTGGTGGAAGATTCGCCTCTACCCGCTGGCAAGCGCTGGCTCGTCATCGCGCCTCCGGGCTCACGCGGCGCGAGCCTGCTTCTCGCCCAAGCTGCCACCCCGGAGCAGCTCCGCCAGGTGGGTAATCAGGCCGGCGGGCGCGTCTTTCTCTTCCTTCACACCGACGATTTCTGGCGCGACTATCGCCTGATGCAAGCTGCCAACGTAAACTTTCTCGAGTCTCCCCGTGAGGAATCGTATGGCACCGTTGCCGTCTTCGAAGATCTCTACGGCAACAAGTGGGATCTTCTTCAGCCTGCGGGGCCATCCGCTCTTAAGCCTATCGAAAGAGCTTCGCGATGATCGTCTCCCTGCTTTGGCGCATTCTTTACTGGACCTGGGTCGCTTCCGAAGTGATCGTCGGCGTCGCCACAAGAACGAAACACAGCACCGGAAAAGTCCACGATCGCGGATCTCTCGTTCTTCTCTGGATCGTTATCTTCACTTGTAATACCGCGGCCATCTGGATCAGCGAAACCGTCCCGCCAACCATGTTTGGCGGAGCTCAGATGCTGAAAACGGCAGGGTTGATTGTGTTAGTCGTTGCGCTGATCATTCGCTGGACGGCCATCCTAACACTTGGCAAAGCCTTCAGCTCCAATGTGGCCATTCGTGATTCTCAGCAACTTAACCGTTCCGGATTGTACAGTTTGGTCCGCCACCCCTCTTACCTTGGCCTAGTGTTGGTGTTCCTCGCCATCGGGCTGCATTCACGGAATTGGCTTAGCTTCGCGATTGTCCTGATTCCCACGACGGCCGCCTTGCTTTACCGCATCCAAGTGGAGGAGGCTGCTCTCCTGCGCGCGTTCGGGGAGGAATACGTCGCCTATAGCAAGGCCACGAAGCGCCTCATCCCGGGCATCTACTAATCGCAACGTCTCACTTGCCGGTGAGAGCAGCGTACTGTTCCGTGGTCAGCGGGACCACGGACAGTCTCCCGATCCGCACCAGCGGCGAATCCGCAAACAACTTGTTTTTCTTAATCTCATCCAGCGTCACAGGTTTGGCCAGGGCTTTCCCCGCTTTTATAGTCACAACGGGTTTCTTCAGGTTCTTCACATCCACGCTGATCACCGTCGCCGTGCCCACCGCCGTCCGCATATCTCCGGTCTCGTAAATAATCAGCTTCGCCCCGGGCTTCATTTCGCCCAAATGCCTCACCGCAACGGGATTGCTCACGCCATCCCACTCCGTCTCCTTATCCTTCACCAGGTTCGCGAACGAATATTCCGTGGGCTCCGTCTTTAGCAAATAATGTTCCGCCATCTTCCCCTCCCTTTGTTGAGATTCAATTGATCGAAGAGTGAGTCGAGCCTGCGGGAGTCAGCCGCGTTAGTAGATCGACGTACTCCCTATAAAACTTCGGCTTGTCCAGGTCGTCCTGCACATCCACCAGAATCTCACCCAGCCCCGGCTGGTTTCCTGGTTGCCACACCAGGGTATTTCCATATCCTGCCCCGTGGTCATTGTTTACGTCCATATACAGCTTCTTCCATTTGGTGATGATCGTAGGATCGAGCCACGCCACCGCGGCGAGTTCATCCCATAGATAATTGGCCTCCGCATATTTCGCCACATACTGCGCCGCTGGAGTCGGGCTCTTTCCAATCTCTTCGATCAGGTCCTTCTCCATTCGAGTCTTCACCGAAATATCCACCGTCGTCACCGACACGTGCGGCCAGTGCGCGTGCAACACCGCCTTCGATGCTTCCGGGTCCATCCAGAAATTAAACTCATGAGACGGGTTGAGTGCGAACTCCGGATCGTCCGTTTCTGGGCTGATACTCCCTCCCATAACGACCAATTCCTTGCTCATCTCCGGGAATTGCGGGTCGAGGGCAATTGCCATCGCCAGGTCCGTCATCGGCCCCGCGGCGTAAATCGTCACCTCGTGCGGATACTTCCGCACGATGCGCACAAGGAAATTCGCCGCAGTTTCCGCGGAGGGTTTTGTCGTCGGCTTTCCCTCGGGCATCGGTGGGATCTCGTATGGGCCATGCACAGGATAACCGCGCGCAAAGTTCCACGCGCCTTGATATACCAGCTTTCCGTACATTGTTTCCCACTTGGCGATGTACTCCTTGCTGTTGACCAGCGGAAACACGGCTCCGGGAACCACCGGAATGTCGGTTCGCCCGATAATCTCCATCAGGCGGAGGGTGTGCTGTACCTCCTCGTCCCGCCACGCATCTCCAGTCAGCACCGTAATTCCCAGGACGTCCGTGTCCGCTGAGTTCACCAGCGCCAAAATCGCCTGCATATCCGTTCCACCGGGCCCCGCCGCATCCTGATCGATAATCACCTTGCGCTTTCCTTGTGCGCGCAAAACGGTTGCACCGGCGGCAAGAAACGCGGCGAGCAGGCACCATCGAAAGAGCCATTTCATAGGACTTTCTCCCCTCTGCAAATCGCCTCGGAATTTTAATACATGATGGTCCGCGTCAGGTGATGCGGCCAGTTGGTGGTATGAAAATGCGTCCAGAACCGCGCATCAATTTGTGGAACGATCACCTGCTTCTCCGCCGACCGGCGCTTGTTGATCTCTTCGGTCAGAACCGCCGTACCGTAGATACAGTGCGCGCGAATTTCGATCTCCCAGCGCGAATCCCGCGGTATCAGTTCGTGAGAGTTTATAGCGCTCTCGAGCTTGTCCGAATAACTCGTAATCCCGTGCAGTCGTAACGCAAGCGGAACAATGTAATCCGCAAAGGCGCTCATTTTGTGAGGGTCGTCCAAGCGAAATTTCCCCCGGCTGTGGAGCGTCGCATACAGCATCCACACGCCGAGCTGTGCCAGTTTGTAAAACTTGATTTCGTGGCCGTCCAGTGTGCTTACGTCATTGAAGCGCGGAAACTCCTTTACAAGCCGATCGATCAGCCCATTCCCGTCGTCGTAGAGCTTGGGCGAACACGACTTCACAAAGCTCCGGAAGCGCCCCTGATATTTCTCCGCCAGCACTTTGCCGACCTGGTGAAGCACTTCCAGCTTCTCATCCAGCATCGGCATTTCTATGCTGCCTCGGAACACTCTGTTCAGCTCTGCGCGCGTGACCCCGGTAAGGTAACTGCCGTCCAGGAAGGGCACGCCGTTGTCCAGCGCCCGCTTGATGCACGCGAATTCCGCCTCGGAATCCGACCAATTCTTCCCCGCATACTCCACCTGGAATTTTTCATGGCGCTCGAAATCCGTGAACGCCGTATCAATGCAGTCCGCCACCAGTACGAAATCGATGGTTTCGTCGGCATCCCCTTGCCCGACGCTGAAAGGCAGCGTGAATTCCGGCATGGGCAACGCCTCGTACGCCATCCACGACGCCACTTCCACGATCTTGTCGTAGTGCATGCGCACGTCGCGCGAAGATTCCACCGCATACCGCACACTCTCCAGCACGGGACTTTCAATCGATTTTGGCCAGTACATGGAAGAATATCCTCGAAAAGAAGCGCTGAATGGATGTTCCAGATGCTCTGGACTCAGAAGGTCATACGCCGTCATTCCGAGCGTCGCGAGGAATCTCTCTTCCGGTTCCTCCCCACGCGGACTCCACCCGGAATCACGAGCTTGCCCTAAGTCGTTCGCGCCAGGATGATCAGCGCCAGTCCAACTACAAAACACCCGAACATCGCCGCTATCAGTCGCGAAGTGCCCGCCGGCGCCGCGCGAAACTCTTTCCAGATGAACACGCCCCACAATGCCGCGACCATGGTGGCTCCCTGCCCCAGTCCGTAGGAAATCGCAAAGCCGGCGCGGCCGGACGCGATGATGTTGAATGACATCCCAATACCCCAGATGATTCCACCCAGGATTCCCGTGAGGTGCGTTCCCAGGCTACCCTTGAAATAGTCCGCATACGAAACCGGCGTTCCCACGAACGGCTTTTTCATCACAAACGTGTTGATGAGGAAATTGCTCAGGAAAATGCCCACGGCAAAAACCAGCACCGCGGCGTACGGCCCGACCTTTCCCGGCTCCGGATGCGCAAAGTCGGGATACATGGAGGCCGCAACAAACCGGTAGAAAAATCCCATCAGCACCCCGCAGGCAACGCTCAACACAAGGCCTTTTGTGCTGACTCCCGCCGCGCTGCCCGGGATTCTGCGATAAGCCACGGCATCCAGAACGATCGCCAGCACGACCAGCACCACGCCCCCGAACAACAGAACGGCGTTGCCAATGGGATTGGCAATGTAATTGAGCACGACGCCCAGAACCAGCGCGATGCCAATTCCCACCGGAAAAGCAACGGACATGCCCGCGATGTCAATCGCCGCCACAAGCAGAATATTCGCCAAATTGAAAATCGCTCCGCCCAGTAGCGCCGAGCCCGCGCTCCCGTTGGACATCTGGTGCAGGTCTTTGATGAATGGCCGTCCAGCGGTTCCGTGATTTCCTAACGTGTGCGCCAGGATCACCGTCAGTAGCAACACGCCGATCGTGTAATCCCAATAGAACAGCTCGAACCGCCAGCCTTTCTTGGCTAGCTTCTGTGTATTCGCCCACGATCCCCAACAGAGCATCGTGATCACGCAGAACACGACTGCCCACGGATAGCTCTCCAGAACGAACATTTCGGCTCCTTTGCCTTTCGCCTCTCCGCATACCAAAACCTGTCATTCCGAGCGGAGTCCACGGAGCGAGGAATCTCTCGGCCCAAGCGATCAATCGAAGAGGGATTCCTCGCTGCGCTCGGAATGACGGTCAGGCGACTCTTATCAGCCCGTCTTCAAAGTCACAGCCTTCCGCTTCGCCGGGCCCACTCATCTTCAAACTCGATGCGCCTCGGAAAGGATTTCTGTGTGCCGATCTTCGTGGTCGAAAGCCCGGCGTAAAGGTTCGCTCGCAGAAGCGCCTCTTTTTCAGGCAGACCCTCCGCCAGAAATACGGCAAAGCTCCCGATGAACGCGTCGCCAGCCCCGGTGGTGTCTTTTGGCGTCACAGGAAAAGGAGGAATGAGTTCGGCAGTGCCTTCTCCGACAATCAGGGAGCCGCGCGAGCCCAAAGTCAAAATGACCTTCCGAAAGCCCTTCGCCAGAAAAGAGGCCGCGCACTGTTTTGCCTCCTCGATCGAATGCACCGGCAGCCCTGCGATCACCTCTGCTTCCGTCTCGTTGGGCACGAAGTAATCCGCCTCCGCCAGCCGCGCTAGATTCACCGGCTGCGCCGGGGCTGGGTTCACGATGCAACGGATGTTGTGCTTGCGCGCAAACTGAACCGTGTAATAGACCGTCTCCAGCGGAATCTCAAACTGCAGAATGATCACGTCGACGCTCTGCAATGCCTTCTCCGCGGCATCCACATCCGCGGGCTTCAGCGTATCGTTCGCCCCCTTCACCACAATGATGCGGTTTTGTCCATTGGGCTCCACAAAGATAGGAGCCACGCCGCTGGACACGCCATTGACCACCCGCACGTGAGAGGCGTCAATCCCCATGGACTCAAAATTCTCGACCGTGGCCTCGCCGAAGAGGTCATTGCCGACCTTGGCCACCATTACGACTTCCGCGCCACAGAGCCGCGCAGCAACGGCCTGATTTGCTCCTTTGCCGCCGAAGCCCAAGTCAAAGCTCTTGCCGAAGATGGTCTCCCCAGGCCGGGGGAATGTGTCGCTGAACGTTGTCAAATCCGTGTTGGCGCTTCCGACCACAGCAATGCGGGGTGATCCGGCCATGCATTCTCCTCTGTGTGTGGCAAGCCGCGAAAATATAACAGCGCGTGGCATTCAGCAAGTGCGACGAGGCTTGCAAGTTGAACAGGAACCACCAAACTGCGCGTTTCGTGCGCGTTTCGTTGACGCCTGTTTCCGCCGATGTTAGGCTCGCACTTCGTTTCCAAACGCATGCGCGCCGTCGACCTTATCCGAAAAAAACGCGATTCCGGGGAGCACACCCGCGAGGAAATCGCTTACCTCGTTGCCGGTTATACCAAAGGAGAAATTCCCGATTACCAGATGGCCGCATGGTTGATGGCCGTCTGGATTCGCGGCCTCACGCACGCCGAAATCACCGCGCTCACCGAAATGATGCTGTACTCCGGCGAGATCGTGGATCATTTCGAATTGCCGATGAAGAAAGTGGACAAGCACTCCACGGGCGGCGTGGGAGACAAAACTTCGCTGATTCTCGCGCCCATCGTGGCGGCCGGCGGCCTCGCCGTTCCCATGATCAGTGGCCGCGGTCTTGGGCACACGGGAGGCACTCTCGACAAGCTCGAGTCCATCCCCGGTTTCAACACAGCGCTTTCGCTGGCCGATTTCCGTCGCGTGCTCCAGGAATGCCGCATGGGCCTGATCGGCCAGACCTCCGAAATTGCCCCCGCGGATAAGAGAATCTACGCCCTGCGCGACGCCACTTCCACCGTCGAAAATATCGGCCTGATCTGCGCCTCTATCATGAGCAAAAAGCTCGCGGAAGGCATCGATGCGCTGGTGCTGGACGTGAAGACAGGCTCCGGCGCTTTCATGGCCAAAGAAGAGGATGCCGTCCGCCTGGCTGAAATTATGGTGGACACAGCGCGCCGTATGGGCAAAAAGTGTGTGGCTCTGCTCACGGACATGGATCAGCCGCTCGGCCGCATGGCCGGTCACGCCAAAGAAGTAATCGAGTCGATCGACGTATTGAAGGGCCACGGCCCGCAAGATCTGCGTGAACTTAGCGTGGAGCTCTCCGCCTGGATGTTCTATCTGGGCGAGCGCACACAATCCGTTTCAGACGGGCGCGCCCTCGCGGAGGAAATGATCGCTTCAGGCAAGGCCCTGGAGAGTTTCCGCCACTGCATCCGCCTGCAGGGTGGCGACGCGCGCGTTGTAGACGATCCCTCCTTGCTGCCCTCCGCGAAATTTCACGTCGACGTCACCAGCCCCAGGTCCGGCTATATTTCCGCAACCCGATGCCGTGACTTCGGTATCGCGTTGTCCATCCTCGAAGGCGGACGCGGCAAGAAAGAAGACATCATCGACCCTTCCGTAGGCCTGGAATTCCACAAGCGGATCGGCAACTTCGCAAAGGCCGGCGAAAAGCTGGTGACAATCCATTACAATTCCGAGCCAAAGCTTGCCGAAGCCAAGAAATTGATCGAAGACAGTTTCCTTTTTGCAGATGAGGTGCCTCTGATTCCTCCGCTGATTCGCCAGGTCATCGGCGGATAAGTGTTGGATCATCTTTATCATCCCTAGGGGCAAGAACCAAGGAGACGGAATGGGCAGATTCACGGGTTTGCTGGGAATGGCCGTGTTGATCGGGCTGGCCTATCTCTTTTCCACCGCGCGCAAGTCCATCAAGCTGAAAACCGTTCTATGGGGCCTCGGGCTGCAACTGGCCTTCGGCATTTTCGTTCTGAATTTCGGGCTGGGGCGGAGGATTTTTCAGTTTTTGGGTGACGTCGTCAACAAGCTGCTCAGCTTCGCGTTTGTGGGTTCCGAATTTGTCTTCGGCGGCTTAGGATTGCAGCGCTCCTCGTTCGGCTTCATCTTTGCCTTTCAGGTGCTGCCAACCATCATTTTCATCGCTGCCGTGTTTGCCTTTCTCTATCATGTCGGCGTGATGCAGGTGTTCATCCGGGCGTTCGCGTGGGTCATGACCCGCGTCATGGGGGCAAGCGGCGCGGAGTCCCTGGATGTCGCAGCGAGCATTTTTATGGGCCAGACCGAAGCGCCGCTCACCATCCGTCCCTTCCTGAACAAACTGACCAAATCCGAACTGATGTGTGTGATGACCTGCGGCATGGCGCATGTCTCCGGCGGAATCATGGCCGCATACATCGCCTCTGGTGTGGAAGCGAAACACCTTCTCACTGCGGTCATCATGACGGCCCCCGGCACATTATTGATGGCCAAGATGCTCGTCCCCGAAACTGAGGAGCCGTTGACCGCGGGAAAGGTGCACATGCCGGAGATGGAAAGAGAAGCCAATTTTCTGGGCGCCATCTCGCGCGGAACCTCCGACGGCCTCAATCTGGCGATTAACGTCGGCGCGATGTTGATCTCGTTTATCGCTTTGCTCGCGCTTGTCGATTATCTGATCGGCGGAGCGCACAACTGGCTGGTTCTTCACCATTTCCGCTTCTTCCCAGAGAGCCTGGAGCAACTCTTCGGCTGGATCTTCGCTCCCGTCGCCTGGATGATCGGCATCCCTTGGAAGGACGCCTCCACGATCGGCTATCTTCTGGGAACGCGCATGACCATCAACGAGGTTGTGGCCTTCTCAAAGCTAGGGCAAATGAAAAACACATTAGACCCGCGTTCGTTCACGATCGCGACCTTCGCCTTGTGCGGCTTTGCGAATTTCAGTTCCATCGGCATTCAAATTGGCGGCATAGGCGCCTTGGCGCCCGAACAGCGAGGCCAACTCGCCAAATTCGGAATTCGCGCCATGCTCGCAGGAACCATGGCAAACTTGATGTCTGCCTGTATCGTGGGAATTCTTTCGTGAGCGCAAAAACCGCCAGAAAATCCGCCGCGCGCCCGAGCGCGGAGTTCGTTCGCGCCGAAGCCGCCGCAAAATTCATCAAGAAAAAAACGAAACTGAGCCCGAAGATCGCACTGGTTCTGGGCTCCGGCCTCGGTGGTTTCGCCGACGAGTTCGCAAATGCCACTCGCATTCCCTACTCCAAGATTCCGCATTTTCCGCGTTCGACCGCTATCGGCCATGTGGGGCAATTGGTAGTTGGAACTGTAGAAGGTGTTGATGTTGTCGGCATGCAAGGCCGTGTTCACTTATACGAAGGCTATTCCGCCAAGGACGTAGCGTTCCCCGTACGCGTGTTCGCGCGCATGGGCGTGAAGGCCGTAATCCTCACAAACGCAGCCGGCGGAATTAAAAAAGACTTCACGCAAGGGCGGCTCGTGGTCATCAGCGACCACATTAATTTACAGGGAGCAAATCCGCTCCTTGGACCAAACGATGATTCACTTGGGCCTCGATTCCCGGACATGAGCCACGCCTACGACAAAAAGTTCCGGGAACTTGCTCTGGCGGAAGGCCGCCGCCTCGGAATCAATCTTGGTGAAGGCGTTTACGCCGGGCTGGCCGGTCCGAGCTACGAGACTCCTGCAGAGATTCGTTACTTGCGCGCCATCGGGGCAGACTTGGTCGGCATGTCCACTGTTCCGGAAGTGATTGCGGCGCGGCATAGTGGCATCCGCATATTGGGTATCTCTTGTGTGACCAACGCGGCGGCCGGTGTTCTGGACCAGCCGCTCGATCACAAAGAGGTGCTGGAAACTGCCGAGCGCATCAAAGGGCAGTTCATCGGCCTGCTCCGCGCCGTAATTCCAGACATTGCGTCGGCATTATGAAGCTTGCACAAGCCACTTACCCACCTGTCATTCCGAGCGGAGTTTTCGAAGCGAGGAACCCCTCTTCGATCTCTGTGACAGCACCCGACCCCGGAGGCAATCGTGTCTGAATACGACCCATTAATTGCCGCAGCAAAACACGCGCGCGAAAATGCCCACGCAAAATTCTCAAACTTCAAGGTCGGTGCGGGCCTTCGCGCCGCCTCGGGAAAAATCTACGGCGGCTGCAACGTGGAAAATGCCACGTATGGGCTTACCGTGTGCGCCGAGCGAGTCGCCATTTTCAAGGCTATCAGCGAGGGCGAGCGTAAATTCGACGCCATTGCCGTGGTAACCGACACCGATACGCTGACGCCACCATGCGGTGCGTGTCGCCAACTGATCTGGGAGTTTTGCGGCGATGTCCCCGTCGTGATGGCGAACTTGAAGGGCAAAGTGGAAACTCTGCGAATGGGCCAGCTCTTCCCAAAGCCCTTCGACTCCTCGAATCTCTAACTCCTGCTAAACTTTGTCACCGTATCGTATGCACATCGTTAGAGGGAGCAAGGAATGAAAGCGAAACTGATTTTCGCTGCGTTGGCCGGTCTGGCGTTTCTAAGCTCATCGCCTGTCGCGCAAGCTCAGACGAAAAAGGAAGCGGCCGATCTGCTGGTCACCGGAGCAACGGTCGTCACCATGGACGGAGAGCGCCACGTCTGGGACGACGGCGTCCTTGCGGTCAAAGGCGATGCTATCATCGCCATCGGCCCTGGCAGCGATGTCCTGTCCAGATTTGAAGCGCCGCAAAAAATCGACGCTAAAGGAAAACTGATCATCCCCGGACTGATCAACGGCCACACACACATTCCCATGGTGCTGCTGCGAGGCCTGATAGACGACGTAACGCTGGACGATTGGCTCCGCAAATACATCTTTCCGGCTGAAGCGAAGAACGTCACTGAAGATTTCGTTCGCTGGGGTTCTCGCCTCGCGCTCGCGGAAATGATTCGCGGCGGCACCACGACCTTTGCGGATATGTATTACTTCGAGGACGCCGAGGCTGAAGAAACCAAAGCTGTGGGTCTTCGCGGCTTTCTCGGCGAGACCTGGATCGACTTCCCGGCGCCTGACAACAAGACCGAAGCGGAAATGGCCGCCTACACGGAAAGATTCCTGAAGAAATGGCAAGGGGATCCGCTGATTCATGCGTCAGTGGCCCCTCATTCGATCTACACCTGCTCGGAAAAAACATTGCGCGACTCCGCAGCCCTCGCGCGCAGGTACCATGCCCCGATTCTGATTCACGTGGCGGAAATGCGGAAGGAACTGACGGACAGCTTGGCGCAACACGGCGCCACCCCGGTGCAGTACCTCGAACGGATCGAACTGCTCGGCCCCGATGTGCTGGCCGCTCACTGCATTTGGGTGGACTACACGGACATGAAGATACTGGCCGATCGCCAGGTCGGCTGCGTGCACAATCCCTCCAGCAACATGATGCTTGCGAGCGGCGTTGCTCCGGTTGTCGAAGAGCGAGCCGCAGGCATGCGCGTGGGCCTGGGTACGGACGGTCCGGCGGGAAGCAACAATGATTTGGACATGATGGAGGAAATGGACCTGGCCGCGAAGCTGCAAAAAACCTATCGCGTCGACCCGCGCGCGCTCGGAGCCAAAGGCGCCCTGGAAATGGCCACCATCGAAGGCGCACGCGCACTTCACATGGAAAAAGAAATCGGCTCGCTCGAACCCGGCAAGAAAGCTGACTTTGTGATTCTCAATCTCAATGTCCCCAACGCCGTGCCCATCTACGATGTCTATTCGCAGATTGTCTACGCCCTGAAGGCCAGCGAAGTCGAAACGGTAATCGTGGGTGGCAAGACGCTGTTTAAGGATGGCAAGCTACTGACGGTGGACGAAGTCCAGGCCATGGCGAAAGCCAAAGAATACGCCAACAAAGTGCAAGCCTCGCTGAAGCAGTAACTAGCTCCTGATCCGAGGAACGTTTGGAAACCGTCGCCTGCAATCTCTGTGGCTCAACAAACTACGCGCCGGTGTACGAAATCCCGGACGTACGCTTCTTTCCTGATGACTGGTTCACCGTTGTGGAATGCAAGAACTGTGGACTGGGCTTCGTCAATCCTCGCCCCACCTTTGCGGAAATAGCCAAGTATTACGCGCCGCCTTATTATCAGCCTTCGCCAGCTCTTGATTTTCAAGACTATCAGACAAGGCGCCACAACAAGATGGCGCGCTTCCTAAACGCAATAGACACCTCTGCGGCGCCTAAGAAATTGCTCGACATCGGCTGTGGCAACGGAGACTTCGCCCGAATCATGAAAGGACGTGGCTGGAACGTGGAAGGTCT
>Ga0187779_10001681_pt1 | contig 13783 bp, 12 predicted proteins | sample 1015_Q2_SP10_10__FD_132435 | JGI IMG/M metagenome (GOLD analysis project Ga0187779, IMG submission 132435) | Tropical peat soil microbial communities from peatlands in Department of Meta, Colombia - 1015_Q2_SP10_10_MG | ecosystem: Environmental > Terrestrial > Soil > Wetlands > Peat | place... | reverse complement strand
GCGCAGCACCAGGACCATCGGGAAGACGGTGGCAGCGAAGCCGGTGTCGGCGTCGTGCGCGCGGTCGGCGAGGGTCGCCACCTGCGCCGTGCGGCGAATCAGCGCCCGCAGCGGCGCGGCGTAGCCCGCGCGCAGCAGCTTGCTGGGGAGCAGGAGGCCCACCACGCCGTCCGCCCGCGCGAGGTCCAGCGCGCGCTCGACGAACGCGACCGAGAGGTCGGGCAGGTGCGCGAAGCCCTGGCGCTCCGAGTCGGCGCGGAATGCGCGGTAGCGGCGCGCCAGCGCCGTGCGCGTCGAGAGCGGCAGGCGCTCGCCGCGGATCCACGGCGGGTTGCCGACGACGAGGTCGAAGCCACCGTCCGCCATGACGGGCGCGAAGTGGATCTCGTAGGCGAAGAACGGCAGCGCGTCGTCGGACGTGATGCGACGCCGCGCGGCCAGCAGCTCGCGCCGCTCGCGCCGCCAGGCGGCGATCCGTCGCGCCATCCCTGCGGTGCGCCGAGGGCGCCGGCCGAACAGATCCCTGCCGGACCCGGCGGCGGCGTCGGCCAGGCGCGCCGTGAGGGACGCGATGCCGGCCTCGGCTGCCTCGAGCGCCAGGCTGCGCTCGTCGGCCCGGATGGCGCGGGCGAGGACCGCCTTGTCGCGGCCGAACGAGCGGAAGTAGGCGACCTGGCGCTCCGCGACCGCGCGGACCCGCGCTGCGGCCGGGCTGGACAGGCCGCGCGCCGCTTCCAGGGGCGAGAGCAGGCTGTCGCCCTGGCGCAGGTTCTGGTCCAGGTTGGGGAGCGGCGCCACGTCCTCGAGGCGCGCATCGTCGTCCACCAGCAGCGCGAGCCACAGCCGCAGCTCCGCCAGACGCACGGCCATCGGGTCGAGGTCCACGCCGAACAGGTTGTCCCGCACGATGGATCGTCGGCGGTCGGCGGGGCGCTCGCCGGGGGCCAATGGTCCTCGCGCCCGCTCGAGCTGCTGGAGCATTTCGAGCAGGAACGCTCCCGAGCCTACCGCCGGATCGAGCACCCGGAGGCGCTTCAACCGCGCGGGGTCGCGAGCTGCGCTCGACGCGTCCAGCGCGCGGCCCACCGTGTCCTGGAGCAGGTGGCGTGGCGTGAAGTAGGTGCCCTGGTGGCGCCGCCGCTCGCGCACCATGAGGCCCTCGAACACGCGCCCGAGCATCTCGGGGTCCACGGCGTCGGCGTCGTCACGCTCCCGCACCGTGAAGTGAAAGCGCTCAAACAGCTCGTCGAACAAGGCGCGCCACGTGGCGTTGTCGAGCGCGGCAGCCGGAAACCGCCGCTCGATGGCGTGGCGCTCGAACAGACCGCCGTTGAGGAAGGGGAGGTCGCCCAGGAGCCGGGCGGCGCGCGTGCGCCGCTCGGGAGGTGCGTTGAGCGCGCCGAAGCAGAGGGGCTCGAACACCGTGCGATGGAAGGGGTGGCCGCGACCGAGCGCTGTGTCGAGGAGCGACGGTAGGAAGTCGCTGCGGCCGGCGAGCCACCCCCGGCTTTGCACGAAGTAGAGGAACAGCAAGCGGGTGAGGATCACCAGCGCGAGGTCGGAGCGCTCACCGCCGCCGGCGCGCGGCATCCCGGTCAGACGCGCCGCCGCGAGGGAGTGGAACCGGGAGAAGTCCCGGAAGAACCGGCGCGTGAGTCCTTCCTCCTCGAGCACCTTCGCCGCGCGCACCGCGAGCGCGAGCGACGAATCACGCGTGCGGACGGCCAGCCCGTCGAGGATTTCGGCGGAGACGGGACTCGGCTGGCGCAGCGAGATCCGCAGCTGGCGCGCGGCCACCGTGCCGTTGCGCGGAGCGACCGCCGCCACCGCCAGCGTCGTCGCCGGCGCGTCGAGCGCCAGGAGGAGGCTGTGGCTCCCCGGCGTCGAGCGTGCCAGTCGCTCGACGGCGGCGGCGACCTGCGCGCGTGTCGGCGCGGCGGCTACGACGGCGTAGAGCAGGAAGGCGCCGTGCCGGCCGACGATCGCCGCGCGCCGAACGCCGAAGGCGGCTCCGACGAGGCCGAGCCGGGCGCGGGCGTCGGGATTGAGCTCGTCGCCGCCCGGGTCGTACCCCAGGGCCGCGACCAGCTCGAGCAAGTCGTCGAGGCAGCCGAGTCGAGCGAGCAGCTGCGGCGTGACGGCCACGCGGTGCGCTCCGTCCGGAACGGCGCACACGATGGCAAAGACAACGGCCGGCGTGGTCACCGGCCGTCGCACGAAGGGGCGAATCGTTGCGCGGGCCCGAAGGGCCGCGCGGGACGAGGGCTATGCCTTGACCGCGCCGCGCTCCAGGGCGCCACCCTCCCGGTGATCGGCCCTCAGCAGCAGGAGGGCGAAGACGAAGCCGACCGCCCCGAGCGACGCGAACATCAGCATGCTCGCTTCGTACGAGTGCGTCGCCACCCGCAGCTTGCCGTTGAGGTAGGGAAAGAGCGCGAGCCCGGCGTTCTGGATCATCGTCATCAGGCCGAACGCCGTGCCGGTGACGTTCTTCTCCACGATCAGCGGCACCGACGGCCACATCGCCGCGGGAACGAGCACGAAGGACGCCCCCAGCAGGATCATCGGCAGGTAGGGCGGCACCATCGTGTAGCCCAGGGTGAGGTAGCAGGGGATCATCAGCAGCGCCCCGACCACCATCAGGGACGCCCGGCGTCCGACCCGGTCCACCAAGCCGCCCGCGAACGCCGCGAGACACATCGAGGCGAAGATGATGATCGACGTCGTTCCACCGGCGGTCGAGAACATGTGGGCGAAGTCGTTGAACACGGCGCCGAGGAAGCTGCCGCCGCTGTCGACGGTGAGCGGAAGGCCCCACTTCTCGTGGAAAAAGTCCGTCGAGAGCGCCGTGAACGGGAAGATCGCCGAGTAGAAGGTCGCGCACAGGGCGACCACGAACCAGTACGAGTGGCCGAACTTCTTCACGTCGGCGAAGACGATCTTGTCGCCCGCCCCTGCCTCGGCCAGGCCCAGCGCGCGCTCCCCGTGCCGGTCCATCGCGAAGTACACCAGGTTGCACAGCAGGCTGAAGGCGCACAGCCCCGCCGCGACCCACAGCGCGGTGTCCACGCCGAAGCGGCTCGACACGGAGGAGATGCCGTTGAAGCTGAACAGCGTCCCGAGACGCATGATGGCCAGGGTGACGCCGAAGGAAAGGGCCAGCTCCTTGCCCCGGAACCAGCGGGCCAAGATGGCGCTCTGCGCCACGATCAGCGACTCCGACCCGGCGCCGAAGACGAACCGGCCCACGGCGGCGATGGTGATGCTCGGCGCGAGCGCCACGATGCAGGCTCCGCCCACGACGAGACCGGAGAGAATCAGGCTCGCCAGGCGGGTCCCGATGCGGTCGATCATGAGTCCGGCGAGAAACACGCAGATGATCGCCGCGACGCTGTAGATCGTGTACAGGCCGCCGATGGCGCTCTGATCGGTGTGCCACGCCTTCATCAGCGTGGTCGCCATGGCCCCGATGCTGTCGTACGCGAAGTAGCTGCCGAACGGCAGCAGCCCCACGAACAGCAGAACGGCGTAGCGGTAGGCCGGGCGGGAAGGGTGAAACGAGCCCGTCGCTGCTTGAGTCGCGTCGACCATGGAGACTCCTTGCACGGACTGAAAGCGTGAGCCGTGAGGGGTGAAAGGTGAGACGTTCAAGTGAGAAGTGAGAGGCCAAGACGTGAGAGGTTGCGAGAGGTGAGAGGGTGCCCGGTCCTCACGCCTTCCGCTCCTCACCTCTCACTTGAACGTCTCACTCAGCAACTTTCACCCCTCACGGCTGTCATTTCTCTCCAACCACCTTGATGATGACTCTCTTGCGCCGCTGCCCATCCCACTCGCCATAGAAGATCCTCTGCCACGGGCCGAGGTCCAGCGCGCCCTTCGTGATCGGGACGATGACCTCGTGGCCCACGGCGAGGCTCCGGAGGTGGGCGGCGGCGTTGTCCTCCCCCGTCTCGTTGTGGTGGTACCGGGCGGGGTCCCACGGGGCCACGGTGTGCTCGAGCCAGTGGAGAATGTCCCGCCACAGCCCGCTCTCGTGGTCGTTGACGAACACGGAGGCGGTGATGTGCATCGCCGAGACTAGGACGAAACCCTCGGCGACGCCGCTCTTCTCGACCTCGCGCGCGACCTCGTCGGTCACGTCGAGGATCTCCTGGCGGTGCTTCGTCTCGAACCAGAGGTAGTGGGTGTGCGCGGTCATGGGCGATCCGGCGCCCGGGGCCGGAGGATTGCTCCGGGGCCGCCTCGAATGCGAGATTCACGGCACTCCAACCGGGAGTCTCCACGGTGTCGAATCCACAGGGCGCCCCGCGCTGGGCGTTGATCCTGGGCGTGTCCAGCGGCTTCGGTGCCGAGTGCGGGATCGCCCTGGCGGGCGCCGGCTTCGACGTCTGCGGCGTCCACCTCGACCGCAAGGCGTCGCTGCCGCAGGTCGAGGCGGTGAAGGCGGCGATCGAGAAGCAGGGCCGGAAGGCACTGTTCTTCAACGTGAACGCCGCCGATCCGGAGAAGCGCACGGAGGTGCTCGACTGTCTGCAGGCCGAGCATGCGGAGGTCGGCGTGCTGCTGCACTCGCTCGCGTTCGGCGCGCTCAAGGCGTTCGTGGGCGACGACGCGGTGAACGAGCAGCAGATGGACATGACGCTCACCGTCATGGCGCACAGCCTGGTCTACTGGACCCAGGAGGCGTTCCGCCGCGGGCTCCTCAAGAAGGGCGCCCGCATCTTCTCCATGACCTCGTCGGGCTCGACGCGGGCCATCGCCTTCTACGGCGCGGTCTCGGCCGCCAAGGCCGCCCTGGAGTCGCACACCCGCCAGCTGGCCTACGAGCTGGCGCCGCACGGGATCGCGGTCAACGCGATTCGCGCGGGCGTCACGGACACGCCCGCCGCGCGCAAGATCCCCGGCAGCGACAAGCTGTTCGAGGGCGCGGCGCGGAAGAACCCGTCGGGCCGGCTGACGACGCCCCGCGACGTGGCGGGCGCGATGGTGGCCCTGTGCAGCCCCAACGCCGGCTGGCTGACGGGAAACGTGATCAACGTGGATGGCGGCGAGGAGGTGTCAGCGGGCTGAGCGGTCGCCGAGCATCTTGAGCTCGGTCTCGATGCCGTCCAGCTGCCCAAGCAGCTCCTGGACGTGGTCGGTGGTCGGGACCGGCACGCCCTCGCGGCTGAACATCGTGGCCACCAGCGCATCGGTATAGCCGACGACCGCGTTGGCCACACCCCGGTCCAGCACCCGGTTGACGCGCAGCAGGGTCGGCAGCTGCTGCCGTGCCGGCAAGGCCACGAAGATGTCCGCCAGGTCGCGGGTCAGGAGCTCCCGCAGGTACTGCAGCTCCTCGACCACCTCTCCGGCCGAGAGCCCGCGCACTGCCGCCAGCCGCCCGTACAGCTCGGTGGCGGCGAACCAGGTCTCGTCCGCCTCCCTGCGCAGCGGGCCGCTCATGTGGGCCAGGAGATCCACGATGATCTTGAGGAGACGCTCCGTGGCGTGGCGCCCCAGCAGGACGGTTCCCGTCTGCCGTTCCTCCAGGAACCGGGACCACTTGGCCACCAGGCTGTCCCGCAATGAGCCGATCCGCCGCCCTACGACGACGAGAGCGGGGGCTGACGTCCGCAGGGGATGGGTGGCCACCGGGCAGGGAAGTTAGTCCGGTGGCAACCCCCAGGCTAGCGCCCGTTCGCCTCCCCGGCTGCGACGGCGGGCCCCTCCGCGTGGACGTCAGGAGCGCGGCCCGGCCCGGCGAGGCCAGACCGGCGATCGTCGTCTGCCACGGCTTCAAGGGGTTCAAGGACTGGGGGTTCTTTCCGCAGGCCGCCGGGCGTATGGCGCTCGCAGGATTCGCCGCCGTCTCCTTCAACTTCTCCGGCAGCGGCGTCGGCGAGGACGGAGAGTCCTTCGACGAGCTGGAGCGCTGGGGCCGCCAGACCGTCAGTGGAGACCTCGCCGACCTGGCGACGGTGGTCGATTACGTGGTCGGGCAGGGCGCACCCTGGGTCGGGTTGCTGGGCCACAGCCGCGGTGGCGGGACGGCGCTCCTCCACGCGGCGCGCGACGGGCGGATCAAGGCGCTGGTGACCTGGGCGGCCGTCCGTCGTTTCCTGCGCTGGCCGGAAGAGGAGGTCGACCGGTGGCGCCGCGACGGCAGGCTCGACGTCGTCAACCTGCGGACCGGCCAGGTCCTGCCGGTCTTCCGTACCCTGCTGGACGACCTGGAGGCGCACGAGGGCGGGTCACTCTCCATCCTCGACGCCGCGGCCCGCATCCGCATCCCGTGGCTCATCGTGCACGGCACGGATGACGAGACGGTACCGGTCGATGACGCCCGGAGGCTCGACGTCGCGTCGGCGTCGGGACCGGCCCGAGCGGAGCTGATGCTGGTCGAAGGGGCGGGGCACACGTTCGGCGTCCGCCATCCGTGGGCCGGCTCCACCCCGGAGTTCGACCGCGTCCTCACCCGCACGGCCGAGTTCTTCTCCGCGGCCCTGTCCTGACCGGAAACGCCAGGCGGCCCGGGGAGGACCCCGGGCCGCCCGCGTCTGCGTGGGTACGACAGCGTCTAGAAGCCGGCTTCCCTCAGCTCCTCGAGGTCCCGGTCTCCCGGCAGGGAAACGCGAGCCAGCAGTTCCTCCCGACGCCGCTTCCACAGCAGGCCGGCCGCAGCGAGAACTGCGACGGCCAACAGGCTGACACCGAAGATGCGGATACGCCCTCCCGGACTGGGTTCATACAAATCTAAACAGCCGCGCAAGAGGGAAGGTTCCCGGAAACTTGTCGCTCGCGCGGCCGACACTGATACTTGGACTCGAGTGTGAGATGGATCGCTTCTGGAGACTGAGAGATCCCATAGTGCCACCCTCCGAACGACTCCTCGGATGCCGTCGCCGGCGCTGAACGACTTTCCCGAACGCCTGAAATCGGCGCTGGCGTCCCGCCCGCCGGTCAGGGTCGAGAGGCCCGGGGCACGGCGTGCCGCCGTGGCGGTGCTGATCGCGGCCGGCGCGGAGCCGTCCATCCTGTTCATCAAGCGCAAGGAGCGCGACGGCGACCCCTGGTCCGGCCAAATGGCCTTCCCGGGCGGCTTCGCCTCGCCGGGCGACGCGTCGCTCGAGGCCACGGCGCTCCGCGAAACGGAGGAGGAGACGGGCATCACGCTGGGTTCAGCGGGTTCCCTGCTGGGCGTCCTGGACGACGTCAGTCCGCGGACCCCCTACCTGCCGCCGCTGGTGGTGAGGCCCTACGTGTTCCGGTTGGAGTGCGAGCTGTGGGCGCAGCCCGGTCCCGAGGCCGATGAGACCGTGTGGCTGAGGGTGAGGGACCTGTTCGACCCGTCGCTGCGCCGGCCCTTCCGCCTTGCGCTCCCGCGCGAGACCCGCGAGTTCGAGTCGATCGTGATCAGGGGCTACACGATCTGGGGTCTCACCGAGCGGGTCCTGCACCAGCTGCGGGAGACCGCGACGCGCTGAGCAGGGCGACAGCCCTGCGCTCAGGACCCCAGCGACTTCCGGGAGCGCTCGAGCCCGGCGAGCAGGGCCGCGAGGCGCCGGTCGCGGGCATCGCCGATCTCGTCCAGCTTGGCGCCGTAGGTGCGCTCGATCTGCGTGGTGAGGGCCTGCACCTGCTCCGGCTCCAGCCTGGTCCAGTGGGCGAGGCTCTCCCACCAGCTTTCGAACGACACGAGCAGCTGCTCGAGGAACGTCTTGACCCCTCCCTCGCCCGCGCCCAGGTGGTAGGTGAGGTGCGGGCCCGCGGCGGCCCACCCCAGACCGGGACCGAGGGACACGGCGCGATCGATGTCGTCCACGTCGATCACGCCGGAAAGGACCAGATCGATACACTCCCGCCACACCGCGGCCGCGATCCGGCCGACGGCGTTCCCGGGCACTTCGCGCTTGAGGAGGATGGGGATGCGGTTGAGACCACGGAGCCACTCGCGAACGCTTTCGACCGCGGGGCCCGCGGTGAACTTCCCCGGGACCACCTCCACCAGCGGGATCAGCTCGGGTGGATTCAGGGGGTGCGCCACCAGGCAGCACTGCTGGTCGCGCGAATGGGCGGCGATCGCCGTGATCGGGAGCCCGCTGGACGACGAGGTGATGATCGCCCCGGACCGGGCGACGTGGCCCAGGTTCTCGAACACCCGCTGTTTGGTGTGCAGGTCCTCGGGGACCGACTCGATGATCCAGTCCGCGTCGCCGCACGCCTGGAGCAGCGAGCGCGCCACCTGAAAACGCTTGAGGCCCACCTCGACCGTGTCGGCATTGGCCCGGCCCATCGCGGCCAGCGAGCGGGCACGCCGGTGAACGGCCTCGCTGATGCGGTCGATGGCGCGCGTGTCAGTGTCGAACACCGCGGACGCCCACCCCGACGACGCACACAGGGCGGCCCAGCCGCGGCCGATGGCCCCGGCGCCGATGATGGCGACCTTGGGAGTGGCGGCCTCGAGCATGGTCATACCCGAGAAACTAGGGCCGGAAATCGGTCTCCGTAAGCCACGCGCCGAACAGATGCCTTAGAAGGAGGGCATGCACCGGCCGCAGCGAGACGTCGCGGTAGACCGCCACGCTGGAGCCCGGCGACGGCGCAGCCGTGAGCTCGCCGCGGCCGGCTTCCGCCGCGAGGTTCACCGCGAGGCGCATCGTCTCCGCGCGGCCCCAGGAAGGCTCCAGCGCGAGGGCCACTGCGAGCGGGTCGTTGATGACGGCGCCCGGCAAGCCCTCGAAGTGATGGTGGAAGCGGACGTAGAAGCCCAGCAGCCGGCCGAGCCACCGGGCGTCGGGGTCGGTCGAGGTGGCCAATCGCTCGACGGCCGCGGCCGTGATGACGAGGCGCCGCGTCACGTCGAGGCCCACCAACTCCGTCCCGAGCCCCGCGGCGAGGACCTCGGCCGCGGCCTCGGGGTCGCACCACACGTTGAATTCCGCCAGGCCGCCGGAGTTGCCTGGGGCGGCGACGTTCCCGGCCATCGCCACGTGCCGGGCGACGTGCGAGCGGAGGAACGCGGCGTCGCGGCGGAGGGCGAGCGCGAGGTTGGTGAGCGGCCCCAGCGTGACCAGGGTGACGGCCTGGTCGGTGGTCCGGATGGCGTCGAGGATGCTCGTGGCGGACGGCGCGACCGGATCGGCCGGCGGGGCCTCGTTGTCGCCGAGGCCTTCCTGGCCGTGGGTCTCCTTGGCGGTCACCAGCGGGCGCGCGAGCGGCCGATCGGCGCCGGGAAAGACGGGCACCGCCGCCGCGACTCGCGCCAGCACCAGTCGGGCGTTTCGCGCGGCGCGATCCAGGGTGGTGTTGCCGTAGGTCACCGAGACCGCCACCAGCCGCGAGCGTTCCGCCCGCGCGGCGAGCATCAAGGCGAGTGCGTCGTCGATGCCCGGATCGGTGTCGATGACCAGCGGAAGCGTCACGTGCCCGCGAACAGGACTCGCGCCAGGAGGGCCAGCTCCGGCTGGGCGCCCGGCACCCAGCAGATGTCGTTGATGAGGGCCGAGGGCAGGCTGGTTCCCCCGATCCGCTTCGCGAGCCGCGGCACCTGCGCCGCATCGAGGATCCAGGCGTCGATGTGGGGGCTCGCGATCGCCATCTGGACGACCAGCCTGGCGTCGGGCCCGCAGGTCGGGCAGGTCGCGCTCACCAGCATCCGCACGGCCACGGGGTTCCGCAGCTCGGCGAGAACCTTCACCGTGCCGGGCGCGAGCGCGGTCTCTCCGCGGGAGACGTCGATGAGGGCGGCCACGAGGATGGGCACCTCGTAGCCGACCGGCGCGCCGGCGAAGTGCACCCCGCCGAGCGCGGCACCCTTCAGCGTGATGACGGCCGGCGCATCGTCGGCGAGGTCGGGGAGAGCCGGCGGGGGCGCGGTGATCAGGTGAAGCTTGGGGGACAGACCGGCCAGCTCGCTCGCCAGCGCACGGGCCCGCCCCGCCGCCCCCATCCCCTCTTCGTCGTGGGGATGGGGGGGCAGCGACAGCACGATCTCCACTTCGTCGGCGAGCTGCTGCTCAAGCGCGCGCGCCAGGCCGAGCCGGTCGATCTCCGGGAGGACGGGCGCCGCGCTCACGGCCCTACCGCTTCAATCCCCCGTGCGTGTCGATGTAGTCCTGACGCCGCGCGTCGGAAGCGAACAGGTAGTTCAGCTGGTCGACCACCAGCCGCTCGACCAGGCCGTCGATCAGCCGGCTCTTGTCCCGCGCCTCGGTCCGTCCGTAGTAGAGGTAGCGATCCCACCACCAGTTGAGCGCGTCGTGCACGCGGGCGAGCCCGCGGCCCTCGATGATGTTGAACGTGTCGATGGCCGCCTGGATCGAGGGATCGCTGCGGTCCTGCACCCAGCTCCAGACCTGCGCGTCCGGGATGGTGTCGAAGTCGATCGCGACACCGGTCTTGTGCAGCTGCGGCACGGCGAACTCGCGGACCAGGCGGTAGATCGTCGCCCCTTCCTGGTAACTCGAATCGATGATGGCGTGCGCGATCAGCTCGCCGAACGGCGGATACCACGTCTTCTTCGCGTTGGAGAGCACCGCCGCGTCGAGCACGCGCTTGAACTGCGGATCACCGCCCCGCATCGCCTCCAGCACGCCGCGCATCGAGGCCGGGATCGAGTCCTTCTTGCCGGCGGAGTCGAGCCGCCAGGCCTGCTGCAGCTCCACCTGGAACAGCTTCTCGGACAGCGTGTGGTGGTTGGTCAGGATGTCGAGACCGATGCTGTTGCGCGACGGCGTGGACCCGAACAGGCCGAACACGGTCGCCAGGCGACCCTTCCAGTAATCCCAGGTGGCGTCGGAGTAGAACTTCTCGATCCCGGCCTGCAGCGTGTGGATCTGGTTGCCGACGTCGGCGATGTAGTGCATCGCGTTGCCGGCGTAGAGGTAGCTCAGCATCTCGCTGCCCGAGCCGCCCTTCAGCATCGCGAGGTAGCTCAGGTCGGTGTACATCTGGGCGTTCGGCTCGGCGAACGACTCCACCGAGTCGGTCGGGTAGCCGATCGCGACGACGAAGTTCCACGGGGCCATCGAGAGGGTGCCGGCGTCGCTCGTATGGCGCTCGTGGTTCAGGCCGATGTGCGCGTGCGCCTGGCTGGAAAGGCCGGTCAGCCGGCCCCAGTTCAGGGTCATCGGGTCCATCGGCACCGTGTCACCCTTCGCCGTGAGCACCACGTGCCCGTCCGGCGAGCGGAACAGCCGGTCCTGGTTGCGCCGGTCGATGTCCGGGTACACCGAGCCCATCTCCAGCGCGGTCGCGATGGTCACCTTCTGGCCCGGCTCGTACGGCTTGGTCGGATCCAGCGCGACGTCCGCGCGGGCGCGTCCCCGGTACACCGCCGCGAACGAATCGACGCCCAGCACCTCGGCCTGCGGATTCACCATGAGGAGCGTCTTGAAGGCCGCGGCGTCGAACGCGGCCGGCGTCGGCCAGCGCTTGATCCACTCGCGGTGGATGGAGGGGTTCTTGATCGCGAAGGCCCGGTCGTAGAACCAGCGCCGGAAGCCCGCCAAGTCCGCGTCGGTGAGTCCCGACGACACGAGCTGAGTGCGGACCGCGGGGACGGCGGTCGCGGACTTGAAGTCCTTCAGCGCCTCGACGGGGACGATGGCGTGGATCCAGATGCCGTATCCGAAGAGGGCCGTCGGGACGGCGAGCAGAACGGCGAGCAGGACGGCGCGCGCGAGGCGCGAAGACGGTGCGGACATGTGCTCCTCCTAAGAACCGAAGTCGACGGTACGCCGAGGTTGTGAGCAATCGGCGTACCAGCGACGGCAAGTCAGCCGGACGGCAGGGGAGCACCGCGGTCCGGCGCCTGACGGAAAGTGCAGCATCTCGGCTCGGCGCGCCAATCCGCCGCGCCGCCGGCTCGAGCGCGCGCCCGGACGCCGCCGCAATCTGGCGGAGCGGGCGGGCCCGCCCTATGTTGACGCCCATGGCCGACTACGAGCAGTTCGCGAGCGGCGAAGGGCGGACCATCCTGGTGGTGGACGACGACGATGCCGTGCTCAAGGGCTTGAGCGAGTATTTCTCTCGCCTTGGCTACGGCGTCGTCCGGGCGGCCACCGGCAAGCAGGGCCTCGACGGATTCCGGTCGCAGAACCCCGACGTGACCATTCTCGACCTGCGACTTCCGGACATCGACGGCATGCAGGTGCTCGAGATCATGCGGGACAAGAAGGCGATGGTGATCCTGCTGACGGGGTACGGCGACATCCCCACCGCCGTGCGGGCCATGCAGCTCGGCGCCGAGAACTTCCTGACCAAGCCCGTGGACCTGCCGCACCTGGTGGCGACGGTCGAGCGCGCCATCGAGAAGCTCGACCTGCGGCGCGAGAACGTGCGCCTGCGCCAGATGGTCCCGTCGACGCGCAAGCGCGTCGCGCAGGCGGTCGCGGTCGTGGTGCTGGCCGCCGCGTCGCTGGTCGTGGGGCGGTGGGTCGGCAGCGTCGGCAATGCGGTGCCCGCGCTCCAGCCGATCGCCCCGGTGCACACCTCCGGGATGCTGCGCGACTCGGTGCGCGTCCGGCTCGATTCCGGGCGACCTCCGGCTGCGAAGCCGCCGTCCCAGGCGGCGCCCCGGCGCTGAAACGATCCGGCGCCCCCATGCGTAAAGAACAGCGGGACGGTGAAACGACGTCCCGGTTCCGCAGGCAGAACGTTCCTCTTGACGATCTGACCCGCCGCCCGGCGGGTCGTGCGGAAGCAGGCCCGGACGACGATCCGGGAACGGTGACGGGGTTGGGAGCCTCCCAGGCTTCCGGCCCCGTTCTGTTTGCGTCTCGCGGTCTCGCAGCGTGCGAGCGCCACGCGTCGGCCCAGAAAGTAACAGTCGCGATGGTATCGTGACAGCGCCACGTCGATGGTCGACATCAATCTCGGGCGGCTTTGTCGCGGTTGTGCTCTGGTCCTGCACAAACGAGTCCGCTCGCGCGCCGAACCCGACCAGCTACTCGTGGCCGGACGAGTTCAGGTACCGGGTGCAGTTCGTCGGGGAGAGCGTGCACGACACGTCGGTCGTGATGCGGTACGAGGAATCGAAGACGCTGGTGTTCGCGGTGCGGAACGAGAGCTACCTGGTGTGGCACGACAGCATCTCGAAGCGGATGTCGGCCCCCGGAGCGCCGCCGGTCGGCGGGCGGCTGCAGACCGAAGACACGCTCCGCTATTACCTGCGGCTGTCGCGGCTGGGGGCGTTCGAGCGCATCGAGGCGGCGTGCGACCCGACGGTCGCGGAGTGCGGAAGGGCGCTCCCCTCCGCGCTGCCGCTGGAGCTGCGGCACGTCATTCCCCGACTGCCGGTGTGGTGGCCGCCCAAGGGGCACGAGTGGGTGGACACGCTGAGCTTCGACGACCTGCCCCGGCCGGGAGGCGCGCGCGGCCGCGTCGTGACGACCTACCGCGACCTGCGTGACACGGTGGTCGCCGGCCATCCCTGCTGGATGGTGAGCTGGCACTCGCGGAAGGAGGCGGAGCGACAGGTCGGGGCGAACATGGTGGCGGATCCGCCGGACGAGGAGCGCGGCGACGTGCTGGTGGACAAGCAGAAGCTGATCCCGGTGTTCGCGGGCTGGTACGGAGCCGCGGCGGCCCCGCCGGCGCTGCGGGCGCTGGGCGTGACGGCGAACGCGCACCAGGGCCGGGCGTGGCTGGTGGGCGGCGTGTTCGACTCTCTCCAGGCGGCGCCATGAGCGAGTCCACCGCGGTGCTGCTCGAGCGCCTGCTCGTGGCGCTCATGATCGGGGTCCTGATCGGTCTGGATCGGGAGCGCGCGGAGGTGCGGAAGGCGCGCCAGATCTTCGCG
>Ga0187779_10001679_pt1 | contig 13788 bp, 13 predicted proteins | sample 1015_Q2_SP10_10__FD_132435 | JGI IMG/M metagenome (GOLD analysis project Ga0187779, IMG submission 132435) | Tropical peat soil microbial communities from peatlands in Department of Meta, Colombia - 1015_Q2_SP10_10_MG | ecosystem: Environmental > Terrestrial > Soil > Wetlands > Peat | place... | reverse complement strand
TAATTCAGAGGGTTATTTCAGTAGGCACGAGCCTGTCTGCATATGCACCATATGACTCACGAAATTTAATTCGTCTTCTTTCACAGCGATATGAATTCGATTGCATGAAACAAGTTCTGAAATGCACAATCGAACAGATCGAACCCGAGGAAGCGTTACGTGATATTTCGCCCGCTGGAAGGTTCAGTGCAGACAAGTGCAAGGAACTGATTGAAGCGCGTAACCCAAACAGAGTCATTGATGTCTTTGCCGACAATGCTCTTAAGCAAATCACCTCATCGAAATTGAGCGAAAAGAACGCAAGAGAGGCCATTGCAGCTGTTGATAAGTACTATTACATGAAACTTTGGACCGCTTCAAACCTTCCCGACCCGCTTGACGCTCAATCTGCGCGTAGACTCATCGGGGAATCGATCGACCATCAGAATGTGCTCCTAGCATTAAGAGCAAAAGTTGTTGGATTGGACTCGAGAACAACGGCGGAAATTCTGATCCCAGTTAATTACGCGCTTGGCAAATCTTACTCTGAAATTGCAGAAGCCTCAAATTTCACGAACGTATTACGCGTTATGGATAAGACGCAGTATGCCAATGTATTCAGAAACTTCACAGTATCTGACTCTATTGCTGTGCACGTAGAGCACGCGTTACAGGTCAGTCACGCTCAAAGTTGTCGAGATTCGTTCGCCGGTTCCCCGTTTAATGTGGGCCTTGCGCTCGCACTGTTTTTCCTGAAAGATTACGAATTGCATGACTTGCTAACAGTCATCAATGGAAAAGCCAACAACGTGACTACTGATCGTATAATCAACTCCCTGATTCTCTGAATATATGGCCCTGAGAAAGCATTATAATCACATGTGATTGATAGCGCTCGCACTGAAGGTATTGAAAATGAAGTTGAGAAAGCAAATGCTTCTAAGCTTTCTACTAATGGCTATTGGCATAATCACAATCTCCTCAATGGTCGTCATAGGCTTCTCGCAAACACCTGCGCAAACTGGCAGCAGCCTAGTCAGCGACAAGGGCTTCTTCTTAATTGGTGCAGGCATAGCCGCAGGACTTGCATCGTGTGGCGCCGGTATCGGTTTGGGTACAGCAAGCGCAGCTGCAATAGGTGCCATCGCTGAAAAACCGGAGATGCTGGGGCGAACTCTTCTGTTCGTGGTACTCATAGAAGCGATTGCAATTTACGGTTTAGCCATGTTCTTCATAATCTACTCGAGAATCTAATTCAATGAGATGAAGTGCACAAACACTTCAAGGCAACAGTCAAGACCAGATTCCGCGCGGTATTGAACTAGAGGGTATTGACAGAATCGCCGACCCACTTTCTCATTGTTAAGGCGTACTGTCCATTCACCTTGTCGCGAAAGACCGCTCTGCACCGAATTACTCACGACATTCTCTATTGACACGTCTTCTAGTAGATCAAGGTAGCCTCATCTGATGCACGGCAGTATTGATGATTCCAAGCAATGGCGCAGGGTAGAATCCGAGAAGAATTATTGGAATAAGGAATGCGGCAAGTACTAACAGAGTGTACGGAGAGGCGTCATGCCTATCGATAACTGATTGACTGGGGGATAGAAGCACTCTGCGCATCATCCACACGAAATATCCAGCGGTTATGCCGGGAACTAAGACAGCGATCGCATAGAGTACGTTCACCGAAATTCCTGCTAGAAGAATCTGAAATTCACTAATGAAATTACTGAATCCTGGCAATCCCATCGCTGCGAGTGATGCTAGAACTAGTAGGAGGCTAAGTTTCGGCATGACTCTCGAAAGTCCTGATAATTCTCTGATGGTTCGGGTGCCCATCTTTTCATGAATCACGCCTGACATAAGAAATAGGGCCCCTATTGCGCATGCATGGTTGAACATTTGAAAGACCGCCCCGCTCACGCCTATGGATGTCAGAGTGAATGCTCCGACCATGACGTAACCCATATGATTGATACTGGTGAGGGCAATCATCCGCTTCAGATCCTGTTGAACGATTGCTAAGATTGCCCCGTAGAACATTGTCAGGAGTCCGAAGCCAATGAAGATGGGAGCAAGAAACTTCGAGGCATCGGGCATTAAGAAGAGATTCATCCTGATGAATCCGTAGCCACCCATCTTCAATAGCACACCTGCTAGTAGGACGCTAATAGGTGCAGGTGCCTCGACGTGGGCGTCGAGTAGCCAGGTATGAAAAGGCACCAATGGAAGTTTAACTCCGAATCCGATGAAGAAACCGATTGAAATCAGGATCTGGACAGCCAGAGGTAGATGCAGGTTTGTGAGCGTCACGAAATCAAATGAGTGAGGTGAGGAAAGCACATAGAGTGCGATGAAGCTAAGCAGGATTAGGATGCTTCCCACGTGCGTCATTATGAGAAACTTCATTGCCGCATACTTCCTTCGCGGACCCCCCCAGACTCCAATAAAGAAGAACATGGGGATAAGTACAAGTTCCCAAAAGACGTAGAATTCAATTAGGTTCAACGACGTAAATACGCCGATCACTGCGCCTTCAAACAATAGGAGTAATGAGTTATACTCTTTCACTTTGCTCGTGATTTGCTCGATCGAACCTGCTGCCGAGAGAGTTGTCAGGAATGATGCGATGATAAGTAATGGGATGCTAATCCCGTCTACGCCAACTGAGTAATTGAGGCCGAACGTCTTCGCCCATTCATAGTTTTCAACGAATTGAAAACCAGTCGTGGACCAATTGAATGTGAAGAATACGAGGAGCACAAGAAGGACTGTAAGAGCGGAAATCGCTACCGCTATCACTTTCGATGCTTTTTCATTTACGAATCCGGCTAAGTATACGAAAATGGAACCCACGAGTGGCAAAAAGATGATCAAAGAGAGAATCATGGGGTCCACTCAAATGAGAAGAAAAAGTACGGCAACAATGAGGGCGAATAATCCGAGAGCGAAGACAGTGACGTAGTCTTGGGGTATACCGGTTTGCATCCTCTTCAATGAATTGGAAGCCCTACGTCCGAGGAGTCCTATTCCGTTTATGCCTCCATCTACAATTCCCGTGTCAACACTTTGTCCGCTTGCTGAAATATCGAGGGAGAACGTTGCAACTGCTCCGCTAATTCTGTCGAAAAACCCGAGTTCAATCGTCTTCCATAGAGCCCCAGCAAAGGAAATGCTACCGTAGACGAAGATTCGATAGTAAACTTGGTTAATGTACCATCGATTCCAAAGAAAGTTGTAGATCGCTCTCGTAATTCCTGATTGCTTAACCACTGAGGAGGGATCGAGTTGTTTCGAAATATACGTGAGATACCCTAAACTCCCGCCGAGAATTAGCATGGCCACTGATCCCAAACTACTGATTAGGACTGCGCGTTGGGAGATCGCGGGTGGAATTAATGCTGTAGGTGTTGCTATGATAGGAGTGGCAGAGTGTGCGAGAGATCGCGTAAAAGCTTCTTCAAAGTATGGGCCTGTTAGGCCGATCGCAATTGTTGCTATCGCAAGGAGAAGATACGGTAACAGCATTATGAGAGGTGCTTCGTGAATGTGATGACCTTCTTGTTCGATGTTCTTGACGTGGTCACTCTTTGGGCCGCAGAAGACCATGCCGATCATCTTCAAGCTGTACAGGAAGGTGAGCGCCACGGTCGCCCAAGCCAGGAGCATTAGCGGAAGTTGGCCCGTCAGCACTGTGGCCGCGATCACAGCGTCCTTGCTCCAGAACCCGCTCAAAGGCGGTACACCTGAAAGTGCAAGAGCAGCGATTACCATCGTGATGAATGTGAATTTCATCGAGTGACGAAGACCTCCCATATCTGTCATGAATCTGGATTCTACACTATGTATGATAACTCCAGCAGCTAAGAACAAGGCCGCCTTGAAGATTGCATGCGTCATCAGATGGAAAATGCCTGCAGAAAGCCCCGTTACAAAGGCGGAAGCGAGTCCCCCTGCTCCTATTCCGAGTGTCATGTACCCGATCTGTGAGATGGTTGAGTAAGCCAAGAGTTTCTTCAGCTCCTTTGAAACAAGTGCCTGTGTGGCAGCGAGGAAGGTTGTGAAGGCACCAATCCACGCAACGAGTTCGAAGAATAAGGTCGAGTGTCCATATTGTACTAGGATATTGTAGAACATTGGGCCTGCTCGGCCCGCTAAGTATACTCCTGCTGTGACCATTGTGGCCGCGTGGATGAGTGCTGACACGGAGGTTGGTCCAGCCATTGCATCCGGTAACCATTCATGTAGCGGGAACTGCGCTGACTTTCCAATCGGACCCCAGAAGAACAGGAAAGAGAGTGGAATGAGTAACCCTAAGTGGCTTAGGGGGAGAGCCCACGACACGTTTCGTGTAAGCTCAACGAAGTTCAGTGTCCCCGAGAAGGTGTACATCATGAAAATCGCAATGAGAAGGCCGATGTCCCCGATCCTTGTCACGACGAGAGCTTTCATGCCTGCGTGGCTTGGTGGATACGCCATTGGGACGTTGAGGGATTTTTCTCCTATTGTCCCGACCCATTTGTCAATCGGATCTCTATACCAATGACCGATAAGTGCATACGAGCAAAGTCCGACGCCTTCCCATCCAAAGAAGAGTTGCAGTAAGTTATCCGACAAGACTAGTAACATCATGCTGCCGATGAAGAAGTTCATGAAGAACCAGTATCGGTTCAAACCGTCGTCGCCTTTCATGTATCCTAGACTGTAAATCATTATCAGAAGGCTAATCCACGATACAACATTTGCCAGAATGATACTTAACGGATCAAGCAGAATCCCGGCCGTAATGTTAAGGCTGGTTATCCACGGCACTTGAGCGTCTTGAACGATGCCGCTCAAAGCCGAAGGGATGAGAAGTAATGCTGACACAGCAGCAAAGAAAGAGAAGGCCACGGCAGTATAGTCTCTTAGCTTAGGGTGTATTTTTCCGCATATCGTTGACGTCACTGCACCGATAAATGGGAACCCCCAGGCAAGCCAACCAAATATCGTGTCCATACACATCACGTTCCCAAGATTGCTTTTACGGCGGGAAGCAGCATGCGTTCGACAAGGTCCGGAAAGATTCCGAGGATAATTGATATGGCGCAGAGTACTAAGATAGGTGCCGTCATTGTCCATGGGGCTTCTTTGACATTTGTAAGTTCTGGAGGCAGCTCTCCGAAGAAGATCCTTCTCACGGCCCATAATGAGTATCCGGCGGTGAGGGCCGTCGATACTACTCCTAAGAATGAAAGTGCAATAAGCCCCCACGAGCTTAACTGGAATCCTTCATGGAAGCTGCCGGCGAATATTAGAAACTCTGAGATGAAACCCGATGTTGGAGGAATTCCCATTATAGTTAGGAATCCGATCAGTGCCGCTGTCGCAGTAATCGGCATCCTGGCGGCCAGTCCTCCCATCTTTCGGATGCTTCGAAGCCCGTCAGCTTGAATCATGATCACGCCGGCGACCATAAAGAGGATGCCCTTACCCAATCCGTGAGTCACGTACTGGAACATGGCTCCTGAAACTCCGAGTGGTTGAATTGAAGCTATACCTAACAGGATGTAACCCATTTGACTGATGCTTGAGTAAGCGAGCAAGCGCTTGACATCGTCTTGAACTAGCGCCATTGCACCTCCATAGAGCATGGTTACAACAGCCCACAAAGCAAGAAAGACTGAAATTTCCAGAAAGGCCGAAGGAAGAATTGCGATCACTATTCTCACGATCGCGTAACCACCTATTCCGATCATTGCTGGTGATAGCAACGCGCTGATCGGAGTAGGAGCTTCTGCATGAGCATGCGGAAGCCAGATATGCAATCCGAATGCAGCCATCTTGACAAGAAGACCGACAGTCATCAGACAGACTATGAGTATTCGAAGATTTTCAGGGATCGAGCTACTTACTATAGACTGCAGGTCGAAACTGCCAGTTAAGTATCCGACTGAGAGGATTCCAGCGAGTAATGCCAAAGCGCCAATATGCGTCCAGATGAAATACATGAACGAGATTCTGTCGCGATCGCCTGAACCCCACTTCGCAATCAGGAAGTATGATGGTATGAGCATCAGCTCGAAGAAAAGATAGAACTCAATCAGGTCGGTAGCGAGAACTGCGCCCATCATGCCGATTGAGTAGAGCAAAAGAAGTGAGTAGTAGAAGCCGAATTGAGCCTTATCGTCACCGATTGTGTGGGCCATATATGACATTGAATATACAGATATGAGTGCACAGAGGAGTGAAATCGTGAAGAGGATCGGAATGCTAACGCCGTCAGCATTCAGCCCAAATGTCCCGATGGGCCGCCATTCGTAGTACTCGACTGCCCCACCGCGGATTGCTACGAGTAGCGTAATTACCGTGGAATACGATAACGAGAGAAATGCCAGCCATCCTGTTCTTCTTCCCCAACTCAATCCAACGAAGTAGGTGATGAACACAAAAGCAAGTGGTACTAGAAGAATCTGGAGAAGCGGTATGATCATGAGTCGTTTATCCTTTCAGTTTGTTGAGTTTTCTCACGTCGATGGTTGAATTCAATCTGAACGCTACGAGAACTAATGCTAGACCTACGGCTGCTTCCATCGCCGCGGCTGCAATCGAATAGAATACGATTACTTGACCCGAGACCTCGGGGGGATTCATGTAGCGTGTGAACGCGGCGAAATTCAAGTTAGCCGCGTTGACAATCACTTCGACTGCGAAGAGGATGCGAATGGCATTTCTCTTAACGCTCAAGCCGTAAATGCCAATCCCCAGTAGAGCGGCAGAAACGATCAGGTAGCTCGTTAATGTTACCGTATCTATCTCTCCACCTTAGCCAAGACCAGAGCGCCAAGCAGAGAGGCTGAAAGCAGCAAGGCAAGCACAATCAACGGCACCGGATATTGGGACATCAGGGCTGGGCCTAGGTCTGATATCGGAAGATTTGCGGGTGGAGCTTCAGTTGGGAGACTCGCACTTACCAATGCTACGACACCTGAGATAGCAAGAGCGAGTAAACCTGCGAGCCATAATCCCATGGAGCCCTCCGGATCATCTATCTGCTCTTCCATCTTTGCACCCTCCTCACGATTAACCAACATGATCGTGAAAAGAATTAACACTACGACAGCTCCAACGTAGACAGCTATCTGAAGCATCGCCAAGTAGGGTGCGTCAAGCAGTGTGAAGAAACCGGCAATTCCTATGAAACTAATTGCGAGGGAAATCGCGCCATAGATAAGCTCCTTCGCTTGCAGAGCCATTATGGCGCCGATAATTGTGATAGCTGTCAGCACCGTAAATGAAATGTCCGGGGGAATCATGAGCGACATCAAGGTTAGATCCCCCATGCAGCCATGACCCCTGAATTTACGAGGAGTATCGTCAAGAACACGTTCACAAGTGCGATAACGAGCAACCTCGTCCAACCAATCTTGATCAGCATATCCACACGAATCCTAGGGTATACCCCACGCGGTATTATGATGAGTGTAGCTACGATCAATGTTTTTGCAATAAACCAGACTGGTTGCGGTAAGAATGCTGGCCCCCACCATCCGCCAAGAAACAAGACCGTAACGAGCGATGACATAAGGTAAAGTTTCATGTACAACCCCATGAAGATCAGCATGAAGATCGCGCCGCTTGCCTCCGTGTACCAACCAGCCACGAGCTCAGGTTCAGCCTCAGGAAGATCAAAAGGCAGACGCTCCAGCTCGGCCATAATTGAGATGAAGAAAACTACGCAGGAAAGGAACGCTGGAACCACAAACCACATCTTCTCCTGAGCATTGACGATCTGAATTAGATTAAGTGAGCCGGCCATCAGGACAACACTTAGAGTCGAAATCCACATTGGGATTTCATATGCAACCTGCTGGAAAAGCGACCTTAAGCCTCCAAGGAATGGGTACTTGCTATTGCTAGCCCATGCAAACAGTAGGATCATTGACGGAAAGAGTGACGTCATAGCGAAGATGAAGACTAAGCCAACGTCAATGTTAGCTATTACCCAGTGCTGGCCAAATGGTATCACGGCAAATGGCAACGCCGACAAGAGAACAAGTATTACAGGGATTCCCAAGAAAAGAGGTTTGCTAGCCTTGTATGGTATCATTACCTCCTTGAAGATCAACTTCACACCGTCAGCCAATGGTTGAAGAAGTCCTCCTGGACCGCCAGCGTACAAAGGCCCTATTCTAAGCTGGATGCGCGCAAGTAACTTCCTCTCGTACCATGTGAGGAAGATCACTACAAGAGTAAGGTGAATGAATCCTGGAAAAAACACTAATGTTATGAAAGTGTGTGATGTGATAATTCTAACAATCAGCGCGACGACTTCTGCTGGCGTAGTAGGTGGAAACACTACCAACTACCAGTTCTCCTTGTTCAAGGCCAATCTTAACGCGTACCCAAGCGGCGCGGCGAGCAAAACAATGAAAAGGATCATGATCGTAGATGCCGCCACCGGCAACTTTACGAAACTAACTCCCCAAGCAAAAAGAAACATTCCAACTACGTCGAACACGACGAACATCAGCAGGTAGGGGTAATATTGCATGACAAGGCGATGTCTACCTTCACCTTGAGGCACCTGCCCTGACTCGAACGGCATATCACGAAACGGATCCGGTCTTCTCCTCGACCAGAAGATGGGCAGGGTCAGCATCGGGCCCGTCATTATGACGATGAGGATTGCCCATATGATTATTGCTAACCACGGGTTAACTACCATATTAGTCCCAACAAGAGACTTTGTTTGAGTCTAAAATCCACGGAATATAAATCATACTACAATCGCAAAACCTCAGTTTACAGTTATTCTCTTAAGCATGAACGATTCCAAATTTCATTCGGAGACGGTAATTGTGTGGAGATCAGCAGGGACGACGCATTTTTGGTGTGCTAAGTGCAAAAAGCAAGTCCCGGCAGAATCGGAGCTTGTATTCAAATCTGGAAAAGTTCTTTGGAAGTGGAAGTGCAGCTCGTGTAGTACAGATTATGAGACTGAGGCGTAATTAGAAGGACCGCTCAAGCGCATAGTCAGCAAACTCTTCCAGGAGTCTGCTGCGGCCCTGCCCTTTGAGTATTTGGATCTCTTGCTTGGCTCTCTCGACATTCTCTCGCGATTTTCTGACAGCAAACTCCATTGCTTTCTCGTACATTCCGGATAGGTCGACTTTTCCATCGTGATTTTCTAATAGGTTGCTAATTCTTTGTTTCTTGGTTGCTTCGTCAATATAGTGCATGACCACGAGGTTGACCCGTTCATTCTTGTCAGGATCGTTCGATTGGTCCAGTATATCATCCTTAATTTGGAAGGCGATCCCTACTGCCCTTCCATAATTGTACAAGCTGTTCACCTCATCAGTGTTGGCATTCCCTAGGACCCCACCTATTCCTGCCGCGGCGCTGAACAAGGAACCAGTCTTCAACTCCGCGATAGCCAGATACTGTTCTACATCGATCGCAAGTTCAGTCGTCACATCCAGAATCTCTCCTCTACTCAAATCGACCAATCCCCAACCCACAAGTTTCGTTATACGCTGGTCCTTGTATTCGGATAGAATTTGGACCCCTTTTGATGCAAGAAACAGACCCGCGCTAATCGCTTTGTCATCGGCGAATGCATGCTGAGTTGTAGGAAGATTGCGTCGAACCCTATGACGATCTATCAAATCATCAAAAACAATGGAAGCCGCGTGTAGAAACTCCATTGCCACGGCTCCATCGAGCGCGTGTTTGGATTCACCCCTTATACTCTCGCACGCAAGCAGTGTCAGAACGGGGCGAAGACGTTTCCCCCCCGTTCTGAAAGTGTATTTTACGAGTTCATTTGCTTCACTTTGTTCGAAACCTGTGGCTGCAAGCAATTCATCGATACGTTCATTCACTAACGAACGTCTTTCGTCGAGAATCACTTTGAATTCTTTCGTGTTAACTGCATTTCCTGCATCACTACTGGAAGTCATGGATTACTACGGACCTCACTTAACCGATTCACAGAATCGGTTTGCGGCTTCACAGAAATCGGACATAACACGCGCAGGATCAGGGGCTCGCACGACACCGCTGGCAACAAGAAAGCCCTCTGCACCTAGTTGCAGTGCTGCATAGATGTCATCGCCCGTGCTAATTCCAGCCCCACAGAGAATTTTGGCATTCTGGTTGACCGCTCTAATCCTTCTAACTGAGTTCGAGATCACTTCAGGCTTCTCTTTCGACACTGCTCTGCCTGTCCCGATGAGTTCTGGCGGTTCTATAGCCACCATGTCTGGCATTAGCAATGAGACGGCCGCCGTTGCATCAACGTCGCCAGCACAAACCACGGTCAATAATCCTGATTCGCGACAACGAAGAATGGCAGTTAGAATATCGGCGAGCTTGATCGTACGTTCAGAATGATTCAGCAATGTGCCTGTGGCCCCTACTGCTTTCAACGATTCTGCAGTTACATGACCCGTATAGGCTCCGGGAACAACTGAATCCACATGTTGGCCATATACAGACACGCCAACTTCAGATACAATTTGCATAATGTCGCAACACTGAGGCGCTACGGCAACTTTAACTCCAGTCTGGTTCCCGATTTCAAAGATCGTACGAGCCAGGGTTATCGCTTTTTTGCCTGTAGCTTCCGAATAAGTTTTGAAATTGACTAGAATCAAAGGGTCATTGCATAGATGATTCGTCATTGCCGATTCCTATTCAATTGTCCTTGTAAAGCGTCGTTACAGCTAATGACCTTGCGTATTACTTCGAGATAATTAAATATCGCCGCGGGTTCCGCATCAATAATCAGGAGATCTTCCTAAACTTCGTTTTCTCATGCGCGATTTTCATACAACGACTCTCAATCACTTCCATCCCAGAATCTCTGGCAACCTGTGCCGCAGTCTCATTGACAATGCCCAACTGTATGCACCCCACAGATGGTCGAAGGTGGTGAACGTGAATCTCAACAGCCTCCTTCACTACGTTCAAAACCTCGTCGGAAGGTTTGAAAATGTCAACAACGTCGACCCCGCGCTTAATGCCGTGAGGCAAATCATGTAGCGAATTGACGCATTTCTCACCTCGGATGCAATCTGCATTCAGATTATTTCCAGGTCAACGCGTTATCGATGGCTCTCATAACTAATCTCCCTAAACTGGAGTGTGGCGGTGATTAAACCACCCTTGAAATTCATAGACATATCATATTAATTGACGCAGGTGCACCAAGCTCGATGTTTCAATTGACCAAGATTCTCATTTGCGACTCGATCCACCCTGATGGTCCATCTCTAATGAGAAAGGCAGGATTGGACGTTGAAGAAGACTCATCCATTACTGCTGATCAGCTTCAATCGCGAATCGCTAACTTCGATGCTGTGGTAGTGCGAGGCAGAACGAAGATCACTGCCTCCGTCTTGAATTCTGCGCCTAAACTCAAAGTTATAGCGAGATCGGGGGTGGGCTTGGATAACATTGATCTCGATACGGCTAAATCGAAATCCATCAAGGTAATCGCAACACCGGCCGCGCCCACAACAAGTGTAGCCGAACTTACGATCGGTCTGATGCTTTCTCTTCTGCGAAGAATTTCCTATGCTGATCGCACAATAAAGGAGGGAAAATGGCTGAAAGCCGAAATGATGGGAAGTGAGCTGAAATCTAAGACAATCGGAATCGTTGGGGCAGCGGGTCGCATAGGTTTAGAGGTCGCCCGAATTGCTATTCACGGGTTTGGATCACAAGTGGTAGGCTATGATGTAATTGATTTCGCTGAGAAGGCTCGACAAACAGGATTCACCGTAGTAAGCGAGTTGGATGAATTGCTCGCTCAAAGTGATATCGCCTCTATACATGTTCCGTACCTTCAAAGTACTCACCATATGATTAATGAACGATCATTCTCAAAAATGCAAAAGGGATCGATGCTTGTAAACGCATCACGTGGAGATATCGTTGATGGGCACGCACTTCTCGAAGCTCTTTGCAGTGGAAAGTTAGGGGGTGCGGGTTTAGATGTATTCCATAGAGAGCCGCCAATCGACGAATGGGAAAAGGATTTGATCAAACTCCCGAACGTCGTTTGCACAGCACACATAGGAGCACAAACCACTGAATGCCAGCGACTCGAAAGCACACAGATCGCCGAGCAACTGATACAGATATTCAGCAATTGAGAGAAAAGGTACAATGTCGGTAACATTCACGGAGTTCGAAAAACTCTCGCTGAAAGTTGGCAAAATCGTTTCAGCTGAGAAGATCCCTGGACTCACAAAGATAATGAAAGTTGAAGTAGATATAGGAGAAAAGCGAGCACAAGCAATTGCAGGCGGCGCGCAATACTACTCCCCCCAGGATCTTTTAGGACGGCTCGTGATTGTCATCACAAACATGGAGCCAAGAACTATCGCCGGCATAAGGTCTGAGGTTATGCTTCTGGCCGCAGATTTCAATGGCAAGCCAATTTGGCTCACTATTGAGTGTGAAGTACCTCTCGGTACTATAGTTCGCTAGCTTGAACATACTGTAGTGTAATCCCTATATTCTCTAAGTACTAAGAAGCCATATCGCTTTCACGGAATCATGTCTGGGGGAAGAATTAGTGGATTTCGACTTCAGTCCTGAACACGAATTGTTCCGCAAGTCCGTTAGAGAGTTCTGCGACAAGACCCTTGCACCATTTTCGCGGAAGATGGAACGCGAGGGCAGAATGCCCGACTCGGTCATCGACGGACTATCAAAAATGGGACTATTTGGGTTAGCAATTTCACCTGAATTTGGAGGGGCAGGTGCCGACGCCATCTCCGCAGGAATCGCGGGAGAAGAGATTGGTAGAGGAGACCTTAGCTGTTCGACTGCGGTGCTGTATCTTGTACCAGTATCTTGGAGTCATGTGCTGAACAAGTTCGGATCTGACCTACTCAAAGGGAAGACGCTACCTAAGATAGCATCCGGAAAAGCCTTCCTTGGAATTGCTACCACAGAGGCAGGGGTCGGCTCCGATCTGCAAAATATGAGCACGACCGCAAGACGCGACGGGAATGAATATGTGCTGAACGGTGAGAAAATGTACATCAGTGGAATAAGGGAGGCCAAGGAGCAAATGCCAGAGAGCGGTGGCTATCTCGTGCTGGCCAAGACAGGTGGAGACACCGGACATAATCTATCATTCTTCTACGTCCCGATTAACACGGAGGGCATATCGACAACTTTACTTGAAGAGATGGGTCGTCGCGGCATGTCTACTGGCGGCTTTACGATGAAGGATGTGCGAATTCCTGCCGAGAATTTGCTCGGTGAAGAGAACAAGGGATTCTACTATGCGATGGAAGGGTTCGACTATGCGCGAGCAATCATAGCCGCTGTGTGCACAGGAGCCGCAATGGCCGCACTAGAAGCTGGGATAGAGTACATCAAGCAAAGGAAGACATTTGGTCAACCCATCGGACGTTATGAAGGTGTGCAGTTCAAACTCGCAGAAGACTTTGCACGTGTCGATGCGGCGAGATTGTTAGCATATCGTGGTCTCTGGCTATTTGAAAAGTCCCAGCATGACAACAAAATCAGTAGATTCACCGTTAGCAAAGCTATCGCGGAAGCAAAGATGATCGCACCAGTGGTGGCGTTTGAAGCAATCAACGATGCATTGCAATGGTTCGGCGCATTTGGCTATACGCTAGACTGTCCACTAGAGATGGGCTTGCGGGGAGTTCGATCTTACATGCTCGCCGAAGGTTCAACGGAGATCATGAAGATAATTCTCGCAAGGGAACTCTTGGGAAAGGAGTTCATCGCATACCGCTGAATCTCAGATGAATAATGCTACGTTCGTTAATC
>Ga0187779_10001678_pt1 | contig 13794 bp, 16 predicted proteins | sample 1015_Q2_SP10_10__FD_132435 | JGI IMG/M metagenome (GOLD analysis project Ga0187779, IMG submission 132435) | Tropical peat soil microbial communities from peatlands in Department of Meta, Colombia - 1015_Q2_SP10_10_MG | ecosystem: Environmental > Terrestrial > Soil > Wetlands > Peat | place... | reverse complement strand
GGCGCTGTGGAAGCGAAGGGAGAAGGTGGCGGGGTACGAGATCACTATGGAGGCGACCCACCACGGGCCGACGTCGCTGAGCAAGCCGGTCATGTTCGTGGAGCTGGGCTCATCCGAAGAGTACTGGGGGGACAAGAACGCGGCTTCGGTGGTGGGTGATGCCCTGATGGAGAGCCTGACGGAGAAGAGGATCTGGACCAAGGTTGCGGTAGGGTTCGGTGGGACTCACTACCCGGAGAAGTTCACGAGGATGATGATCGAGGGTGACACCGCCTTCTCCTTCGTAGCCCCAAAGCACTCGTTGGAGCACATCGACGACAAGATGTTCGGTCAGATGCTTCATAGGACCAGCGCCCCGGTCAGCCAGGCCGTGCTCGACTGGAAGGGGCTCGGGCCCCATAAGGAGAAGATTGTCGGCCTGGTAAAGCAGTTCGGACTTGAAGAGGTCAGGGTGTGAGGGCCGAGTACCCTTTCTGGTCGAGCATCAGGAAGCAGAGGAGCGCCTTTTCGGTGTGCATCCTGTTCTCCGCTTCGTCAAAGACGACAGACTGAGGACCGTCGATTACCTCCGCCGCGACCTCCTCTCCGCGGTGAGCGGGAAGGCAGTGCTGGAAGACGGCGTCGCGTTTCGCCTTGGCCATCAGTGCTCGAGTGACCTTGTATCTGGGTATGAATGCTCGGATTCTCTTCCGCTTCTCCTCCTCCAACCCCATCGAGACGAAAGTGTCGGTGATTACGCAGTCAGCCCCCGCGACCGCCTCCACAGGGTCGGTCACGACCCGCACTGAACCGCCTGTCGCCCTGGCCATCCTGGAAGCTTCTCTGATGACGTCCTTCGAAGGCTCGTACCCGGGTGGCGTCGCAGCGACGAGGTCTATCCCGGTAAGGGCGGCCCCATAGGCCCACGAGTTGCAGACGTTGTCGCCGTCACCTACCCAGGCGACATTCAGCCCTGTGAGTTTTTTCTTGTGTTCCTTGAGGGTGAGCAGGTCGGCGAGGATCTGGACCGGATGGTGGAGGTCGCTCAGGCCGTTGATCACGGGGACCTTGGAAGTCTTCGCAAGGCGCGCAAGGTCTTCGTGCCTGTTCACCCTCGCCATGATGCAGTGGACGTATCTTGAAAGCACCCTGGCTGTGTCTTCGATGGTCTCGCCTCTTCCCAATTGTAACTCGTTCGAGCTCAGGACTATTGGATTCCCGCCAAGTTCGGTTATCGCGACTTGGAAGCTGACCCTGGTCCTTGTGCTGGGTTTCTCGAATATTAGTGCGACGCTCTTTCCCCGAAGGGCGCCCGAGCCGAGACCCTCCCCGCGCTGCGCCTTCAAGCGCCCGGCGAGGTCTAGAATCGACTCCAGCTCGGCCGGGGTCAGCTCGGTGAGGGTCAGGAAGTCCTTGCCCTTCATTTGCCCGTCCTTTTCTCCAAGGCGGCCAGCTGATGGAGGGCCTCTTTCAAGACTTCGATGCTGTTCAGGTAGTCGGCTATCTGAACCACTTCACTGTCAGTATGGCTTGTATTCGAGAGCCCCGGACCGTAGGTTATGCACTCTGTCCGCTTCCTGTGGGCGAAGGTGTTCATGTCTCCGGTGCTTGTCTTCCGGATGAGCCCGGGCCTTTCTTTGAGCTTCAGGATGATGGCGCGCTGGAAAGCCCGAAGAATCGGGGAGGCGCTGTCAACCTCGTAGGCCTCGGTGGGCTCCCCCGCATTCACTCTGACTGAGAGTCCGTCTTCTTTCCTTTCCGCCCCCCTTCGGATGTCTGCTATCGCCTTGGAGGCAGGCATCCCGAGCGGCAGTCGGACGTCGAGTGTGGCTTCGCATAGGTTGGGCACGACGTTCTGGTAGACTCCCGCCCTGACCAGGGTCGGGGTGAGCGACATCGACCTGAAGCGGTCGCCGTGCACCTGCTTGGATTCCTCGTACTCTCTCAGCTTGGACAGGGTCGCGTTGAATTCCTGGAAGGCGCTTCTGTAGGCCCAGGGGGACCCGGCGTGCCCGCCTTCGGTCCTTATTTCGATCTGCACCGCCACCCTTCCCCGGTAGGCGATGGTTATCCTGCTCGCTCCCCCAGGCTCCCCGAACACCGCGTAGTCGAAATCAGCAGTGCCCTCCATGATCTGGTTGATTCCGGCACCATCTCCTTCCTCCTCGGTGACCCCAGCGAATGTTATGGAGACCCCCGAGTCCGAGGCCTCGGCTCCGGCGACCAGGAGAGAGCAGAGTGGTGACTTGGCGTCGGCAGCGCCGCGGCCATAGATGGAATCTCCAGTGTGCCTGACTGGGAGTTCGCCCGGAACGGTGTCCATGTGCCCGCAGAGGAGTACCTTCACATTTCCCCTGCCGACCTGGCCGACAGCGTTGCCCGCCCTGTCGACGTGGACCTTGGAATAGCCCATCTTTTCCATCTTCCCGACAAGGAAGTCGGCATATGGCGCCTCCTTTGAGGTGGGTGAGTAGATCTTCAGAGAGTCCAGCAGGAGTTGGACTGGTTCGACGGAGCCGGTCATCTTTTCTGGACTGAAATCAGATAATCAATAACCATTCCGGGGATGTCCACCCCCGTCGCGGGCACTGTGTTCTTGAACTCGGTGGTGTTGTTGACTTCGTGTACCATTAGGCCGTCCTCACCTTCCATCAGGTCGACTCCGACGAACTCCCCGCCGACCGCCCGCGCGGCCCGGACAGATAGCTCGTTCAACTCCTGGGTAACCTTACACTTCTCGGCCCTCCCACCTCGCGCGGTGTTCGTTCTCCACTCTGACGGCCCCGAGTACCTGTAGATTGCTGCGATGGTCTCGTCGTTGATGACGAAAGAGCGGATGTCGCGCTGAGGCCGCTTTACGAACTCTTGCAGGTAGTAGACCTGGTAGAGAGGGAACATCTCCTCCCTGTCTTCGACCACCGCCTTCGCGGCGTCGGAGTCGTTGACCTTGGCTGAAAGCCGCCCCCAGCTCCCGACCACCGGCTTCAGAATCGCAGGATATCCCATCTCCTCGATCGTGCGCAGCGCGGACGCTTCTGACATGGCCAATGATGTCGTGGGGGTCGGAATCCTCGCCTTGACCAGGGCTAGTGTCCCGAAGAGCTTGTTCCCGCAGACCCAGGCGCATGAGAAAGAATTGACCACCCTGTGCCCGGCGGACTCCAGGGCCGCGGTGGAATGGACGTTGCGGAAGTAGCTGACGGACCTCTGCAGGACCACCCTGTCGGCAAGAGGCAACTCGCGCGAGTTCAGGGTGATCGAGAGGTCCTTCGAGTCGACCAAGTTGACGCTGACGCCGCGCTTTTCTGCTGCGGCGACCATGGCCTTCTCTTCCCAGCGGACTGTGTCGTAGACTAGCGAAAACGATGCCGTCTGGTTACTCGCCCCAGTCCTCTTCCTCCAGCTCTGCGTGCCGGAGCGTGAAGAGGCCGCCGGACCGCTCCCTTACCAGTTCGAAAGATGTCCCGCATTCTCTGCAGGATACTATCTCTCCCTGGATGGCGTCCGATGGGACTGCGACCTGTGCGTCGCACTCGATGCAATTCATCATCTCTCGGATACCTCCTGTCAGTGCCTAGCTCCGAGGCGATATAACGATAATCGGCCGAAATCAACGAATAGTTCGTAATACCATGGTGGTGTTCGTCGAAGTCACGCCTCCTGCCCGGCGTATCCCTTCAATCGTGGCGTTGACCTCGCCGATATTCGTACCTTTGACGACGACGGCTATGTCGAACTGGCCAGCGGTCTCGTAGACGGATTCGACGCCCTTTATCCCGCGGATCTTCTCGCTCACCTGGCGCGTGGGTACGGTTGGGTTGACGGAGACCCAGGTGATGGCGCTGCTGAGGTCCCTGTCGTCGATGTCTACGGTGAACCTGCGGATCCTGCCGCTCGACTTCAGATTGGCGATCCGCCGCCGGACTGCGGACTCGGAAAGGCCCAGCCTGGTGGCAATCCTCGTGTTCGAAGCGCGGGCGTCCTCCCTGAGTATCCCGAGCAGTAGGTCGTCTATCCTGTCAGAGTCTGTTTGCTTCCTCTTCACCTATGACCCGCTCCAGTACCTCGAGCCCCCTCGCTATTTGGCTCTCCTCGATGACAAGCGCAGGGAGGAACCGGAACGTATCCCTGCCTGAATAGGCGAAGATGACCCCCTTCTGTTCGGCGGAGAGAAGTTGAGAGTGGATGTCGACCCGAGTCTGCATGGCGAGCATCAGCCCCAGCCCCCTGACCTCCTTGACGAGTTTGTGCTGTGAAGCGACCTTCTGAAGGCCGGCTTTCATCACTTCTCCTTTCCGCCGCGCCTGGGAAGGGAGGTCGTTCTGGGTTATGAAATCGAGGGCGGCCGACCCGGCTGCACATGAAAGGGGGTTTCCTGCGAAGGTGCTCGTGTGCTCACCGCTCTTCAGGCTGGCCATGACCTCGTCGGTGGCGACGGCGGCCCCGATGGGGATTCCTCCTCCTAGGCCCTTCGACACCGTCATAATGTCTGGGACGATGCCCCAGTGCTCCGATGCCCACATTCTGCCAGTCCTCCCCAGGCCAGTCTGAATCTCGTCCAAGATCAGGAGCACCCCCTTGCTGTCGCAGACCTCCCGCACTTGGCGGAAGTAGTCGGCGGGCGGCACAATGATCCCTCCTTCGCCCTGGACCGGTTCGGCGAGGACGGCGGCGGTGTCGTCGTCCATAAGCTGCTCCAGGGAGCCCGCGTCCCCGTATTCGGCGAACTCGAACCCTTCAAGCAGCGGGCCGAAGGGTTCGCGGTACTTCTTGTTCCAGGTCGCTGAGAGGGAACCGTAGGTCTTGCCGTGGAAGGCTCCCTTCATCGCGATTATCCTTTTCTTCGAGGTGTGCCGCCTGGCTAGCTTGATCGCTGCCTCCACCGATTCGGTGCCGCTGTTCGTCAGAAGCGCCTTGCCGAGCCCCCTCGGTGCGACCCTGACAAGCCTCTCCATGAAGCCGGCCCGGGCGTCGTTGTAGAAGCTCCCGTGGCATGTTATGAGCTTGGCAGCCTGCTCGTTGATTGCCTTCACAACCGAGTCGTTCGCGTGGCCGACAAGTGCAACGCCGATGCCCGTCATGAAATCGATGTACTCTTTCCCTGCCGAGTCCCAGACGAGGGAGCCTTTTCCTCTGACTATCGTCAAAGGGAACTTGTTGAAAGCGTGAGCCCCGAAGGACTCCTCCAGGTCCTGAGGTTGGCTCATCCTGCAATCACCGTGCAGTTGTCATGCTCCAGCGCTTTGGTGAGCGGGCTTTCTCGCTTTCCCGAGCATATGATAGCCTCCTTGACTCCCCCCTCGACGGCTTCGACGGCGGCCATCACCTTCTTCTGCATCCCAAATCCTATCTTCGGCATCTGCGATTTCGCCTCCTCGGGTGCCAGGCGGCCCACCAGTTCTCCATCAAGCTGAAGACCGTCAACATCGGTCAAGAACACCGCAGCGTCGGCGCGGACCCCGACGGCGATGGCCGACGCAGCCCTGTCCCCATCGACATTGAGCGGCTCAGCAGCGTCGCTCACGGCCACGGGGGATACCACAGGGACGTACCCTTGGCCCAGGAGGAGGTCAAGAAGCTGAGAGTTGACCGACTGGACCTTGCCCGTATAGCCGCCCTCGATTGCCACCTTCCTGCCGCGCTCGTCCACTATCAGGAGTTTGGTCTTCCGCTTCCCCCTGAGGAGGGAGCCGTCTGCACCTGCAAGAGAGACTCCCTTCAGGCCTTCCTTCCCCAGCGCGAGCACGAGGCGCTTCGCCAGCAGTCCGCTCATGACCATCTGGTAGATCTCGACGGTTTCCTCGTCGGTGTATCTGCTCCTGATGCCCTCCGGGGAGACCACGAACTTCTGTTCTTTGCCCAGGCGGGTGGCGAAGTCTGTGACCACATCCCCGCCCCCGTGCACCAGCAGGATTTGATGATTAGGAGACAGCCCAGCCACGTCGTGGACCAGGGCCTCGGGCACCCCGTCCTTCATCAGACTGCCGCCTATCTTCACGACGAGTCTCATGCCCCTACACCGGATGGAGCGGCGCCATGGCCAGACCGGTTTTCTCGTCGAAGCCCATCATGAGGTTCATTGCCTGGATGGCGTTGCCTGCGGCCCCTTTGATGAGGTTGTCAGTGGCGGACAGGGTCACGACGCGCCCGGTCCTTTCCTCTATTTCGAAGCCGATGTCGCAGAAGTTGGAACCGATGACGAGTTTGGGGTCGGGGAGCCTGAAGGGGCCCTGCTTGTCTCTGACCAGGCGGATGAAGTAGCTCCCTGAGTACATGGAACGGTACGCCTTCCAGAGGTCAATCGGCTTAACCTCTGCCTCGGTGAACAGGTGAGCCGTGCTGAGGATCCCCCTCACCATGTTCACAGCATGGGCTGACATGGAGACCTTGACCTTCTCCCCGGCCATTTCGGCGAGCACCTGCTCGATCTCCGCCGAGTGCCGGTGCCCCGCTGGCTTGTACGGCCTGACCACGTTGTACCGCTCGGAGAAGTGGGTGGAGAGTGATGGCTTGCCCCCTGATCCGGAGGAACCTATCTTCGCGTCCACGACTATGTGGTCCAGGTCGATCCCCAGGGATTTCTCCTTCAGGAGAGGAGCGAGCGCCAGGATAGTGGTGATCGCCATACAGCCGGGGGACGAGACAAGACGGGCCCCCTTGACCTTCTCCCTGTTTATCTCCGGGACGGCGAAGATGAACTTCTCGAGGAGGTCTGGGCGCGGGTGGTCGTAGCCGTACCATGCCGGGTACTGCGCTGTGTCGCTGAGCCTAAAATCGGCGCTGAGGTCGACGACCTTCAGCCCTGCGTCGGCCAGCTGCGGGACGACCTTCACTGACTCTCCGTGCGGCAGGGCGGCGAATACGACGTCGCAAGAATCGGCGAGCTTCGAGCCGTCCAAGGGCGAGAACTTGAGCTCTGTGACCCCCCTGAGGTTCGGGTGGACCCTGAAGACGTACTCCCCGGCGTATTTGCGGGATGTCGCGAGGGTGACCTCGGCCTGTGGGTGCTGGAGCAAGAGGCGCAGGAGCTCTCCTCCTATGTATCCCGATGCTGCCAGGACACCGACGCGGACCATTCTACTTCCTAGCCTCGCGCGCTACGTACTTGATGAGTTGGGCGGGGATGTCCGTCCCGACCGCAGACTGGGCTCCCTTGAACTCGACTGTGTTGTTCACCTCGTGGACGAGGTAACCTGATTCAGGCTCCATGGCGTCTACCCCGAGGATCCCTCCGCCGACGGCCTCGGCGGCCTTCAGTATGATTTCCTGAAGCTCCTTGTCAGGCTTCAGGGCCTTCGAGGTCGCCCCCCGGGCCACGTTTGTCCTCCACTCGCCTGGAGGGGCGATTCTGTGGACGCAGGCGACGATTGAATCCCCCGCGACAATCGCTCTGATGTCCCTCGGGGGCCGCCTGATGTACTCCTGCAGGTAGTACATGTGCTGCTCCTGCGGGTTGGCCAGCTCCTCCTTGAATTCCATCAGCGACTGGAGGGTGCTCCTGTCGCGGACCACAGTCACCATCCTCCCCCAGCTTCCTGTGAAAGGTTTGAGCACCAGTGGGAACCCGAGCTCCTCTGCTGCCGCTTCAGCCGCCTCCGAGGTGAGGGCAAGGAAGGTGCGTGGGGTCGGGACTCCGGCGTTCGACAGGGCAATGCTCGTCGCGAGCTTGTTGCTGCAGGTCTCGGCGACCGAATAGCAGTTGATGACTTTCATGCCGGCGCCCTCTAGGGTGAGTGTGAGGAAGGACGACCTGTAGTGGCTGATGCAGCGCTGAAGGACGACGTCGCCGAGCTCGCGGTTCTTCTTGGGGATCTCGAAAATCAGGCCCTTGGAGTCGACCAGAGAAGCCTCTAGCCCAGCAGCCTCCGCAGCGTCGCTGAGCGCCTTCTCCTCCCACCTGAGCCTGTCGAAGGTGATGCTTACCTTCACTATTCTCCCCAGTCCTCACCGACCTGCTCGGCTGGCTTCACCAGCACGTTGCCGTTCGATATCTCAGCCACTTCGTATTCCGAGGAGCAGTCCTTGCACGAGACGATTTCACCGACGATGGCGTCGTTTGGCACCATCATCTCTGCTCCGCATTCTTTGCAGCTTGTGTTCAATCTATGATTTCACCTCCCGGGCAAGGCCCGACGCGATGGCGTTCAGCTTCCGCTCCGAAGCTCTCAGTGATGAATTCAGGTCTGTGAGCTTGGACTTCGTAAGAGCCATTTCTTTCTCGCGCACCTTGAGTCCTCTAGGAATGAAACGCGGGTTGCTCCCCCCTTCGGTTACGATAGCCTCGAGGAAGCGGCCAGGGTCCAGGACCTCCCTCGCCGTGGCGAGATCTATCTTGATTCGCTTCCCGAACTTGGCGGACACAGCAGGCATCTTTGAAGCAGCCACTTCATCGAGCGGCTTGCCCGTCTCGACTGAAGTCCTCACCAGCTGCCCCACAATCGAGTGGGCCTGTCGGAAAGAAATTCCGTGCTCCCTCACCAGACGGTTCGCGAGGGCCACGGCTGTGGAGTTGTCTTGCTTGATGGCAGCCCTGAGCCGCGGGGCCCTTATCGACATGGAGGAGACCATCCCCGCGAGGGCGACAAGAGAATCCTTGGCGTCGTCAGAGGCTCGCCAGACGTGTGGTGTCACCTCCTGCAGGTCCAGGTTGTAGGAGTAGGGGAGCGCCTTCAGGATGGCGCATGCGGCCATTAGTTCCCCGAGCACGGAGCCCGCCTTGGCGCGGACCATCTCAGCTGCGACCGCGTTCTTCTTCTGAGGCATTATGCTGCTCGAGGCCGCGTAGGCGTCGTCAAGTTCCAGGAAGCCGAACTCAGATGAGCTCCAGATGATGACCTCCTCGGCGAGTCTGCTGGCATCGAGCATGACCATTGTGGCGCAGGAGAGTGCCTCCACGGCGATGTCCCTGGAAGAGACCGCGTCCATCGCATTGCGTATGACCCCGTCAAAGCCCAGAGACGAGGCGACCAGTCTCCTGTCGACTTTCACTGAAGTGCCCGCCATGGCAGCAGCACCCATGGGCGAGAGGTTGATTCTCGCGAACAGCTGGAACATCCTCTCGGCGTCCCGCTGAAGGGCATCGAAGTGGGCGAAGAGGTGATGGGCCAGTGTGACGGGCTGGGCCCTCTGCAGGTGGGTGAATCCAGGGATGATCACGCTCCCGTGCTTGGTGGCCTGCTTGAGGAGCGAACTCTGCAGGTCCGCAATGGCACCAAGGAGCTCTGTCACCCGGACCCTCAACTCCATTCTGACTGCAGTTGCCACCTGATCGTTCCTGCTCTTCCCGAAGTTCAGGTAGCCCGCGGCTGCCACGCCCAGAGCGTCGACGGCCTGTTGCTCAAGCAGCTGATGGAAATCCTCGGCCTTCGCTCCTGGAGGGATTTCCGACGAGGCCCGAAGGAGGAACTTGACACATCTGGCTCCGATGTCCCTGTCGACCTCTCCAGCTTTCACCAGGGCCGCCATGTGGGCAGTGTTCACCGCGATGACATAGCGGGAGATTCTCCCGTCTGCTGCCATCGAGGAGGTGAAGGCGAGGGCCCTTTCACTCGGCCGCCTTAGCCTTGGTCCTCGGATGTCCATTCTCCCTTTTTTCCTCAACCTGCGAGTTCAGGCCGGCAGCTACCCTCGACTGGAGCCCCCAGAGTTCGATGAACCCCACGGCGCTCTTCTGGTCGAACTTTGACCCACGACCATATGTAGCGAGACTCAGATCGTAGATCGAGTACTCTGATGCCCTACCGACGACCCGGGCAGAGCCTTTGTAGAGCTTGAGCCTGACAGACCCTGTCACCCTGTGCTGGGTCGCGGAGATGAACCTGTCAAGGGCGAGCCTTAGGGGTTCGAGCCAGAGACCGGAATAGACCAGCCAGGCCCACTCCCTCTCAACCTGCGCCTTGAAGTTGAGTTCGTGTCGCGTGAGCACGAGCTTCTCCAAGTCCCTGTGGGCTTCTATTATTACCGAGGCAGCGGGAGTCTCGTACACTTCGCGGGACTTTATGCCGACGAGTCGGTCCTCAACGTGGTCGATCCGTCCGACCCCGTGTGCACCGGCGAACTGATTGAGGTAGCTGACGAGCTTCAGGGGCTCCATGGACCTGCCGTTGACCCTCGTCGGGACACCCTCAGTGAAGACGACCTCCAGGTAACCAGGTTCGTCGGGCGCGTCCTCCGGGGAAACTGTCCACTCAAAGGCGTCGGAGGGAGGCTCGGTGTTCGGGTTCTCCATCGGGCCGCTTTCAATCGAGCGCCCCCAGATGTTCTGGTCGACGCTGTAGATTGACTTTGAGGGTTTGATCGGGATTCCGCGCTTCTGGGCGTAGATTATCTCTTCGTCCCTGCTCATGTTCCACTCTCTGACGGGGGCAATCACCTCCAGAGAGGGGTTCATCGCCCTGACTGTGACGTCGATTCTGACCTGGTCGTTCCCCTTCCCGGTGCACCCGTGGGCGACGGCGTCGGCCCCCTCCTTCTCCGCCACCTCGACCAGTTTCTTTCCGATCAGCGGCCTGCCGAGGGCGGTGCTGAGCGGATAGGCTCCCTCGTAGAGCGCGTTTGCCTTGATGGCCGGCCACACGTAGTCGCGGAGGAACTCGTGCTTCGCGTCAATCGTGTAGTGGTTCTTCGCTCCCATCTGTCTGGAGCGCTTTTCGATCAGGGCCATGTCGTCCCTCTGGCCGAGGTCGAGGGTAACGGTGACAACATCCGCGTCGTACTTCTCCTGGAGCCACTTGACGCAGACCGAGGTGTCTAGTCCGCCGGAAAAAGCGAGGGCAACCGTCCTGTGCAAATTTGTATCGGCACGGGGCGTGGAACGCTTTTATAGGTTATGGACAGGAAATTTACAAATTGGTCAAACATGACCAAAAACTGGCCAAAGCTGTTTCAGTGACCAGGGCGGTCAAGGACGAAGTCGGTTCTGACCTTTCAATTCAGGACGCCATCGTAAGGAACTACGTGAACATCAGCGCACTGGCTAGGATGCTTGTGCCCAAAGTCGCGTCGAGGACGGGGAAGAGGACCAAGGACGTGAGCGAGGTCGGCATTGCCACCGCCCTCAAACGCCTCCAGGGCTCCTACACGGTCAGCTCGCCCAAGGTGAGCAGAGTAATCGCCGGCAGTGCGGTGAATGTAAGGACGCACGTGTCCAGACTTTCGGTCGAAAAGACGAAGCGGACGGTGCGGACAGTGAGCGTGCTGCTCTCAGAGTTTCCTGACGATTTCATCCAGGTCTCTGAGTCGATGTCATCTATCACGCTCATCTTCGACCAGAGACTCCACGGCAGGGTAAGGAGGGCGCTGTCGGGAGCAGAAGTCCTGGAGGAAGGGGACGACGGCGCGGCCGTCACCGTTCACAGCCCAAAGGAGATCCAAGCGACCCCTGGGTGCATCAGCGCATTCTACAACCAGCTCTCTCGGCGGCGGGTGAACGTGGAAGACACGGTCAGCTGCTACACCGACACGATTATGGTGGTAGACATGAGGGATGCGGGCCGGGCGTTCGAAGGCCTGACAGAGCTCATCGAGGAAGAGAAGGCCAAGCTCCAGGTAGGATAGGACCGTGAGTAGACCCATGGGAGATATGATTTACATGATTCCACATGTTTCACAAGGGGCGGGTCTTTTATCCGAAAGAGGGGACTCTGGCATCAATGGACCCGCGCGTGTATGCCCGCTGTCTCTCGTGCGGGAAGCCGTTCGAGCCTGAAAACCGCGGGTCGGGGCTCTGCAAGGAGTGCACGGAAATCCCGAACCTCCTCGTGGGTTGAGCGCGAGTTAAACGGTAAAAAGACCTGATGCGGTAGAGGCACCGATTGTACGCGCTAATCAACGACAACCCGATTCCCGTCGAATCGCTGAAGAGCCTGGTCGCCGGTCCCTCTGGAAGGATCCTGATTGCTGGAGCGGCCACTTCCGATGAAGAATGCAGGCAGGTGCAGAGGGCACTCTCCCAGCTGAAGAAGAAGGAGGTCGTCACCTTCAACGTAGTGACAAGCGACTGGAGGGCGATAACCGGCCAGGCCAAGATTGCTGACGTCGCGTTGATCAGCAAGTCGAAGTCGAGCGTTCATTTCTACCTGGTGATGAAGTCGACCAAGGGGAGGAAGGAGTAGAGGGATGCGAATCACAGTCTGTGAGATGCCCGACGACCCCGCAGCCTTCGAGAGGGATTGGAAGAGGCTCGGGGCCCACGCCGCAAGGCAGGACAGCGACCTGGTGCTCCTCCCGGAGATGCCCTTCTACAACTGGGTGTGTTCGGCGCCGAAGTTCGACCATGCGAAGTGGGACGATGCGGCCAAGGCCCACAGGGTATGGAAGAGGCGGCTACCAGAGCTGGGCGCGCCAGCGGTGCTGGGCTCCGCCCCAGTCGAACGAGGTGGACGCCGGGTGAACGAGGGGTTCGTCTGGACCAAGAAGGAAGGGGTCCGCGGAGTTCACCTCAAGAACTACCTGCCTCTGGAGCCGGGGTTCTACGAGGCCGCCTGGTACTCTAGGGGCGGGAAGCCGTTCGTTCCCTTCGATGTAGAGGGGTGGAAGGCGGGCATGATGCTCTGCACTGACATGTGGTCGATGTCGAACGCCCGAAAGTACGGCAAGGAGGGCGTAGGCCTGTTGGCCGTCCCCAGGGCGACCCCGGAAAGAAGCATCGCCAAGTGGATAGCTGGCGGGAAGGTGGCTGCCGTCGTCGCGGGCGCCTATTGCGCATCCTCCAACAGGGGAGGGTTCCAGGGCGACCTCAGGTTCGCAGGCCGCGGGTGGGTCTTCAGCCCGGACGGCGAGGAGCTGGCCCTCACGTCAAAGTCGAAGCCCTTCGTGACCGTCACCATCGACAGGGCAAAGGCCAACCACGCGAAGACGACGTACCCAAGATACTCGCTGGAGCCCGACTAGCTAAGCAGCGAGTGAAGGAACTTCTGCGTGTCGAAGGGAGCCAGGTCGTCGTACCCCTGGCCGACGCCGAGAAACAGGACCGGCTTGCCGGTTGTGTAGACTATCGACAGTGCGGCCCCGCCCCTTACATCGGCGTCAGCCTTCGTGAGGATGGCGCCGTCGAAGCCCACGTGCTGGTTGAAGAGCTCTGCCTGGGAGACGGCATCGTTACCGGTGAGAGCGTCGGCTACGAAGACCTTGAAGTCGGGTTTCACGACGCGGACTATCTTGGACATCTCCTCCATGAGGTTCTGGTTGGTCTGCATCCTGCCGGCTGTGTCAATCAGGAGGCAGTCTGCGTGGTGGGCTTTGGCATACAGGACCCCGTCTCTCCCCACGGCCGCCGGGTCTGCGCCGTACCGCTGTGCGATGACCTTGAGCGACAGCCTGCCGGCATGTTCGGTAAGCTGTTCGATCGCACCGGGCCTGTGGGTGTCGCCGGCGGCGCAGACGACTGACAGGCCCTGGCGTTTCAGGTAGCTGGCAAGCTTCGCGACCGTGGTCGTCTTACCCGTGCCGTTTATCCCCACGAAGAGGATCACGTAGGGCTCGCCTGTCCTCTTCATTTTGTCCTTGGTGTTGGCGACCAGGTCGACGGAGCCTGCCTTTGCGAACGCCGCATCCAGGACCGCGGAGAGCCTCTGGCCCACTACTTCTGAGGGGTCTGCGGACCGGTCCACCCGCGTGCCGGCGAGTCCCTTCTTCACTTCGGTCGTCAGAGCTTCGGCGACACTCTGGGCCACGTCGCTTTCGATCAGAGAAAGCTGGAAATCGAATACTATCTTGTCTAGGTCGTCCTCGGTGAGCTGCTTCTCCTTGACCGCACTCGTGACGGCTGAGAACGCCTGCTTCAGCCTGTCGAACATAGGTTAATCCTGCTGGCTT
>Ga0187779_10001677_pt1 | contig 13798 bp, 13 predicted proteins | sample 1015_Q2_SP10_10__FD_132435 | JGI IMG/M metagenome (GOLD analysis project Ga0187779, IMG submission 132435) | Tropical peat soil microbial communities from peatlands in Department of Meta, Colombia - 1015_Q2_SP10_10_MG | ecosystem: Environmental > Terrestrial > Soil > Wetlands > Peat | place... | reverse complement strand
GTTCTCGCAGTCGGTTCCACTGGCGAAATTCAGACCTTGATAGAAAAAAAGATTCGATTTATGAGGGTCGAAATTCCGCAATACGTACTCACACGCTCGCGGGTTGAACGATTGGAATTTAGGGCGATTAATTATCGAAGATTTCTTGATGGAGCTTTGTCTAGAAAATTGTCGTTGGATAAGATAAGCCTCAAATTTCCAAACTCAAAGATGGACCTGAAAGACGGCCTTAATTTCATAGTCGGGTTCTTGAACAGCGAAGGGCTCCTGCTGGAAATCGGCATACTTCTCGGTCTTAATGAGAGATCAATAAAAATCTACACGAGATATAGTGGGGAACCGAATCAGATCGAAGTAGGGCGAGTGAAACTTTTGAAGAACGGTTCCGAATTGAGTTTCACTGACTCATGATTAATGAATCGTGCTGAATGATTAGGCTTTAATGAGAGATGCGCCAAATGACACTGAACTTCTAGCAATAGTGCATTTACCTTGAGTATTGAAGATTACAAGGCGCAGGTTCGAGAATCAGATCGACGATTGCTCAATGTCATCAAAGAGAGATTCATGCTCGGTAGTCAGATAGCAAAAGTCAAAGAATCAAAAGGCATAGCGACCATCGATCCAGACGCAGAACGCGCGGCAATGGAAAATCTGATCGAATCGGCGAGAAAGCTTGGAATTAACACCATCTTCGCCCGTAAATTAGGCGAACTACTAATCGAACAAACGATCGGAATTCAAAACGCGCTGCGACCGAAACAATCCAAAGACCAATTATTGAAGGAAATATTTGAACTCATCCAGAAATTGACTTCACAGGGAAAGAAAATTACACGATTAGAGATCGGTGAACCGAACTTTCCCGCATCGAAACTCGCCGTCCGCGAACTTTCAGCAACCTTTCGTAAGAAAAAAATTGTTGGATATGGCTCTTCCTCCGGACTGCTTGAACTCCGCACGACTTTGGCCGCAGAACTGTCTGCCACTCACCACACAAAAATCGAACCCGACCAAGTACTGATCACCCCTGGCGGACGCTTCGCAATTTTTGCCACGATCTCAACGTTCCTCTCCGAACTAGAACGAGTAATAATACCCCAACCGGCATGGCCAGCGTACGAAGAATGCGCAGACTTTGTGAAAGGACGAATCATCAGTATTCGGACAGAACTTGCCGATCGATGGGACATCGATACGGGAAAACTAGAGGAAGAACTTAGGAAGGGAGCAAAAATGTTAGTCATGAACAGCCCCTGTAATCCAACCGGAAAGGTAATCGCTGCAAAGAAGTTTCATGAAATCGTCAACCTTGCACGCAAGTACGATACAATAGTTCTGTCGGACGAAGTCTACGATAGGTACACTCATCCCAAGCCACCAAGTGTACTGGACGAAGAATACGAAAACGCCATCTACGTTAACAGCTTCTCGAAACAATTCAGTTTGACCGGCTGGAGAATAGCGTATCTAGTCTCGACAAAGGAAACGGCATTGAAGCTAAGAAGACTTATTCAGACCGCCATTACCTGCGTCCCAGAATTTATTCAGCGAGCAGCTCTCATAGAGCTACAGAAAGGTCGACATGAGGCTCAAAGTAACGTCGATCGAATAATGAAGAAAATGGAATTAACATGCTCAGAACTCGATAAGATAGATGTCTCCTACTACAAGCCGGACGGCACATTTTACGTCTTTCCAAAAGCGAACAAGCCAAAATTCGATTCAGTCAACTTTGCCAAAAAACTGCTACAGGACCAACTAGTGAGCATCAGTCCAGGCAAATCGTATGGCGATTATAATGAATTTTTCAGATTAGCCGTAACCCTGCCTGAAAACAAGATCTCCGGTGCCATCAGAGCCATCGGGAAGGCGATTGACGCTTGGTCGTAGCGAGCGTAATCGGAACCGGCCGTATGGGATCTTGGTTTGCGGCCTTCTTAAAGAAAAATGGTTACGAAGTGAATGTCTACGATAAGAATGAGCGAGCGGCACGGCAGCTATCAGCGAGGCAACGACTACGACTCGCTAAGACATTGGACCGCGCCAAAGAAGCCCAACTGATAGTTCTAGCTACGCCAACCCGCGTAACAAAACAACTCCTACCTGTAATTAGCGCCAACGTCAGACAGAACGCGTCGATCGTTGAAATTTCCTCCGTGAAAACACCGATCAAGAATACGATTATCCGACTGCATAAGAACGGTGTTCCGATTGTCAGTATCCATCCAATGTTCGGGCCAGGAGCGAAGACAATAGTGGGACGAGTGGTGTTAACGAGTGTAACACCACCTAACAATCGAGTTGCACAAGAGTTCTTATCTTTACTAAGAAGAAAAGGCGCAAAACTTGTCCCATGTCCTCTGAAGGATCATGATAGGTTAGCGTCGATTATTCTTACCCTTCCACACTTCATCAATATGATATTTGTAAATGCGCTTATGGCTTCATCGGTTAATCCGAACAGAATGCGTGCATTAGCTGGGACAACTTTCAAGCTGCAACTTCTGATTGCTGAAGCCATCTACCAAGAAGATAAGGAGAATGAATTATCGATCCTTCTTGATAATGAGTATTCACTTGGCACTCTCAAGAAATTAACTCGAGAAGCCGCGTCTCTTATTGATGCCGTTAAGAAGCGTAGAACTAGGCACATAATTCTAACGTTAGCAAAAGGACGAAAATTTGTCAGAAAGGAAAAAGATTTTTCGACTTCTTATAGGCGGTTTAATGACGCGGTTGAAGTTTCGAGTCGCCGTTAACTTGGCCTAACTCTTTCTTACCTATGACGCGTGGAATTCTACCTGAACGTTGGCAGTGGTCCGCGAGGACTATAGCAACGACGGCTTCAACCACCGGAACAGCCTTCGGAACAATGCATGGATCATGACGCCCGGTAACTTGCACCGTTGTATCTCGCATTTCCTTAAGATTTACAGTCTTCTGTTCTTTCGGTATGGAGGATGTCGGTTTGAAGGCCACGTGAACAACTATTGGCATGCCGTTCGAGAGACCACCTAGGATACCTCCTGAATTGTTGGTTAGAGTTGCAACTTTGTTGTCAACAATCGCATAGGGATCGTTATTTTCCGATCCTCTGATCGCTGACGATTTGAAACCTAACCCTACTTCGAACCCCTTTACAGCAGGGATGCTGAACGCGATTTTCGCGAGTTCTCCGTCAAGATTGTCAAAGAATGGGTCTCCTATCCCTGGAGGAACTCCTATTGCAATGCATTCAACGATTCCTCCAACACTGTCTCCTTCGCTCCTTGCGTTTAGGATTGCTTCTCTCATCTTCTCGGCAGTTTCAGGATCGGCGCATCTGATTGAATTTGAAAACACGTTTTGCTCAATCTCCGCTAGTGAAGGTAGTCGTTGCAATTTGATAGTGTGAATTTGAATCGTATGGGCGAAAATTTGAATACCAACTGTTTGAAGGAGTTTCTTAGCAACGGCTCCAGCCATCATGATAGGAGCGGTTAATCTTCCGCTGGCTCGTCCGCCACCTCGAAGGTCGTTGAAGCCTCCGTACTTCATTCTTGTTGGATAATCCGCGTGGCCCGGTCTTGCTACAACCTTGAGTTTTTCGTAATCCTGAGATCGTACATCTTTGTTCCAGGTGAGAAGGGTTACAGGAGCTCCAGTTGTGTAGCCTTCGAAGACTCCTGAGAAGATCTGAACTTCATCCTTCTCCCGTCGCGCGGAAGATAAGATTGGGTCGGGGGGGATTCTACGATCGAGTTCTCTTTGGATATCTTCGACGCTAACGGCTAGACCTGCTGGGCACCCGTCAAGAATTGTGCCTACTCCGGGGCCGTGGCTCTCGCCAATAATTGTCACACAAAAATCTTTGCCGAAGGTGTTATTCCCCAAGCACTTCTACCCCCAATGATCGCAGGTCGTGGAAGAATCGTGGATATGATTTGCTAACGCTTTCCGCCTGTTCGATCGTAACTTTACCGTGCGCGCGAAGCGCTGCCACGCTTAGTGCCATTGCGATTCTGTGGTCTCCATGTGATCGGACAGTACCACCCCTTAATGAAGACGGCCCTTTCAAGACCAACCCATCTCCTGTCTCCTTAATGTCAGCTCCCAAGGAGCTAAGTTCCGAGCTAATAGTCGCAAGTCGATCGGATTCTTTGTAACGTAATCTTGCCGCTCCCGTAATCCGCGTTTGTCCCTGCGCAAAACATGCAAGAACTGCAAGGATAGGGCCTAGGTCTGGACAATTGGTTATGTCCAATTCAACTCCTTTGAGAGACCCTCCTTCCACGCGAAGCCCTTCGTCAAGGAAAGCGGTGCGGATTCCCATCACATTCATGAACTTGATCAATCCCGAATCAGGCTCGAGGCTGTCGGCTTGCAGATTGTTTACAAGAAGAGGTGAGCCAGTGATTGCGGCAGCTACAAGGAAGAATGCAGCGGAGGAAAAATCTCCTTGAATTTCATGGTCAGCTGGTAGGTAAATTTGTCCCGGGTCTATCTCAAATTGGGCCATGTCATTGGTCGTCCTGATTTTTACGTCGTGTTGTTTTATAGTCCGAATTGTGAGCGACACGTAGCTTTGTGACTCAAGCTTTGAGGTCATCGTTATCTTCAGACCCTTCTTCATCCTCGTTCCGGCGAAGAGTAGTCCCGAGACAAATTGAGAACTCACATCTCCTCGAATCTGAATCATACCTCCTTTCGGGACTTCACCTTCAATGGTAACGTAGTCTCGCCCCAAGGTCAGTTCGATTCCTAGCTGCCGCATTGCACTTGATAACGGCTCGATTGGGCGACGCAGCAAACTCTCCTTGCCTCTAAGAGTCACTGTGGATCCGGTCAATGATAAGATGGGAATCATGAATCTCATTGTCACTCCCGATTCCCCACAATTGATATCGTCATCCGGGGCTCTGAGTGTTCCGCTACTCGTCACATTCCAAGTGTCCGACGACTTCACCACGTTAGCACCAGTTGCTATGATCGCTCGTACCGTGGCTTCGGTATCGTCGGATTCTAGAGGTTTCCTAAGCGATGTCGTACCCTTCGTCATCAATCCAGCGAACAGCGCTCGATGAGTCTGAGCTTTCGAGGGAGGGGCGAATATTTTTCCTGCAAGTTGCTGACTTAGAGGAGATACCGTGACCTTCATTGATCTACCTTCACGGACGTCGCTTTTTCAAGGTTAAATGATGTTCGAATTATTTTTCCAGATAAGCAACTCCACACCTTTTGCACCTGCCTGAAATTCGATTCATGTACGATTGCAACGATTGCAGGTCCCTTTCCTGTAAGACCGGAAGCTATGGCACCAGAGAAAAGTGCGTCTTTTATTGGATCCGTATTGTAGCCGAAAGCCTCTGCATACGTGAACCCGTTCAGTGTTAGCGCGAACCAATGATTTCCATTGAGAGTCTCTTGAAATGCTGTTTCAATCAACGGTTTGATTTTGGTAAGTCTGCTAAGGTTTACGTCCTTGGTATATTTCTTCGTAGTTGGAACATACAATAGAACCGAGAAACCTCGTGGAGGTTTAAAGCGCTTCAAAACTTGGCGAGTAAGGTTATTTGTTACCATTACGCCGCCAAAGTAACAGGCGCAAGCATCGTCGAATGCCCCGGTGATTGTTACTCCAGCGTCGAGGCTCGCATCTACTCCTAACCGCACTGTCTGGTAATCATCGAGTTCTTCACCGATCGCCTCTAAAGTTGCCCGAGTAACCGCATTGCTGGCAGCACTACTGCTCTTGAGTCCTACAGCAACCGGGATATTGGATTGAGTCTCAACGATCGCGCCATGTCTCTTAAGCAACTTGAATTTTCGTAATACTTTGGTTACCGTAACCCGCATTAGGTGATCATCGTTCGTTTCGGTGAAATTTCTGCAGACTATCTTTCCTGGTTTATCGGTGAGTGTTACTTTGGCTTTTGTCCAGAGGTCAATTCCGATTGCAGCCCCTTTGCCGGTTGCCATCGCGTTGACTATTGTTACGGCGCCATGACTGACTGCTTCAGCGGCTCGCATGAGACATCGCTCTTAGATGCTGAAATATAGCTTGCCGCATTTTGCCGACAGGTGCCTTCTTGCCTGTCCATAACTCGAACGAGCAGGCGCCTTGGTGGACTAACATATCCAGACCGGTCAAAGTTTTGGCGCCCGCTTGTTTCGCTCGCTTTATGAGCTGTGTCTCGATGGGCCTGTAGACTATTTCGAACACTAATTGTCGAGGTCCTAACCATTCTCCTCTAATCGGTAGTTCCCTGTTGCCTTCCATGCCCAGTGCCGAGGCATTTACGACTATGTCTGCGCCGATAACAAAGTCTTTGATCTTTAGTTCGGTAAGTTTCTCGCACCTAACGTCGACTTGGAAGTTCTTGCGAAGGCGACGTTCAATATCTCTTGCCCTAGACACGGTTCGGTTAAGAATCTTTAATGAACCGACTTTGGGAGCGAACGCAAATGCAATTGCCTTTCCAGCTCCGCCCGCACCAAGGATTAGGACATTTTTCTCGTCAAGTCGGCTTACCTCTTCCACTGCTCTAACGGCCCCGAGTCCGTCAGTGCTGTACCCCGATAGAGCGCCATTCTTGTTCGTGACAGTGTTCACAGAACCGATCTGTGCCGCGTATTGATCCAACCGATCAAGATATTTCATTATGGTAACCTTGTGTGGCGTCGTAACGTTGAATCCTTTGACGCCCAATGTCAGTAGTCCCTGAACTGCAGATCTTAGTGCTGAAGCTCGTACAGGGAAGGCCACATAAACAGCATCAATATTTGATGAAAGGAACGCAGTATTCTGTATCAACGGACTCATGGAATGGTCCACTGGATCTCCGATGAGACCATAGACGTTGGTTTTTCCAGAGATCTGAGTGTCACTGAACTCCAAGAATCTTCCACACGTTTCGTAGGTTATCGATGGTAAGTTGGCCTTCGGCAGTTCGTGATTGTTCTCCGAGCGAAGCGAATGTAAATTCAGCACCGAAGAGTGGCGATAGCACCCGAGAGGGAATCCCTAGTGGACCCATTGCGAAGGAGACGAGTCTTGCTGTGGCTGCGTTATTTTCGACGAAACTGAGAACAGTGAGATTGTCTCGTGGATACTTTGCGGTGGTAACGATTTTGTAAACATTTCCTCCGCATGATTTCTCTCGATTCAAGACTTCACTTAATATATTCTGGTCAGGAGTGCCAGACAAATCGTGGTATGAGATGATTAGCTGGGTTTTCGATCCTCTTAGAGTTGGAATGAATTCGCTTGAATGTGGATCATCGACATCAAGATCAACAAAGTTGAATCCTAGTTCCGCTGCGGTTTGCAGGAATTTCTTCCTTGATGTTGTATCTCGCTTAGCCTTGTCTGTCGCTATCGTCTTGAATTCTTTCTTCGCCTGTGCTATCGTATCAAGTATGGAGAGATCACTTATCTTGTCGAATCGGAATTCTACTAACTCAGGCTTTTTGTTGGAAATCTGTTCCATTAAATTATCGATTTTATCGCTGCCTTCTACCATCACGGAGAGGCAGATTTGGTTCAGCGTTCTATCACCGTTTCATCGGCTACTAGTGTTCCGAAGTGTCTTCCGCCTTCTTCAATCCTAACCAGGACTTCATCGCCAGATTTGATTTCTGATATCGATTTGGAAGAGTTTTCAGAGATTAGCCGTACCGTTTCTGCATTCTGCAGAATGGTTGCGTAGTGGTGTCCGTCTGCCGTAGCTTCAACAAGCATCATTGGTCTCAGTTCAATTTTGACTCTTCCTACATGGCCTGTTCTTGCTTTTCCAGATCTATCCACAATTAGAATTTCGTCACCTGTTTTCAGTTCTGATAGATAGCGCGTTCTGAAATTTGGTGTGAGAACGTATGATGAGACTGGACCTGCGTTAACCCTGAAGGGTCTGGGTTCAACATGAGGATTTCTGTGAACTTCAGCTTCTACGAGAAACATTCCTGAAGATTGAGAGCCTACGAGCATTCCTTCGCCAGGCTTCATGAGTTCGGTTGTATCTACACATACCCTTGCTCCAGAGCTAAGGGGTTTTACAGAAATTATTTTGGCTTTGACCAGAGAAAGATTTTCCTGTAATCCTTTGAGAAAATGGTCCATTTCAAGGATTTCGTCCGGTGATTTTGGATTGATCACAACTCCTCCTACGCCAAGTTCGAGAGTTTGTAAAGCAATTTTCGCGTCGCTGATGTTCGATACTTCGGCTAAGAGCGTAGTTTCTTTTTTAGCTTTGGCGATAAGGTTCTCAAGCGGAATAATTTTCCAGTTTGGGCATTGGATTATCAGATAAGTTGCCCCGTTCTCTGCCAGTTGGAGAGCCCTGGCCTCGTCTGAACTTTCTTTGACTATTACCTCGACGGCTGAATGAGCCGGTAATCTTCCATCACTTCTATAATCGCTAGTTAGTAGTCGGATGTCAGAATGAGGATCCGTGGAGGCGGTCTTAATTTTCAAACCTGATGCAAGTTTCAAGTCGTTATTGCTAAGAATTGCAACATTGCACCGTCCGTCTGCATGAGTTAGTAATTCAGTTTTAAGAGTTGATGGGATTGTGTGATCAACTCTAATCCAGAGTTCTTTCATCTCGGTGCACCGAGAAGTTTCAGTGCATCTCGCGCGGATGCACCTTCATGGACAACCATGTTCAATGCCCTACTCATGATTTCCGGGTTCTTGTGTTGAAAGACGTTCCTACCGATTGAGAGACCGGAAGCACCTGCTTTCATCGAGTTTTCGGCAAGTTCTAGTACTTCTAAGTCGTTTGACATTCTCGCGCCACCTGCTACGACGACTGGCACCGGACAACTGTCTACTACTGCACGGAAACTGCTAACTTCACCCGTGTAAACTGTTTTCACTATGTCGGCACCAAGTTCAGCGCCGATTCGCGCGGCGTGACTGACTAACTCGAACTCGTGTTCATTCTTTATGTTTGGCCCGCGAGGATACATCATTGCAAGCAGAGGAATTCCATACGAATCACACTCTCTAGATATACCGCCCAGATATTCCAGCATCTTGTCTTCTTCTTCGGCCCCGATGTTAATGTGAACGGATACAGCGTCTGCACCGAGTCTGATGGCTTCGGGCACTGTACATACCCCAACTTTCAGTAACGGTTTTCCGCCCAGTTTGCTAGATGCTGAAAGATGAATTATCAAGCCCGCAGTTCTAGCGTCGACATGTTTCGCTATTCCTTTGTGATAGAGAACAGCGTCAACGCCTCCCTTTACCACTTGATCTATGGTATTCTGCATATTTTCCAGTCCGTGGACTGGCCCGATTGAGACGCCGTGGTCCATTGCGATGATCGAAGTCTTCCCATCGCTTCGGATAATTCGACGCAATCGCCGCGTCTTGCCTGTTTCCATTCTATTTCACCTCCGACCTCTATTTCGTCGTTCTGGAGTAATCTTTGAGTGTACAGACAAAACCGTGGTCGCACTTCTTAAACGATGGTGGTTTCTCATAATTTGGCGTCTCCAGTCAGTTATTTGCATTCGAAGCTTCATGAATCTTCACCTTTAACGACTTGTTTCATCAAATTCAAGGCTTCTTCCTTTTCTTTCCACGACACAAATACTAAGATGCTGGAAGCAAGAGTTAGCATTCCGAAGATATTGATTCGACGCTCCTCTAAACGCGTCGAAATCTTGCCGATTATGCCCGGAGTGTCTTCTAATCCTACGCCTTTGATTCTCAAGAATGCAAGGTCGCGCTGGACTGCCATAGCGAGTGTTTCCTCTTGACTGGTAACTAGTTCGTGAACCTTACCCAGGAGTTTCTCCTGATCAGTTTGTGGAACATAGAAAATGATGGAGTCAAAATCTGCCGAAAGTCCGTACAACGCGGAATTATTTTTAATCTCCTTTGCAATAACAGTCATGATTGCTGGGTTCTCGGAGATTCCCTTACCTGCAACCGTAACCGACATTGAGGGCGTGTTAGACGCTAAGGTAACCTCTACCTCGCTATCCACGCCACCTGTTATAATGGTGCCTTCCGCATCCAAACTCTCTTTCCTATGACTGATCACTCGCACCGGAATTTCACGATCTTTGTATCGTAATGCCTTTCTATGGATGAATTTTGTTCCTGAATCCGCCAATCCAATCAGAGTACTCACGTCGATACGATTCAGCTTTTTCGCGTTTTGAATTAGCTTCGGATCTGCTGATAGAATTCCATCAGCATCGGTAACCAGTACTACCTCATCAGCACCAATACCCTTGGCAAGGATGAATGCCGTTGTGTCACTTCCGCCACGTCCAATAGTGCTCACTCTGCCGCTGGTTGATCCCGACGAAACCCGCAATTACTGGAACTTTTCCTCGGCTGAGGAGTGGATCGACATGTTCACGGACTTTCTGCAAACACAACTCCAAGATTGGATTCGCATTAGAGTACTGGTCGTCGGTTATGATAGGCCAGTCCGGATCCGACGGATCAAAGTATTTCGCATCCAACCCTACCCTTTTGAGCACAGTTGAGAAAACTCTAACGCTGGTACGTTCACCCATGGATAAGACGTCGTCAATATCGGATGTCTTATCGGATGTCTCACCTGACTCATGATTCACTAAGCTGAAGAGTTGGTCAGTCATCTTCCCCATAGCGGAAACGACAACGACTAGTCGTGTCCCTTTGTTGAATTCATCAGAGATGAGTTTAGCAGCCTTCGTGATTCGTTCCTTGTCAGCTAGACTTGAACCGCCGAACTTTACTACAATCCGTCTAGGTTTTGTCTCGTTCCTGGCAGATGGAGGATGCAAAGTTTGGACTGCTGAGGAGATACGGTTCTCACTGATATTTGTAAGAGAATGAGTTGTGATCACAGTAAACGTGATCACCGAAAAGTCGACCACTGTTGTTCACGCATTCTACCCTCGTCAAATTTTTGCATCCGGACTCAGTGACTTAAAAGTGTTCCTAAGAATTTTCATTCTCCGACGTAAAGGCGATCGGCCAAGAATCGAGGAAGACCAGCAGCCAAAATTTTCTCCGCTACGGAGTCAATATCGTACTTTACACGATTTATCTGAACCAGAATTTTATCGTCGGAGATTGTGATAATTGCGTAACTGGCACGAGGATCGCCATCTCTGGGTTGGCCGACGCTGCCAGGATTAACCAGAGTTCCCTTTGACAATGAATAGACCATCGGCATGTGCGTGTGCCCAAGCAAGAGAAGTTTTCCGCCACTCCGCACTATGAGAGCCTCTGCTTGAGAATTCTGAATTCCAGGATAGATGTACTCACCCAAAGGATCTCGGGGGCTGCCATGAAAGAGGCGGGTAGGAATTCCGCTTAGCGTTAAGGCTGATGAAGGTCTTAGGGTTGAGAGGAATTGCAGATTCTCAGAGGTAAGTTCCTTTCGGGTCCATTTGTCAGCTGCCGCTGCGTCCGATGAGAACCCTTCTGAATCCCCCGTTGAGACTGCATAGTCATGATTTCCCAAAAGTATGACAACTGGGCGAAGTTGACGAAGTCTCTCCAAGACCTCGTTAGGTTGGGGCCCGTAACCAACTATGTCCCCTAGACACAGTACGGCGTCAATCGCCGTTAGATCTTCCGTAACTGTTTCGAAAGCGTGTAGATTCGAGTGTATGTCAGAAATAACTGCGATCTTCAAACTTACTTTCAATCGAGTGGATATTTCTAGAGCTAGAGTTCCAAATCAATTTCTTGAGCGTATGATAGGTCTTCGCCACAGTAAGGGCATAGTTTGTATTTTCTGTCTACCACTTTTCCGCATTCGGGACATTCCATCTTCAAAGGTGAGCTGCAGAAGGGACAGATCGCAAAGTCCGCGGAAACTTTTCTGCCACACTTCACACACACTCCTTTCTCATCCTCTTTCGCATGCGCTTGATTCGCGCTTTGAATGATTACTGGAAAGGGTTGATTTGAGTTTGAACTTTGGCCAATATTTTCGCGGATAATTCGATGCAATTGATAGGCATCAGATTTTGATAGATTGCTAATTTTGATACTTTGAATTCCTGAACGCATGAGAATCTCGACACTAGATCTGCGAATTCCTCCGTCTAACTTGATATTGACCATGTTTGAGTATGGATAATCTATCAGAGACTTCTTCAGCCCTAGTCCTGACGATTTACGGATGATCAGGCGTTGATTAGTTACTACGACGGTTTCATTTGCGCGTAATACAAAAATAATTTTCTCATCGTAGTTAATTACATGTTTCATGTCGTCTGGAACCATGGCCAAGAGGGTTTCCTCAGAATAATTGAGATCAGATGGCTTTGATGATAAGATCTATTGCACTACTGTATCAAAAAAGCCGCTTCTGCAGTGTTGGAAACCAACCATTACAAAGCAATCTGTTCAACAACGGTGGGCATGTTTAACTAACCATCTCTCTGGATTCGTGACCGATACATATGAACATGAACGAGGTTACTCTCGCGCTTAATTCACGAGTCTTCAAACTGAACTATGCTCTCCTTGAGAACGCAATCATTGCGTTCTTCTTCGAAGAGAAGTTTCGACTCGGGACGCTGGCAATTGCTATGCCAGGTGTTGGGGAAGTTGCTGCTGGACGGTCTTCAGTTCTGGTGGGTGGTAAGTACATAATGACTACTCGAGCTCTTGCCGAGAAACTCGCGGCGAAGAGCAGAAAGATTTCACTAGTGTCCTTGTTTACTGAACTCGGAGAGGCCGAGGCTTTACGAATCTACGTTAAACTACTTGAAAAAATTGAGGATGAGATCGACTCGAAAATAGTCCAAGGACCAATCCAATCAGTAGGATAAGGCGTTCGAAAGAGGAGACTCACCCAGTACTTCAGTTGCCGCATCCCCCACGTCTTGCCGGTATCGTTCCGAAGTGTAAACACGTATAATGTTCATGAAAACTTGCAGCACGTCCACGACTTTTGACAATTCAGTTATCTTCTGCGGAACTTTTGTTCCCGAACGCGTCTTAGAAAAGATTGGAATGTCGACCGGCCCAATTTCCATTGCGTAGTGATATGGGACCGAGGGTAGAGATGGAACATCGATCACAACATCTTCGATCTCTACGCCAGCCTTTTGCGCAATTTCTTCCTCAAGTTTTCTGCGGACATTCTCCTTCGTGAAGACATTCGACGCCAATTCATCCTTCACGAAGAAAGTTTTCTCATAGGCACATTTGAGAAGTTTCCTTGCTGAGAGAGCTCTTATTAATTCACGCGACTTCGGATTCTCAAATAACTTAGACCAGACAATGTAATCATCCCATTCCAAATACTCATTCGGCTCGGATATCTTCAGAATTGAAAGTTCGTCTTTGGCATAGTCAAGCGCTTTCAGAAGCATCATTTGAACTGCCCTACATGCTCTGTGAAAATAGATAGCCCTGAACGATTCAAGACGCGCGAGTATGAGGCTCTCCAAAGTCGGTAGTGCAGTTATGTCTACGGCTAAATTCCCGTCAAGAATATCCATCGTGTAAATTAACCGGAAAACATCGACAGATCCATACCCTGCTCCAGTATGGTAAGAATCTCTCACCACGAAATCCATTTTATCGACATCGAAAGAGCTACTGATTATTTGGCCGAGGAATCGTTTCCCCGTGTCAGATGACTCCCCCACAGCCAACTTACTTATTTCGTCAGGATCGAAACCTTGTTTCCTAATCACCTCCGCTAAGTTCGATTTGGCAATGACCCACGTGGACATGTCCTCGTGATTCCGACCGAGATACTTCAAGAGAAGAGGTTCGAATAAATGTGAAAAAGGAGCATGACCGACATCATGCAGCAACGCGGCCAACCGAATCTTTTGC
>Ga0187779_10001676_pt1 | contig 13799 bp, 11 predicted proteins | sample 1015_Q2_SP10_10__FD_132435 | JGI IMG/M metagenome (GOLD analysis project Ga0187779, IMG submission 132435) | Tropical peat soil microbial communities from peatlands in Department of Meta, Colombia - 1015_Q2_SP10_10_MG | ecosystem: Environmental > Terrestrial > Soil > Wetlands > Peat | place... | reverse complement strand
GATACGCGGCGGGCGCCTTCCGCGGGGCTTCGGCGTGGGCCCTGAGCGTGGACGTCGGGCTCGCGCCGCACACCGTCACCCCGGTGATCTTCGCCGACGCAGGTGAGGCGGCTCAACGGACATGGAGGTTCGCTGGCCAGCCGGCCGCCTCGGTCGGGGTCGGCGTCTCGCTCTTCCGCGGGATCGTGCGCCTCGACGTCGCACGGCCGGTCGCGCCGGTCGCACGCTGGCGCTGGTCGCTGACCGTGGGGGCGCGCCGCTAGGCAAGCGCCGGAGGTGCGCCTAGCTTCCCTCGCCATGCGATGGCGCGCGGGCGTCGCTCACGGCTTGGCCGTCGCCGCACTCGCCGGCTGCGGCGCCATCGGCGGCGGTGGAACGGGCGGCTACGGCGACATGCACGTCGAGCGCGTGCTGCCGGGACGGACGTCGACGCTGCTCGACGAACCGGCGTTCGCCACCTACTGTGCCGGGGACAGCCTGCTCACCATCGTCGCCGTGGGTGGCGGAGGCGAGGCCGGCCTCGCCGTGCGGGCCGCCATTCCCCTCCGAACGGCGCGGACCTTCACGGTGGAGGCGGCGCTGGCGGACACGAGCAGCGCCACGGCCGCCGTCCGACTTCGAACCGGCTCCGCGCGCGTCGGGATCTCCGGCACCGTGCGCCTCCAGGCCGGCTCGCGCATCAGCGGCGACTTCGACGTCGCGCTCCCGGATTCGGCCGGCACTCACCCCCGTCTGAAGGGCAGGCTGTCGCGGATTCCGGTGCGGGACGGCTCGCCAGCCACCTGCGGCGGCGTATGAGCGCCAGCGGTGCGCTGCGGGTCGTTCACGTGGACACGGAGCGCACGTGGGGCGGCGGCCAGCGGCAGCTCCACGCGCTGGCGACCGGCCTGCAGCTCCGGGGGCACCGGAGCTGGGTAGCCGCGCGGCCGGGCACGCTGCTCGCCGCGGCGCTCGCGCGCGACGGCGTGCCGGTGCTGCCGCTGTCGCCGGCGTTCGAGTGGGACCCGGTGGCCGCGGGGCGGCTGCGGAAGCTGCTGGCCGAGGTGCGGCCCGATGTCGTGCACGCGCACGCGGCCCACGCGGTGGCGGTTTCGGCCCTGGCGACCGCGCGCACGCCGGTGCGGCTGCTGGTGTCGCGTCGCGTGGCGCTGCCACTGCGACGCAACTTCCTGTCCCGGCTCAAGTACCGGCGCCCGGAGCGGTTCATCGCGGTCTCGGAGCGTGTCAGGTCGGTGCTGTGCACCTGCGGCGTCGATCCGGCTCGCGTCTCCGTCGTGCGCAGCGGCGTCAACCTCAGCCGGCCGGCCCGGCGCGCCAGCGAGGCGACGCTGCGCGGCCTGGGCGTCGAGCCGGGAAGGCCGCTGGCGGTCATGGTCTCTTCGCTGATTCCGCCGCACAAGGACCCGGAGACCTTTCTCGCGGCGATCGCCGCGGCGCGCCGCGCGGGGTGCGACGTCCAGGCCCTGCTGGTGGGCGACGGTCCGCTGGCGGCGGCGGTGCGGCGGTTCCGGTCCCGGCTCGGGCTCGATGCAATCGTGCGGCTGCCGGGCTTCCGGGCCGACGCGGCCGAGCTGCTGGCGGCGGCGGACGTCGCCGTGCTGAGCTCGCGGGACGAGGGGCTGGGCACGACGCTCCTCGATGCGATGCTCGCCGAGGTGCCGGTCGTGGCGACCGCCGCGGGCGGCGTGACGGAGATCGTGCGGCATGGAACCGACGGGCTCCTGGTGGCCGTGGGCGACGGCGCGGCGCTCGGCGATGCGATTCGGCGCGTGCTCGGGGACCGGCCGCTGCGCTCGTCCCTGGTCGCGGCGGCTCGCGAGCGGGTGCGAGAGTTCTCGATCGACCGGACCATCGACGGCACGCTCGACGTCTACCGGGGCCTGGACCCGGGTGTGGGCCGCCCCGGGAGGGGCGGCGCGTGAGCCGGAGAGCGAACGTCGTCGGAACCACCGTCGCGGTCGTCACCCTGGCGGCGCTGGCGGTGTTCGGCGCGGAGGGCGACGCGCGGTGGCCATGGCTCGCGTTCGACCTCGCCGCCGCGGCCGCATTCCTCCTGCTGCTCATCCCGGAAGCGCGCGCGTGGACCGGTGCCATGGTCGAGCGGCATCCGGGGCTCGCCGTGCACGTCCCGCTGGGCCTGGCGCTCTACGGCATGGTGGCGGCGCTGCTCGTGGGCAGCCACAACTGGGTGAACCTGCTGCTGTGGCCGATCGGCGCGGGGTTGGCGACGGTGGCTCTGGGTGTGCGCAGGGGCGAGGAGCCCTCGCCCGTCCGGCTGCTGGTCGCGGCCGTGGCGGTGGCGGCGGTGTGGGGCATCTGGGAGCGAGGCATCCAGATCGCGGTGCCGGGCGGCATGCGCCTGAGCCTCGGCCCGCTGGTGGCGCTGGCGCTCGCGCTGTTCCTGTTCGCCGTCGTCCATCCGCTGCGCACCTTCGACGTGGACCTGGACCTCGGCGCGCGGGAGCTGGGGCTGGCGCTGGCGGCGGTCGCGGTCCTGGCGGCGGCCGCGATTCCCCTCGGGTTCGCCATCGGGTTCCTGACGTTCCAGTCGCGGTGGCTGGGACCGGCCCACGCCGCGCTGCGGATGTTCGGCCTGATCCTGTTCGTCGGCCTGCCGGAGGAGATGCTGTTCCGCGGCGTCATCCAGGAGGCGTTCACGCGGCTGTGGGGCCGGCGGGTGGGACTCGGCCTCGGCGCGCTGGTCTTCGGCCTGCTGCACCTGCTGAAGCATCCGTCGCATCCGAACTGGGGCTACGGACTCCTCGCCACGGCCGCCGGGGTGGCGTACGGCTGGGTGTACCAGCGGACCGGCAAGCTGGCGGCCGCCGCCGTGACCCACGGCGCCGTGGACTGGATCTGGAGCCTGTTCCTCGGTGCCTGAGGTCCAGGTCTCGGGTTTCACCATCATCCGCAGCGTGCCCGGCTACGACTATCCCGTCGGCGAGTCCGTGCGCTCGCTGCTGCCGCTGGTGGCCGAGGTCGTCGTCGTCGCCCACCAGAGCGACCCGGCGCTGGCGACGATCCACGGCCTGGGCGACCCCCGCGTCGCCGTGGTGGAATCGGACTGGGACGAGGGCCGCGAGCTGCGGGGCCGCACCCTGGCGCGCGAGACCAACCGCGCGCTGGCGCGGTGCCGCTTTCCGTGGGCGCTGTACCTCCAGGCCGACGAGGTGCTGCACGAAGTGGACTACGGTGCGATCCGCGCGGCGCTGGCCCGGCACGACGGTGAGGCGCGCGTAGATGCGCTGTCGTTCCGGTTCTTGCACTTCGAGGGCTCGTACGACTACGTGAATCCGCTCCGCTACCGGCGGCAGTGTCGGCTGGTGCGCAACGACGGACGGCTGGAATCCGCGCGCGACGCCGCCGGGTTCGCCCGGCGGGACGGACGGCCGCTCCGCACGCGGCGGAGCGGCGCCCGGGTCTTCCACTACGGCTGGGTGGCGGCGCCGGCGGCGCTCAAGGCGAAGACGCTGGCCCTGGCCCGGCTGTATCACGACGAGGCGTACGTGCGGCGGCGCTGGGATCCGGTACCGGCGGAACGGATCGGCAGCGTCGAGCTGGCGTTCCGGTGGAGGGGAACCCACCCGGCGGCGATGAACGCGCGGATCGCGCGGCAGGACTGGCGCGTGAGCTCCGAGCGGCGGCCGGCCTTCGACACGCCGCTCGCGAGTGCGCGGTTCTACGCGGCGTGGCTGCGCAAGTGGGGGCTGTTGCCCAGGCGGTGAGGTGACATGGCGGGGTTGGCGAAGCGAGTGCGCCAGGGCATCAAGCGCCCGTTGCAGACGTTGTTCGCCGCGGCGCTGACGCTGCCGCTGGACCGGCGCCCGCGGACCGTGCGCGACCTGGACGGGTTGCAGCCGCGGAACATCCTCGTCTCGCGCACCGACCGGATCGGCGATCTCTTGTGCTGTTCCCCGCTGCTGCTGGCGCTCCACCGTCGCTGGCCGGACGCGCGCATGGTGCTCGTGCCCGGGAGGAAGAACCGGGCGGTGCTCGAGGGACTCCCGTTCGTGGAGGAGGGGCCGGTGTTCCGCCGGGACCCGCGGGCCTGGACCGACGTGGCGTGGCGCCTGGGGCGCGACAAGTTCGACCTGTACGTCAGCCTGCGGGCAGAGTCGATGGCGGGGGCGTGGGTGGGCGCCTGGAGCCGCGCGCCGATCCGGATGGCGACGCACCGCACGTACGCCTATCCGGCCTGCAACCTGATCCTCGGCGTGGACGACTACCATCAGACGACCCGCTACTGCCGTGCCGCGGCGGCGCTGGGCCGGGAGCCGGACGCGATCCGGCCGGTGTTCGTGATCGCGCCCGGCGCGGAGCGGCGCGCGGCCGAGATCGCGCCGGCGCTCCTTCCGCCGGACGGGCGGCCGGTGGTCGGCATGCAGATCCCCCACCGGGGCAGGAAGCGCTACACGGTGCGAGCCTGGCCCGCCGAGAACGTCGCGGCCCTGGCGCGGGCGCTCGTGGAGGACGGCTGCCGCGTGGTGCTGTGCGGTGTGGGCGACGAGCGCGCCGAGGCGGAGGCCATCCGGACCGGGCTGCCCGGCACGGTCGTTCTGCCGCCGGTCCCGCTCGCCACCTTCGCCGCCCTGCAGCGGCGCTTCGGTGTCTTCGTGTCGCAGTTCACCGGGACGCTGCACCTGGCCGACGCGGTGGGCGTGCCGGTGGTAGCCTTCGGACTCGAGGACCAGGTGCGCGGGTGGGGCGTTCTCGGGCCGGCGCACCGCAACGTCGGGGCGCCCCGCGTCCCGGACATCCCGGTGGGCACGCTGCTCGCGGCCGTGCGGTCGGTGCTGGCCGGCGCCGCCGCCCGCGCGGAGAAAGGAACGACCGCATGACGCCGCCCGCCTCGGGGCCCAAGCTGAGCGTCATCCTCATCACGCTCGACGAGGCGGAGCGGCTTCCAGCCTGCCTCGCCAGCGTGAAGGGCCTCGCCGACGAGATCGTCGTCGTGGACACGGGCTCCACCGACCGGACCGTGGAGATCGCGCGGCAAGCGGGGGCGCGGGTGGACCTCATCTCCCGGAGCGAGTTCAAGGGCCACGGCATCTCGAAGCAGCGCGCGCTGGACCTGGCGACCGGTGCGTGGGTGCTGCTCCTGGACGCGGACGAGCGGGTGACGCGTGAGCTCGCCGACGAGATCCGGGCGACGCTCGCGGGCACGCCGGCGGTGGACGGGTACTGGGTGCGCCGCGACGTCTACTACCTGGGCCGGAAGATGCGCTGGGGCGGACTCGGTCACGACTGGGTGATCCGGCTGTTCCGCCGGGAGAAGGGCCGCTGCACGCCGGCGCCCGTGCACACCGGCGTCGAGGTGACGGGCTCGACGGCGCGGCTGTCGGGTCCGCTCGAGCACCACACGGTGCGCACGGTTCCCGAGCACCTGCGCAAGGTCGAGACCTACGGCTCGATCCGGACGGCGGAGTTCGCCGCACGGGGCCGGGCGTACCGCGCGACCGACTGGCTCCGGATGCCGGTCGAGTTCGTGCTGCGGGCGTTCGTGCGCCTCGGCGTGCTGGACGGCACGCGGGGCATCGTGTGGGCGACGATCTCGGCGTACGAGAAGTGGCTGAGGTACGCGATGCTCATCAACCGCCCGCCGGATCGCGGCGGCAAGTCGTAGCGCGGCCGGAGAGCACGCGGGCGTCCCTGCCGGAGGGGGCGCGGCCCGGCTAGATTCGCCTCAACCCGTGGAACAGACCTACTTCCGCAAGGGATTCGGCCTCAAGGGCGAGATCCAGGGCGCCCTCTCGGACGACTACCACAGCTCGGTGGTGGACGCCGTGCGTGCGCGCGGCTACGCGCTGACCGCGGGCGACCTGACCGTCCGGCTGGCGCAGGAATTCGGCTTCTGCTACGGGGTGGACCGCGCGGTGGAGTACGCCTACGAGGCGCGCGCCAAGTTCCCGGGCAAGCGGATCTTCCTCGTGGGCGAGATCATCCACAACCCGCACGTCAACGCCAAGCTCTCGGGCATGGGCATCGAGATCATCGCGCGCAGCGCGGCGGGCGCGTTCGACTTCGGTGCGGTGACCGCCGCCGACGTGGTGATCCTGCCCGCGTTCGGGGTCACGCGGGAGGACTTCGAGCGGCTGCGCACCCTGGGCTCGATCCTGGTGGACACGACCTGCGGATCGGTGCTCAACGTGTGGAAGCGGGTGGAGAGCTACGCCCGCGACGGCTTCACCGCGATCATCCACGGCAAGTACCAGCACGAGGAGACGCGGGCGACGGCCTCGCAGGTCTCGGAGCACGCCGGCGGGCGCTACCTGGTGGTGCGGGACATGGACGAGGCCCGGCTGGTGTGCGAGTTCATCGAGCGCGGCGAGGGCGGGGACGGTTTGAAGGCCCGCTTCCGCGCGGCGGCGTCGGACGGCTTCGAGCCGGCGCGCGACCTCGTACGGGTGGGCATCGCCAACCAGACGACGATGCTGTCGACCGAGTCGCTGGCGATCGCGGCGGAGCTGCGCCGGGCGATGACCGCGCGCTTCGGCCCGGCGGCGCTCGCCGAGCACTTCCGGAGCTTCGACACGATCTGCTCGGCGACGCAGGACCGGCAGGACGCGGTGCTGCGGCTGCTCCAGGACTCGGTGGACGTCGTGGTCGTGGTGGGCGGGTACAACTCGAGCAACACGAACCACCTCGCCGCGCTGTGCGCGGAGCGGGTGCCGACCTACCACATCCAGGACGCGGCGTGTATCGCGCCGGAGTCGGGTGCGATCCGCCACAAGCCGGTCGGGGCGCATGCGGAAGTGGAGGTGCGGGACTGGCTGCCGCCGGGGCGGCGCGTGGTCGGCATCACGGCCGGGGCGTCGACGCCCAACAACAAGGTGGGCGAGACCGTCGAGCGGATCTTCGCGACGCGCGGCGTCGATCTTTCGGAGACGCTGGCCTAGCCGCTTCGCCGCATCCCTCAATGAAAATCGTGTGAGGCGACGAACGAGGCGCCGGCGCCGGGATGCGGCGCGGCGAACCGTTTCGCCCGCACGTTGAGCACGCCCTGCTCCACCTGGAGCACGCCGCTCACCACGAGGAGCGGCGAGCGCCGCACCAGCCGCTTGTGCTCCTCGAACAGCTTGGGCGTGATCACGACGTTGGCGAGGCCCGTCTCGTCCTCCAGCGTCACGAAGCAGAACCCCTTGGCGGTGCCGGGCCGCTGGCGGCAGATCACGAGTCCGGCGACGGTGACCCAGTCGCCGTCGCGGCGGCGCTCCAGCGCTTCGGCCGGAACGGCGCCCAGCGCGGCGACCGCGGCGCGCAGGTGGCGCATCGGGTGGCCGGCGGGAGAGAGCCCGGTGACGCGGTAGTCGGCCTCGGTGAGCTCGACCGGCGTCAGGGGAGGCACCGGCGCGGGGCGCCGATCCGCGGCCACGGGGGCCAGCGGGCCGGCGGCGCCGCGGGTGTGCTTCAACAGCTCCCACAGCGCCGAGCGGCGGTTCGGCCACAGGCCGTCGAAGGCGCCGGCGTCGGCGAGGGCGCGGAGCTGCGGGATGGTGAGCCCGCTCTCGCGCACCCATCCCTCCAGGGAGCCGGGGCGGCCGGCGGCGAGCAGCGGCTCGAGCCGCTCGCGGGCCTTGCTCCCGAGGCCGGCGACCTGGCGGAAGCCGATACGGAGCGCGCCGTCCTCGACCGTGCTCTCCCAGCCGCTCTTCATCACGTCGATGCCGCGCACGTCCACGCCGTGCCGCTTCGCGTCCTCCACGATGGTGCCGGGAGCGTAGAAGCCCATCGGCTGCGCGTTGAGGAGCGCGCAGGCGAATTCCGCCGGGTAGTAGAGCTTCAGCCAGGCGGACGCGTAGACGAGGAGCGCGAAGCTGGCCGCGTGGCTCTCGGGGAAGCCGTAGTCGGCGAACGCGGAGATCTGGTTGAAGATGCGGCGCGCGACGTCGGGCTCGATGCCGTTCTTCGCCATCCCGTCCACCAGCTTGCCGCAGATCTTTGCCATCCGCTCGTGCGAGCGCTTGTGGCCCATCGCGCGCCGGAGCTCGTCGGCCTCGCCGGGCGTGAAGCCGGCGGCGGCGATCGCCACCTGCATCCCCTGCTCCTGGAAGAGCGGCACGCCGAGGGTGCGCTCGAGGATCGGCTCGAGCGAGGGATGCGGGTAGGTGACCGGCTCGAGGCCGGCGCGGCGCCGGAGGTAGGGGTGCACCATCTCGCCCTGGATGGGGCCGGGGCGGATCAGCGCGACCTCGACCACCAGGTCATAGAACGTCCGCGGGGCGAGGCGCGGCAGGGTGTTCATCTGGGCGCGCGACTCCACCTGGAAGACGCCGATGGTGTCGGCGCGGCACAGCAGGTCGTACACCGCGGGATCGGTCATGGGCAGCCGGGCGAGGTCGATCGCGACGCCGCGATGGAGGCGCACCAGCTGGATCGCCTTCTGGATCATCGTGAGCATCCCGAGGCCCAGCAGGTCGATCTTGATGAGCCGCACCGGGTCGAGATCGTCCTTGTCCCACTGGATCACGGTGCGCTCCGGCATCGCGGCCGGCTCGATGGGCACGACCTCGGCCAGCGGCTCGGCCGTGAGCACGAAGCCGCCCACGTGGATGGAGCGGTGGCGCGGCAGCTGGTGGAGGCCGCGCACGACCTCGGCGAGCATCCGCACCCGGTGGTCGGCGGGATCGAGGTCCGCCGCCGCGGCGCCGCCCTCGAGCAGCTTCTCGCCGGTCTCGCGCGCGCCGTCCCGGTCGGCCTCGTCGGCGAGCTTCTCGGCCTGCTGGACCGAGAAGCCGAGGACGCGGGCGGCGTCGCGCACCGCCGCGCGGCCGCGGTAGGTGATCGCCTCGCACACCATGGCCGCGTGGTCGCGGCCGTAGCGCCGGTACACGTACTGGATCACCTGCTCGCGGTCGTTGTGGGCGAAGTCGATGTCGATGTCGGGCGCCTCGCGCCGGTCCTCGGACAGGAACCGCTCGAACAGCAGCTCCATCCCGACGGGGTCGATGGCGGTGATGCCGAGGCAGTAGCACACGGCCGAATTCGCGGCGGAGCCGCGCCCCTGGGCGAGCACGCCGAGCCGGCTGGCCTCGCGCACGATGTCCCAGACGATGAGGAAGTAGCCCGCGAGACGGAGCCGCCGGATCACGTCCAGCTCGTGGCGGAGCTGCGCCTGGTGCCGCGCGGTGAGGCGCTCGCCGTAGCGCTCGCGCGCGCCGGCGGCGACCAGCGCGGCGAGATGATCGTCGGCCGTGATCCCCGGCGGCGTGGGGAACGCGGGAAGCGTCGGCGCGAGGGCCGCCATCCGGAACGCGCACTGCTCGGCCACCGCGCGCGTCGCCGCGAGGCCCTCGGGGTAGTGGCGCCAGCGATGGGCGATCCGGTCCGCACGCTTCAGGTACCACTCGCCGTTGGGCCGGAGCAGCGTGCCGGCGTCGTCGAGCGTCGTCTGGTGGCGCAGGCAGGTCAGGACGTCGTGCACCAGCCGGGCCCCGGGCGTCGCGTAGTGGACGTCGTTGGTGACCAGCCAGGGCAGGTCGAGCGAGCCGGCGAGCGCGACCAGCCTGGGGACCACGGCGCGCTCCGAGGCGAGCGCGTGATCCCAGCACTCGACCGCGACGCGGCCGCCGAAGACCTCGGCGAGCCGTCCGAGCCGCTCGCGCGCACCGGCCTCGTCGTCCCGGGCCAGGCGCTGCGGCACCTCGCCGAACGGGCAGCCGGTGAGGCAGAAGAGACCCGCGGCATGGCGCTCGACCGCGTCCCACGGGGCCGCGGGCGCGCCGCGCTCGGCGCTCCGCGCCAGGGTCACGAGGCGGGAGAGATTGCGGTAGCCGGTCTGGTCCGTCGCGAGCAGGGTGAGATGGGAGCCGGCCTCCCGGTCGCCCGCCGTCAGCTCGAGGCCGACGATGGCCTCGACGCCGCGCTCCCGGCCCGCTTCGGACCAGCGCACCGCGCCGCCGAGGTCGTCGTGGTCGGTGAGCGCCACGGCGGGCATCCCGATCGCCGCGGCCCGCGCCATCAGCGTCTCCGGGTTGGACGCGCCGTCGAGGAGCGAGAACCCGCTGTGGCAGTGGAGCTCGACGTAGTCGGTCCGGCCGGTCAATCCAGCCACCCCTCGAGGAACCACTGGTCGGGCTCGCCGCGGTACAGCAGCCACAGCGCGCCGTCGGCGGTGCGGGCCGTGTAGTAGTCGCGCGGCCCGGGCGGCACGCCCGCCGAGCCGGCGCCGTCGTGCCGCCACCACCGGGGGGCGAGGCGCTCGGGGCCGGACCACTCCGCGACGTCGTGCCATTGGTCCCCGTGCCGGAAGGCGGCGAGCCCCGAGCGCCCGAGGCGCACGTGCACGGGCGCCGCGGCGGGCAGCACCCGGAGTGCCGCGGCCAGCCCGCCCGCGGCCCGCGCGGCTCCTCCGGGTCCCTGTGCCGGTCTGCCCCGGGGCTCCCGCGGGTTCGTGCCCCGGTGCGCCCGCGCGTCCGGTTCGTCCACCCACGCTCCCCGGTCCGCGGGCAAGTGCCCGTCGCGCTCTTCCGGAATCGCCACGGCGTCCGGGCCCTCGCTGCCTCGGATCCGGTCGAACGCCGCCGCCAGGGCGGAGGGGTCGGCCCAGCGCGGCGCCAGGAGGTCGCCCTGCTCGCCGGAGGCGGACACGGTGACGGCGGCGGAGAGGCGGAAGCCGACGGCGGGCTCGTGCAGCTGCCAGCCCTCCAGCGCCATGCGGCAATGGTCGAACAGGGCGTCGGCGTGGGACGTGGGCCGCGCGGGGCGCACCGCCCGCACGGCGGTGGTGCCGTCGTCCAGCTGCAGCGCGAGCGCGATCTCGCGTGCGGCGAGCCCCCTGGTGTGGAGTGCCTCGCTGAGCGAGGCCAACGCGCCCTTCAGGACGAAGAGCAGCGGCTCCGCGGTGGCGACGGGCCCGCCGAGCTCGACTTCGACGGCGGGGAGCGCGTCGTCGCGCGGCGTCGTGGGCCCGCGCGCATCGAGCCCGCGGGCGAGACGGTGGGCGGCCAGGCCCTCGGGACCGAAGCGGGCTTCGACCTCGTCGGTGTCGAGGGCCGCGAGCTGGCCGACCTTCACGAGGCCGAGGCTCCGCAGCGTCTCGGCGAGGTCGTCGTCCAGGTCGAGCAGGGTGACGGGGAAGGGCGCGAGGTACCGGGCGTCGGCGCCGGGCGGCACGATCCGCGGCCGCACACCCGCCCTGTCGCGCGGCGGCGCGTCCGTGCGGCCGTGCCCCCGTTTCTCGGCGCGTCCTCCGTACGTCGCCGCGTAGGCGGCGATGGCGGAGTCGGCGATGCCGGCGCGGGCGGGGCCGAGGCCGAGGGCGCCCGCGACGGCGACGAGCTTCCGGGCGAGCCTGGCCTCGCTGCCGAGTCCCGCGGCGTCGACCCACCACAACCCCGCCTCGCCCGTTGCCGGACGGCCAGGCGGCAAGGGCATCCCCGCTCCTCCCGCCCAGGAAACCCGCGGGCTCGCGGCCAGGAGCGCGGTCGTGACCTCGAGGGCGGCGCGCGCGACGCGCTCGGCGTCCCACGGCAGCGCGACCAGGTCGGCGGCGAGCGCCTTGGCCTCGGCGAGCGCCATGCCGGCGGTGACGCCGCGGGCGCGAGCCTCGCGGCTCGTGGCCACGACGCACGGCTTGCCGCGCTCCTCGGCGACGGCGACGGCCGGCGGCGCGGCCGGGGCCTCGCCCGCGCCGGGCACGGCTTCCGCCGTGGGCGGGCCGGCCGCGCCGCTACTTGCGCGCCTTGCGCTCGGGTCGCCGGTCGGCGCGCTCCGGAGCGCGCCGATCGCGAACCGCCCAATGCGGACGCAGGCGATCCGGCATGGGGACGCCAACCGTCACCTCCGCGGCGCGCGGGGCGCCGCCCTTGAGCGTCGTGACGCGCACCGTGCGCGCCGCGGGCCACGCGCCGCCCCAGCCCGGGAGCGCGGGGACGAAGCCGGGGCCGTGCGACGACGGCTCGACGGCCAGCGCCACCGCGGCTCCGAACGCTGGCAACTGGGAGCCACTGACAACTTGCCGTCTTGCCGTCTGCGCAACCGGCATCACCCCCGTCTGCGCCACGCGCACGATCAGTGCGCAGTCCTTGTCGTGCGCCAGCCGCTGCAGCCGCACGGCCACGCGGCGGGGCGGCGCGGGCACGCGGTCCGTGATCACCAGTCCGAACGCGCCGGTCCGGAGCAGGACGTCGGTGCACCACCAGGCGTTCTCGCCCGTCCGGGGCCGCACGACCCAGAAGGGTCCGAGCGCGGCGAGGTGGGCTGCGGCCTGCGGGGCGAGCGAGCGCTCGGCGTCCACCAGCGCGACGCCCTCGTCGGCGCGCAGCGTGGCCTCCGCGAGCGCGAGGAGGAGCGTGGTGCCGCCGCTGCCCAGGGGCGCCTCGAGGACCGTGATCTGTCCGCGGGGAACGCCCTGCGGCAGCGCGGCGTCGAGCGCCGGAATCCCGAACGCCAGGCCGCGCCGGACGGCGGGGACCAGCCGCCGCAGCTGCTCGGGAAACGCGAGCTGGAGATGCGGCCGGTCGCCGGCGGGGGCGGGGGCGGGGCGCGCTAGAGCGGGAGCACCCATTGGCCGAGGTCGTCGGTGTCGGGGCGGCGGCGGTAGCGCCCGCGCGCCGCCTCGTCGTCGGCCCAGGTCGGGAACCCGGTCTCCCGCTGCAGCCGCGCCACCCGCCGCTCGAGCGCGTCGGCGTACGCCCCGGTCACGGCGCCCCGCGTGTCGAAGGCCCGCTCGTACCGCGGCAGCAGCGCCCGGAAGTGCCGCGCGACGACCGGCAGGAAGGTCGGCCGCACGGCCGGGTAGAGCCGGAGCGGCGCGGCGTGGACGAACGACGCGCCCGCCTCCCCGGCCGCCCGCATCAGGGCGCGCAGCTGCGCAGTGCCGTCGGTGATGCCCGGCAGGACCGGCGCGATCATCACGCCCGCCGCGATGCCGCCCGCCGCGAGCTTCGCCAGCGCCCGCAGGCGCACCTGCGGCATCGGCGAGCGCGCCTCCAGCTTCCGGACGAGCGGCACCTCCACCGTGACGAGCGAGAGGTAGACGGTGAGCCGGCTCCGCTCCGCCAGGCGCGCGAGCACGTCGAGGTCCCGCACGACCAGCGGCGACTTGGTCACCAGGCTGACGTTCAGGCCGTGGAACTGCGCCAGCCGCTCCAGGATCCGCCGCGTGAGCCTGAACCGCCGCTCGGCGGGCTGGTAGGGATCGGTCGCGGTGCCGATCGCGATGGCGGCGTCTCCCAGGCGCGACGGCTTCAGGGTGAGCGCCAGGACGTCGGGCGCCTCGCTCTTCACGAAGACCTGGCGCTCGAAGGCGTCGTCATCCCAGGTGCGGGCGTCCGGCTCGCCGCCCTCGCGCCCGCGCTCGACCACGTAGCGGTGGGCGAAGCGCGCGAAGCAGTAGCTGCAGCCGAACTCGCACCCGACGTACGGGTTCAGCGACCAGAACCCCATCCCCGTCTGCTGCGGCGAGTTGAGGATGGACTTGATCGGGAGGCGCACGAAGCGGGTGCCCCGGCGCCGCTGATCCAGCAGCGCCCAGCTCACCCGCACCGCCCCCAGCCGCAGACCGGGCAGTACAGGCATCCCGACGCGCGCACGAGGGTGTTTCCGCAGTCGGGACACGCCACTGGCGGCGACTGAGCCTGTCCAGCACGGTCGTCAGCAAGACGTTGGCTGGCAATGTCTTCCATGAACGCCCCGCGACCAACTTTCGGTATTTATTCGGTCATGTAACCGAATATAAACCGATGAGCGGGGCGCGCAAGGCCACGCTCGCCGACTATCGCCGAATCACCGGCCACGGCCCTGCATTGGCTGCAGTGGCGGCCCACGGCTATGTTCCGCGCGCCTTTTCCGGGGAGTGG